>Ga0134124_10002774_pt1 | contig 14144 bp, 10 predicted proteins | sample KB304_FD_96880 | JGI IMG/M metagenome (GOLD analysis project Ga0134124, IMG submission 96880) | Terrestrial soil microbial communities without Nitrogen fertilizer from Kellogg Biological Station, Michigan, USA - KB3-0-4 | ecosystem: Environmental > Terrestrial > Soil > Unclassified ... | reverse complement strand
GCCCTGGGCGCGAGGCCGACCGCGACACCGAGCGCCGCGCTCGCGGGCGTGGCGCTGCCCGGTGGCTGGTCGCCCCGATGGCGGTCCAGCAGGCGGCGCGTCGCCTCGCGTAGCGGCGCGGCGACGAGCAGGGTGACGACCAGCGCCGACACGGTCACGTCGGGCCCGGTGCTGAGATGCGGGGTGACGAGCAGCCAGCTGACCCCGGTGGCTACGGCGAGCGCACCAGTCCGCTCGCCGCCTTCCAGGACGATCAGCGGCACGGCGAGCAGCAGCAGGTAGTGGCCCCACACAATCGCCAACGCGAGCAGCGCCGCGCTGACGGTCGCGGCGAACAGCAGCCCGTCGGCCGCCGCGTCCGGCCGTCCGGCGGTCCGAGGCGTCCCAGCCATAGTCGGCGCCGCGATGGCCAGCGCCGGTACCGCCAGATCCGGCACGGCCGGGTCTGGCGCCGGTGGGACTGGTACCGCCCGGTCCGGCACCGACGCGGCCAACCGGCTGGCCCGCACCGGCCGGACGGCGAGCCAACAGCCGGCGAGCGCCGCCACGGCGAACGCCCGCGCGCACCAGGTCGCCCCGGTGAGCCCCAGCCCGGCGTTCATGAGTAGACCGGTCAGGCTCAGCCCGTCGGGGGCCTCCACCCGGGCGAGCGCGTCGAGCATCCCGGAGTAGGTCTGAAGCCCGACCGGGCTGACCAGCTGGCCGGCGCCGACCAGCGCGGCCAGGGCGGCCACCGCCGCCGCGGCCGCCCGGTAGCGCCGGGTGAGCAGCAGCCACAACGGCAGCGGCAGCAGGAACAGCTTGCTGTAGACGAGCAGCGCGGCGACCGCCCCGGCGGCCGCCGGCCGGTCACGCAGCCGCCACAGCGCCGCGAGCCCGGCGAACAGCCAGGCGTTGAGAGTGCCCATCTGCAGGCCGATGATCGTGCAGGACGCGACCAGCACCAGCGCGTACGCCCGCCAGCGGCGCGCCCCGGCCAGCCGGCAGCCGGCGAGCAGGGCCAGCACCGACAGCCCGAGGAACAGCCCCTCCGCCCCGGCCCGCGGCAGCCACGCCAGCGGCACGAACGGCAGCGCCACCAGATACGGGTAGACGAAGGCGAACCCGGAGTAGACGGCTGGGCTGCCGGGGGGCGGGTACGGGTCACGGCCGGCCGCGACCGCGGCGCCGGCGCGCAGGAAGACGTCGAGGTCGAAGTGGGCCAGCGGGCGCACATAGGCCACCCAGATGACCACGACCAGCGCGCCCAGGACCGCCGGCGCGAAGGCCGGCCGCGTGGGCCGGCGCAGCCGGTCCAATATGATCGACGCCGGGCCAGTCGCCACCCTGGCATGTTCCCAGACCACCCGGGTGGCCGCCGGAAGCGGCCCCGGGGCGGGGATCAGAGGACGAGCTGGGTGACCAGGTGGATCAGCAGGCCGGCGAGCGCGCCGACGACGGTGCCGTTGATCCGGATGAACTGCAGGTCGCGCCCGACCTGCAGTTCGATGCGCCGGGAGGCCTCGGCTGGCTCCCAGCTCGCCACCGTGTCGCCGATGATCGCCGCGATGTCGCCCTTGTAGCGGTTGACGGCCCGGGTCGCGAAATCGGCGGCGGCCTGGTTGACGGACGCCGCCAGCTCCGGCTCGGTGGCGAGCTTCGCCCCGAACGAGGCCAGATGGATGGCGGCGGCGCGGCGCGGGACGGACAGCTCGTCGGTGCTCAGGTCGAGCAGGATGCCCTTCGCCGTCGACCACAGCGCGGTTACCGCGTCCCCCGCCACCGGGGACGCTAGCGCCTGCTCCTTGAACCCCTCGACCCGCTCGCGCATCGCGTCGTCGGTGCGCAGTTTGCGGGCCAGGTCGCCGAGGAAGCCGTCGAGGCTCTGGCGCAGCCGGTGGTCACGGTCCGCGCGCAGCGCGATGACCACCCGCAGCGCCTCGGTGTAGACCCGGTTCGCGACGGCCTCATCGACCCAGCGCGGCGACCAGGCTGGCGCGTGGTCGAGCACCACCCCCCGAACCGCGTCCGGGTTCGCGACCAACCACTCCTGCGCGTGGTCGAGCAGGACCTCCGCGGCGCGGTGCTGCAGCCCGTCGGCCAGCGCCCGGTCGAGCAGCGCGCCGAGTACCGGTGCCCACGGCACCTCCACGAGTCGGGGCAGCACGGACTTCTCGACCAGCTCGACGACGAGCGCGTCGTTCATCTTCTCCAGCGCGCTCGCGAGCCGGTTCGCGACCTCGGTGCTGACCCGGTCGGCGTTGGGCGGCTGGCGCAGCCAGCCGCCGACCCGGCCGGCGACCCCGACCTGGTCGATCTTGCCGCGCACGACCGGCTCGGCGAGGAAGTGGGTGGAGACGAACGACTCCAGACCGCGGCCCAGGTCGTCCTTGCGCTTGCGGATGATCGCCGTGTGCGGGATCGGCAGGCCGAGCGGGTGGCGGAACAACGCGGTGACGGCGAACCAGTCGGCGAGGGCGCCGACGGTGCCGGCCTCGGCCGCGGCCCGCAGGTAGCCGGCCCAGCCGGGCGGGTGCTGCCACAGCGATGTGCCGACATAGATGGCCACGGCGGCGAGCAACAGGCAGGTCGCGACGGTGCGCATCCGGCGCAGCCCGGAACGCAGCGCCTCCTGCTCTGGCTCCCGTGGCGCCGCGCTCACCCGTCCCCCGGTCGTCTCGGCACATGGTCGTTTCCGACCCATGGTCGTTCCGGGCCACCTTACGGGGAACAGGCGCACGCCGATCCGCCGCCGGCGGGCAACGGGCCCGCGGGCTCAGGGCACGAGCGTCGCCCCAGACCTGACGGAATGTCGCCGCGGCTACGGAAGGTAGCTGTCGCTGCGGCGGCCGGGCCGCACCGCGGCGCCAGGGCTCATGCCATCGGGACGGCGAAGCCGGCGCCGTTGCCGGGCCCGGACGCCGATCACGGCCAGGTCGACGGCGGCGGTCGCGCCGGCGATGCAGAGCAGGATGGCGGGCACGATCCAGCCGGCGGCCGCGAACAGGCCGGCCACGACGCCGCAGAACGCCAGCCCGAAGACGGCAAGCGCGGTCCGCAGCCCCAGCGCGGTGCGGGCTGGCGGGGCGCCGGTCAGCGCCGAGAACCTGCTCCCGACGGGCCGACGAGCCCGCTCGGGCCGGCGTTGGCGAGGAAGGATCCGATTCACCCGTGCGGTGTGCCCTGGCACCGGCCGGCGAACCGTGCCCCGGCCGCCCGAGAGCGGGGCAGGATGGTCGCACCGCGGCTGGCGCTCAGGCACCCCCGCTGCTGGGCACGGTCCCGAGCACGTCCGCGGGGGTGATGCTCGGCAGCCCGTGCGCCGCGGCGACGGGCGGGCAGGTGACCTCGCCGTTGTGTGTGTTCAGGCCCCGCGCGAGGGCCGGGTCGCGGCGCATCGCCGAGCGCCAGCCACCCTCGGCGATCGCGAGGGCGTACGGCAGGGTCGCGCCCGTCAGCGCGTGCGTCGAGGTGCGCGGCACCGCGCCGGGCATGTTCGCGACGCAGTAGAAGACGGTGTCGTGGACCCGGTAGGTCGGATCGTCATGGGTCGTCGGGTGGGTGTCCTCGAAGCACCCGCCCTGGTCCACCGAGATGTCGACGAGGACGGCGCCGGCCCGCATCCGGCCGACCATCGTGTTCGTGACGAGCTTCGGCGCCCGTGTTCCCGGGACGAGCACGGCGCCGATCAACAGGTCGGCGCCCAGCACGGCGCGCTCGATCTCGTACGCGTTGGACGCGATGGTGCGCACCCGGCCGGAGAACCGGGCATCCGCGGCGCGCAGCCGGCCGAGGTCCCGGTCCAGCAGGGTGACGTCGGCGCGCATCCCGAGGGCGATCGTCGCGGCGTTCAGCCCCGCGACCCCGGCGCCGATCACCACCACCGTCGCCGGGTCGACGCCCGGCACCCCGCCGAGCAGCACGCCCCGGCCGCCGGCCGCGGCCATCAGGGCGCCCGCGCCCACCTGCGGGGCCAGCCGCCCGGCGACCTCCGACATGGGCGCGAGCAATGGCAGCGACCGGTCGGCCAACTCGACCGTCTCGTAGCCGACAGCGGTGACCCGGGCGTCCAGCAGGGCGCGGGTGCAGGGCAGCGACGCCGCGAGGTGCAGATAGGTGAACAGGACGAGCCCCGGGCGCAGCCGGTGGTACTCCTCCTCGACCGGCTCCTTGACCTTGAGGACCAGGTCGCCAGCGGCCCAGGTCGCGTCCGCGCTCTCGACGATCTTCGCTCCGGCCGCGGTGTACTCGGAATCCGGGATCCGTGACCCGGCACCGGCACCCGCCTCGACGAACACGTCGTGCCCGTGGCGGGTGAGCTCATACGCGCCCGCCGGCGTGACGGCCACGCGGTACTCACGGTTCTTCACCTCGCGGGGAATCGCGATCCTCATGGCAGCTCCCTCGTCGACGTCGTGGCCCACCGCGCCGGCCGGAGGCGGCCGTCGGCGCGTCGCTGCCGGCGGGCGGGCAATACTGCCCAGACCGAGCAGGTCGCTATGGCCGAGCATGCCGCGCGCGCCCGGGTTACGCCGCTACGCCGCGCCGCCTGCGTTTCCTGGCGGCGTCCTGACTGATACCACGTCGCAATCAGGCCGCAATGCGGGAACCGTTGTCGTAACGATCATATGTTGCGGAAACGTTCGTGAGCCAGCCAGTCATCCGCGCTAACCGTATGATGAGATCAATCTTGGGTCGCCTTGCGGATGAGCCTGCCCGGGACCGCCGGCCACGCGGTACCTGGCCTGGACCGCCCGCGGCCGCGCCCCGCCGCTCGTGACGACGTTTCTGGTTCGGCGGAAGGACTGCCGTGACGACCCTCGACGACCCCACGATCGACCCCACGCCCGCGACCGACGCCGCGACCGACACCGACGCGCTGAATCGCTCGGCCGCCGCGCACCTGTGGCCCCATTTCACCCGGCTGTCGGCGGTCGCCGCCGGTGAGGCGCCCGTCATCGTGCGCGGCGAGGGCGCCTACGTCTGGGACTCGCGCGGCCACCGGGTGCTCGACGGCCTGGCCGGGCTGTTCGTCGTCCAGGCCGGCCACGGCCGCGCGGAGCTCGCCGAAGCCGCCCGCAAGCAGGCCGAGCAGCTCGCCTTCTTCCCGCTCTGGGCGCACACCCACCCGACGGCGATCGAGCTCGCCGCACGGGTCGCGGGCCTCGCCCCCGGGGACCTGAACCGGGTGTTCTTCACCTCTGGTGGCGGCGAGGCCGTCGAGTCGGCCTGGAAGCTGGCCAAGCAGTACTACAAGGAGACCGGCCGGCCACTGAAGCACAAGGTGCTCAGCCGGTCCATCGCCTACCACGGCACCACCCAGGGCGCGTTGGCGATCACCGGTATCCCGAGCCTGAAGCAGATGTTCGAGCCGTTGGTCCCCGGCGGTTTCCGGGTGCCGAACACCAACTTCTACCGCGCGCCGATGTTCGGCGACGACCCGGTCGCGTTCGGGCGCTGGGCCGCCGAGCAGATCGCCGTCGCGATCGAGGCCGAGGGCCCGGACACCGTGGCCGCTGTCTTCCTGGAACCGGTGCAGAACGCCGGCGGCTGCTTCCCGCCGCCGCCCGGCTACTTCCAGCGGGTGCGGGAGATCTGTGACGCCTACGACGTGCTGCTCGTCTCCGACGAGGTGATCTGCGGGTTCGGGCGCCTCGGCGCGATGTTCGGCGCGCAGCGTTACGACTATCAGCCCGACATCATCACCTGCGCCAAGGGCCTGACGTCGGGCTACTCGCCGCTCGGCGCGATGATAGCCAGCGACCGGCTCGCGGAGCCGTTCCTGCATGGCGCCGCGAGCTTCGCGCACGGCTACACCTTCGGCGGGCACCCGGTGGCGGCGGCGGTGGCGCTGGCGAACCTGGACATCTTCGCCCGCGAGGACCTCGTCGGCCACGTCGTCCGCAACGCGCCGAACTTCCGGGCCACGCTGGAGAAGCTCTACGACCTGCCGATCGTCGGCGACGTGCGCGGCGACGGCTACTTCTACGGCATCGAGCTGGTGAAGGATCGGACGACCAAGGCGAGCTTCTCGGCGAGCGAGTCCGAGCGCCTGCTGCGCGGCTTCCTGTCCGGCGCCCTCTACGACGCCGGCCTGTACTGCCGGGCCGACGACCGTGGCGACCCGGTGATCCAGCTTTCGCCGCCGCTGATCTGCGACCAGTCGCACTTCGACGAGATCGAGTCCATCCTTCGCCGCGTGCTGACCGAGGCGTGGGCGAGGATCTGACCCCGCAGGGTTTCTCAGGCCGCGCGGCTGGGGCGCAGGCAGCGCTCCAGGAAGGTGGCGGCCGTCGTGGACAGCGGCCGGTCGAGCGGGAGGCCGATCGCCAGCTGGTAACGCGGCGCATTGGGCTCGATCGGCAGATATCGCAGGTCGCCCGCCCGGTCAGCGCGGGATTCGGGGACGAACGCGACCCCCAGCCCGTGGCGGACCAGGTCCATGACGGTTGCCAGGTCGGTCAGCTCCAGGTCGGGTTCCCGCCGGGCGAGACCCGCGGCCGCGAACGCCCGGTCGACCGCCGCCCGGACCCCCCAGCCGGCCGGGAACTCCAGGAGGTTCAGGTCGCCGGTCTCGGCCAGGGTCAGTGCCTGGCGGCCGGCGAGTGGGTGGTCCGCGGCGCAGGCCAGCACGAGTGTCTCGGTGCGCAGCGGGTACAGCCGCAGGCCGGCCACCGGCCCAGTCGCCGCGAGGATCACCAGGTCCAGCTCGCCGTCGCGCACCTTCGCGACCTGGGAGGCGGGGCCCGACCCGCAGGCTCCCTGCCCAGGGACGGCCAGCCGGACTCGCACCAGTGGGTACTCGGCTCGGAACGCCGCCACCGCCGCGAGCAGCGGCCGCGGGGTCAGGCTGTCCGGGATGCCCAGCGACAGCGTCCCCCGCGCGCCATCACGCACTTCCGTCACGACCTGCCGGGCCTGCCGGACGGCGCCCAGCACCCGGCGTGCCTCGGGGACCAGGGCCCGGCCGGCCTCGGTCAGCTCGACGTGCTGCGTGGTGCGCTCGAACAGCTCGATGCCGAGCTCCCGCTCCAGCGACCTGATCGACGCCGACACCCCGGACTGCACCATGTGCAGTCGCGCGGCCGCCCGCGTGAACCCGCCCTCCTCGGCGACCGCGAGGAAATGCTCCAACCTGCGTGGCTCCACGCCGCATCAGACGTCGCTGCGGCGGCTGGAGTTGCGCGCGGCCGGCGATGGACGCCCGGCCAGGTTGGTTTTCGGGTCCGACCGGTCACCGCGATCCGCCTCCGGATCCGGCCAGCGAGCATTATCGCCGAGATCAGGCGGATACGTGTGACTTCTGGCGTTACGGCAGGCTGATGGCTTCTCGGTCTGCTTTGGGACATATGGTGCGGGCCATGGTGAAGGCAAACCCTCGATGGGTCGCACGCAACGTGGTGCGGCGCGTCCCGGCGGTGAACGCGTATATGCCACTGAACGTCTGGGCCAGCCTCTGGGGCGGCACCAACGGCCCGGGGATCGACGCGGTCTCCATTGTCAAGCGGATCGCCGACCGGGCTGGCCGTCCGCTGACGGTCGTCCAGATCGGCGCGAATGACGGTGAGATGGGCGATCCGATCCACGACGCGATCGTCCACTACGGCTGGCGTGGAGTCCTCGTCGAACCGCTGCCGCACCTGTACACCGCGCTGGCCAACAGCTACCGCGACGTGCCGGGGATCAGCTGTGAACGCGCCGCGGTCGGGGTCGAGGATGGCACGGCGACCATGTACGCGGTCCACTGGAAGCCGGGCGACCCGGTCTGGGTGATCGGCCTGAGCTCGCTGCGCCGGGACGTCGTACTCGAGTCCAAGGAGCTGATCCCGGACATCGAGCAGCGGATCGAGGAGATCGAGGTCCCGGTGATGCGGCTGCCGACCCTGCTGGAAAAGCACGGCCTCACGCACGTCGACGTGCTGCAGATCGATGCAGAGGGCTACGACTACGAGATCCTCCGCCAGATCGACTTCTCGGGTCCCTGGGCGCCTCGGCACCTGATCTACGAGGCCTGCCACCTCGGCGCCGATCTCGACAGCGCGCGCGCCCTGCTACGCGAGGCCGGGTACCGTCTCGTCCCGGCCGGCTATGACGACTACGCCTACCGTCTCTGACACGCAGCCGACGGACTGGCAGCGGTTGTAGTGAACCGCTGCCCGCTCACCCTGGCCGCCCGGGTCGCCGCCGGATCGAGCCGCTCAGTATTGCTGACGGGTGCGGCCCGCGGGAGAACTCCGGGCGATCGGCCGCAGTTCTCCCGCCATGCCGCGTTCCCTGCCCGCGGCCTTCCCGGTCTGCCGGGGTGCCTGGCCGGAGGGCGGTCGCTCCACAGCCATAGCCCCGGCCCCGCGGTCACGGCCCCGCGGCCACCGAGGCTTCCGACCAGGCGCGACGTGTCTGCAGGTCGTTGACAATAGGCCACCAAAACGGCAATTCGGATGGATCCCCGCCTGGCCCGCTATATTCCGGCCCTTGCTCGTCGTGGCGGTCGCCGCCTGTGCGATGCTGATCGGGCGCGCTTGAGAGGAATCGATGGGCGACGGGCAGGACTCGGTTGATCTGGCCGATCTATTCGGTCTCGATGGCGGACGGGTGCATATCGGCCGCCTGCTCGCAAACGCTGGCCAGGGCCGGCTCTACGCCCGGGAGGGGCATCCCGGGACCGGGGTGAAGCTGTTCAGCCCCGCGATCCTGTTCCGCTCCGCGGCCGACCTGCGCGCGAAGCTCGCCTGGATGATCGACCATCCGCCGCAGGACGTCCCCGGCAGGTACCGGTTCGCCTGGCCGACGCAGCTGGTCGTCGACGGCGGCGGCGCGCTCGCCGGCTACATCCTGCCCCTGCCGGTCGATGGCGTCTCGCTACGGGCGCTGTTCGTCCGCGCCCGCCAGCCCACCGCGGGCGCCCGCCGGCCCGACTGGCTCACCGGCCAGTTCGGCCGCGGCGGCGATCGGACGATCCCGCCCGGCCGGCCAGCGGTGGCCGGTGACTGGCGGCTGCTCGCCCAGGCCGGGGCGAGCCTCGCCGCCGCGACGGTGGCGCTGCACGAGCTCGGGTACGTCGTCGGCGACTTCCACGATGGCCTGGTCCGCGTCGGCGAGCACGGCGGGATCACGCTCGTCGACTGCGACACCGTCCAGGTGAGCGTCCCGGAAGCCGCCGAGGCCCTCGACCCGGCCGAGGCCGGCGAGACCGGCGTGCCGCTCCGGGTCTACCAGGCGCCGGTCGGCCGACCCGAGTTCACTCCCGCCGACCTGCTCGCCGAGCGGGGCCGTCCGCTCGGCCCGGCGGCCGACGACTTCGCGCTGGCCGTCCACTGCTTCGCGCTGCTGCTCGGCGGCCACCGCCCTTACACCGGCGTGTGGCGCGCCGGCGACGAGGAGCCGTCCCCCCTCGGCCTGGCCCGCGAGGGCCTGTACGCGCTGGCCGGCGGCGGCCGACTCGACCCGCCGGCCGGCATGCCACCCGCCGGCCTGCTTCCGCCCGCGGTGCTCGCGCTGTTCGACCGGGCCTTCGGCCCCGGCGCGGGAGCCCTGCTGCCGCGGCCGACGGCCAACGAGTGGCACGAGGCACTGCGCATGCTGGCCGACGGCCTGCGAACCTGCCCGCGAACCAGGACCCACCACTTCCAGGCCGGCCTGGACGCCTGCCCCTGGTGCGCCCGGGAGGACGCCGCCCGGGCCCGCGCGGCCGCGCTCACTCCGACCACGCTGCCCCCCGCCCTTCCGCCGGGCACGCTCCGGCCGGAAACGCCGTCGGCGGACACACCGTCCGTGCCGGCGCTGGTCCCGTCGGCACCAATCCAGGCGGTCTACCGGCCGCGGGCGACCCCGCCGCGCGCTGCCGCGGCCCGCGTGCCCGGCACGCCTCGCACCGGCGGCCCGCGGCACCGGACGCCGGCCCAGCCCCCGAGCCGGCGGTGGACCAGCAAGATCGGCTCCGCCCTGCTGTGCCTCCTCGGCGCCGCGCTGATGGTGCTCACCGTGCTCGGCGCCGTCGACCAGCCGTCGGCGAGCGATCGGGCGGCCGGCGACAGCGGGGGGCGGGCGCAGGGCGACGCCGCGGCCCCGACGGCCAAGCCCGCGCGGTCCGGCGGTCCGGCGGCCGCGGCCCAGCCGGCCAGCCCGTCGCCGAGCCGGCGGGCGGCGTTCTGGCCGTGGCTCGGGCGCTGGCAGAGCGCCGCGGGCTCGGCGTTGCCCGGCTTCGGCCTGCGCCTCGAGGACGCAGGCGAGGTCGCCGGTCAGGAACAGATCACCGCGACCGAGACATCCGGGAGCTGCCCGGTGCGCTACCACGGCACGACGCGCCTCTGGCCGCAGGGCCCGCTCGCGACCTACCCGTTGGGCGCGTCCGTGCGTCTCACGCTCGACGCGTCGCTGCCCGCCGGGCAGGACCCGAACGGGTGCGTGCTGCGCCCCGACCCGGCGTCCTACACGCTCGCCGGCAACGAGCTGACCAGTCCCGGCGTCATCGAGTTCGAGGTGAAGGGCGCGCTCGACGATGTCGCGCAGGCCTGGGTGAGTGTGCACCCCGGCGAGCTGATCACGCTGATCATGAACCGCGGATAGCGTCCCCTTCGGGGCGTGGCGTCAGGCCCGCCGCCTTCGCCAGCAGGTAGCGGCGTTCGGGCTCACTGTCGGTTCGGTCGGCCGCCGCGCGGAAGTCCGTGCCTGCACCGGCCTGGTCCCCGGCCTGCTCGCGCAGGTGCGCGCGGACGGCGAGCAGCCGGTGGTGGGCCGCCATCCGCCGGTCGCTCGCGGCGAGCTCGTCCAGCGCGGCCAGGGCTGCCGCCGGGCCGCGGACCTGGCCGAGGACCACGGCCCGGTTCAACGCCGCCATCGGGTTCGGCGCGATCCGCTCCAACACGTCGTAGAGGCCGAGGATCTGCGGCCAGTCCGTCGCGTCGGTGTCCGGCGCCTCGGCGTGCACCGCGGCGATCGCGGCCTGCACCTGGTAGGCGCCGACCGGGCCGGCCGACAGCGCGCGGTCCACCAGCGCGAGGCCCTCGGCGACGAGCTCGCGGTCCCACCGGGTTCGGTCCTGCTCGGCGAGCGGCACGAGGCGGCCGTCGGGGTCGGCGCGCGTCGGGCGGCGCGCGTCGGTGAGCAGCATCAGCGCCAGCAGTCCCAGCACCTCGGCGTGGGCCGGGTCCTGCGGGGACAGCACCCCGGTGAGCCAGCGGGTCAGCCGGATCGCCTCGTCGGACAGCGCCGGGGCGGTCAGCCGCTCCCCGGAGCTCGCGGTGTAGCCCTCGTTGAAGATCAGGTAGAGGACATGCAGGACGGCCCGCAGCCGGGCGTCGTACTCGTCGCGGCCCGCCGGCAGCCGGAAGCGCGCGCCGGCGGCCCGCACCGCCTGCTTCGCCCGGCTGATCCGTTGGGCCATCGTCGGCTCGGGAACGAGGAAGGCCGCGGCGACCTGCGCCGTCGTCAGGCCGCCGACGGCCCGCAACGTGAGCGCCACCTGGCTCGACGCCGACAGCGCCGGATGGCAGCACAGGAACAGCAGCCGCAGCGAGTCGTCCCGGTCGGCCGGCCGCCGGGCGTCGGCCGCCGCGGCGACCAGCTCGCTGGCCGGCGTGGCGACCGCGAGCCCGGCCTCCCGGCGCCGCCGGGCGGACTCGGCCCGGATCGCGTCGATCACCCGCCGGCCGGCGACCGCGGCGAGCCAGCCGTAAGGGTTCTCCGGGACGCCGTCGGTGGCCCAGCCCGTCGCGGCGGCCAGCAGCGCGTCCTGGACGGCGTCCTCACACAGCTCGAACTGCGTCGGGTAGCGGCGCAGCAGCCCGCCGAGCACCCGCGGCGCCAGCTCGCGCAGCAGGTCCTCGACGGGGCTGCCCGGCATGCCCGCGCCCTACCGCTGCGGCGCCGGCGACTCGTGGGGGAGCGGGACCAGCTCGACGGCCTCCTGCGACGCCCAGGGGATCTCCGCCGCGATCTCGATCGCCCGCGCCTCGTCGGGGACGTCGAGGATGTAGAAGCTGCCCATGAACTCCTTGGCCTCCAGGTACGGGCCGTCGGTCACCGAGGGCACCCCGTCGCGCACCCGAATGACCTTCGCCTCGGCCTCCGTCCCCGACCCGTAGGCGCCGACGAGCTCGCCCGAGTCGAAGTACTTCTTGTTGAACGCCTCCTGCGCCGCGATCGCCGCGGGCCACTCCTCCGCCGGGATCGAGGACCAGGTCTCGGCGCTGCCGTAGATCGTCACCAGGTACTTCACAGCCGTCTCCCACCGTTCTCGGGCGCCGCCTCCCGGCGCCGACACCACCCGGTCGGAGCCGCGTCCCCATTCTCTACACCGTCAGCGACAGAGTGGCCCAGGTCACATATTGGCTGGGGTCGCCCGTCGGCTCGGGCCGTGCGGCCATACCCGTCACCATGGAGGCACCGCGACATGGCGGTTCGGGTCGCAGAGCGGCGCCGGTCAGGCCACGGCGGCGGCGGTCTCCCAGTCCGCCAGCCGGGCGGTGCGGCGCCTGCGGCCGACAAACGGCCGCCCCCGGTCGGCGGGGACCAGCAGCCAGGCCGGCCGGCCGCGCCGGAACACCTTGCCGGGCAGGATCGTGTAGTCGCCGCCGACGGCCCGCTGGGCGAGGGGGAGGGCTTCGGCCGGGTCCAGCCGCGGGATCTCGTACTCGCCGATGGCGACCCAGACCTCGCGACGCCATGGGTAGACGGCCACGACCAGGTTCGGGCCGTCGCGTCGGACCACCGCGACGGCCCGGCTGGAACCGATCGTCCGCGTCGAGATCAAGGCCCCGCCGTCAGCGACCTCGGATTCCAGCAGGCCCGCGAGGGCCCGCCAGGTCGCGTCGAGGTAGCTGTCGGTGAACGGCGTGTTCAGCCTGGTCGCCGCTGCCAGTGGCGCCGGCATCGCGAGTTTGGTCAGGCTGATGAACACGACGACGATGAGCGGCGCGAGAGAAAAGTGATCAAGGAGAGGGATGCCGGCCGCGACGACGGCAGCCCAGATCAGGAAGCGGGCGCGCAGGCCACGATTCGCCCGCAGCGCCGCCGCGCTTGTCCGCGCTGGCACCGTTTTCGCCGTCTCCCGTCGCCAACGGTCGACGAGCCAGCACGTCAGCCGGTTCACGGTGACCGGGGTCCTGTCAGGCCCTCCGGGCGAGGTGGTCATCAGCCGCCCGGCGCGGCGGCGAGCAGCGCGCTCAGCTCCGACGGGTCAGCCTGGTGGATGGCCCGGGTGACGGCGTCGACCGCGTCGAACGGCTGACCCGACGGGCCGACGACGACCGCCGACGACCAGCGGCTCGCGCGTGGCCAGCCGGCGGCACGCAGCTCGGCCGCCACGAGCTGGCCGAGAAAGCCAGCGACGACGACCTTGGCGAGCGTCGGTCGAGCCGGCGCTGGCACCCGTCGGCGCAGGCCGGGTTCGATCCGGGCGGCGAGATCCGGCCAGCGGCCGTCGCCAGTCATGTCGAGCGCGGCCAGGAGTACGGCGCGTGCCGCCGGTCCGGTCCGCGTCCCCGACCCGGCCGGCCCGTGCCTCGTGCCCGGTTCCGCCGGCCCGGAGCCCGCCGGAACCGCGCGGGCGAGTAGTCGACGCATCTCGCCGAGGGGCGGATCGAAGCGCTCCGGTGCCTCGTCGAGCACCCGGCGTTCGGCCAGCGGCCGGCGCTTCTTCGCCCTGACGCCGGCCAGTTCGCGCGCGGCCCAGACCCGCAGGCTTGTCCCGGTGTACAGGGCCATCGGGCGGTCGGCGTCCTGGACGGCCGCGAATGGCCTCGGGGGATCGGCCGGCAGCGCCGACGAGGCGAGCGCCCCGAGCCGGTCCGTCGTCGGCGGATGGCTGATGAGGTAGGCCGGCAGAGCCGCGGCCACCGTGGCGTCGGCCGCGATCAGGGATGGTGCCCGGCTGAGCACCACCGGGTCGCGCAGCACGACAGCGAGCGCCGCGTAGAGGTCCGCCGGGTATGCGCGCTCAGCGGCGAGGGTGGCGACCCAGTCGCGGGCGTGCCCGTCGAAGAGGGAGTCGAGAAGCTCACTCGCGATCAGCGCCTCGCGCGCCGCGCGGGTGCCGACGAGCGCGGCGGCGGCGGCGTCGGCCTCGAGCTCGACGCGCCACGACCATTCCCGGGTGGCCCGCAGCAGCGGAGCGCAGACGACGCGCGGTGGGCGAAGCAGGCTTCCCCGGCTGGCCAGCAGCCGGG
>Ga0134124_10002772_pt1 | contig 14145 bp, 7 predicted proteins | sample KB304_FD_96880 | JGI IMG/M metagenome (GOLD analysis project Ga0134124, IMG submission 96880) | Terrestrial soil microbial communities without Nitrogen fertilizer from Kellogg Biological Station, Michigan, USA - KB3-0-4 | ecosystem: Environmental > Terrestrial > Soil > Unclassified ... | reverse complement strand
GAAGCAACAGCGCCTGATCGAGCTTGGTTTTGGCATCCCTGAGTGGTTACGCTTCGTGCCGGTCAATTTCGAGGGCGGTGATTCGTGGTGGGAGCGTCTCAGCCGTGCGGGCTTCGACGCGCATGCCCCGGCGATCGTGGCCTCGGCGGGCGTGAGCATGTATCTGACCAAGGAGGCGATCACGGCCACGTTGCGTCAGGTCGCCTCGCTCGCCGCGGGCTCGACGTTCGTGATGACGTTTTTGATGCCGCTCGAGTTCGCGGATCCCGAGGTGCGTCCGGGACTGGAGATGGCGGTGAAGGGAGCGCGCGCGAGCGGCACACCGTTCATCAGCTTTTTCACGCCGGACGAATTGCTGAGTCTCGCGCGCGAAACTGGCTTTCGCGACGCGCAACATGTGTCCACCGCGACCCTTGCGCAGCGCTACTTTGCGGACCGCGTTGACGGGCTGCGCCCACCCAACAACGCGGAAGAGATCCTGATCGCGACGACCTAGGTGCGCCAGACTGTGCCGGGGCGAGATCGCGGATTTTGCGGCGGATTCCGCTGATTTGCGGCGTGATTGCGCGGCACGGGGATTGCTATGACGGGTGGCGTGATGAAACGTTTGTCGGTCACTTGGGGGGCTCTGATCACATTCGGTTTGCTGGGCTGCGGGGGGAACGCGCAGAACGGCTCGAGAGCGCAGGGCGGAAGCGGTGGTGAGGGCGCGGGTGCGGAAGCCGGCAAGGTCGGCGTGAGTGGCGGCGGTGGTAGCGGCGGTGCCGGCGGCAACGTGGTGATCGTCGAAGCGGGGGCAGGCGGCGACGTGGTGCTCGGCGAGGCGGGTGAAGGTGGCACGGGTGGCGACGGACCGGTCGATGTGAAGCTGCTGGTTACGAGCGCTTGGGACGTGACCGCGTCCGTCGAATACACTCCGCAGTATATGCCGAAGCTCGCGCCATTCCTCTGGAGCTTGGCCTTGGACGACACGGCGGAGTTCACTGCGTTGTTCTCGCGCACCGGGCAGGCCAGCAACTTCCCGGTGATTCGCGACACCGGCGCGCGGGTCCACGGAGGACCGCCGGGATCCTCGGTCCAATGGTCCGTTGCGGGTCAACCCGTCCAGCTGAAGACATTCTCGCTGAGCGCGTTCGACGACGACTCCGACGGCATCGCCGATCGGCTCGAGGGGACCGCGGAAGGTGCGGTCTACGAGCCCGCGGGCGACATCAACTATTACCGAGCCGCGACCTTCACGCTCTCCGGGAAGCCCGATCGAACGCCGCCAAAGGCTCAAGTGCCGACGCTTCTCGGCCCGCTCGCAATCATCACCATTCCGATGAGTGAAGCCCTCGAGTCTGCCTCGCTGGCACTGACCGGAACGAGCACGGTGCCGCTGACCGTGAGTCAGGGCAGCATTCAATCGACCTCGTTCACTGCTTCGACCGTGTTGCCATTCGGCGGCACGTGGCAACTCACCGGGAGCGCCCAAGACTTTGCGGGACTCTCGCTGGACTTGGGTACAGCGACCCTCGAGACGACTCAGGACCCAGGAGTATTCGCGCAAGATGGCTTCGAGGCCGAGCCGGTCGGCGCGCTCGGCACCAGTGTTGCCCGGATCGACGCGAGCAGCGGTTTGCCAATCCCTACTGGAAATCACGCGCTGTTCATCCCTCGAGGCGGCGGCGCCACCTTTCATCTGAAACGAACCGACGGCACCAACCAGGTGTCCCTCAACGTCGTCGGCTTGAGTAAAGACACGAGGAGGCCGACTTTCCGCCTAGATGCGGCGGTCATTGGCGGCACGAATCGCGTCCAAGCACTCTCCGTGTCGGACGCGGTGGATGTGCCCACGAGCGATGCCACCTGGCCCAATGCCTCCGAGCCAAAGACACTTCAATTCGCGCTGGAGGATACCGGTCCCGACGTCGTCGTGGCGGTCTCTCTGCCCCTCTGCGGCGACAACCTGAATTGCCCGGCGAACGGCTCGCTCATCATCGACGACTTGCACCTCGAGTGAGGCGCGCGCTCAGCCAGCAGAACCAGCGCTGGCTCCGCCTCGGCCGTCCACGGGTTCGCCGCCGCCGAAGCCGCCGCTTCCGACGTAGTACGTGCCCAACAAGTCCGGGTTGACGGTGAATGACGGGTTGGGCGTCGTGGTCTGATGGGGATTGACCAGCTCGCCATTGCATTGCGGGATCCCTTGCCAGCAATGCGCGCCGTCGTAATAAACCTCGACGGGGACGCATTCGCACTGGCCGCAACAGGCAGTGCCCACGACGGCGCGCTGGCCCCAGCCGACTTGCGCGGTAGCTCCGGCGAACGCGATGAATTCGCATTCGTGCCAAGATTCCACGCCGCACGTGACCTGGGCGTTCTCACCGTTGGAAGTGCAGCTGCCTTCGAGATCACAAGGCGGTGGCGTCACCTCACCGGCCGCGCCGCCCTCGCCGGCCGCGCCACCCATTCCGCCGTTCTCCATTCCGGCGTCGACGACCTCGGGGTTCGCCGTGCTTCCGCCAGAGTTCGAACTTGGGTTGGCGCTGGCGCGGCCGGCCGATCCCGCGTGCGCATTCTCTCTCGCGCGCCCACTTCCGGCGCTTCCGGCGCTTCCGGCGCTCTCAATCTCAGTATGAGTCGATGCGGAATCAACTGAAGTTCCAGGACTGCCGGAGCACGCCGCGAGGACGAGGACGAGGACGAGGGCGAGCGCAGAAGCCCGCGTAAGGAAGCAAAAAGCCATTGCGGGGCGTTAGTGCAAGCCGCGTGCTCGAATCGCTCTCCTCGATGGCCGCGAAGCTCAGTCGCGAATCTCACCTGAGAAGCCACTCGCGCGCTGGGCGTCGGAGTGTCATTGCGCGTCACTCGTGACGCTTCGCCACGCTCACGTCAGTCGAAGGCCGTCGCGAGCGCCACTCCCTCGGTGCTGTTCACGTCGTTCGTGACTTGGGCGAGCTTGGCGCGGATGGCACTGACGGCATCTGCGCCGAGCGGCAAACGTAGATTGGGCGCGCCGGCGCCGACCGCGTCGAGGATGGCGCGCGCCGCCTTCGCCGGGTCGCCGGCTTGGCCGCCCGCTTCTTTCTCGACATAGGCGCGGGTGGCACCGACGCTTTCCGCGTACGCCGGAAGTGTGGGCATGGCGCGGAATGCCGAGCCGAAAAGTCGCGTGCGAAACGCGCCCGGTTCGACGATCAAGACCCGAACACCGAACGGTGCAATTTCCGCGGCCAACGCTTCCGAGACCGCTTCGAGCGCGTGCTTCGCCGCGCAGTAGGGCCCAAATCCGGGCGCTGTGACCACGCCGCCCACGCTCGTGATCTGTACGATCGTTCCCGAGCGGCGTTCGCGCATTTGCGGCAGCACCGCTTGCGTCATGGCGACCGCGCCGAAGAACATGGGTTCGAATACCGCGCGCAGCTCGACCTCGCTGGTTTCCTCCAGCGCGCCGACGACGCTGTAGCCCGCGTTGTTCACCAGCACGTCGATCGCGCCGAAGCGTTCGACCGCCGAAGCAACGGCACTGCGAATTTCTTCCGGCTTGGTCACGTCGAGCTGCAACGCCAACACGCGCTCGGGGGCGCGCGCCACCAGATCGGTCAGCGTGCGTGGATCGCGCGCGGTGGCCACGACGCGATCACCGCGCTCGATGAGCTCTTCGACGATCGAACGGCCGAACCCGGAAGAGGTGCCAGTGACGAACCAAACTTTGCTCGCTGCCTGTTGGGTGTTCATTTCGTTTCTCCTGGGTGTGAACCTAGGTCTCTGGATTCCATGCAACAAGGCGTCGAATCTTCATGCGCTATGTAGTATTGCTACATAATGCTTGGGGACCCCCATGACCTCTCGGGCCTCTCTGCTCTGCTTTCTGTCGCGGAAAAGCGAAGTTTCACCGCCGCCGCAGCGGAGCTGCGCGTCACGCCGTCCGCCGTGAGTCAGACGATTCGTGCGCTGGAAGAGCGCGTCGGGGTACGCCTTCTCCAGCGCACGACGCGCAGCGTCGGACTGACCGAGGCGGGCACGCGTTTCATCGCTCGGCTCAAGCCAGCGATGGCTGGCGTGTACGACGCGTTCAACGCGCTCGGCGAGCTGCGCGATCGCCCCGCTGGGCTATTGCGCCTCACCTTGCCGCGCTTTGGCTACGAACAAGTGCTCGCGCCGCGATTGCCCGCGTTCTTCGAGGCCTATCCCGACATCCGTTTGGACGCTTCACTCGACGATGCGTTCGTAGACATCGTCGAACAGGGGTTCGATGCCGGAATGCGCATCGGTGAAATGATCGACCGGGAAATGATCGGCGTGCGGGTGAGCGACGAGATGCGCATGGCTGTGGTGGGGTCGCCCGCCTACTTCGCGAAGCATGGCAAACCCAAGCACCCGCGTGAGCTTCAAGACCACGACTGCATCAACTACCGAAGGCGCACCAGCAACGTCGTCTATCGCTGGGAATTCAGCGAAAACGGTAAAGATTTCGCGGTTGCAGTGAATGGCAGGTTGTTGCTGAACGACGGCGCGCTGATGGCAGACGCCGCCGCCGACGGACTCGGGCTGGCTTATGTGGTCGAAGCAAGTGTTCGTGAAGCGCTCGCCAGCAAGCGGTTGGTGCGAGTGCTGGATACCTTCTGCACGCCGTTCCCAGGATTTTTTCTGTATTACCCGAGTCGCGTGCAAGTGCCGCCCAAGTTGAAGGCGCTGATCGACTTCATGAGGTGGCCCAGTCGCTGAAATGTTCGAACACATTCCGTGTTGCGCACATTGGGTGTGCGAGTGAGGCGTTTCGGCAGCGCCCGGCTCCAGATCACTCCTACCGAGTGGGTTAGCTTCCGATAGCTGGAGTTGGCTACGAAGTTGCATCATGCTCAGTCATTGCCGCACCTCGCGGCTCGAAGGCGAGCATAAATGTCACGCAGTGACCTGGTTCGTGGGTTCTCTGGCGTTCTCTTGGCATCCTTGTGGATCAGCACGGCGTGTTCGAGTTCGGATGGTCCAACAACCCCTGTGGGTGATGGTCCACTGACGAACGGCGGCGCTTCCGCGGGCACGGCCGCAAACGGCGGCAAAGCGGGCAAGCACGCGGGCGGTAGCGGCAACAATGCGGGTGCAACGCCGAGCGGTGATGCCGGGGCCACGCCGGAACCCGGCACGGGCGGACAAGCGAGCGGAGGTGCTGCGCCGACCGCGGGTGGCTCTGCAACCGCTGGTGCTGGGCTCGAGGCGGGTGCGGGCCCTGAAGCGGGCAGCGGCGGCCAACCGGCTGCCATCAGCGGTTGTGTCGACGGCACGAGCTGCGCGAGCGGTGTTTGCGGCGCAACTCATGATTGTCAGAACTGCGTTTCGGATCGCGAGTGCAGCGCCGGAAGCGTGTGTAGCGCGGGGCAATGCGCGGTGGCTTGCAACGCCGAGGAAGGCTCGAGTCAGGCCTGCGGCAGCGGCCTGACTTGCTGTTCGGAACATTGCGTGTCCACCGGCAGCGACCGACGAAATTGCGGGGCGTGCGGGACGGCCTGCGGCGACACTCAGTTCTGCGGGCAGTCGGGCTGCGTCGTAGCCAAGCTTTCGTCGGCCTGTCAGCTCGGCAAACTGGCGGTCGTGCTCGACGGCCAGGTCGGCGACGATCCCACCGGTCGTGCGCTCAGCCAGGCGCTCGTCACTCATTGCCCCTCCAGCCAAACCTCACGTGAAGTATCGCAAACGGTGGCGGATGTGCTGAATCCGAGCACCGGTCAGCCGGTGTCCGGCAGTGACGAATTGCTGTTGATCGCGGGCGGGAACTATTTCCAAAAGGGCATGGCGTACCTGGTAGCGAACAAGCTCGCACCGGTGGTCAACGCGAGAACCCCCGACAACTACGAGCTGCGCGAGGCCGCGAGCAACACGCTGCTTGCCAGCGAGCCGGTTGGTGAGGCTTCGGACAGCCACGATATCTTCGCCGTGCAACTCATGCGCGAACCGATCAGTGACTCGGTCATCCTCAACGCCTACGGCTTTAGTTCGGAAGGCACGGCGGCGGCCACTTACTACTTCACGGACGTGCTCGCGCCCAATCTCGCCACCATCGACAAAGCGTGGTTCGTCGGTGAATGGACCGACCGAAACGCCGATAAGCTGCCAGCTTCGGACGAGCTGACGATCCTCGCCTCGGGCGGCTGAGCCGCCCTCAACCCCAGGCAGCGAGCACGGTCGGCGAAACCAAGCGCGTATCGGTCGAAAGCGGCCGATACGCATGACGGTGCGCCAGGCGCGCGCGCCACTGCTCGTGGTAGTCGGCGGCGCTGCGTGCATCGCTCGCCTCGAGCTCACGGCGCGCACCGACTTCGAGATAGGCATCCAGATTGTCGAGTCTGGGTCGCGGTAGCGTGCCGCTTGCTTGGGCTTGCCACATTTGGTCGTACAAGCCTTCGAGTTCGCGCACCAGGCGCGGCATGTCGAACAGCACGGAGTTGTTTCGGCCTGCGCGCAGGCGCTCACGCAATGGTTCGAGCAAGCGGCGATCTCGCCCGTAGCGCACGGCTTTCTCGCTGAATTCCGCGGCCGACTCGCAGATCAACTCCGGGATCCCCGCGGCGCGCACCAGGCTGCCGCAGACCCGTGAAGCAAAGGAGCGGCCGCTCAGGGTGAGCAGGGGCACTCCGCTCCAGAGCGCGTCGGATGCGGTGGTGTGCGCTCCATAAGGCGCCGTGTCGAGAAACAGATCCGCCAAGGGGTAGCGCGCCAAGTGAAACGGGTTGGCGAGCTTCTGCGCGAACACCAGCCGCTCCCTGGGGATCCCGCGGTCGGCGGCGTAGCTGCGCAGGCGCTCATTGGTCGGGTCGTTACTACCCAAGAGCCAAAGCACGCTGCCGGGCACCTGCGCCAAAATACTCAACCAGCGCTCGAACGTTTCCGGCGTGATCTTGTGGCTGCCGTTGAAGCAGCAGAACACGGTGGCGTCTTCCGGCAAGCCGACCTCGCTGCGCGTGGGCCGCTGCGGCGAAAGGTTGCGCGTGCGCAAGCTCGGCTGATAGCAGGGCAAACGCAGGACTTTCTCCGAGTAATACAGCTCGTGCGACTCGGGCACGATGAACTCGTCGGCGATTAGATAGTGGTGATACGGGCTCGCCATGCTGCCCGGAAATCCGAGCCAATTGACGATCACTGGGGCCGGGCGCTGGGCCACGACCTTGAGCCGCGCGTCGCGCGTGTAACCGTTCAAATCGACTAGGATCTGCACACCGTCAGCGGCAATGCGGCGCGCGGCGCTCGCGTCGTCCAATGTCGACAGTGAGCTGAAGTGGTGAGCGGTGGCCTTGAAGTGCTGGTGCAGCGGGTCGCTGGAGTCCGGTCCGCAGTAGTAGGCGAAGGCCTCGACTCGATCGCGCGCATGCAGTTCGAACACCTCCGTAATCAGGTAGCCGACCGCGTGCTCGCGCAGGTCCGAGGACAAGTAGCCGACTCGCAGCGGCCCCGGCGCTGCGGTGATCGGCGTTCGCGGACTGAGGATCGCGCTGGGTTCGCCCACGTCGAGCTGGTTGTAGTGGTGCGCCAAGGCCAGCTGCAGCAGCGGATCATCGCTCAAGGCGGCGGCGGAGAGCGGCGACAAGCCGCGGATCAGCGAAGTGAGCTCCACGCGCTCCGAAGGCAACAGCGCGGGCCATTCACACTGCCGCTGGCGCAATGCGACCAAGTGCTGAATCGCCTCGCGCTGACTCGAATCGAGCTCGAGGCTATGACGGAGCATTTGCTCGGCCGCGGCGTCTTGCTCTGCGGCCTCCAGCGCGCGCGCGCTTTGATTGAGCGTGGTAGTTTTGTGCGAAACTGCCGTACCGGTGATCGCGCTCATCCGCGCCAGCGCCGCAGACCACTGCGCGAGCGCGGCTCCGACGTTCCCGAGTCGCTCGTGAACGCGCCCCAGGTTGATGTACGCGGGCATGAAATCCGGATTGAGCGCGATCGCGCGCTCCAGGCGCTCGCGCGCGGCTTCGAGCTTTTCCGCGTCGGACAAGGCGACCGCGTAGTTGAACAGCACCGCGTACAGCAGCGGATGCTCCGAGTTGTGCTCGACCCAGGTCGCGTACAGGGCGATCGCCGCTTGAATCTGGCCGCCCTGCTTCAGCAGCTCGACCGCGCGGATCAGATCCGGAACGCTCAGTTCTTGGGTCATCAGCTGAATTTAGAGCTCAAACCAGGGCGTCGATCAACGCTTGGATTTGCGCCTCGGTCATGGCCGCGAGCTGGTCGTCGCTGAGCGCGGTGAGCTGGGTCGGGGTCATGGCCTCGATGTCTTGCGTCGTCAGTTGCGCGATCGTGGTCGTGCTCAGGTAAGAGATGGTGGTGGTCGAGATCTGCGTGAACTGCGTGGGCGCGAGCTGAGCGAATTGTTCCGGTTTGAACGTGCCGAGCTGCATCGCCGTAAACGCGCCGATTTGCTCCGGACTCAGCGCGGCGAGCTGAGCGGAAGACAGGTTCTGCAGCTCTGTAGCGTTGAAGCTGCCGACTTGCGCGCCACTCAGGCTCGAAATCTGAGTCGTGGACAGCGCCGCCAACTGCGGCAGGCTCAGCGCGCGGATCTGCAGCCGTTGCAAGCCTTCGAGCTGATCGGCAGTGAGCGACGCGATTTGGGTCGTGGAGAGATAGCCGACCTGGGTCGAGCTGAGCGCCGCGACTTCGTACGGGGTCAGCGCGGCAAACTGAGCCGAGCTCAATTCACCGATCTGCGCTGCACCCAGCCCGGCCACGCCGCTCGCCGAAAGTGAACTCACTTGTTCCGGACTCAAAGCTGCGACTTGTGTCGCTGCCAGTGCCCCCACTTGCGCCGCTGTGAGGCCGCTCAACTCGGTCTCCGACAGCAGCTGGATTTGCGCAGTAGTCAGGCTCGCGACTTGCGTTGCCGACAACCCAGTGATGCCCGTCGCCGACAGGCTTTGGAACTGCGCGCTGCTCAGGGCCGCGAATTGCTCGCTGGTCAGCCCCGAAATGGCGCTTCCGGACAGCGCGCCAATCTGCGTGAGCGAGAGCGCGCTCAGCTGCGTCGTGGCGAGTGACGCGACTTGGGTGGCACTCACACCGGTGATTCCAGAGCTCGAGAGCGCGCCAATTTGCGTCGCGCTCAGCTGTGAAACTTGCGTCGTCGAAAACGCGGCCACTTGTGACGACGTCAGCGCGCGCAGCTCCGTTTGCGTGAGCACGCCGAGCTGCGTCGAGTTCAAGCTGGCAATTGCGGCCGTACTCAGCGCGGCCGCGGCCGTGCCCGACAAAGACGCCAATTGGCCGGTGGAGAGTGCGGCGAGTTGGCTCGGTAGCAGCGCGGCTGCGCCGGTCGAGCTCAGTCCGGCGATTTGCCCGTTGGAGAGCGCCGCGAGCACGGTCGTAGTCAGTTGCGCGACTTGCGTCGCGCTCAGGGCAGCGAGCTGCGTCGCGCTCAGCGCGGCCAGCTGATTCGTCGTCAGTGCTTGGAACTCGGTTGCGGTGAGCCCCGAGACGCCGCTCGAAGACAGCGCGGCCAATTGTTTGGGACCGAGCGCGTTCAGCTGCGCGAGGCTGAGCGCAGAAACCTGCGTCGCGCCGAGCCCCGGGATTTGGGTGACGCCGAGCGCAGCGATTTGAGCAGTGGAGAGCGCCGAGATTTGCCCGACGCCGAGCGCGCCGATTGTGCTGGCCGACAAGGCCGCGATTTGCGTGGAGCTGAGCGCGTTCAGTTGGGTCGCGCTGAGCGTGGCGGCGGCAGCTGTGCCCAGGCCAGCGAGGCCGGCGGCGGAAAGAGCGGCGAGCTGCGCGCTGGAGAGGCCTGCCGTTTGCGTGGTGGTCAGCGCGGCCAATTGCGCAGAACCGAGGGCTGCGAGCTGCCGGTTGCTCAGCGCGGCAAATGCGGTCACGTTCAAGCCGGGGACGCCACTCGTACTGAAGCTCGCGAGTTGCGTGGTGGTCAGCGCGGCGAGCTGCGCCGTGCTGAGCGTGCTCACCTCGCTGCTGGTCAGCACGCCGACCTGTGCGGTGGTGAACGCGCCGATCTGGCTCGCGTCGAGCGCGCCGATTTGGGCGCCGCTCAGGCTCGCAATTTCGGTGGTCGACAGGCCCGCGATGCGCGAGGTCGTGAGCGAGCCGAGCTGCGCGGGCGAGAGCACCGCGAACTGACTCGAGGTCAACGCGCCGAGCTGCGTGGGGCTCAGTTGGTTGAGCCGAGTCGTCGACAGGGCCGCGATTTGGCTGGTAGAGAGCCCGGAAACGCCGCTGGTGGAGAGCGCGCCGAGTTGCGTCGCGTTCAGCGCGTCGAGTTGCGCGGGCGAGAGTGCGGCGGCCTGCGTCGACGTGACGCCCGCGAGTTCGGCCGCGGTCAGCACGCCCATTTGGGTCGCGCCGAGCTGCGAGATCTGAACGGTGCTCAGCGCGCCGAACTGAGTCGCGCTGAAGGCGGCCAATTGGCGCGTGCTCAGGGCGGCGAGTTCGGTCGCGGTCAAGCCGCGCACACCGGTCGTGCTGAGCGCGGCGATTTGACTGGTCGAGAGCGCGCCGAGCTGAGTGGTGCTGAGCGCGGCGACCTGGCTGTCGTTCAGCGCGCCCAGTTGCACGCTGCCCAAGCCACCGATTTGAGTCGCGCTCAGCGCGCCAATTTGCGTCAGGTCGAGGGCCGCGACTTGCGCATCGGCCAACCCGCGCAGCTGGCCGCTGCCGAGCGCGGCGATTTGCGTGGAGCCCAGCGCGGCCAGCTGTGCCCCGCTCCAATTGCCCATTTGTGCCGCGGAAAACGCGGCCAATTGCTTGCTGCTGAGCAACGCGATTTGCGTGCGACCGAGTCCAGCGATGCCCGAACTCGACAGGGCCGAGATTTGACTGGTCGATAGCGTCGCCAGCTGGGTCAGGCTGAGCGCGGCCACCTGGGTGTCGAGCAAACTGCCGACCTGGGTCGCACTGAGCGCGCCGACCAGATTCGACGCGAGTCCGGCGATTTGCGTCTCGCTCAGCGCGCTGATCTGCAGCGGCGTGATGGCGGCAAACTGCGCCGGCGAAAGCGCGCTGAAATCGCTCACGGGCAAAGCCGCGATCACGGTGGCGGAGAGCCGTGCGACCTGCGCGGTGCTCAGCGTCGCGAGCTGCGTGGTGGCGATGGCCGTGACCTGCTCGGGCGTCAGCGCGGCCACGGCTGCCGGCGAGAGCGCGCGCAATTGCGCGCTAGAAAACGCGGAAATGGCGCTGGTCGAGAGCCCGCTCGCACCGGCCGCGGACAACGACCCGAGCTGTGATGCCGTGAGGCTCGCAACTTGTGCCGACGACAAGGCGGCCACTTGAGTGTCCAGGAGACCGCTCATTTCGCTCGCGCTCAGGGCGCCCAATTGCGTGCCGTTCAAGCTCGCGATCAGAGTCGAGGCGAGCCCGCCGATCTGTAGCGAAGTGAATGCGGCGAGTTGAGTCGTGCTCAGCGCCGCGAGTCCGGTCACATCCAAGCCAGAGAGCGCATCGGACGACAGCGAGGCGAGTTGCGTGCTGTTCAATGCGCCGAGCTGCGCGGAGCTCAATCCGGCGAGCTGAGCCGAACCGAGCCCGCTGATCTCGGTTCCGGTGAAGGCCGCGAGTTGCTGGGTGCTCAGCGCAGCCAACTGGGCCGAACTGAGATCGCCCACCTGCTCCGGCCGCAGGCCCCGCACTTGAGTCGTGCTCAGGCTGCCGATCTGACTCGCGGAAAGTGCGGAAATTTGGCTGTCCCGCAAACCGCTCAGCTGCGCGGCGGTGAGCGCGCCAAGCTGCGCGCTGCTCAGCGCGGCGAGCTCGGCTTGGGTCAAACCCCCGATCGCGTTCGACGACAACGCAGCCACCTGATTGCTGGAGAGGGCGGCGAGTTGCGCGAGCGAGAGGATGCCGACCTGAGTGTCGCTCAAACCGCGAATGGCGCTGGTGCTCAGGGCCTGCAGCACGGTGCTGCTGAGCGCCGAGATTTGAGCGGTGCCCAGCGCCGCGAGTTGCGTCGCGTCGAGCGCCGCGAGCTGCGCGGTCGCGAGCGCACTCAGCGCCGTGTTCGGCAAGCCGTCGAGCGCACTGGGAGACAGGGCCGCGACCTGGACGCTGGTCAAAGTCGCGAGCTGCGTCGTGCTCAGGTTGGCGAGCTGCGCCGAAGTGAGCCCTGCAATCGCGCTGGTCGACAACGCCGCGAACTGCGTGCCTGTCAGCGCCGCCAGCTGCGTGTCACTCAGGTTGGACAGCGCGGTGGCATTCAGTCCACGCAGTTGCGCCGCGCTAAGTGCAGAAAGTTGCTCGGTATTTAACCCGGGCAAGGCGCTCGTCGACAGTGCTGCGAGCTGCGTCGCGCTGAGCCCTGCGAGCTGCGTCGTGGAGAACTCGCTCAGGTCGGTCGGGGATAGACCGCTCAGCTGATTAGGCGAGAGTGCGCTCACCTGCGCCGAGCCGAGGGCGGCGATCTGATCGGCGCTCAGCTCACTGACTCCGTTGGCGCTGAGCCCGCGTACTTGCGTCGAGCTGAGCGCAGCGAGCTCCTGTGGGGTCAGCGCGTCGATCGCGGACAGCGAGAGCGCGCCGAGCTGCGACGCTGACAGCGCGCGCAACTGCGTCAGTGGCAACGACGCGAGCTGCGTGCCGCTGAGCCCACCGATCGCGCTGGTCGACAACGCGGCGAGCTGGCTCGTGCTCAGCGCGGACAGCTGCGTCGCGTCGAGTGAACCGAGCTGAGTCGAAAGCATCCCGGGGAGTGCGCTGGTCGACAGCGCCGTCAACTGAGTCGTTGACAGCGCGCTCAGTTGCTGGTTGCTCAACGCCGCCAGCTGAGTGCGCGAGAACCCTTTGATTTGGCTGGAACCGAGCGCTGCGAGCTGCTCCTGGCTCAGGCCCGGGACAGCCTCGGCATTCAGCCCCGCCAACTGCGAGCCCGAGAGCGCCGAGAGTTCGCCGACCGTCAAGGCGGCGACGTTCGCGCTAGCGAGCCCGCCGAGCTGCGTCGCAGTGAGCGCGGCCAGCTGCGTATCGGCCAAGGCTGCAAAGCGCGTGGCATCGAGCTCGCCGATGCCGCTGCTCGAGATACCGCGGATCTGGGTCGTGCTCAACGTCGCGAGCTGGGCCGGGCTCAACGCATCCGCGCCATTCAGCGTGAGCACACCGATCTGAGTCGAGCTCAGGCCGCGCAACTGAGTCGTGCTCAGCGCGCTCACCTCAGTCGAACTCAGCCCGAACAGTTGCGTGGCCGACAACGCGCCGAGCTGTTTCGAACCCAGCGCGGCAAACTGCGTGCTGCTCAAGCCAGCGAGCGCATCCGGGCTCAATCCAGCCAACGCCGTGTTGCTGAAGGCCGCGATTTGCGTGTCGGCGAACGCCGCCAGCTGCGTCGCGGCCAATGCAGAGAGCGCGCTGCGCGTCAGCGCGGCGCTCTGAACCGTAGACAGCGCGGCGATTTGCGCCTCGCTCAGGCCGGCGACCGCACTCGCGCTCAGCGCGCCGAGCTGGCTCGCACTGAACGCAGCGAATGCGCTGGCCGCGAGCTCGGACACGTCGACGCTGCTCATGCCGCGGATCTGAGTCGCGCTCAGCGCGCCCAGTTGCGACGAAGACAGCGCCGCGAGTTGCGTCTCGCTCAGCTCACTGACCGCGCCCGCGCTGAGCGCCGCCATTTGCGTGGTGCTCAGGGCGGCGAGCTGCGTGGTCGACATGCCGTCGATGGCGGTCGTGGTCAGACCGATGAGTTGGGTCGGGGCAAAGTTCGCGAGTTGCGCGGTGCTGAGCGCTGAGAGCTGGTCGCCGCTCAACCCCTGGATTTGCAGGGCGGAGAGCGCTTTGAGCTGCGCACTCGAGAGCTGCGCGATCTGCGTGCTGCCGAGCGCCGCGATCGAGCCCGACGAGAGCCCTTTCAGCGCGGTTGCCGAAAGCGCGGCCAGCTGCGCCGTCCCGAGCGCATTGAGCGACGTCGTCGTGAGCCCGCGCGCTTGGTTCGAGCTCAGCGCGGCGATCTGCGCGTTGCTCAAGGTCGCAACTTGCGCCTCTGCGAGGCCGCCAAATGCGGCCGCGCTGAACGCGCCGAATTGCGACGCATTGAACGCAGCCAGCTGCGCCGTACTCAGCTGCGAAACGCCGCTGGCCGTGAGCCCGCCGAGGGCGGTCGTGCTGAGCACCGCGACTTGCGTGGTCGAGAGCGCGGCCAGCTGAGTGTCGGCGAGGACGGCGAGCTCGGTAAACGCCAGCGCGCGGACT
>Ga0134124_10002771_pt1 | contig 14146 bp, 23 predicted proteins | sample KB304_FD_96880 | JGI IMG/M metagenome (GOLD analysis project Ga0134124, IMG submission 96880) | Terrestrial soil microbial communities without Nitrogen fertilizer from Kellogg Biological Station, Michigan, USA - KB3-0-4 | ecosystem: Environmental > Terrestrial > Soil > Unclassified ... | reverse complement strand
TACGACCACATCACCTCGGGCATCGGCGCCGCCATGATCGGCTGGTTCGGCTGCGCCATGCTCTGCTACGTGACGCCGAAGGAGCACCTCGGCCTGCCCGACCGCGACGACGTGAAGGAAGGCGTCATCACCTACAAGATCGCCGCGCACGCCGCCGACCTCGCCAAGGGCCACCCGGCCGCGCAGTTGCGCGACGACGCGCTGTCGCGCGCGCGCTTCGACTTCCGCTGGGAGGACCAGTTCAACCTCGGGCTCGATCCCGATACCGCGCGCGAATACCACGACGAGACGCTGCCCAAAGACGCGCACAAGGTGGCGCACTTCTGCTCCATGTGCGGGCCTAAGTTCTGCTCGATGAAGATCACGGCTGACGTGCGCGAATACGCCGCGAGCCTCGGCGACAACGAGAAGGCAGCGCTAGGGCTGGCCGAAGCCGGCATGAAGGAGATGTCGGACAAGTTCAACGCTATGGGTCAGCAGGTTTATGTCGATGCCGACAAGGTGAAGGCGCCGCACACGACGGCGCTGGATTCGGAAGCCGCGCACGCGGCGAAGAATGCGGAGTCGGTGAAGGAGAGCAATAAAGCGTTCTAAGTCCCTTCATCGTCACGCCCGGACCGACGTCGTGATATACATCGTCTCGATTGCCGTGATCGGCATCTTGCTTCTGCAACTGACCGGCGCGATTCCGCTATCGAGCGTCGGCGGACCGTTGACCATCGCGGCGGTTGTTATCGCCGCCGCACTGGCCGTCGGTATCCATGAGGCATGGACGCAGAAGCGGGGTGTGCTTGGCTGGATCGTGAACCTGGTTGTCTCGCTGGTCGGCGTTTTTCTGGCCGCGCCCCTCGGCGGATTTGTGGTGATGATGTTGCTCGCCCCGTTCATGGGCGGGTCTTCATCGCTGGCGACGGCGGGAGGCCCCCAGATGGCCGTCGCGCTCGCCGGCCAGATGGTCATCTCGCTGCTGGGAGCGTGGGGCGCGATCTGGCTGGTGAACCGGTGGCGGTGAGTTGAAACCGCTAACTCGTCAGCCGTAGCAAGCGTGCCCGGATGAACGATTGCGAAATCCGGGCACAGGTTCAATCAAATGACCCACAATTCATGCCCGGCCTTGTGCCGGGCATCCACGACTTGCTTTCCTCCAATAAGGACGCGGATGGCCGGAACAAGCCCGGCCATGACAAGATAGTTGCCAAAGGACATTCGCAATGCGTCGCTACGTCTTAATCTGCGCCCTCACCGCCCTCTTCCTCGCCCTCCCCGCCCGCTCGCAAGACGCCGCGCCGGCGCCGACCTACCCCGCCGTCCCGCTGCTCTCCACCTCCACCACCATCGTCGGCGAGCCCATCCGCTACCCGCAAGGCGAGGCGCATGTCACCGCGGCCATCGTCACGCTGGCGCCGGGCGCGCGCACCGTCATGCACAAGCACGGCGTGCCGATGTTCGCCTACATCCTCGACGGCGAGATCACGGTCGACTACGGCGCGCACGGCACGCGCACCTACAAAGCGGGCCAGTCGCTGATGGAGGCGATGGACGTCGCTCACTTCGGCGCCAACACCGGCGCGCAGCCGGTGCGCCTTATCGCGGTCTACATGGGCGCTACCGGCGCCGTGGACGTCGTGCCGGTGAAGTAAAATGAGCGCCCCATGAACCTTTTCCCCGCCCACAGCGTCTCAGACTTGAACAATGCGGCGTCGGCGAGAGCGCCGTAAGACGTCGTAAGCCGGGGGGAGCCGTTTTCATGGGCTGGGTGCGCGCGATTTTTGTGTTCGATGCGCTGGTTGCGCTCGTCGTGCTCTATTTCTTCGTCATCGGCCTTGCCGATGGTTCGGTCTCCTCGTTCAACATGGGCCTGTGGCTCGGCATATTGGCGCTGGTCGCCGCCGTGCTGGGCGGCGGCTGGATGCTGGCCGCGGCCGGCCGCCCTGCCTTCGCCGCCAGCGTGCTGATGGTGCTGTTCATCCCCGGCCTGCTCTACGCGCTGTTCCTGCTGCTCGTCGTGCTGACGCAGCCGAACTGGCATTGAGGCCGGCGCGTTACGCGAACCGCTCGCGCGCGCGGGCCCTCGCCTTCTCCGCTTCCACGTCGCGGTCACGTGGCTGCGCGTGCGTGTGCAGCGACGATAGCAGCTTGTGTGCCGCCGCCGATACTTCCTCCACGGCAAGCGCGAAAGCCGCCTCGTTGGCGTGCGACGGCTTGTTGAAGCCGGACAGCTTGCGCACGAATTGCAGCGCCGAGGCGCGGATTTCGTCGTCGCTCGCGGGCGGCTCGAAATTGAACAGCGTCTTGATGTTGCGGCACATGGCGATCCCTCCAACGCGCTGCCCGAAAATATAGTGGGCACTCTTTGCCTTGTCAGGGCCGTGCCTTAAAGTTCCGCCTTTGGGGATAGCCGCCATGACCAGCCTTGCCGGACGCATCGTCGCTGCATCGATCGCAACCGCCTGCCTCGCCGCGCCGGCGGCACAGGCACAAAACGCCAAAGCCGTGGCCGGCGAGTATTGTCTCACCGGCGTGCGCGAGGTCGGCTCCTGCATGCGGCTCTCGCCCGGCGGCAAGTGGGAGTATTTCCTGTCCTACGGCGCCTATGACGAGCGCTCCGAAGGCACCTGGAAAGCGGCGAACGGCGGGCTCGTCGTCGACAGCCTGCCCTACGACAAGCGCGCGTCGTTCAGCTTCAAGCATCTGCAGAAGAGCGAGTCCGACGACTACGTCATCCTGGTCGTGGGCCCGGGCGACCGCGGAATCCCCGGCATCGACGTGGTGGTGACTTGCGACGGCACGGCCAAGAGCGGATACACGCAGCAAGACGGCTTCGAGGTCGAGTGCACGAAGGCGCCGACCGCAGTGGCCTTGTCGCTGCGCATGTTCGGCCTCGCGCCGCAGACCATCGACGTGGCGGGCCACGCCGGCGCCGAGAAGACCTACGTGTTCGCATTCGATCCCGGCGATTTGGGCAAGAAGAAATTCACGGGCCAGCGCCTGCAGGTCGGCGCCGATGGATCGCTGACCATGGCCTATCCGAATTCAACGATTCCGGAATTCGCCGGCAAGCAGTTCCGCTACGAGCGGAGCCGGCAACGCTGACGTGCCATGACGGTCCGCCCCGATGCACGCGCGCAGTCGTAATCTTGCTTTGGCGTTCGCCTCTCTTTGCGCCTTCGCCGCGCTGTTTGCCGCGATGCATGAGCGATGGCTTGTCGCCGGCGTGCAGACCGTCTGGACCGTCGTCGCGCTCGGCTACTGGCGCTGGAATCTCTATTGGTGGGGCAAGGCCAGTTTCCCGCCGGCGCCGGCGCGGCAGCGGGCGCAGCCGAAGCCGCTGCAAGAAGCGCCGGCCGAGCGCGATCCGGCAGCCCCCGAGCCAGGCCGGCATCCGGTTGTCTACTACGGCGTGCGCTGTGACACGTGCGACGAAGTCACCTTCGTCGGCCTAGCGCCGGCAGGTGAAGGCTACGTCCCCGAGGTCGTTTGCGAGGGGTGCGGCGCGACCACGGTCACGCGCCCGGACAACATCTGGTGGACTTATCTCGGACCGGAAGCGCGGTCGGGAATGAAGCACTGACGCCGCTCCGGCCGCCTCAGAATGAACCCCTCGCTCGCCCTCCGCGACTAACCTCCGGCAGCGCCGCACACGCATAGCCAGGACAACACCGGCCGTGGGCGCTTACTATTGCGCGGCCGTCGACTCGATTTTGGGGGCACTCATGAAACCGCTGCACGCATTCGTCGCCGGAGCAATGCTGCTCGCCACCTCGCTCGCCGCGGATATCGTCGCCGCGCAGACGCCATCTGCGGTGCAAAAACTCAACGCCTATGTCGGCTGCATCAACCGGCTGTCGGAGCGCTCCTATCAATCGCGCTCGCGCTATTTCAGTTGGGCGGCGAAGTCCGGCCCCACCGGCAAGGAGCGCATCATCTACGGCACCTACACCATCTACGACACGTCGGATTGCGTGAAGAACGTCGAGGCCGCCAACGCGCTGGAGCCGCGCGACGCCGCGCTCGAAGCCGCCGCCACCGCCTACGCCAAAGCCGTCGCTAGGCTCGAGCCGCTGCTCAAGGAGGCGGACGACTATTACACCCAGCAGAACTACAAGGACGACAAGATGGCCAAGGGCCGCGCCTTGCATCCGCTGCTGGTGGCGGCATGGGACGCGTTCGAGAACGCCGACAAGCAACTGCGCGGCGGCGTCGAGGCGATCAACGACAGGCGCGCCCTGGAGAAGCTCGCGGCCATCGAGCAGAGCGAAGGCCGCAAGGCGCGCTATCACGTCGAGGCGCTGATGATCCACGCCAAGCGCGTGATGCGCGCGGAAGAGGCGAGCCAGCCGGACCTCGCGCAGATCACGCAGGCCCTCGCCGACTACGAAAACATCATCAAGAGCGCCGAGCAGCTCGGTCCCGACGGCGGCAAGATCGGCTCGCTATTCATCAGCAACGCCAAGTCGCTTTTGGTGACGGCGAAGCAACTCATGCGCCGCCTGCGCGATCATGTGCCCTACAGCTCAGGCGAGAGGATGATCCTCAATTCCGGCGGCGGCGGCTGGATGGTTGAGGGCTCGCCCCCACGCCTGATGCGCGACTACAACCAGCTTGTCGATGCGTATAATCGCGGCGCGAATATTTAGCGGGAGCAATAAAAAACGGCCGGGCTTATCGCCCGGCCGCTGCATCTCGTCTCTTATCCGTCGCGCCGCCTACCGCATCGACAGCGCCAGCCCGCTCAGATCGGCGCTGACGATGGCGCCGACCTGACGGCCGGACAGCGTCAGCACGGCGCCGTTCTGGTTGGTGAGCACAACGCCCTGTGCGCCGGCGGCGCCGAGCGCAGCGCCAGCGCCGGCTTGGCCGTAGACGCCCGCGACATCGCCCGGACGGCGAATGTTGCTGACCGTGCCGTAAAAATTCGTCTCGGAGGCGCCGAAGGTGAAGCCGTAGCTGATGCCGCCGACGGAGAGCGGATAGCGACGGCCTTGGAAGGTCAACGTGCCGCTGCCGGCCGAGCCGCCAATCACGAAACCAGCTTTGACGATGCGGATATGGATCTTGCCGCTGTCGGCCTGCGCGGCCGTGGTGAAGCTGAAGCCGATCAGCGCGGCGAGCGCGATCAGCCCGGCGCGAAGGGTCGATGACAATCGCATGATGTCCTCCTGAAGCGGTCGGTGTGTGACGATGGGAAATTACAGAATCGGGCGGTAACGCCAGACAATACGCCGCCCCGCCGAAATGTTCCATCGCCCTTGACCCGCCGCGCCGCACCACCTTCAATTGCGGCCAATAAGCGCGCCCACGCGCCACTCCTGGGGAGGACATTATGCGCCGTATTGTCACGCTGCTTGCTTTTGCCTGCGCCACGCTCGCCGCCGCCGATGCGGCCGAATTGAAAGTAATCGCCGGCGGCTCGATGACGGCGAGCCTGAAGGAGCTGGCGCCGAAATTCGAAGCGGCGAGCGGCCACAAGCTCGACCTCACCTTCGCGGCGACGCCGGAGCTGATCAAAATGTCGACCGGCGCGCCGTTCGATCTCGGCGTCGTGCCGGTCGACGTGCTGAAGAACGAGGGCGCGCGCACCAAATACACCGCAGCGCCGCCGCTCAACATCGCGCGCGTCGGTTACGGCGTCGCGGTCAAAGCCGGCGCGCCGAAGCCGGACGTCTCCACGCCGGACGCGCTCAAGGCGACGCTGCTCAAGGCGCAATCGATCACGTTCATTCCAGAGAGCGCCGCCGGCGCCTACGTCCAGAAAGTGTTCGATAGACTCGGCATCGCCAATGAGATGAAAGCCAAGACCAAGCCGCAGACCACCACCGGCGCCATCACGCAGGCGGTCGCCAAGGGCGACGCCGAACTCGGCGTCTTCCTCACCAACGTGCTGATCGCGCCCGGCGTCGAGCCCGCCGGCCCCTTCCCCGGCGATCTGCAGAACGAGCTGGTCTTCGTCGGTGCGGTGGCGGCGGAGAGCAAGGATGCGGCGGCGGCCAAAGCCTTCCTCGACTACCTCAAAACTCCGGAGGCGATCGCGGTGTTCAAGGCGAAAGGCGTCACGCCGGGTTAACAAAATGCTAACGCGCCGCACCGTGTTACCATTTCGGTTGCGTGCCTAAGTAGTTCTCCCAAATAGCGAATAAGCATTCGTGCGGGCATCTACCGATGCGTCGATGCCCGCACTGATTCGTTTTTGCTGGGCTAGTTCCGCGGAGTGCGTCTGTCGCCCGCGTCCGTTCCGGTGGCGTTGCCCCGTCGGGCTCTATCCCGCAACAAACGAGAGAGACTCGCACTCATGCATACGATCGCTTTGGTTTCGCAGAAGGGCGGCACCGGTAAAAGCACGCTGGCCATCGGCCTCGCAATTGCGGCCATGAACGACGGTCACAAGGTCTGCCTGCTCGAGACCGATCCGCAGGGCACGCTGTCGCACTGGAGTCAGCGCCGCGCGCAAGCCGAACCGGCGGTTGAAACCGTTACTCCGGCCGAGCTCGAAGACAAGATCCCCTTCCTCGATCGCTGCGGCGTGACGCTGGTGATCATCGATACGCCGGCCGGTCATGGCGAAGCCGCCGAAACCGCGATCCGCTGCGCCGATCTTTGCCTCATCCCGGCGCGCCCGAGCCCGATCGACATCGAAGCGACGGCGCCGACGCTGGCCACCATCCGCGCGGTCGATAGGCCGTTCGGCTTCGTGCTCAACCAGACTCCGGTGCGCAGCTATCGCATCGCCAACGCAGCCGCCGCGCTGAGCGAAGCGGCGGCCGTGATCGACGTGCTGGCGCCGAGCGTGGCGCTGCGCAACGACCAGCAGGACGCAGTGGGTGCCGGCCTGTCGGTGACCGAATTCGCGCTCGCCGGCAAGTCGGCGGATGAAATCCGCGGCCTCTGGCAGTGGACCTGGGGCAAGCTCACCGCGGCCGAGCCGCGCTACGAGCTGACGCTTCCTGCCAACCAGCAGACCGACCTGCTCGCGGTCGGCTAAGCTTAAGGAACTCGGCGCTCCGGCATCGGTTATCCCAGGAAGGGATAGCCGATGCCGGATGCGTTTTACGAGCAGAGCAAGCGCGAGGCGCGCCTGCGGGCGCTGGCCGAAAAGCTCGAATTCAACGTCGAGAGGCACAGCGGCCGCTTTACGTTGACGCGCACGATCGACGTTGAAAAGCCGGAGCGCGAGGACAACCTCACGCTCGAACAAGCCGAAAAGCTGCTGGAAACCTGGAAGCTGCGCGGCCCGCACGGCGGCTGACGACCCGCCCTAGCAATTGAGCTTCCGCATCTTCTCCAAGCACACCCTAACGCAGCGCCCCTCGTCAGAATCCTCGCGTAGCTCTTTGAGCGCGCGCGTCAGCCGATAGCGGCAGTCGAATACCAGCGCGCGGCAACACACGAATTGATCGTTTTCGCCCTCGACCGGATCGGTCGGATCGCTCGCAGGTGCGGCAGGTGTGGCTGACGACTGCGCCACTGAATTCGATGGCAGTGCCGCGGCCGCGGCCGTATACAAAATCGCCAGCACAATTTTGCTTTGCCACATAAGCCACCCTTGCGTGTTCATGCGCAAAACATCCGCGTAGGCGCCGGACGTGGCGGATTTGTGTGCGTGGAGGCTTAGGTGTCGCCGCCGCCACCATCACCTCCGCCAACGCTGCCGTCGCCACCGCCGCCATAGTCGCCACTATGAAGCCCGTTAGACGTCTGGTTGCGCCGCTGGTGCCAATAGACCAGTCCCATCAGCGGAATGCCGATAACCAGGCCGAGCACGATCGATATCAAGCTCATGGCAGTCGCCCTCTCCTGCTATTTCTTCTCCGTAGCGTCGCTCACCGCTTTGAGCATCGTCAGCAGCGCGCGGTTGAGCGGCGTCGCGATACCGTGGCGCTCGCCGGCGGCGACAATGGCGCCGTTGAGCGCTTCGATCTCCAGCGGCCGCCCGGCCATGCGGTCGAAATACATCGAGGTGCCGAGCTCAGGCGAATAGCCAAGCAGCTGCGTCAGAATGCGCTGGTCCTCGTCGGGCGCAAGGCGCGCGCCCTCGGCGCGGCCGACCGCGACCGATTCCGCCAGCACGTCGAGGCAGAGCTTCTGAACGTCGGGCCGGCGAAAAACGATCTGCCGCTGCATGGTCAACGCCGAGATCGGATTGGCGGTCGCATTCATCAAAAGCTTGCGCCACAGCAGCGTGACGAGATCGTCCGAAAAATGCACGCGTAGCGGCGTGCCTTCGAACAGCGCGGCGTAGGCGCGCCCCAAGGCGTCGTCGGCTACGACGTAGTCATGCTCGCCGACCTGCCGCATGCGCACGCGGTCGGGGCCGAGCCGTTCGGCATTGGTGTAGACGATCACCGGCATCACCGTGGCGCCGTTCGCCATCGGCGCAACGCGCGCGACGTGATCGATGCCGTTCTGCAGCACCGCAACCTTTGTCGCCGGCGTGCACAGGCGCGCCAGCCAGGGCGCGGTCGAGGCCGTCCCAGGTGTCTTGGTGCAAACAAAGACCCAGTCGGCGGGCGTCGCTTGCGCGGGATCGGTGAGCGAGGTCAGAGCAACCTTAGTTTCCTCAGCCCCGCGCTCGAGCGTGAACTGCGTCACCGGCTGACGCACGCAGGCGACGACGCGGTGCCGTCCGCTCGCGGCCAAAGTCGCAGCGGCGATGCCGCCGATGCTGCCGAGCCCGACAATGGCGATGGTGAGCGGTTGAGTCGTCATGACGTCGGCTCGCTATGCGCGCCGCTCAGCGCTTGAACAGCCCCATGATCGCGGCTTTCGCCAGCGTCTTGAAATTGAGATTGAAGCCGATCACGGCGGCCGAGGTGTCGGCCGTCACGTCGAGCTTTTCTTCGCCGACCGCGAACACCGTGAACAGATAGCGATGCGGATGGTCACCCTCCGGCGGGCACGGGCCACCATAACCGGGCGCGCCGAAGTCGGTGCGCGTCTGCAGCGCGCCGGCCGGGAGCTTGCCGCCGGCGCTGCCGGCGCCGAGCGCCAGTTCGGTGACGTTGGCCGGAATGTTCACCACCAGCCAGTGCCAGAAGCCGGAGCCGGTCGGCGCGTCGGGATCGTAGCAGGTGACGGCGAAGCTCTTGGTGCCGGCGGGCGCCCCCGACCATTTCAGGTGCGGCGACTTGTTGCCGCCGGCGCAGCCGAAGCCGAAGTCGGCCGACAGGATGAAGTCCTTCGGCAGGTAATCGCCGTCCTTGAAGCTGCTGCTGGTCACCGTGAACGCCATGGTACCTCTCCCGTCTTTTCGCCTAACATCGCTGATACGCGAATCGTACCCCCGATGGGGCAAAGCGCAATGGCCCTAGGCTCCGTCAATCCCTTCGATGCTTTTGTCGTGGCGGTGATGCTTCTCGCCATCGTCATGGGCTTCGGCTCGGGCCTGCTGCGCAGCCTCGCCACCATCTTCGGTTATTTCGTCGCCGTGCCGGTGGCGGTGGCGGCGACGCCCTGGGTGTCGCGCTTCTTCACCGATCTGTTCCACCTGCCGCCGACCCAGCCCTGGGTGGAATTCTTCGCCGTCTTCCTCGCCGCCGGCATGATGTTCGGCTGGATGTGCCGCGTCGCGGTGAGCGAACTGATCGGCCCGCGCATCAGCGTGCCGGACCGCGCGGCCGGCGCGATCCTCGGCGCGGTGCGCATCGTCCTGCTGGCGGTGCTCATGGTGCTGGTGTTCGAGCGCATCATCCCGCCCGGGCGCGAGCCGGAATTTCTGCGCGGCTCCAAGCTGCGCCCGGTTCTGTCGGAGGCCGGCCGCATGGGGCTGCGCACGCTGCCGCCCGACATCACCGAATATATCGACCGCCTCAAGCGCGAGCGCGGCATCTGACCGTTCACGAGGTCGTGCAACCCTTCGGCGATCCGGCACGTTAGAAGGGGAAGCGCTCGCCAGCCCGAAAGGTGCCCGCATGCCCAAACCGTCCGAACAAGTGACTTACGAGGTCGTCCAGCACGACGGCGGCTGGGCCTACAAGGTCGACGGCGTGTTCTCGGAGACCTACCCGACTCATGCCGCCGCGCTCAAAGCCGCGCAGCAGGCCGCCGCCGAGCAGGAGGTGCCCGGCCACACCGAGGTCATCGAATACGAGGACGAGAAGGGCAAGTGGCACACCGAGACGGCGCGCGGCAGCGACCGCCCGCATACCGAAGTGAAGGATAAAGGCTGAGCGGCCGCGCAGGGACGGCGCTATACTTGGCGCATGCGCAAGTCGGTCAGCCCCGGCGTCGTCACCGCCCTGCTCTCGTTCAATGCGGGCTTTGTGGACGCCACCAGCTTCCTCGGCCTCGACGGCCTGTTCACCGCGCACGTCACCGGCAACTTCGTCACGCTCGCCGCGGCATTGGTGATGGGCAGCCACGGCATCATCGGCAAGGTCCTGGCGCTGCCGGAATTCATCCTGGTGATCGCGCTCGCGCGTCTGGCCGGCGCGGCATTACGCAAACGCAAGGCGCCGGTGCTGCGCGTCTTCCTCGTTGCCGAGGTCGCACTGCTGATCGCCTTCTGCGCGCTCGCTGTCGGGCTCGGCCCCTTCCCCAATGCCGACTCGCCCGCCGCGCTGTTGACCGGCTTTGCCGGGGTCGCCGCCATGGCGCTGCAGAACGGCTTGCAGCGCGTGCACTTCGCCAGCGCGCCGCCGACCACCATCATGACCGGCAACACTACGCAGGCGACCATCGACGCCGTCGACATCATGATGGGCGCAGCCACTACGCCCGACACGCGCGCGCGCTTTACCCGCATCGCGCTCAGCATCCTGAGCTTCGCGCTCGGCTGCGCCGCCGCGGCGCTGCTCTATTGGCTGATCGGCTTCTGGTGTCTCGGCGTCGCCGTGCTGGTCGGAGCCGCCACCGCGCTGCTGCGGGTGGAAAACTGATTATCGCGCGGCGCTCACCCGGCGTGCTTCGCATGCCGACCTCTCCCTATGGGAGAGGCAAAGAAAAAGAGCTTACTTCCCCGCCGCTTTGCGCAGCGCGGCGTTGATGCGGTCCTGCCAGCCGGGACCGTCTTCCTGAAAGAAGTCGAGCACGTCGCGGTCGAGCCGCAACGTCACCTGCTCCTTCACGCCGGGCACCGAGGCTGATTTCTTCTCCTCCGGTCCCGGCGCCGGCTTGGCGGTCGCTGACTTGAAGGCGCGCTCGGCCGCCTCGCGTGAATCGGGAGGACGCCGCGCCATCACGTCCTCATTGCCAGAGGCCGTAACCGGCCCACTTGGTCTCGGGGATTTCCGGCCCGACCGTGTAGCGGAACGCGGTTATCGCCGAGCGGTCCGGCGTGGCGGTGCAGGTATAGGACAGCGTGTACCATTTGCCACGGCTGCGGAAAGCCGCGCCCTTGGCCTCGATGGTGTCGCCCTTCTCGCGCGGTTCGGCGGCCGCGTTGGCAACGGTGCGGTCGGGGCGGAAGTTCTTGTCGTCCTGGCGGATGTGCTGCATGGCGGTGTAATTGCAGAGTTGCTCCAGCCGCTCTTCCGGCGCCAGCATCTGCAGGCTGCGCTCGAGCCGCTCCAGCCGTTCGTCGGCGGCCGCCGCCTGTGCGAACACAAGCCCGGCGCCGACCGAAAGCCCCATGACCAGTTCAAGCGCACGCATGCAACCGCCCCCGAATGCCTTGCTCACGCCCCGAATGCGCATTGTCGCCAGCGCCGCTGGGCGAGGCAACTCCCCCGGGCCGCTTGTCCCAAACAATCGTGACGCCCCGGCGACGGGGTCCGGCCCCGGCTATTGCGCCCGCTTGTAGTAATTGGAGGCTCTGCCGCGCCCGCCGGCAACATTGGGGTTGGTGTTGACGAATTCGTCCGCGGTCAGCTTGTCAATGGTGCGCTCCTGCGCCTCGCCCTGCCAGTTCGGATAGCTCGCCGACACAATGTGGAATGTGACGGTCTTCTTCTCCTCGTTCACCGAATAATTGCCGAAGACCGAAATGCTCCGCCGCATGATGGTGGCATATTCCTCCGGCGTGCCGGTCAGTCGGTTGTTGCTGGCGATCTTGGGCACGTCGCTGGCGACATGGATCTGCGCAAACTGGCCGCCCGGGGTGAAGATCAGGATGCCTTTGGGCGTCTCGCCGAACGGAAACGACTTAGCGCCGTCGGGCGCCATCACCTCGGCGACGACGAAATTCCAGGTGCCGACGATCTGATCACGCAGGCTCTTGCCCTGCGCCATGGCCGGGCTTGCCATGAGCGCAGCCGCCAGCGTCGCCACGATGCGAATTAAGGTCACGCGGTTTCCCCTCTGTGTTGAAGCCTGCTCACACCCACTTGGGGTCGCGGTCGAGCAGCTCGATGGAGATGCCCTGCGGGCCGCGCATGAAACAGATCTTGATGCCCGGGCGCGGCACGTGCGGCGGCTTGGTGAACTCGACGCCCTTGGCCTTGAGCTCGGCCGCCACCGCGTCGATGCCCGTCACCGTGAGGCCGAAATGGTCGAGCCCCTGATAGGGTGTGACCGGCGGTGCGGCAACGCCGTCGCCCGCGGTCACCGGCGCGATGAAGATATTGGCGCCGCCGAGCTTCAGGTCGATGCGCGGCTGTCCCTGCTGCATCGTGCGGATCACCTCGGCGCCGAGCATGCGCTCGAACCACTGCGCGGTGGCCTCCGGATCGGGGCTGCGCAGGTGGATGTGGTCCCAGGTCAAAGTCGGCATCGTATCCTCTTTCCTCTGGCATGATGACTGGCGGCGAATAGAAGGCTTTACGGTCTTGCCTTTCGGCAAGCCATCATGGATTGCCGGGGCAAGCCCGGCAATGACAGAGTTGGAGCGTCGTGCCATCCTCCACCCGCAAAAATCACCGCCGGCACTTGAACCCGGCGGGCATGAAATCACGGGGGATTCATTCATGAGCACACGCCGCCATTTTCTCACCGTCGCCGCCGCCGCAATGGCAGCGCCGGCCCTGCCGCGCCTGGCCGCAGCGCAGGCCTGGCCCACCGCCAGGCAGATCCGCGCCGTGGTGCCGTTTTCCGCCGGCAGTAGCGTCGACATTCTCGGCCGCATCGTTCTCGACCATGTCGCGCGCTCGATCAACCAGACCATCGTTATCGAAAACCGCGGCGGCGCCGGGGGCAGCATCGGCTCCGCGCAGGTGGCGAAGGCCGATCCGGACGGCTACACGCTGCTGATCAACGCCGCCGCGCATTCGGCCGCGCCCGCCGCCTTCCCCAACATCACCTACGATCCGGCCAAGGATTTTGCCGGCGTCGCCATGTTCGGCGTGGTGCCGAACGTGTTCACCGTGGCGCCGGCCTCCGGCATCAAGAGCCTGCAGGACCTGGTCGCCAAGGCGAAAACGAAAGAGCTCACCTTCTCTTCCGCCGGCGTCGGCAGCGCAACGCATTGGGCGGCCGAGCGCTTCCTGGTCAGCGCCGGCTTGAAGGCGACGCATATTCCGTTCCGCGGCGGGCCGGAGGCGCTCACCGAAGTGATGACCGGCCGCGTCGATTTCTGCTGCATCGGCGTGCCTTCAACGCTGCCGCTCATCACCGACGGCCGCCTGCTGCCGCTCGCCGTGACCACGACCAAGCGCTCGGCCGTGCTGCCCAACGTGCCGACGGCACTGGAAGCCGGCTTCAAGGACGCCGACTACACGTTCTGGAACGGCATGCTGGTGCCGGCGAAGACCCCGCGCGACATCGTCGACCGGCTGCACACCGAAACGCAGAAGGCGCTGGCGCTGCCGGAGGTGCAGGAGAAGTTCAAGCCGCAGGGCGTCGAGCCGCTGCCGCTCAAGCCTAACGAGATCGACGCCATGATCACCAAGGAAATCGCCAGCAACCTGGCGCTCGCCAAGGCGGCCGGGCTGAAGTTTAATTGAGGGCGACGACGCTCCCACGCTCAACCCTCATCCTGAGGAGCGCACCGTAGGTGCGCGTCTCGAAGGATGAAGGAGCGGGCAGATTTTTTCGGTGCTAATTCTTCTCATAGGACTATTGACACTCTTTCCACAACGTGGATATAGTCCTTTCACCCACCCTCTGAAGGGGCGTCTTCCGGAGACAGACCGAAGGCGGGGTTGGTGCGGCGCCCGCGGGCAGGCCTTGTAAACCTGCACTCGGGAGGCCCCGGCGAACCGTCCGACCCTACTACGGGGGTCTGCCTTCAAGGCTGGACGTGGCAGGCAACGATGGCGGGCGAAAGCCTGTCTGGAGG
>Ga0134124_10002770_pt1 | contig 14146 bp, 13 predicted proteins | sample KB304_FD_96880 | JGI IMG/M metagenome (GOLD analysis project Ga0134124, IMG submission 96880) | Terrestrial soil microbial communities without Nitrogen fertilizer from Kellogg Biological Station, Michigan, USA - KB3-0-4 | ecosystem: Environmental > Terrestrial > Soil > Unclassified ... | reverse complement strand
GCTCGTGGCGAAAAGCTCGCTTTTGGCAGCTTCATCGATAACGAAATCGAAGATGCTTTTGCCGAGCAGATCCTTTCGGGATACACCGAAAAGTTTCTCGGCCCGCTGGTTGGTTATGATTATCCTGCCGTCCTGCAGACAGGTGACCACTGCAGAAGGGACCATCTCGATAAAGGAACGATAGCGGGCATCCGCTTCGGTACTCTGCTGGTTTTTTTGCTCCAGTTCCTGCATCAGGTCATTAAATGAGCCGACAAGTGTGCCGATTTCGTCATTGGTCAAGCGGGGCAGGCGTTCGTCATAGGAACCGGTCCGGGTAACCCTGGAGATGGATACGGCCAGCTGCTTCACCGGGTCGAGGATGCTCCGGCGGAGGATCCACCCCATAACGAGGATTATGATACAGAAAATCACCCCCCGGTAGAGCAGATCCTGCTTCAGGTTGGCGCCGATCTGCCGGTAGAGGTCAGCCATGGGAACGGAGACCGACACCGCACCGATGACTTCGCCTACCTTGTAGTTGTAGGAGTAGTGTCCGCGGGGAAAGCGCGCCCGGACAAAGGCCGGAGCCTTGTCATAATCACCGTGGCATGCCAGGCATGACTCTACGGCTACCATCGGTTGCAGGTAGCGGAAGGTCAGCTTGCCATCGACCGTCTCCATGCTGGAGATCTCGGCCGGTCCCTGCTGCTTGAAACTCTCCAGGCGGGCGGTTTCGTAGTTGTCGGGCCGGTTATCCGGGTTGCGGTAACGGAGAGATACCTGCCGGACATAGTACGGGCTGTCAGCAGTGATCTTTTTGGCAACCCGGGTGGCTACTACTTGCGGCACCAGGTCATAATTATTCTCCGCTTCGTCTCTGACTGCGCCCGACATGTAATCCCGGGTTTCTATGATCTGCCGGGCCAGGTTGCGGGCGTTGTCCTCGGCAAATCTGAGTATCAGTTGCTGCTGCTTCCGATAGGTAAGAAAAGCGGCCGCCAGGAAGAGGCAGACCAGCAGCAGTGACATGATAAGGTTGAATTTGGTACGCAGATGCAGGTTGCCGAACCAGTACATGAAGCCTCCAGGCAGATTATTCACCCGCAAGTATAACCACTGCCGGAAAATGCGCAACTGCTCTCATCTCCGACACCTTCTGCCCATATCTACCCCGGAGGCTGGCGGGCGGGGAGTGCAGCCCGCTGGACCGGGCGGCGTGATGACAAGCAGCCGGTCTCCGGGGACATAAGCCTCCTGAACTCTTTTCCAAGTTGACAGGCCTGGCCCTACGGTGTATCAACTCTGGATGTTCTACCTGTTTTTCAGACTATATCCGACAGCATGGGGGGATTTCAGATGAAAGCGGTTCTGATGGAAGGTTTTGGCGGTGTTGAGGTGATGAAGATCGGGAAGGCCGACAAGCCTGCGCCCAAAGAGGGACAGGTGCTGCTGAAGGTGCATGCGACCACGGTCAACCGCCCTGATCTGGTCCAGAGGATGGGGAACTATCCTCCGCCTCCGGGCGATTCCGAGATCCTCGGGCTTGAGGTGGCCGGGGTCATCGAAGAGCTGGGGGCCGGCGTTACCGGCTGGAAGGTCGGCGACCGGGTTATGACCCTGGTCGGCGGCGGTTCGTATGCCGAGTACGCGGTCGGCTACGCCAATCATCTGATGCCGATTCCGGAAAGCATGACTTTCGAGGAGGCGGCCTGCGTCTGCGAATCCTACATCACGGCCTTTCTCAATATCTTCATGATCGGCGGGCTGAAAGACAACAACACGGTCATCATTCACGGCGGCGGCGGCGGAGTCAACATGGCCGGAGTCCAGCTCTGCAAGGCGCTGGTGCCGAACACGAAGATCATAGTGACTGCTGCCCCGGACAAGATCGACCGCGTCAAGGGGATGGGGGTAGATCTGGTAATCAACTTCAGGGAGACCCCTGATTTCACTGATGCGGTTAAGGAGTTCACGAACAAGAAGGGGGTGGATGTGATCCTCGACCATGTCGGTGCGAAGTACCTTGCCCCGAACATGAATTCGCTCGGCTATGCCGGAAGGCTCGTGATCATCGGCGTCATCAGCGGGATCAAGGCCGAGCTCAACCTGGCCCTGATGATGGTGAAGCGCCAGCAGATTATCGGCTCCGTGCTCCGCTCCCGTCCGGTCAAGGACAAGGGGGATATCGTGGCGGAATTCACCAGGACCGCCCTGCCGAAATTTGCCGACCGTACGATCGTGCCGATCATCGAAAAGGTCTTCACACTCGATGAAGTCGTCGAAGCGCACCGGATGATGGAAGAGGACCGGCATTTCGGGAAAATAGTAATCAAGGTCGCATAATACGGCATTTGCTCATGCGATGAACGCGCTGACAAATCCTGGTGTAGAGGCGACGCATGCGTCGCCCGATTGGGCGAGTCATGACTCGCCCCTACGAATGACACTAATAGATATTACGTAAGGAGAAATGAACATGGCAGACAGCAAAAAACCGGAGATTGCCTTCAAATACATCTTCAACTATGCCTACAATCCGGTCTACGTGAACGGTGCTCATGGCGGGATATCTCCCCGCGGTGAGCTCGTGATGAATTTCTATCTGGAGCGCCCGCCGCTTCCTGTGGAAATCAGGCATGAGATCAACCCCAACGGTACGATCGGCGGGGTCACTGCGGAAGAGCCGGAAAACCTGGGGAGCAGCATGGTCCGCTTCATCGACAACGGCGTGATCCTGAACTACGAATCCGCCCGGAACATCCACTTCTGGATTGGCGAGAGGCTGAAGGAGATGGAGGAGATAGAAAAAACAAAGGCAGCTATGAACTTCCCGGCGCAGGGGGGCGAGCTGACGCATTGATAATCCTGAGTTTGCCGTTGAACACTGCCTGCATTCGTCGGGCAGGACTATTTCTGCACTGTTCAACTATCGTTTTGCGAGATTAAAACCCTTAAAAAAGTCCCTCGTTTCATGGACATCCCTCTATTTTCTGTTACAAGAAGATAGAGGGGTTTTTCTTTTTGGAGCGCTTTTTAATCAGCATTGTATGAGGATGTTATGGGAGAGAATATAAAGCTCCTCTGCGTGGACGACGAGCGGAATGTCCTCCGCGCACTGGAGAGGATATTCATGGATGATGAGTATGAGATCCTTACTGCTGCATCGGGGGAGGAGGGGCTTGCTCTCTTTGCAGCGAATCCGGATATACAGGTGGTTATATCGGACTACCGGATGCCGAGGATGAACGGCGTGGAGTTCCTGCGGCAGGTCTGTGAGAAGCATCCCGATACGGTACGGATTGTCCTGTCTGGCTATGCCGACACGTCTTCGGTCGTTTCAGCGATCAACGAAGGGCAGATCTACAAGTTTGTCTCGAAACCGTGGAGCGATGAGGAACTGAGGCAGACGGTTGCCAAGGCTGTCGAGAGTTTCGCGCTGCATCATAAGAACAGGGAGCTGGAAAAAGAGCGTGACGAGCTGAAAAGAGAACTTGCTGCCCTGAAAGCCAGCCTGGGAACCCAGAGCCTGTCGAAATGATCGAATACAGCCAGTCTGAAAACAGAATGGTTTTGAAGCTGGTCTATTACGGGCCTGCCATGTCCGGCAAGACGACCAATCTGCTGACTCTTCATGAACTTCTGGCAAAGGATGACCGGGGAGATCTCATGGTGCTCGACACGGTGGACGACCGGACGATATTCTTTGATCTTCTCCCGTTTTTTCTGGTTGCCCCGAGCGGGCTGAAAATCAAGGTAAAGGTCTTCACCGTACCCGGTCAGGTGAAGCACGATGCGACCAGAAAGGCTGTCCTGCAGCGTGCGGATGGAGTTGTCTTTGTTGCAGATTCGCAGATAAAGGAACAGGTGAATAATACCAACAGCTTCGAGAATCTTGAACAGAATCTGTCCCTGGTCGGGATTGATATCGAGACGGTGCCGCTTGTTATCCAGTTCAACAAACGTGACCTCCCGGAGATAATCGAAGCCGGAGAGATCGACAGACTCTGGAGCAGTTCCGGGCTACCGGTTCTCTTCAGCTCTGCGATAAAAGGGGATGGAGTGGTTGAGACTTTTGCCGCGATCACAGGGCGTCTGTACGAACATCTTGATGAGAAGTTCGGTCTCGCAGCTCTCCACGGGCTTGCAAAAGATGCTTTTGTCAACCAACTCTGCCGGATTGGCGGGCTCTGATGGAGATCATCGGATGAACAGGCACCGTGAGCAGATAGAGTATCTGGTAGGTCAGGAGCATAATCTGCAGGAGCTGCTCCAGAGCCTTGAGATCAGGGGATTGCTCCATGAAGCCCTGAGCGCCGGGGTGCTGCAGGTTCTGATAATGCTGGAGGATGGCTCGGCAGTCTGCTCTGAAGGAACGCAAGACAGCGCGGCTGCAGGGCGCGAGATCAGAATGCCGCTGTCTCTGGAGGGAGAAAGGGTCGGGCATCTTCTGGTCCGGGGGCGAGAGGGTGATGCCGCACTGGACGCGGTAGCAGGAATACTCCGTTCAGCGATCTCGATTGTGGTGCACAATAATCTGAAAAGGATGATGACCGCTGAAATGCATACATCGCTGGTCACCAGCACCTATGATGAACTGTTGGCAAAGAATCTTGAGCTGTCCGCTTCCGAAACCAGGTACAAAGAGCTTGCCCAGAATCTTGAGGTGAAGGTCAGGGAACGGACGGAAGAGTTGGGGAGAGCTCATGCCCGGCTGCTGCAGCAGGAGAAGCTCGCTTCGGTCGGGCAGCTTGCTGCAGGGGTAGCACATGAGATAAACAACCCTATCGGCTTCATCAACAGTAATCTTGCAACACTCGGGAAATATGTCGGCAGGCTGCTGGAGATGCTCGACTGGTATCAGCAGCAGACCGTTTCTGCAGACCGTCTGACCGACTCTGCCGCTCTGAAAGCGAAGGAGCTGAAGCTGGAGATGGTAAAGGGAGATGTCTGGGATCTTCTTGATCAGAGCCTTGCGGGCGCGGAGCGTGTCAGGAAGATTGTCGCCGATCTCAAAGGGGTCTCGCATGTTGATGAAGTTGATGGTGCGACCTTCGACCTGCGACTGGAGGTCGAAAGGACTCTTTCGGTCATGAAAGCACAGCTCCCTGCTGATGCAACGGTAAGTTGCGATCTGGTCGATACGCCCCCTCTCGCCGGGAATGGAGCTCTTTTTTGCCAGGCTCTGGTGAACATGATCCAGAACGCTGTCCAGGCAGTCCCGTCAGGTCTGGTGCTGAAGCTCGGATCTTTTCGCTCGTCGGAAAAGGTCCGTTTCTTTGTCGCGGATAACGGCAGCGGGGTTCCGGAAGAGCTCCGAAGCAGGATCTTCGACCCGTTCTTTTCGACCAGGGATGTTGGCGCAGGCACAGGCATGGGGCTGTCAGTTGTCTACGATATAGTGAAAACCTGCGGCGGAAGCATCTCGGTTGGAGATGCTCCGGGTGGCGGGGCTCTTTTTACCATAGAGTTTCCGATTTCACGAGAGGGAGTTTAACAGATGTCACGATACGCCAGACTCTTCAGCGCTGCTGGAAAAGGTGCGCAGGAAGAGCTCCCCCGGGAGCCGCAAGGGGTGAGCGATCACAAATTCACGCTTCTTTTTGTAGATGATGAGGATGGTGTGCTCGCTGCGATGCGGCGGATTTTCAGTGATGAGAATTACGTGCTCATCACGGTGAATTCGGCGGCAAAGGCGCTCACGATCATGGAGAGTGAACAGGTCAACCTGATCCTCTCCGACCACCGCATGCCCGGCATGAGCGGAGCAGAGCTGCTGAAGACCGTCAGGGAGCGTTGGCCGGAGACTATCCGGATAATGCTGACCGGTCATGCGGATGTAAACTCCATCATGGGTGCGGTAAAGGAAGGCGCGGTCTATAAATTCATCACTAAGCCGTGGAACGATGAAGACCTGCGCCTGACGGTCAGCCTGGCTCTTCAGCAGTATGTCCTCCTGCATGAAAACCGCCGGCTGAAAGAGCTTACCCGGAGCCAGCAGCAGAAAATAAAGGGCTATTCCGGTATCTTTGACGAAAATCGCGGCGTTATGGGTAAGATCCTGCTTGAGGAGGGGGTTTTAAGGGCGGAAGAGCTGGAGAGAGCGTTCAAAGAGATGAAGCCGTCCGAGTTTCTCAGCGATGTCATCGTCCGACTCGGCATAGCTTCGGAAAGCCGGATACTGAAGGCGATGCAGGATAACCTGAAGGTCGAGTATATCGATCTGAGAGAAGCGCAGCTCCAATCGGCAGCGGTAAAATTTCTCCCCAGAGAGCTTTGTGAAAAGAACAGGATTCTTCCGGTCAGGCTTGACGGCAATCAACTGACAATTGCCATGGCTGATCCGTCCGATATCTACAAGTATGACAACATCTCTGTTATGACCGGTCTGAAGGTGATTCCGCTTCTTGCCGCCAGCTCCGAGATAGTTTCGCAGCTGAAGGCTTTTTATGGCGAGCGGGATCAGGATCTTGGCTATGAAGCTGATGATATGGATGAATATGAGCCGTTGGACGAGATAGATATCGTTATCGAGGACGACGAGAGCGATCTCAATGTCGCCGAACTTATCGGCTCTTCAGAGGTTCCGCCCGTCATCAGGATAGTTAATGCGATTCTCTCCGAAGCGGTGAGGTACCGGGCAAGCGACATCCATATCGAGCCGAAGACAAAGTTTACCCTGATACGCTACCGTGTTGACGGAATGCTTCACAGCAAGATCAAGGTTCCTGTTGACCTCCATTCAGCAGTCGTCTCAAGGTTGAAGATCCTGGCAAAGATGGACATAGCAGAGCGCAGACGCCCTCAGGACGGCAGGATCACGGTCAAGGCGGGGGTCAGGATTGTCGATATGCGGGTCTCCTGCCTCCCGACCATCAATGGGGAAAAGGTTGTCCTGCGGATACTTGACAAAAGCGCGGCTATCAAGGGGCTGAGCGATCTGGGCGTCATGCCGGCTGATCTCAAGAGGCTTCAGCTGATGGCGACGAGACCGCAAGGGGTAATCATCAGCACCGGCCCGACCGGCAGCGGCAAGACCACCATGCTCTACTCGATTCTTGCCTCGATCATGGACCCGAGCAAGAATTTCGAGACGATAGAGGAGCCGGTAGAGTATTTTCTCGAAGAGGCTACCCAGGTTGCCGTGCGCGAGAAGATCGGACTTACTTTCGCCCAGATTCTCCGCTCGACCTTGAGGCAGGATCCCGACATCATCCTGGTCGGCGAGATGAGGGATTTCGAGACAGCTGACGTAGCATTCAAGGCGGCGTTGACCGGGCATCTCGTTTTTACCACCCTGCATACCAACAGCTCTGTTGCATCCATCACACGGCTGATGGATATGGAGATAAAGCCATATATCATTGCGTCCGCCCTCCAGGGGATAATTGCCCAGAGACTGGTGAGACGAATCTGTCCTCATTGCATCACCCAGGTAGAGCCGGACCCTGAACTGCTCCATGCGCTCAAGGTTTCACCCGGGGCTCTAGGAGCGACAGTCGGAAAAGGGCAAGGGTGCGAGAAGTGCAATAGCAGCGGCTATTCAGGCAGGGTCGGCATTTTCGAACTGTTTGTGATGACAAATGACTACCGGCAGCATATAAGTAGCGGATACCGGGAGAGCGAGCTTTTGCAGCTTGCCAGAACAGAGGGGATGCGCACGCTGGTTGAGGATGGCGTGGAAAAGGTAAAGGCGGGCCTTACGACACTTGAAGAGCTTTTACGGGTGCTGGGACCTCAGACCGGAAACGAGCGGACGTGTAGTGGCTGTGAACGCCTGATCGATCCCAAGTATGTATTCTGCCCATATTGCGGCACATTCAGAAGCAACTACTGCCATACCTGCAAACTTCCGATGGAAGAGGAGTGGGTAAGATGCCCGTTCTGCGGGGGGCAAAAACGAGATGAAGAACATGAATGAACCAATTGAAAGAAGAGCCGCTACGATCCTGTTCGTTGATGATGAACCATGGGTTCTCACTGCCTTTAAACGGATTTTCGAGGATACGGGGCACAGGTGTATCTACTGCAGTTCCCCTTCCGAAGCGCTAGAAGTGGTAAAAAAAGAGACAGTTTGGGTCGTCGTCTCTGACAACCAGATGCCCGAAATGAGCGGGATAGAATTCCTCAACCGGATGAGAAAGGTCTCCCCGGATACGGTCAGGATCATGATGACCGCCTATGCGAACCTCGGAGTTGCCATATCTGCTATCAATCAGAGTGAGGCTTTCCGTTTCATCACGAAACCGTGGGATAACGAAGAGCTGCTGAGCCTGGTGGAAGAGGGGCTTGCCAGGTATGACATACTTAACTCCATGAGGAGCCGTGACGAATCGCGTTACCGATCCCTTGCCCAGACAGTCGAGCTGAAAGACCCTTATACCCGGGGGCACTGCGACCGGGTTGCCGATTATGCGGAGCGACTTGCACGCGCCGCAGGGGTCGAGGAGCCGCTGATAACCTGTATCCGTCATGGAAGCATTCTGCATGACTGTGGCAAGATCGGTGTGCCTGAGGAAGTTCTGAATTTTCCGGGGAAGCTGACACCGGAAGAGTTCGAGATAATCAAGCAGCATCCGGACTGGGGAACACAGGTTGCCCGTGAGGCCAATCTGCCGGAGGCGGTAGTGAACGTGATTCTGTATCATCACGAGAGGGGCGACGGAAGCGGCTATCCGGCAGGGCTGTCAGGCAAGGCGATCCCTCTTGAAGCAAGAATTGCGGCAATAGCTGATGTGTTCGATGCCCTTACCAGTGACCGGCCCTACCGCAAGGGGAACACGATAGGTGACGCGACAGCGATTCTGAACGGGCTGGCAGGGCTCCTGGACACTGAACTACTCGAAATTTTCAAGCGGACAGTAATCTCTGAACTCACTGATCAATATCCGACGGGAGAAATGTCATTTCCTGCTCCGGGCCCCCCTTCCCGGTAGCAAAATTCTCTACGAAACTGTCGATCCGGCTGGTGATGCTCTCCTTGAGCTGGGCAGTAAGTTCGGCTTCGCGTTTTTTCTGGTAGGAAGCGGGGAGCTGCCTGACTTCATAGTGAACATGGGGGCCGGTCGATCTCCCGGAGCTCCCGGAGAGTGCAATAACGGTCTTCGTGTCAACATGCGTGCCGGGTTTTACGAGAATCTCGGAGTTGTGGCCGTACAGGGAAATATACCCTTTGCCATGCTCCACAGCTACCAGGTTACCATACCCCTTGTACACCCCTGCAAAATAGACTGTTCCCTCCTGAGTCGGATAAACCGGTGTCCCTGACGGAACGGCGATATCCCACCCGCTGTGCATGACCATCCTGCCGCTGCCGAACGGGTCGAGTCTCATTCCAGGGCTGGAGGTCAGCACGCCGCCATCCACAGGCGATTTGCGTTCGGCAAACGCTGCGGTTGCGGTAAAGCTGAGGGTTACGGTTAATAGAAAAAGGAAAAATCTGGCCATTACTCTTCTCCGGGACAAGTCGTTATTCCCTTGTGAATATTCAATTACAGTGCCAATCCATTAAGAAATCAGGCTGTTCCAGGTGTCACTCTCAAGAAAACTCCCCTGGACATTATCCTCCATCTCCCGGAACCTTTTCCAGGGGATGGTAAAAGAGAGGTGACCGTCCCCCAGTGAGCTTTTCAGGTACTTTCGGGCCGTGATGTCGGTCATCCCTACGAGGCATCTCGGTGAGCCGGAAATCCCCTCCTGGTACGAGAGGATCCCGGTGACCTGGCAGGCTGCCACGTGAGGGATCATCACCGAATCGGAACGTGCCTGATCGTAGTTGGCGAGTATGACGCAGGCGGAAAGCTGGTCCGGAGTCACAAAGAGAGTGACTGAAACTGGGGCTTCAGCTTGAGCAAGCTCTGACAGCGGTTTGAAGACAACATAACGCGCTTTGATATTCACTATGGGAAGAAGTTCCAGAAATCTTTTAGCGAGCTCGGGACTCTTCCGGTACCGCTCTCCACGGAGAAAATGGTCGCAGAACTCCTGCCGCGCGCCCCCCTTTTCCATGGCCAGCGCAATGGCCGGGCCTGCCGGGGTATTTTCGTTGCCGTCGGAAAGGAACCGGCAGAAGCCTTCCACCCCTCCCGGAAAGTTCTGGTACATCTCCCCGAATCCCAGACCTACGCCGCCGCCGGGGCAGCCATAGGTCTCGCGGTCAAAGGCGACGGTCTTCCCCTTGGCTGCAGCGGCAACAAGCTAGATGACGCAGCCCCATTTCCCCTTCTCGAACATCACGGCATCTTCCGGGAGAGTGTCGCTCCAGAGAAGGACCACCGGCTCGGAAGCCAGTTTGATCGATTCTGCGATTCTGCTGTTCATATCTGCATCCTTCCCTGGGTTTTTGCAGTTGGAGGCTGTTCAATTATAATCTTTCACGAACGATTGGGAAAGGGTATTGTCCCGGTATCATGGAAGGTATGCAAGAAAAGAAAATTCGCGGAATTGATGATTGAACGGCTTTACAATCTGGGCACGTGATTTTTTCTTCCATTGTCCGACCTCCTTTTTTGTGTGACCGACGGATGGCGGTGAGCAGTGCGGCAGGCTTTTTGCCGCGTCCTGCACTACTGGCCTTGTTGGACGCTCATTTCAGATGTTTCTTGATGAGAAGCCACCGGCTGATTTTGACTTCTTTCGGAATGCCAGCATTTGCTGGGCTTGTAGAAGGTAATACTGATAAAACTGATAGCTCCGGCAAGGCTGTAGCTGGAATTCTGTGGAAAAGCTCCCCCGCCTTCTCGCCGTTGAAACAAATCGCTTTTATGTCATGTTCTGCTAGAAATTTCTTGAAATCATTAACTTCATAGAACCCATTTCGGATGTTAGTGTCGAGGCTTCCATGCCTGCTACAAGTTTTCAAGACATCCCACAGTGCAATATGGCTATTTCTGAGGATATTTAGACGGTCTTCGTACTCGATATCTCTGCTAGCCCCACATACCTGCTTCATGATCTCCCAGAACAGGTTCCGTGGATGTGCATAATATTGTTTCTGCCTTAGTGATTCTTCGCCTGGAAATGTTCCCAGAATCAGAACCTTCGGAGAAGACCCCACAACTGGTGGGAACCCCTCAATATGTTCATTTTCTTTTTTCATTTCATTTTCCGTTCAACGGACATGGCTTTGACCCGCCGGTCTTTTATGGCGGGTCGTAAGCCTTGTTGAACATCAGTTGTCATTTTCTTCTGTTAGGCAAACGTGTCATCGTCCGGTGCTATTTGATTTGACTCACCCAAAACATGAAATAAGAAAGCCACAATAAACGTCGAAATCGCTCCGACTGTTGCTGCAATAACGATTAAATATCCTGATAGTTCATGCGTTTTGATCCAGCCCAAAATTCCGATTAACATTGAAACTACAGTACCGATCCACTTGTATTTTTTGATATTGAATACCAGCCAATGTCCTATTTCAAGGGTGCGAAACACACAGCACTGCATCCAGAATGGCATTTTTAAAAAATAATTCCCGAAGCGCGTCGGGCGTAGAATAGTCATTTCATATGGACCTATCGGTTCTTGATCTATAATAGATGTATGTTTGAAACACAAATGCATCGCGAGCAAAAAAGTCGTCACTAACGTGCAATAGTCGTAAAATCGCTTACTACGAATTTTATCATCTCGTGAAATGGGGTCTGAAACGATTGGGCGTCCATCAAGAACGTGATTCATTTTTTTGAGACACAAGGAAATTGCTGGAAATGTTACTTTACTTTCAGCCATCAATTTGAGAATAGCGGCAGCCATAGTGACGTCCTGCGACACCTTCGTTGCAATTTTTAATTCTTCAGCTTTTGACATTGTCTTACCTTATTTTGAATTTGTTCAACGTGTGGCCGATGAGCCGCCATTGGCGGCTCTATTGGCTGGTTATTTTCTCCGGCATTATCTGGAAGTGAACAACCTGTGCGAGCCATTCAAACTCCTTTTCACCATTGTAGACTTTCTCACAATCTACAGCTCGCATGGTAGCCCTTAAGTACAACTCCCCTTGCTTTGTCACGTACTCGATAGCGGCACGTTCAGTTCTCTTACGCATCCAAAGCTCGTAACCGAATTGTGAGGCATGAATTGCTCTCTTCTTAATATCTTGATCAGTAACGTCAGCAAGCACAGCGGTTGCAATATCTTCGTTTACCTTAATATCTTTGACCTCAAACCCCTGAGAGGCAGTCGCGACCGAAAATTCGAACATTAAGTCACTTTCTCTCCTTTCGAATCCCTTACAGTGAGCAATGAGAGCATCAGCATTTTCCAAGAAAAATATGGTGTGTGAAGTTCTAAAGGCAGAAAAAGCCAAAGAAAGGGCGCGAGCGACCTCGAGTACCTCTGTTCTGGACAGGGCAATATGATGCTGGCTTTGAGCTCCGTACCGGCAGTGAACTTGGCTATCGTTGATCGCAATAGAAAAATGTTGCCCAATATTTCTCCATTGATTCAACGGTACACCCCAAGGCTGTGGGGTCAGGAAGTGTCTCTTGCCAACCATATTTTCTAGGTCACGAACAACAACTCCCAAGCTGAGTTTGTTTACATAATCAAAAGACAGTGACTGTGATTCTTGAATTGAACGTACATGAAGAAGTTCTTTTAGATAGACCTGAAAAGTTCCCTCTATCAGAGAACCTATGAGCCGAAAAACATCGTAAGCAAAATCTTCAATAGTCAACTCAGTTTTATCTTGTTCTAAGTTTGCTGAACTCCAAAATACTGATAGTGCACCCGAAATTGGTTGCTCCCAATTTGCACAAATCTCAGCACATAAGTTTTGATTTTGACGTAATGACTTCCTTCGTATTCCTATGCATTCGTCATATAGTTCAGATGCCCATTGCACTTGTCTTATCTTGGTTATATTAATGTACTCAGCGCAGAGCAAACCAATATCATAACGTTCCAATATAGAACTGTCGTTGAATTCTGGAATTAACGTGGCAAGTATGGTTTCTTTCATCTGTTCGGGGGTAAAGCCTTGCTCATAGAGCTGGAACAGCCAACTATGCGCTCTTACTCCTGATGTGGTTTTATGATTTCTCATAGTCATATTTTTTCTGAAATAACTAGTTATTAGTAGGTTTCCGCATATAAGCAACTTGTTACCAATATAGGGAACTTGTTCCTCATATAGGCAACCTCAAAGGTCGCTTTTATAGGGAACTTTTGCCATATTTTGATGCCGGAAAAGTTCACTGTGTAAGGAACTTCATTCCCCTTGCCTCATCCTTTCACTAGTTCCTTGTCACCCCGGATCAATCCGTATCTTACACGCCAGAGCCTTTCCTCCGGGACCCACCGGGCTCCGACCGGTTTCAGCCTTTCCCGAAGCTTCGGCATGGTGTACGGCACCTCCACCAGAACAGAGTCTGTGTCCCTGAGCCGGGGCGCTGCCCGGCCGGGCCTCTCCTCGACAATTATCTCGGCGGTCTTTATCCGGACGTCGCTGATTTCGTCGTACCGATAGCGTACACAGAGCAGCGAGCTGCCGAACCGCTAGACAAGCCGCACGGTCCCCTTTTGACCCGGTTTCGGATGAGAGTGCGCTTTCATATGTTTCAGCATGGTCCCTCCTCAAAACGCATAAAGCCGCTTCACCGGCTGTTGCCGGAAAAGCGGCTTGAATTTTACCCTTAAGAGCATCATCGTCATCATTCACTCCACCACATAAAAGCGCTCTCACATTATTACTGAAGGCGATCAATGTCAACAGGGAAGGGCGGTGAAAGAAAAACGCCCTGCGGCAGGCTGCCGCAGGGCGTATGAGTATTGTTTGTTATCCGGTGCCGTTCTTAGCCGATCAGACTCACGCCGGTCATCTCTTTCGGTTTCGGCAGTCCAAGAATATCGAGCATGGTCGGAGCGATATCGGCCAGCCGGCCCCCTTCGCGCAGCTGTGCCCCTTTTCGACTGTCATCAACCAGAACCAGCCAGACCGGGTTACAGGTATGGGCAGTGAACGGTCCGCCGTTCCCGTCCGCCATCTGCTCGGCATTACCGTGGTCGGCGGTGATGATCAGGGCGCCACTTTTCTCGAGAACCTTTGCGGTTATTCTGCCGACGCAGGTATCGACAGCCTCCACGGCCTTAATGGCAGCCGGCACTATTCCGGTGTGTCCGACCATGTCGCAGTTGGCAAAGTTCAGGATGATGACGTCATACTTGT
>Ga0134124_10002769_pt1 | contig 14150 bp, 9 predicted proteins | sample KB304_FD_96880 | JGI IMG/M metagenome (GOLD analysis project Ga0134124, IMG submission 96880) | Terrestrial soil microbial communities without Nitrogen fertilizer from Kellogg Biological Station, Michigan, USA - KB3-0-4 | ecosystem: Environmental > Terrestrial > Soil > Unclassified ... | reverse complement strand
GGGCGACGTGCCGGCGGACGCGGCGGTCGACAAGGCGGGCGAGGCCATACGGCTGCTCGCGCTGGTGAACGACGTTTCGCTACGCAACCTGATTCCGGGCGAGTTGGCCAAGGGCTTCGGTTTTCTGCAGGGCAAAGCCGCCACGGCCTTTTCACCCGTGGCCATCACGCCGGACGAACTGGGCGCGGCCTGGGACGGCCGCCGGGTGCTGCGGCCCATCCAGGTGCGCGTCAACGACGATCTGCTGGGCGAGCCCGACTGCGGGCTGGACATGCGCTTCGACTACCCGCGCCTGATTGCGCACGCCGCGCGCACGCGGCCCCTGGGCGCCGGCACTGTCCTGGCGGCGGGCACGATTTCCAATGCCGGGCACGCCAAGGGCTTCGCCTGCATCGCCGAGGCGCGCGCCTGGCAGACGGTGAAAAAGCAGGATCTCAGGCCCTGGCTGAGCTTCGGCGACCGCGTGCGCATCGAGATGCTGGACACCGACGGCAAATCGCTGTTCGGCGCCATCGACCAGGTGGTGGCGCAGTCTCCTCAACCGCGCAAGCGCCGCGATGCGCCCGGCGGCGCCCCGGAAAACGACGTAGCGGAGTCCAGCGAGGCTTGACGGCTGCGGGCGTATTGGAGCGCTTCGGCCCGCGGTTCCGGGCCATCAGGACTGCGCAGATTGGGCGTGGTCGCGGATGAAGTCTTTGATTTTCGGATAGACGATTTCGCGCCAGCGCCGCCCGCTGAAAATGCCGTAATGGCCCGCCCTGGGCACTTCGAAGTGCTCTCGATTTTGGGCCGGAATGCCCGTGCACAGCGCGTGCGCGGCCTGGGTCTGGCCGTTGCCCGAGATATCGTCCAATTCGCCTTCCACGGTGAGCAGCGCCGTGGCATGAATGTCCTGGGGCCGAACCAGCCGGTCGCGCGCGAAAAAGCGTCCGCGCGGCAACTGGAATTCCTGGAACACGCGCTTGACGGTGTCCAGGTAGTACTCGGCCGGCATGTCCAGCACGGCGTTGTACTCGTCGTAGAACTGGCGGTGCGCTTCGGCGGAATCGTCGTCGCCCTCGATGAGGTGGTTGTAGAAATCCCAGTGGGCATTGGCGTGCCTGGAGGGATTCATGGCCACGAAGCCCATGTGCTGCAGGAAGCCCGGGTAGACGCGGCGCATATAGCCGGGGTAGCGGATCGGCACGCGCTCGATCAGGGTGCGCTCGAACCAGGAATAGGGTTTTTCCATCGCGAGGTTGTTCACCGCCGTGGGACTGCGGCGCGCGTCGATGGGCCCGCCCATCATGACCATGACCCGCGGCTTCACGGGCTCGTCGTCGGTGGCCATGAGCGACACCGCCGCCAGCACCGGCACGGTGGGCTGGCACACCGAGATCACGTTCACCTCGGGCCCGAGGAAACGGATGAACTCGCGCACGTACTCCACGTAGTCGTCGAGGTGGAACGGCCCCTGGGCCAGCGGCACCATGCGCGCGTCCACCCAGTCGGTGATGTACACCTCGTGTTCGGGCAGCATGGTGCGCACCGTGTCGCGCAGCAGCGTGGCGAAGTGGCCGGACAGCGGCGCCACCAGCAGCACCTTGGGATCGGGCGCTTCCTTCCCGCGCTGCGCCGCCAGGTCCACCGGCAGCATGCGCTCGAAATGCAGCAGCTTGCAGAACGGCTTCTCCAACACCACCCGCTCGTGCACGGCCACATTCCTGCCCTTCACCACGGTGCTGTCCAGCCCGAAGGCCGGCTTTTCGTAGCGCTGGGTCAGGCGGTAAAAGAGCTCGGCGCCGGCGGCCGCCCGGCGGCTGCTGGGAAAATAGGCCAGCGGGCTGAACGGATTGCTGAACAATTCTAGCCCCAGCCTGGCCGCCTGGTTCCAGGGGGCCAGCAGGGCGTGCTGCATTTCATGCAGGGCGTAAAGCATGATATTGATTCTTTCGGCGCTAAATGCTCGGGCTTTATATCAAAATGGAGCCATGGCAGCGGCATATCAATGGCCTATCGGGCCACACCGCGATGCACCGCGAATGTGCGGGGCTAGTAAATTGATTATATTGCGCATTCATCTCTTATCCGCTCACGACGCAGGGCCGTTCGGCGTATCGCGGACGACACGGGCGCCCGCCGCCAAACTTTCGCCGCTGTAAATTCATGGCCACACCACGCATCCTGATTGTGGACGACGACCACACGCTGCTCGACCTGCTGCGGGTGCATTTGTCGAGCGGCGGCCTGAAAGTCGAGGTGGCCGAGGACGCTGCCGTCGCCATCCGCTCGGTGCTGGAAAGCCCGCCCGACATCATCCTGCTCGACGTGCAGATGCCGTATCTGAACGGCCTGGACATGCTGGCCGCGCTCAAATCGGAACCGTCCACGCGCCCGATCCCGGTCATCGTGCTCACCGGGGAGGAGGATCCGCACTGCCAGGCCAAGGCCTTGAAACTGGGAGCGGACGGATTTCTCAACAAGCCCGTGCAATACCGGCAACTGATCAACGAGATTTTTTCCAGGCTGGCGCGCCGCGCCGCCGAGAAGGCGCGCGCGGCCAGGGAGCAGGAAAGGCCGGAGGAGTAGATTCGGTTCAAGGACAGTCATTGCGGGGATCAATTGGCATCCCGCAGTGCCCGCCTCAGGATTTTACCCACATTCGTCTTCGGCAGTTCCGTCCTGAACTCGATGTACTTGGGGCGCTTGTAGCCGGTGAGATTGTCGTGGCAGTGCTTGCGGATATCCTCCTCGGTGAGGTTCGGGTCTTTCTTTACCACGAACAGCTTGATGACCTCGCCCGAATGCTCGTCGGGCACGCCGATGGCGGCGCATTCCAGCACGCCCGGCAGCATGGACACCACGGCCTCGATCTCGTTGGGGTAAACATTGAAGCCGGACACCTTGAGCATGTCCTTCTTGCGGTCCACCATCTGGATGTAGCCGCGCGGGTCCATCACGCCCATGTCGCCGGTCTTGAAAAAACCGTCGGCCGTCATGGCCTTGGCGGTCTCGTCGGGCGTGTTCCAATAGCCGGCCATGACCTGCGGCCCCCGGACGCAGATCTCGCCGGCCTCGCCCAGGGGCAATTCGGCGCCGGCGTCGTCGCGTATGGACACCTCGGTCGAAGGCAGCGGCAGTCCGATGGTGCCGTTCCAGTCCTTGAGATCGTAGGGATTGATGGTGACGCCGGGCGATGTTTCAGACAGGCCGTAGGCCTCGACCAGCACGCTGCCGGTGACGGCCTTCCAGCGATCGGCCACCGACTTCTGCACCGCCATGCCGCCGCCCAGGGTCAATCGCAGCGCCGAGAAATCCACGGAGGGAAAGTCGGCGTTGTTGAGCAGGCCGTTGAACAGCGTGTTCACGGCGGTGATCACGGTAAAGCGGTGCTTTTTCATCTCCTTCACCAGCTCGGGTATGTCGCGCGGATTGGTGATCAAGACGTTCAGGCCGCCCATCTTCATCATCAGCAGGCAGTTCGCCGTGAGCGAAAAGATGTGATACAGGGGCAGCGCCGTGAGGATGACGTTCTTCTCGTCCTCCCTGAGCAGGGGTCCAACCCAGGCCGAGGACTGCTCCAGGGCGGACAGCACATTGCGATGCAACAGGGTGGCGCCTTTGGAAATGCCCGTGGTCCCGCCGGTGTACTGCAGGAAGGCAATGTCTTCCGGGCCGACATCGGCGCGGGTGAGGCCGTGCGCGCGGCCCGCCGCCAGCGCGTCCTTCAGGCTCACCGAGCCGGCCAGGGTCCACGCCGGCACCATTTTCTTCACGTGCCGCACCACGAAATTGACCAGCAGGCCCTTGAGGCCCACCAGGTCGCCCAGCGCCGTCACCACCACGTGCTTCACCTGGGTGCGGGCGACCACCTGCTCCAGCACATTGGCAAAGTTCTCCAGGATGACAATGGCCTCCGCCCCGGAGTCGCGCAACTGGTGCTCGAGCTCGCGCGCCGTGTACAGCGGATTGACGTTGACCACGACGCACCCGGCGCGCAGCGCCCCGAACAGCGCCACCGGGTACTGCAGGCAATTGGGCATCATGATGGCCACGCGCGCGCCCTTGGCCACGCCGCGCGACTGCAGCCAGCCGCCGAAGGCCGCCGACAGGCGCTCCAGCTCGCCGAAGCTCAGGTCGTTGCCGAGGTTGTTGTAGGCGGGCCGCTCGGCGAAGCGCTGGCAGCTTTGCTCGAACAACTCCGCGATGGAGCGGTTGGGCAGCGCGGGTATCTCGGCAGGCACGCCCGGCGGGTAGCTCTTCAGCCAGATCTTGTCCATCGGCTACTCCCTTTGACTTGCTTTTTTCTTTGTCTCTTAAGCCCCACGTTACAGAGCGCCAAGTGACCCGGAGCCTGCAATGACGCCGCTTGTTGTATACCTTCTTCAGTAGTTAGGAGCAAGTAGACCGGCAGTCGTACTCTCGAACCCCGGACGGCAGCCCCGCCTTCCAAGCCTCGCTCCGCTATACTAGCCGCCATAACATCTCATCCCGCAAAGAGAGCTAGTTCGGACCGCCTCGCATGCTCATCCTCGAAGCAACTTTCCAGGGGCTCGTCCGAGGCATATCCGCCAAAAAGGAAGCCGAGTTCTGGCGCCAAGGTATTGAATCTTGGGAACTTCTGGAGGGCATTTGGGCTCCTCAGAGGTCGCTCTTTCGGGAAGAGGAAGAGGCAGGCGCGCAATCCATCTTCGATCGCCTAAAGACAGCCCTCAAAAACCAAGACATAGCCTTTTTCGCGAAGGTCCTTGGAAGTCAGGAGCACTATCGGATCGCCCTGTCCTTCCCTCAAAAGGTGTTGTTTCTAGACATAGAAACGACGGGCCTCAGCAAGCACTACGACCAGCTCACACTGGTCGGCTGGTCACACGAAGGGCGGTACGGCGCGTTCATTCAGGGACACAGCGATGCTTCGTTTCGGGCTGCCCTGGAAAAGGCGCCTATCGTCGTAACCTTCAATGGCTCGCTCTTCGATCTCCCCTTTCTGAGAGAGAAATTTCCAGGATTCAGCAACCCAATTGCACATATCGACCTAAGATTCTTCGGCAAGCGATTAGGCTTCTCGGGTGGCCAAAAGTCAATTGAAGATCAATTAGGATTTCGGCGTCCTAAAGAAGTGCGATCAATCAACGGCGAGGCGGCCCCGTTACTGTGGCATCAATACCGACGCGGAGACCGCGAGGCACTCAAAAGCCTCATGGAATACAACTACTGGGATATTGAGGGCATGAAGTACCTTTTTGATCGAATGATCATGAAGGTGCTAAAGGCGCGGCGCGTACCGAATGACATCGCGAAGAGCACGTACAAGTTCGCACCGTCAAGAGAGGTATCCAGTCAAGAACTTGTTCTCACCGCTCAAGGGAACCTGGCGCAAATAAAAGTCAAAAGGTACTCTGGCAGCTTAGGGCCGGCGATTACACTGAAGAAACTAAATGCCACTCGCCAAGGACGACCACTGAAAGTCGTTGGCATAGACCTCACCGGGTCCGAGGCTAGGCTCTCTGGTTGGTGCTCGTTGGATGGCGCTAGCGTCGTCACCCGGCAAATCGGCACAGATCAAGCTCTAATCGAAGCCACTTTAGGGGCCAAGCCGGATGTCGTTTCTATTGACTCTCCGCTGTCCCTGCCCAAAGGCCGGACGATGGTCTCGGACGACGATCCAGGACGAAAAGAGTTTGGGATCATGCGTACCTGTGAACGCATCCTCAAGCGCCGCGGTATTAATGTCTATCCCGCATTGATTCCAAGTATGCAGAAGCTCACGGCTCGTGGCATGCAGCTTGCCGCTCGTTTTCGTAGTCTTGGCTTCCCAGTGATCGAAAGTTATCCCGGCGCCGCCCAGGACATTATGGGGATCCCTAGAAAACGGGCTAGCCTAGAAATGCTCCGCGATGGTCTGGGCGAATTTGGTGTTACCGGCGATTTCCTCAAAATCCTGCCTTCTCATGATGAACTCGATGCAATAACTTCCGCTGTGGTTGGCGTATTTTTTTGGAGCGGTCGATTCGAAGCACTCGGGTCTGAAGACGAAGAAGCGCTGATAATTCCTCATCTGCATATTGATCCGACGAATTGGATTGAGAGATCCATTCTTGGCTTCAGTGGACCTATCGCCGCCGGGAAAACTACCTCGGCCCGGTTTCTGGAAGGCCAAGGCTACCGCTATGTTAGATACAGTGAAGTTCTCGCAGATATATTGCGGTCCGAGGGCAAGAATCCCTCAAGAAGTGATCTTCAGGCCTTTGGAGAGCAGGTACATACCAAGTATGGTCAACGCTGGTTAGGCCGAAAGCTAGTCAACTTCCTTGGGGACGCAAAAAGAATTGTAATCGATGGTCTGCGCTTCCCCGACGATCATGCTTTTTTAGTTGAGCAATTTGGTCCCGCATTCCGACATGTCCACGTAACAGCCAATATCGCCGTACGAAAGAGCCGCTTCGAAGAACGTGAAGACAATCACCGGGATTTTCGTTTAGCGGAAGAGCACTCGGTTGAGCGCAAAGTCTCAGAACTAGATGAAATTGCTAGCGATATCCTGGTTAACGAAGGTGATCTAAACGCCTTACAAAAAAAAATAATCGAACTTACCCACGCTCAAGAGGTTCTTCCATATGCCAGTTAGCGTAATAGTGGGCGGGCAATACGGGTCAGAAGGCAAGGGCAAGGTAGCCCACTTTATCGCTCAATCAAGCAATGCCAAAGCAGCCGTCCGAGTGGGGGGACCGAACTCTGGGCATACAGTCATAACTGATAGCGGCCAAAGCATCATTTTCCGACAGCTACCAACCGCCGCTATATTGCCAAATGTCCTTTGCGTCATTCCTGCGGGTAGCTACATAGATATTCAGTGCCTACTTCGGGAAATCCACTTGATCAACTTAGCCGATAACCGACTTGTCATTGATCCAAATGCAGTGATTGTAGGCAACCAAGAGGTAGCTGACGAGGCGAGGTCTCGTTTGCACGAGATAGGATCCACGTTAACCGGGACCGGAGCTGCTGTATCCCGTCGCATCGCCAGAGATGGATCGGTTTCCCTCGCCTCATCTAGCGCACTTCTTCACCCCTACATAAAAGACACGACTCCGATTTTGAGAAATAAACTCGACAGAGGTGAAAGAGTTGTAATAGAGGGAACCCAAGGGTTTGGTCTCTCATTACTCCATTCTCGCTTATATCCATACGCAACTAGTAGAGACACCACCGCCGCAGCTTTCGTTAGCGAAGCTGGATTAAGCCCTCTCGACGTGGATGATGTTGTGCTCGTTATTCGAACCCATCCCATTAGAGTAGCGGGAAACTCTGGGCCTCTAACGAATGAAATGTCTTGGTCGGAGATAGGTAACTCCGCCGGATCTGACAGCCCTCTCGATGAATTTACGTCAGTCACCAAAAAGCTGAGAAGAGTTGGACGTTTCGAAATTAATATTGTCCAACAGAGCATCACTTACAACCGGCCTACTCGTATCGCCTTAAATCATATCGATCATATCGATAACGATTGTGCTCGACTCGATAAGCTAACTCAACGTGCTAGAGATTTTATAAGTTGGGTCGAGAAGGAGATCGGACAAACCATTTCATTAGTGGGCTTCAGTCCAGCGAAGCTAGTCCATTATAGGTTGCCAATCGTAGATAGAATCAGTCAAACGCGTTAGTTAACCAATTTCCTAAAATCAAGACACGTAAGACTAATATGGTCGAACTGCATCGCCTACGCACATTGCGCGCCCGAGTTGAGACGTTACTAAAAAGCGTCGACGGAGATTTGAAATCGTTTCTACACACAGATGGCTTAACTTTTAGGCGGAAACCGGATTCCGCGTCTATCCCCGACGACGTAAATGTCACCACAACGTGCTCGTGCTTAATGAGTCTAGCGCTTACGCGTAAGTTCAGGAGTTTCTACAAACTCAAGACGATAGAAGCAACAGACGAAACATCCAAAAAACTTATGTCCAGCCTCATTCGAGCGCCTTGGATGAGTTCTGGTTTGGCTTCTAACAACGCGTTCACCACCACACTAGTCTTGCGGACCTATGGATTCTTGCGAGAGCATGGCCTCCTGAGTTCGGCCATTGAGGACAGGAAGCATTGGCAGTTTGCCATGTTTCAGAATGACGCAGTTGCACTAGGAAAAGAGCTCAAGAAATCAGGGACAGAAGCTGCGAAATTTCTCTACCAATCTCTTTCAGAGAAAACCCTGCGCCTTGTAGATGCCGTCGAGGACAGTACCGACACCAATTACGAATCTAAATTGAACGCCTCTCTAGGCACCGATCTTCGACTTATCGCCCAGGGTAGCTGGATATATTCGAAGAGCAGGTTTCCAAACGTCCCGGACGAAATATTAGCTGTAAAGGGACAAATAACCCCATATCGCCGTGCGGAAACGAACTATGCCGTCCTAACAAACGAATTCTCTACTCAGATAAAGTCGGCGCCGGCACTCACTCTCGCCGAAATTGCAGTTGAAATGACCAAGGATAAGTCTAACTTCCGCATTAATGACTATCCACCGGCAATTGCGGTTATGTATTGGTTCGTGGATGGCGTTGACAGGGCGGAAATAGCACTTACCTCTGAGGGTTGGAATAATTTTTGCAAGTGGGCTACAGAAGAATTTAATCATCAACGCTCACTAGTTCTAGCGCAGCATGAAGTAACAATGGATCCTATTGCGTTGGGGATGGCGGCTTGCCTCTGCTCTCGACTCCAAAAAATATCTCGGGCAAATGGAATGGCCGGAAAACTGCCAACTCTGCCATCTCCTATAGAACTTGAGCATTCAATACTTGAAATTTTTAAGCACCAGACGGCCGCAGGAGTATGGCCAAAGTATTTTCCGATGTTCCACTACCAAGAGGCTGGCGCCAACTTTTGCTTCACGTTCGAATTTTTGGAGGCGATAGTCAAGGAATTTGGTTCAGGCGAAAATCATCTAATGGATGAGCCGCTGTACATCGAAGGGCTGGAAAAAGCCATTTCATGGTGCGAAGGGAACCGTTACCGCTACCCCGAAGGAGGGACCACGTACCAGGGCTGGAATTCTGGTGGAGAACTTGAGTCTCTCTACGGAAGCAAGCCCGAATCATGGGCGACCGCGGTTGTCCATATGTTTGCTTGGGAGCTGAGAGATACGCTGTCACAGGCGATACAACGCCACATTATCAAAAAATATGACGGCAGCGACCTACCCGAAAGGCCTGATACAGCGAAATTGGATGGCCTTTTGGACGTTGACGTTATGTTAAGCACCGGGGCAGTTGGACTAAAGCAAGCGTTGAAAGAACAGCTAATCTCTGTAAATGCTGGAAAAAATGAAATGGCCGTTCGTCACAATGGGATAAGTAAGCCTCTTTCCGCTCTTCTCTTCGGACCACCTGGAACCTCTAAGACCGGCATTGCAGAAGCGGTGGCGCTGGGATTAGGGTGGCCATTGATAGTTATCAACCCATCTCAATTTGTACGCAGCGGTATGGAGAAGGTTTATTTACAGGCGGACGAAATCTTCAAAGATTTAAGCGATCTAGCTGCGGTCGTTATATTTTTTGATGAGATGGATGCCTTAGTACAGAATCGGGAAAAGGGTCAATTAGATACTCCCACGCAGTTCCTAATTACCTCAATGCTTCCGCAACTTGCCACGTTGCACAACGCCGGTCGGGTTGTTTTCCTTATGGCCACGAACCACCAGAGCAAATTTGATCCAGCTATCAAGCGTGCTGGTAGATTTGATTTATTGCTTTGCGTGGGTCCACCTAAACTCTCAGAAAAACTAGGACATTTATCCGCTTTCATTCAACCCGATGTCATCGAGCAGAGTGAACAGGATGAAATACGGCAAGAGTTCGAAAAACTGTTGAAGAACAAGGAAAGGGAAAGATTTCAACTAGAGCTACTGACTTTTTCCGACTTCAAGGAATTCCTAAAGTCCCTCCAGGGAACTGAAGGTCTTCTAAAAACATTGCGAGCGTTTGATGAAAACAGCTTTGCGAATGAGGTACGGCGCTTTTCCAAATATGCGACGCTCCGTCTAGGCGACTTAGACGAAGCCGTTGTAATCCAAACCGTAAACAAGGTTGCTCTGTCAGCCGAACAAGTCGGCGCTTTAAAGGGGTTAACGCATCCAATTGCCGAATATCTCTTAGATCGGACCGAATCCAGATACCAGTTCTAACGAGACTCGGACCTTCCATTGCTCAGCTACCGCCACGGTTTTCACGCTGGCGCGCACGCCGACGTGCTCAAGCACCTGGTGTTCGTGCAATTGCTCCGCCACCTGGCGCTCAAAGACAAGGCCTTCTGGTGTGTCGACACGCACGCCGGCGCGGCGCTGCACGACCTGGGCTCGACGTTTGCGCAGAAGCACCGCGAGTACGAAAGCGGCATCGCGCGGTTGTGGGAGGGTGCCAAGCTGCCTGGCGCCCTCTCCGACTATGTGAACGAAGTGCGCCGCAACAATCCGGATGGCGCCCTGCGCTTCTATCCCGGATCACCGCAACTGGCCTTGCAACTGCTGCGGTCCCAGGACCGGCTGCGCCTGTTCGAACTGCACAGCACCGAGAGCCGCACGCTGGCCGACTATTTCACCCCGGCGCGCCAGGGCGCCGCGGCCAAGCGCGTGGCCGTGACGGGCGGGGACGGCTTCGAGCTGCTCAAGTCCGTGCTGCCCCCGCCGCCGCGGCGCGGCGTGGTGCTGCTCGATCCTTCTTACGAGGACAGGAACGATTATCGGCACGTGATCGTGGCGCTGCGCGAAGGGCTTGAGCGCTTCGCCACCGGCCTATACGCCGTGTGGTATCCCCAGGTACAGCGGCGCGAATCGCGACAACTCCCCGAATCGCTCGAACGCCTCCCGGGCGTGGACTGGCTGCACGTCACGCTGACCGTGAAGCAGCCCCAGGCCGACGGCTTCGGCCTGCACGGCAGCGGCATGTTCGTGGTGAATCCGCCCCATACCCTGGCAAAGGCACTGCGGGAAACGATGCCGGTGCTCAAGGACCTGCTCGCCCAGGACGACAGCGCGCGCTTCACCTTGAACGAGCAACGCTCCTGAGCATCACGGCCCCGCGCCCTGCGCGGCCAGCCTTGTCCGGCTATTCAGGCTTGGGCGGGGCACCGCGCTGGGGGCCGCCCAACTTCACCTCGGGCAGTTGCAGGCTGATGAGCAAGGTCAACGCGCCCGCGATCACCACGCCCCAGAACACGCCGTGCAGGCTGAACGCGAACGCCTCGCGCAGCACGCGCGCGGTGGCCGCGTCCACGCTGCTGCCTCCATCCCCGCCGCCCAGCAGCTGCGCCACGCTGTCCACCGAATAGCCTCCGGCCAGGTTCTGCGCCGTCAGCCGGTGTTGGAACAGCGCGTTCAACACGCCGCCGAACAGCGCCGCGCCCAGGGCGTTGCCGAGGATGCGCATGAGCAGGTTCGCGGCCGTGGCGCCGCCGCGCTGTGCCCACGGCACGCTGGTCTGGATGGCCACGATGTAGGTGGTGTTCAGCGTGCCCAGGCCCACGCCCATGATGCACGAGCCGGCCGCGCCCACCAGCGGCCCGGCCTGCGCGCCGAACGCGATGATGAGGGCGCCGGCGAACACGGCCAGCCCGCCGAAGCGCGACAGGCGGCGCGTGCCGATTCTGGTCAGCACGTGCCCGGTGACGGTCGAAGCCACCGGCCAGCCCACCGACATGGCCGACAGGGTGAAGCCCGCCACCAGCGCCGTGGTGCCGAGCGCGCCCTGCACGTAGGTGGGCAGAAAGCTCACGATGCCCACCATGACCACGCCGGCCGTGAGCGTGGCGGCATTGGCGCGGGCGATGAGCGGGTTTTTCCACAAATCAAGCTGCATCACCGGCTCGGGCGCGCGCCGCTCCTGGCGGATGAACAGCGCCGCGCCCACGATGACCACGGCGGCAAGGCCGGCGATGGCGGCCGCAGGCCAGTCGGCGCTGTGGGTCAGGAGCAGCATCAGAACCGACAGAGTGGCGAACAGCAGCGTGGCGCCGGCGTAGTCGATGCGCGGGTGCTGGTGCGCCGAGCCCTCGTGCAGATACAGGCCGACCAAGGCGATTGCCACCACTCCGAGCGGCAGGTTCACCCAGAACACCCAGGACCAGTCCAGGTACTGCACGATGAGGGCGCCGGACAAGGGCCCCACGATGGAGGAGATGCCCCATACGCTGGCGGTGTAGCCCTGCACCCGGCCGCGTTCCTCAAGGCTGTACAGGTCCCCCACCAGCGTGACGGCCAGCGGCAGCACCGCGCCCGCCCCCAGGCCCTGAACGAAACGAAAGGCGATGAGCGAAGGCATGGACCAGGCAAAGCCCGACAGCAGCGACCCGGCGAGGAAAATGGCGATGCCGGCGATGAACACGTGCTTGCGCCCGAACAGGTCAGCCAGCTTGCCGTAAATGGGCACGGACACGGCCTGCATGAGCAGGTAGGAAGAGAACACCCAGCTATACAGCGACACGCCGCCCAGCTTGGCGGCGATGCTGGGCATGGAGGTGGCCACGATGTTGCTCTCGATGGCCGCCATGAACATGGCCATGATGATGGCCGCGAACACGTAGGGCCGATGGGTGCGCCGCACGCTGGCGGCCGCGCCCTGGGGTTGCTGATGCGGCTCGCCCCGGGCGGCTTCCTCGTCGGTCTTCCGCAGCACTATTTGAACTCCGCCAGGTCAGGGTCGGTGTACTTCTGCCTCGGCAACCCGGTCATGGCGGCGAGCTCGGCCTCGCGCGGCACGCCGGCGCTGACGCGGACCTTGCCGCCGGCTTTGGCATCCTCGCGCCAAGCGATGCCCGGCGTCGCCGGCACGCCGAAGCGCTTCATCAGGGCGGTGTTGGCGTCCAGGGCCTTGCGCTGCTCGGCGCTCACCTTGGCCGGCGCGATGCCGCCGTCGTAGCTCGCTTCGCGATAGCCGGTTTCGTTGCGGCGGAAGGCGGCAACCGTGTCGCGCGCCGACAGGATGGCGGCGGCGCGCCCGTAGGAGCTGTCCTTCTGGTAGGCCACCGGCACCCAGCGCACCTGCAGGCCCGCGCGCTCATAGCCCTGCACGGCCTTCCAGGTCAGGTGGCAGTACCAGCAATTGGCATCGAAGAACACATACAGCACCGCCTTGGCCTGGCCATCCGGGGCGCCCTCCACCACCGCCGGCGCGGCCTGCAGGGCGGCAAACAGCGCGGCGGGGTCTTCGGCGGGCGCCGCCGCGCGCGCCACGGGCGCGGCCAGCAGCAGGACGGCGAACAGCCGGATGAGGAGGTATTTCATGGCGGACGCGGCATTTTAGCGCGCCGCCCGCGGGCGCCGGTTGCGCGGAGCGCCGCCCGATGAACACCGCGGGTGGACAAGAGGTGCTGCGGTAAAATGAATTCAATCTTCCCGCCAGCCCGCCATGTCCAAACCCGACGCGCCGCACGCCAGCAACTTCCTTCGCCACGTCATCGAGGATGACCTCGCCAAAGGCACCTACCGGGGCCGCACCTGGGGCGGGCGGCCCGGCGCGGCGGGTGCGCACGCCAACCAGCCGCCCGACCCGGCGCGCATCCGCACGCGCTTCCCGCCCGAGCCCAACGGCTACCTGCACTTCGGCCATGCCAAGTCCATCCTGCTCAACTTCGGCCTGGCGCGCGACTACGGCGGCATCTGCCACCTGCGCTTCGACGACACCAATCCCGAGAAGGAAAACCAGGAGTACGTCGATTCCATCCTCGACGCCGTGCGCTGGCTGGGCGGCGACTGGAACGCGGGCGGAGTCGAGCACCTGTATTTCGCCAGCAACTACTTCGATTTCATGTACGAGGCGGCCGAGCATCTCATCGCGAGCGGCCACGCCTACGTGGACAGCCTGTCGGCCGAGCAGATGCGCGCCCTGCGCGGCACGCTCACCGAGCCCGGGCAGAACAGCCCCTACCGCGACCGCGGCGTGGACGAGAACCTTGCGCTGTTCCGCGGCATGAAGGAAGGGAAATTCGCGGACGGGGAACACGTGCTACGGGCGAAAATCGACATGGCCTCGCCCAATATCAACCTGCGCGATCCGGCCATTTACCGCATCCGCAGGGCGCATCACCATCGCACCGGCGACACCTGGTGCATCTACCCCATGTACACTTACGCGCATCCCATCGAGGATGCGCTGGAGAACATCACCCACAGCATCTGC
>Ga0134124_10002767_pt1 | contig 14151 bp, 13 predicted proteins | sample KB304_FD_96880 | JGI IMG/M metagenome (GOLD analysis project Ga0134124, IMG submission 96880) | Terrestrial soil microbial communities without Nitrogen fertilizer from Kellogg Biological Station, Michigan, USA - KB3-0-4 | ecosystem: Environmental > Terrestrial > Soil > Unclassified ... | reverse complement strand
TTTCTCCTCTGCGTCCTCGGCGTCCTCTGCGGTTGATTCCGAGCCACTGAGCAGGAAAAACCGCAGAGGACGCCGGGGACGCAGAGGACTGCTTGCTGGCAACACGCTAATACCCCACTACCCGAATCTTCCGTAGATTGACGGCCTCATGCGAGTGTGATAAATCGACCCTCCGTACCGTAGACTGTCCGGTCTGCGGTTGAATCTGTTTACGAAGATTACAAGAGGAAGATTACAAAAGCATGAGTCACCGGCAGACTGGACAGTCTGCGGTACGCCGCTAAAAGGAGAAAACCAAAATGCAAAACGCATACGCCCGGAAGCTGATCACGTGGTTGGCAGTAACGTGCTGCTTGATAAGCTTGCTGCCCGCACCCGCGACGGCATGGAGCAGGAAAGGTCATAGCATCGTCGCCCGCATCGCAACAAAACATCTATCTCAGAAAACTCAAACGGCCATTCTCGACCTGCTCAAGTCGGACCCTGACGATCGAGGCCGTTGCGCAGACAAAACCAGCCTCGAAGATAAAATGGCATGCATCGCCCCCTGGGCCGACGATGTCAGGAGCGATACCCAGTACGGCAACACCGGACCATTTCACTTCGTCAACATCCCCATCTATGTTGACAAGGCGGAGAGGCATTACATAGAAAGCCGCGATTGCAAAAATGGGGATTGCATCGTTCAGGCTATCGCGAAGTACAGAGGCATTCTCGCCGATCAGTCGAAGAGTCCCGCGGAACGCGCCATCGCGCTGAAGTTCATCGTGCATTTCGTAGGCGATCTGCATCAGCCGCTGCACACCGCGAAGGATCACGACCGCGACGCCGCCAACAAAGAGAACAACGGTAAGATAACTGACAATGGCGATCAGGGCGGCAATCTCAAACTCGTCACATGGCTCGGCCAGGAATCGTCCCCGTATGGATGCGTGAATCTCCATTCCGTGTGGGACGACGGTATGATCTCAACGAAGAACAAAGATGATGTGACTTATGCTGACTCGCTTAACGGCGCGATCGATGCGCAAAACCTTTCCGCAATTCAAAAGGGGACCGCAATCGATTGGGCAAACGAAGCCTTCGATCTTGCCATAGCTCACACCTACAAGCTTCCCAAACCAACCGCCGGCGACGCCGTGTGCCAGGTGAAGGTTGCGGACAACAAGAAGCAGTGCGCCAAGTATGATGCTCAAGCGTGCAAGGGAACAGAGGTGCATCATAGATATCACCTCGGGCAGGACTACAACGACAGCAATTTGCCGATCGTGGAATCTCAGCTAAAAAGTGCCGGGCTTCGTCTTGCGAAATTGCTGAGCGACATCTTCGAACCTTAAGAGCGTAACGTATAAGGCATGCAGGGGCGGGCCTCCGTGGCCGCCTCTCCTCGCGGAAACTAAAGATCAACGAATGAGGGGCGGCCACGGAGGGCCGCCCCTACATGTGTCCCGCCGAAACGGAACACCTGAAGGAGGACGATGTAATGATACGCACCTGGATCGCGATCGCTGGACTGGCGGTCATCCTATCAACACATTCAGAAGCCCGCGCCCAGACGCAAGACCTGGCGTCTACTCGCGATATGAGCGACATCAACTGGATGGAATTCAAGGAGGTTGTCCCTTCCAAAATCAACACGGTGATTCTGCCGACGGGCACACTGGAGCCGCACGGAGTCATCAACAACGGCGCTGATATTACCGCGCCCATCGGCATAGCTCGGAAGATCGCGCGTGAAGTCAACGCTATGATCGCTCCGATTATTCCTTACGGCATCACCGGAAGCATGGACGCTTATCCCGGAGCGTTTTCGATTTCCGAGGCGGCCTATCGCGCTTATGTAAGAGACGTTCTGTTAGGGCTCGCGAAGAACGGCTTTCGCAACATCGTAGTGATCAACGGGCATGGCGGTCCACAAACCGCGGTGCTAAATCAACTCGCCACCGAGATCGGTCAGGAGAAGCACGTGCGGACTCTGGTGATCAACTGGTGGAGCTACGCTTCGGATGTGACGCTTTCCGTGTTCGGCGAGGACGGTGGTCACGCGGGTTGGAACGAAACTGCTTTCGTCCAGGCGATCGATCCAAAGTTGGTTCACAAGGAACGCTATTCGAATGACCTTGCGACACCCAACGCTTTACCGGGCACTTACTCGGCGTATCCGGCGCCCTCTTCGATCGGTTTGTACAAGGAAGGACAGGGCTACGTGAAATTCGATCAGGCGAAAGCCGATGAGTACTTCGCTAAGGTCAATCAGAAGATTGCAAAACTCATAATAGATACTCGGCGGAAATGGGACATGGCGGGGCTGTTCGAGAAATGAGAGTGAAACGTGATGCGTGAAACGTGATACGTGACACGTGATTCGTGAAACGTGATTCGTGACAGCGTTGATGCGTGACCGTTGAAAACCTTTATCACGAATCACGTTTCACGTTTCACGCTTCACGTTTCACGTATCACGCTTCACGTTTCACGCATCACGTTTCACGCATCCCGAATTACGCATCACGTTTCACTCTTCATTCATTGACACCACGCGGCTGACGAATTAGGCTGCAAGACGCTGGGGCATCAACGGGCGAGGGAGAGCGAATATGATTTGTGCGCAGTGCGGCGCGGAGAATCGCGATGGATCGAACTATTGCCGCTACTGTTCCGCTCCGTTGATCCAACAAAACCGCGACCCAAATTCAGGCTACATTCCGTCTGTCCCACCGCCGCCCGCGCCCGGCGCCAGCCGGCCGGCTTACTATCCGCCCTCGAACTATCAAACACCTCCGCAACCGCCGGCTCGTGCCGCTCGCTCGGTCGTGCCGCCGATGACTTGCGTTAGATGCAACTCGACAAACGTGGTTAAGGGAACCGTGCCGCTCTGGGCGATCCTTGTCGCTGTCATCGGAGCGCCATTTACTTGTTTGCTGACGCTTCTGTTCCTGTTGATCAAGGATCCAAACAAATGCCTCAACTGCGGACTGGAGTTTAAGAAATAATTGCCGCGCGAGATGTGTTTCGCGCTTCCTGATTCGAATCGACTGCAAGTTCAACCTTCGCCCTCATTCTAAAACCAACAACAGAATGGCAGAGAGGTTTACCCTCTCGGAAATATCTTACCCGGCGCATGCCCGAACCGTGCTCAGGTCATCCGGGAACACGGAGAGAGGACATGCAAAACAACGCTTCGTTTTTGTCGATGCTCGAGCAGAGGTGTGTGATCACGCGTCTCCTGGATGAGATGCGCGAAGCCTCACGCGAATTCCGCGCCGACCCTCGCGCGTATATGGCCATTGCACTGAGGAGAGATATCGGTGGGGGCCGCCGCAAGACGCTTCTGCGATTGGGACTCGCGATCGCTATTTCATTCTACGCCATCGCGCTTGTGTCAATGATCGCCTTGTGGATGCACGCTCAACACGGAACTCGATCGGTCAGCCCGACCCCGCCGTTCGTTATGCTGAAGTTTCCCTCTTACGAGCCGAAGGTCGAGATGCCTGGCGGCAACGACGCGCCTGGCGGCGGAGGCGGAGGCGGGCGCGGGACGCAGGAGCCGCCCTCCGCCGGCGCGTTGCCGATTCCCTCGCTCGCCGACCAAATTATCGCGCCGAGACCTGAGCCTCAACTCACTCCTCCAGTGCTGCCCGTGATCGAGACCGTGAAAGTCGATCCGCGAATAAGATTCAATCGCGATGATCTCGCTCCGACGGGACTACCTGACGGAACAGGCTTCGCGCCATCTGCGGGGCCGGGCTCCGATGGAGGTATGGGCTCGGGATCAAAAGGAGGCATGGGTCCGGGTCATGGTCCCGGCGTCGGTGAAGGCGACGATGGCAACATCGGCGGCAGCGGATTTCATCCTGGCCTTCGGCCTCGCGGAGCCGGCGACCAGCAGATCGTAGACGCGCGGCCGGTTCTGTTGAATGCGCCTCAGCCGTTTTACACAGAAGAGGCTCGCAAGAACAAAGTGCAGGGAGTCGTACGAGTTCGGGTATTTGTTGACGCGAGGGGGGACGTAAAACAAGTCGTCGTAACGCGTGGCTTGCCCGACGGCTTGAGCGAACAAGCAGTTCGGGCCGCTTATCAAATGCGTTTCAGACCGGCGGTGAGAGATGGGCGACAGGTTTCGTACTGGCTCAGCAACGTCGAGATCGAGTTCAATCTAAGATAAGCGCTCGTCTTCCTTTAGCGGCTTGGCAGAGTAAGCTTCAGGCGGCGACACATCGTCCGACACGTTGTATTGAAACACATCGCCATCGAGGCGCAGGAACAAAAATACAACGTCTTGTTCCGGATTGTAGGTCTGAATGATTTCCTCGATCTCGTCACTCGGCCATCCGCCGAGTTTGCGCAGCGGTTCGCTACGATCGGCAATGTAATGCGTGGGGACTCGCAGATTTTCACCAAGCTTCTCCGCGCTCTTTAGATCGACCACGACCGCTCCGCGGCCTTGTGAGAGAAACCTCTCAAAGGCAAACGCCGCGAAGTCACGCCATTGAGACTGTATGAACGCGAGATGTCCGCGCGGCGTGTCGAGATCTTCCATTCGCCCTGAAGATAACGTGAGACTCATATCGCTGAACCGCGGAAGCAAAAATCCATGTGAATCACTCAAATGCAAGCGTTCAGAGTACTCTGAACGCTTGCATTTGATGGGTCCACGGATTCTTCGTCTTCCGTGACGGCTGACTGGATCATTGACGAGGCAACGCGTCCGGCAAATTGGCTATCGCGTAAGCCAGCACCTTAATCACCGCGGCATTCTCGGCGAGCTCGCGGGGAACCACCTTGTCCAGAGTGTCGGCCGCCGTGTGGTGATAGTTGAAGTAGATCCGATTGTCCTGGATCGGACCAAAGGTCGGCACGCCGGCGGCATCGAGCGGCGAGATGTCCGCGCCTTCCGCGCGCTCACTTCTGTTTACGATGCCGGCGCCCATAGCTTGAAGCACCGAAGCGATGGGGCGCAGCATCTCCAACGCTCTTGCGCTCACGTGGGCCGAAAATCCTACCGGATGTCCCGCGCCGAGATCGCTCTCAATCGCGGCAACATGATTGGCAATGTCCCCTTTGTGAACTTCCGCGTAAGTCCTTCCGCCCATCAGTCCATTCTCTTCATTCATCCACGCGATCACGCGAATTGTGCGCCGGGGCTTCAGTCCTGACTTCCTGATCAGTTGAGCAACTTGCATTGCGACTGCGACTCCGGCGCCGTCATCGATCGCGCCGGTCCCGAGATCCCACGAATCCAGATGCCCGGAGACGATGATTACCTGCTCGGGATGCTCGGCGCCTTTTATGTCCGCGACTACATTGTAGCTCTCGGTATCAGGCAGAGTTTGCGGCGTTAGCGTGAGATGCATACGCACCGGACCCTGGGCTGTCAGATAGGCGATCAAGTCGGCATCTTCAGCCGACACCGCCGCCGCGGGAATCTTCGGCGCGTCCTCTGCATAACCAAAAGCGCCCGTGTGCGGCAGGCGATAGTCAGCGCCTCCAACCGACCGCACCAGAGCAGCGACCGCTCCAAACCGGGCCGCCTCGCTGGGTCCGGCGCCGCGATAAACAACGGCTTGCCCGTAGGCGTCGAGGCCCAGTCCCTGAGCCGCCATTTGTTTATCGAACCGGGCGTTGAAAAGTACGATCTTCCCGGCGATTTTTCCCCGGCCGAGAGAGCCAAGCTCATCAAAGTTGTTAACGACGATTACTTCGGCGGTTAAGCCCTCGGTATTGGTTGCTACACTTCCGCCCAGCGCCGTCAACACGACCTTCTGAGTCGTGCCAGGTGCTTGCCCTTCGAACCTTACCAACTCCGCCGTCTCCGTCCCGCGGACCCAATGCGGCACCATGACTTTCTCGAGCTTAACCTCGAGGCCCAGCCTGCGCATTTCTCCTGCCACGTATTGAACTGCCTGCTGAGCTTGCGGCGAGCCGCTCAACCGCGGACCAATGTTGTTGCACAGATGAGCAAGTTGAACGTAAGCGTAGTCGCTCGCCAGCGCGGCGTCACGAAGCTGTTTCATCTCCGCCAACAGCCGGGCTGGATACAAATCGGATGCCTTTCGATTCGGCTGTTGAGCGACTGCCTGAAGACTCATCACCGCCAACAGTAATCCGGATAGCATCGCACGATGACCGAAAGCGAGTTGGATTCTCATCGCGCGATTATACGAGAGGAGCTTTGCATTATGACAGGGATGGTGATGCATGGTAGTCGTTCACTTTTGTCGCGCCGACGCGATTAACCGCTGATTTGCGCCGCCTTCGGTACGCTGTTCTGCGCAGATCAGCGTAACGCGTCAGCGCAAATCAGCGGTCAATCCTTTCTAAGTGATTGCCTCCGGAAAAAGAACGGCGGCCAATTTCCTGGCCGCCGTCGAAATCGTCGAAAGTTCTGAGTATGATTCCGCTACTCCAGCGTCACAGCGACGAACTGCAACTGCCCGTTACGCTCGACCTGAAGCGTCAACTCTTTATCGCCCTTGAGCGACGCCAATGCCCTGAAAAAGTCCTGTCGATTGGTGACCGGCACACGGTTCATTCTGTGAATGACATCACCACGTAGCAACCCGGCGTCCGCAGCCGGACTGTCCGCCTGGACACTTTGAATGACCACACCGGTAAGGACCTTGAGCTTCAACTGCCGCGCAAGTTCCGGAGTAATATTCGACACCGAAGCGCCAAGCTTTCCGCCCTGCTCTTCCGGCTCGTTTTGATCCGCTTGATCATCGTCACCGGGCTTTGGCGGGCGTTCCCCCAGGCTGATCGTCGCGGTCTCGACCTTGCCGTCACGGACGTACTTCACGACGCTTGACTTGCCGACGGGCGCGTCGGCGACAATCTCGGTCAACTGCTTCGGCGAGGTGACGCGCTTGCCGTCAAACTCAATGATAACGTCGCCGCTGCGAAGACCGCCTCGCGCGGCCGGGCTATCATCCTTGGAAAGATCGCCGACTACGGCGCCGTCCGTTCCGGTATAACCAACCGTTCTGGCGAGCGACGGCGAAACCGGCTGCAGGAAGACGCCGAGGTAAGCGCGAGTCACCTTTCCGCTCTTGATGAGCTGGGCGTAAACCTTGGTCGCGAGATTGGACGGAATCGCGAAGCCAACACCGGAACTGGTGCCGGTTTGTGAAAAGATCAAAGTGTTGATGCCTACAACTTCGCCTTGCATATTGATAAGCGGGCCGCCTGAGTTGCCCGGATTGATCGATGCATCGGTTTGAATGTAGTTGGTAAACTGACCGGCTCCGGCGCCGAGATCGCGGCCGGTCGCCGAGATTATTCCCGCAGTCATCGTCTGCTGAAGCCCGAACGGGCTGCCGAGCGCGATCACCCATTCACCCTGTTCGAGGCTGTCGGAATTGCCGAGCCTCGCGAATGACAGGTTTTGCGCATCGATCTTTACGACCGCGAGATCGGTCTCGTTATCTTTCCCCACGAGCTTCGCCTTGAACTCGCGTCCATCGGATAACTTTACGTTTATCTGCTCCGCCTCTCCAGCGACGTGATTGTTGGTGAGGATGTAGCCGTCCGCGCTAATCACGACACCCGACCCTGTTCCCTTTTGACGGCGCGGCGTGTCGCCAAAGCCGGGGATTTGGGGAAAACCGTCAGGCAATCGCATGGCCGCGCGCTTGGTCTTTTCGACAACGTCTATGTTGACGACCGCGGGCTTGATTTGTTTTGCCACGTTTATGAACGTGCGTGAAAGATCCTGCGGCGACGGCAACTGGCTTTGTGTCTGCTGCGCAAGAGCCTTCCCATGCAACTCAAACCCAACGCCCGCAGCCACGGCTAAAGCAATCGCGAGCGCGAAGGCCCGCGCGCCGCCCGATCCAAATCTCTTCCTGATATTCCCGATATTCATTTCCATCTCTGTTCTAAGCCTCCATGATTCGCTTAACGGCAAGAGTACAGTTGATAAGAAACGAGTGACAAGCGCTTTTCAGGCTCGTCACTCGTGTGTACTTCACAATTCCAGGCACCTGCCGACATATTCCGTGATTCTTCAAACGCACTGGGTGCCGAGTTGTTTCAAATTCTGGTAGTTGGGTATTAGCGTGTTGCCAGCAAGCAGTCCTCTTCGTCCTCGGCGTCCTCCGCGGTTTTCCCGCTCAGTGGCTCGGAATCAACCGTAGAGGACGCCGAGGAGAAACGCGAATTTGAGCGAGCAACACACTATCACCCACTACCCCAAATTCAGACGGCACTCAGCTCTTGCTCCCAACTCGCAAGTTGTTGGTTACCGAGAATACGCCGGGCACGCTCCGCGCCGCCGTGTTTGCAAGCTGGCTGTCCATCTGGTTCGAGACAACGCCCTCGAGCGTTATCCTGCCGTTCCTGACGACGATGTGTATCGAGGGGTTCGCACCCATCGCATATCGATACAAACTGCCTGTCCGAAAAATGGCGCGATACGCTCGCGCCCGAATCGAGTCGTCGAAACCGGAGAGCGGCAGTACTTCTATGTTGTTCACTACATGATCAACGCCCTCAATCCTGGCGACGCGACGCTCGGCATCCTGCCGAGTGATCGGCTTAACCACCTGCCCGTACAAAGTAACGGTGCTGCCTTCGACCTGATACTCCAGATTGTCAAAGACGCCGTAGTACGGAAGCGTCACAAGCTCCTTGCGAACCTTTTCCATCGATGCGCTTTGCCCGGTTGGCGTCGAGGCGAATGCCACCGATGCCACCAGCACAAAAGTCGCGATCATCAACGCAATTCTCGAGTTGATTCTTTTCATTTGCTTACAGCCTCCTAATCTCTACCTCTTCAATCCCATTCAATTCTCATCCGTCGCACGGGCGGATTCGTTGCTATCTCTCCAACCTTTTTGGATGCCTCAGCAGGCCGAGCCGCTGTCTGCTTCTCTAAGTGCTTAGAACGAATGGGCTCTTCGGACTGGACGGCGCTGTGACCCTCGAGGGCAAACACGACCTTGCTCAGCGCATCAATCACCTCCTCACGATCCGGATCGTTCAGCCGCGTCAGAGCTTCCGTGAAAACCTCGCTTCGTCGCTTCCGAAATCGGTCGACTACGTGTCTGCCTTGCGCCGTTAGCTCGATTATCACCGTCCTGCGGTCGCGGTCCGCAGGCCGTCGTTCGATCAACCGCTTACGAACCAAACGATCCGTAAGCTGAGTCATTGCGGGAGCCGATATCCCAAGGGAAGACGCAAGCCTCGTCGTGGGCAAAGGCTCGCCGCGAAGCAATGTCAGTGTTTGGGCTTGCACTACCGTCAGGTCCATTTCAACCACGTGCGCGCGGTGATGATCGAGCATCAGACGGAACAGCCCCTCCACAAACCGATCCAAAATGATTCCAACCGCGTCTCGCTCCATCTTACTCTTCGGCCATTGCCTCTAAGGTTTCCTTCCTTTAGGTATCATTAATAGTTAATCTACATTAAATATCTTAGCACGGGGATTCCCTATGTCAAGCACTTGATCCTCTGGCCTCTGACGGAAACGGCTTGAATCTGCAACAGGCACGAGATTCATCGTTCTTTCGCTGGTTTCGCTTGTCGCAACGTGATGAAATGAGACATCGGACGATGAGAAGCAGATTCATACGCTTCGGACTTGCCATATTAGTCTTCGTGGTGATGTTGGGCATCTCGGGTTGGGATTCCGACGCGCAGGTTCCTTTACGAAAGTTCGAAGATCCGACGCCCGGCCGAATAATCGAGCGGGTTGTTTGTCGGAACAACTCCGAACAAACTTACGCGTTATATCTGCCGTCGAATTATTCCTATTCTCAGAAGTGGCCGCTGATTGCCGCGTTTGATCCCGGTGCGCGCGGCAATCTGCCGGTAGAACATTTCAGGGAAGCCGCCGAACGCTACGGCTTCATCGTGTGCGGGTCAAACAACTCACGCAACGGACCGATGCCGCCTACCGGAGAAGCCGCGAAAGCCATGCTCGGCGACGGGGACAAGCAGGAGAGTCTGACCGTTGCTGGCCCAGTCCAGGCCGCGAAGCGAAGCCGTCGTCCCGACCAAGCGACTCTTTCTTGGCCATCTTGGATCTGGCATCGCGGACTTCCGTTCTCGTACCCTGCGACAGGAAACGATCTTTCACCAGCATTGAAGCGCCCAATGCAACCGCGAACATGATCGAGATGTTCGCAGCAACCTTCTATTCTCTTGAGAACGTGAAACCATCGCCAGTCGGAGGCAACCGAAACTTGGATTGAAAGCGAGCTGGCAGGATTTGGCTCAGCGAAAAAATTGGGCCGGCTGTGCGATGGGTGCACGGCCGGCCCGCAGCTTACGGAGGAGTGAAGTGTCTAATGCTTATGGTTGCTCAGGCGGTTTGGTGTCCGCGGGTTTGCCATCGGCGTCGCGCCGCTTCAGCGTAGGCTTGTCCTTCGGCTCCTCACCCGTGGTAGTCGCCGGCGCATTTGGATCATCGCCTTCCTTGCGTCGCTTGAGCGTCGGCCGCTTCGGCCCGCTCTCGCGGTTTCCGGATGCGTCAATCGCCTTGGAGTTCGTGATGGCAAGGAGCCTCGATTTCACTTTGTTGAACTCCGACGTGCTCACGGTGTACTCGTCGCGGTCAGGGAATCTGGCCAGCAGATCGTGAACCTTGGCGATCCGGTCCGGCGTCGGAGGATGGGTGCCGAACAACTTAGACAGCGTGCCGGGTTTGTGTTTCTCTTTTTTCTCGAGCTTCTCGAAGAAACTCAGGAAATTGTTCGGGTCATAGCCGGCGGACCAAAGGTATTGCGCGCCAAGCTTGTCGGCTTCCGTTTCCATGCCCCGGTTGAACTTGAGGAACGTCAGGGGCACGCCTATCTGCGCAGCCTGGTAAGCAATATAACCAAGTCCGCCGGTCATGAAAATCAGCGGAATCATCGCGTAGTTGGCAAGCGTAGCCTTCGAGGCTTGCTCGACGCCGTGCCGCGCCGCGACGTGGCCGATCTCGTGCGCCATAACTCCGGCAAGCTCAGCTTCGGTGTCCGCAGCCAGGATCGCGCCTTTGTTGACGAACAGAAAGCCTCCCGGTAAGGCGAAGGCATTTACGTCGTCGGAGTCCAAAACCTTGATAGTGAAAGGGACCTTGGAGTCCGAATGCAGAGCAAGATTCTGCCCGACGCGGTTCACGTATTCGACCACGACCGGATCTTCAATGAACTTGCCCTGGCGATCGACGTCAGACGCGAGCTGACGGCCCATCGCGACTTCTTTATTGAGAGAATAGAAATTGATCTGATGTTTGTTGATATCGCGCTTGCCGATCAACAAGGGATTCTCATCGTCGGCGAGCTTGCCCTTCGCCGCCGGCGCCGGGTTATCGGCCGCCGCGGGCTTGTTGTCGGCAACCGGCTTCTTATCGTCCTTACCGGCGGCGAGCAGCGTAGCTGGAAACCCAATCATCGCCGCAAGCACCAGCACCGTAGCGCGCTTGAATCGCATATTCTTCATGTGGACTCCTGTTGTGAAAACTTCTGACTGGAAGAACTCGCCTGGGCTTCGCGGGCCCGATTCTCCGGCGAACTCTTTGGCGTTAGCTTATCACAGCGCTCCGCAACTTGCTCGTTACTCGCGCGCTTCTATGCGCACTCCTGCGGGATGCCGGAAAGCTAAGCAACTCTGGCGCGCTCATTATATCGCTTGCCACATTAGAAGCGTATTAGGAATGAATTATAAAGCGTTAATTCGCGGAGCCTACCGCACGCCTGCAAGTTTGCTTCGCCAGAGTTCTTCGGTAACGAAATGGCCGCGCACCAAATCGACGCCAAGAGCCGAACCATGCGGCGGACGCAGGGTGAGAGATGCGTTGGAGGTTGCTTCGAGCCAGATTTGGCGATTACCAGTCAGAACCAGGACTGCCTTGTCGCTGGTCCAAAAGGGAGTCTGTTGAAGAGCTTCGACGCGAGTCGCGAGTTGACTCAGGGCCTGATCGAGTCCGTCGTTCCTGGCCAAAGGTGAGCAGGCCGCAACGTCAAAGTGAACCGCGCTGTCCTCTTCTCCCCGATCGCTTTGCTCGGCCATCACCGCCCCCAGCTTTTCGAAAAGCTCGAGCGAACCGGTGCCGATCACGTCCGCGAACTCGGAAAGATAAGCGGCAAGGCTCATCTCATATTCCGCCTCGAGATACAGAGCGGACGCCCCGATGCCCTCGTGGATTCCGCGGAGACGAACGTCGCGGTTGTTTGGATGTGTGAGATGAAACACACACAAGTGCGAAATTATCACGGCCCAGACATCGCCGCCCACCCGGCCCTCGACCAATAGCTGGGCAACCGGCTTACCGATGCCGACAAAGACTTCCTCGAGTGACGCGCGATCCTCAATTCCATCCATTGCCATGTCAACCCATTCGGCCCACGCGTCGGCAAGCTTCACGCCGCCGAACTTCACGTCGCGCAGCCTGGCGCCGGTGAGATTGCACCCGCTTAAATCGGCGCCCGCCATGTCCGCGCCACGAAGGTCGCAGGATTTTAGACTGCTGCCCGAAAGATCGGCGCCCGCCAAATTGGCGTTGACCAGACAACATCCGTCGAGCCGTACGCCTGAGAGATTCGAGTATGAAAGATCGGCGTCTTCAAGCGACGCTCCCGCAAGATTGCTTCCGGCCATCTGTGCCATCCGCACAAAAGCGCCGGTAAGATTTGCGCCGCTCAAGTCGGTTTCATTGAGGAAGGTCCCCACCATATACGCGCCGGCCAGTTGCGCGCCCTGAAGGTTTGCGCCGGTGAGGTCGGAACCACTGAGGTCTGCGCGGCTCAGATCGGCGTTCTTCAGGATCGCGCCGATCATGCTCGACTCGATCATGTTAGCGCCGACCAGTGTGGCTTCGCTGAGGACCGCGCCGCTGAGAAAGCATCCTGCCAATCGCGCTTCTCTGAGATCCGCGCCGTTCAGGTCGGCCATTCTGAGATTGGCTTCCGCGAGATCGGCGCCCGCCAGGTGCATTCCCGACAGATCGGTGCGAACGAGGTTTGCGCCGCGGAGTCCTTCGCCGCGAGCGATCCGGTCGAGTATGTCGCTTCTTGATAGCTGGGGCATCCAATCTTCCTAAAGGCGTTCAAACGCCATTCTCATGCACGCGCGAGGCGCATGCAGTCCGCTGTTTAGTGCTATCGCCAGAGGGGCGGATTCGTGGGGCGGGGTGCAAGACAGGGCTACAGTTTTCCTCGATTCACCGGCTTATGTTATCCGCGACCGGTAGGTGAGTAAATACAAATCTCGTTGGGGAACGCGTTGAAGGTGAGGAGCCGCGGCTTTCAACATCCGGGCGCGCGGCTTATTCCAGTTTTTAGCCGAGCCATTTCCTGGATCTCTTCGGCGAGTTCCAGAGTGCGCCGAGCGGCCTGACGTGAAACTTGCTGCTCATTATCGGTCGCTGCGTATCGAGCCAATAGCTCGCGACCAAGCTCGTGATGATGCTGCTCATCGGGCTGAATGATGTCCCGATAAAGACGGGCAGTTTCCTCGTCACCGCGCGACTGGCAGAAGTCGATGAAGCACTGGTTTCTGACCAGCGCGATCCCTTCGCGTGTGAACTGACCCGCCGCTACGCGAGCAGTAGTGCTCTGGAGCTGCCGGAGGTATTCATAGAGCGCGGAATAGCCGCCGTCTCGCGGATCGAACTTCTGAACATCAACGCCGAGAGCCGAAAGCCGCTCAGCGATCAGCCGGTAATGCCTGGCTTCGTCTCCGACTTGCCGCGCAAACGCAAGCTTCACATCGAGCTCGGAAGTTGTCGTCATCCAGGCGGCAGCTATCTCGCTGGCCTCAAGCTCATTTTTGAGGGCAACGCGCAGAAGACGTTCGACGGTCAGCTCCTGAGGCGCTTCGCCGGCGGCGCTGAGCTGACCGAGCCGCTCGAGCGTCACTCGATTCTCTTCTTCAAGTTGGGCAACGAAGTCGTCTCCGGTGATTGCGAGAGCGCGGTCTGTTGACATCTTAAGCCTCGTAGAACGATTGAAATTATACCAGACCAGGCTTGCGAGAAAAAAAGCGGTGGTGCGTAATCAAGCTGAGTGACGAACTTATTTGGAGTGCGGCGCGGTCTGTGCATACGCGCCGCTTTGGCTCTTGGTGGCGATTAAAAGCAGCCAAGGCGGCGCGTAGGCACAGACCGCGCCGCACTCCAAAAAACGCCGCGCCGGTTTCCTCGTCGACCAACACAACTTTAGGACATCA
>Ga0134124_10002764_pt1 | contig 14160 bp, 13 predicted proteins | sample KB304_FD_96880 | JGI IMG/M metagenome (GOLD analysis project Ga0134124, IMG submission 96880) | Terrestrial soil microbial communities without Nitrogen fertilizer from Kellogg Biological Station, Michigan, USA - KB3-0-4 | ecosystem: Environmental > Terrestrial > Soil > Unclassified ... | reverse complement strand
GAAGGTGTGGCCCTGCGGCGTGCTCGATGAACGGGTGTGGGTGGAATCCACGCGACCGGCGGTGGGGCCCGCGAGCCACGGTCGTCGCAGGCTGGTGGTCATCGGCAATGGCATGGCTGCCATGCGTACGATCGAAGAGCTGCTGAAGCACACGCCGGACGTCTACGACATCACCATCTTCGGCGCCGAGCCGCGCGGCAACTACAACCGCATCCTGCTGTCGCCGCTGCTGGCGGGCGAGACCGACCGCGAGCAGATCATGCTGCATCCGTTGCAGTGGTATCGCGAGCGCGGGATTGCACTGCATGCCGGCGATCCGGTGGTGTCCATCGACCGGCGACAGAAGCGCGTGATTTCCGCGGCTGGCGTGGTGGCCGGGTACGACCGCCTGCTGCTTGCCACGGGCTCCGATCCGGTGCGCCTGAAGGTCAAGGGTCAGGATCTGCCCGGCGTGTTCTATTTCCGCAGCCTCGACGATGTGGACGGCATGTTGCAACAGGCAGGCGAGGCCCGCGAAGCCGTGGTGATCGGTGGCGGATTGCTCGGTCTGGAAGCCGCCAGCGGTCTCGCCAGGCAGGGATTGTCGGTGACGGTGGTCCACATCCGCGATCGCGTGATGGACAAGCAGCTCGACGAAGAGGCCGCGGGTTTTCTGCGCCGCTCGATGGAGTCGCGCGGCATCGGCTTCCAGCTCGCTGCACGCACCGAAGCCCTTGAGGGGGAAGGGCGGGTGCAGCGGCTGCGCCTGGAGAACGGCACCTTGCTGTCCACCGACATGGTGGTGGTCGCCGCGGGTATCACGCCGCGCACCGAGCTCGCCCGCGACTGCGGCCTGCACTGTGATCGCGGTATCCTGGTCGATGACACATTGCAGACCTACGATCCAGCCATCTATGCCGTAGGCGAGTGTGTCCAGCATCGTGGCACGACCTACGGATTGGTTGCGCCGCTCTGGGAACAGGCGCGTGTATGCGCGGCGCATCTGGCTGAGCGCGGCGTAACCCGCTATCGCGGTTCGAACCCTGTCTCCAAGCTCAAGGTCAGCGGTATAGAGTTGTTCTCTGCCGGCGATACCGGCAAGACTTCGGGCGCTGAGTCGATTCGCTATGCCGACCATGCCGGCGGCATCTACAAGCGACTGTGGGTCAGGGAAAACCGCCTGCAGGCCGCCGTGCTGTACGGCGATACGAGCAATGCCAGCTGGTATGCCGAGCTGATCGAGCATCAACGCGATATCTCCGGCTGCCGTGATCAGCTGCTGTGGGGTGAAGCTCCGGCCCCGGAAAGCGCAGCATGAGTGTGATCACCCGCACCACCTGCCCCTACTGTGGGGTGGGTTGTGGTGTGCTCGCGGAGCGCAGCGACGAAGGCGCCATTACCGTGCGTGGCGATCCGGAGCATCCAGCCAATCTTGGCCGGTTGTGCTCCAAGGGCATTGCTCTTGCAGCCACCCTGGGTGAACAGGGCAGGTTGCTGCAGCCAGAAGTGGATGGCCTTGCCGTGGACTGGGATACGGCACTCGATGCGACCGCTGCACGGCTCAACGCCTGCATCGCCGAGCACGGGCCAGACTCTGTGGCCCTGTATGTTTCAGGTCAGTTGCTGACCGAGGATTACTACATTGCCAACAAGCTGGTGAAGGGCTATCTCGGTACGGCGAACATCGATACGAACTCGCGTCTGTGCATGTCCTCGGCGGTTTCGGGGCATCTGCGAGCTTTCGGCGAAGACGTGGTGCCGGTGGACTACGATGATGTCGAGGCCGCAGACCTGCTGGTATTGGTCGGGTCAAATCTGGCCTGGTGCCATCCGGTGCTGATGCAGCGCATTCAGGCGGCCCGTGAAAAGCGGCCTGAAGTGCGTGTGGTCGTGATCGACCCGCGCCGCACCGCGACCGCGGAGATGGCCGATCTGCACCTGCCGCTGCGCAGCGGCTCGGATGTGATGCTGTTCAATGGCCTGCTGGTCTGGCTCGCCGACCAGGGTTGCACGGATTCTGCTTTCGTCTGCGCACATACCAGTGGAATGGCCGCGACGCTGGCGGCGGCACGGGTGGCCAGCACCGACATCCAGGCCACTGCGCAGGTGTGCGGGCTCGACCCGGCGCAGCTGCAGGAATTCTTCGTGCAGTTCGCCGCAACCGAGCGCGTGGTGACGCTGTTCTCGCAGGGCGTCAATCAGTCTTCCGCCGGCGCAGACAAGGTCAACAGCATCATCAACTGCCACCTGCTGACTGGCCGCATCGCGCGCCAGGGCATGGGGCCGTTCTCGATCACTGGACAGCCCAATGCCATGGGCGGTCGCGAGGTTGGCGGTCTCTCGACACAACTGGCTGCCCATTTGTCACTGGATGATGCGCAACATCGTGAGGCGGTGCAGGAGTTCTGGAATTCGCCGCGCATGGCCGCCGAGCCGGGACCGAAGGCGGTGGATCTGTTCAACGCCATCGACACCGGCCACATCAAGGCGGTGTGGATCATTGCGACCAATCCGGTGGTGAGCCTGCCGGATGCGGACCGCGTGAAGCGCGCGCTGCAGCGCTGCCCGTTGGTCATCGTTTCCGATTGCGTAGCCGGCAATGACACATTGCCGTTCGCGCACATCAAACTGGCGGCGGCGGGGTGGGCGGAAAAGGATGGCACGGTCACCAACTCCGACCGGCATGTGTCGCGCCAGCGCCAATTCCTGCCACTGCCGGGTCAGGCGCGACCGGATTGGTGGATCCTCTGCGAAGTGGCGCAGCGCATGGGTTTCCGCGAGGGCTTCCAATTCGCCACGGCGGCGCAGATCTTCGACGAACATGCGCGACTGACTGCGGTGGCCCGCCGTTTCGGCAGGCAGCTTGATCTCCAGGGGGCGGCGGGTCTCAGCGCCGAGCAATACGACGCCATGACGCCGCTGCAATGGCCCGTGGCCGCCGATCACCGGCCCTTTGCCGACGGTCGCTTTTCAACACCGGATGGCCGGGCACGCTTCATTCCCGCCGTTGCCCGCATGCCCCGGCATGCGCCGACGGCCGAGTTTCCACTGATCCTGAACACCGGCCGCATCCGCGATCAATGGCACACGATGACCCGCACCGCGCGCGCGCCGCAGCTCAATGCGCACGAACCCGAACCCTTCATCGACGCGCATCCCCAGGATCTCGAAGCCGCGGGTGTTGCGACGGGAGAGTTGGTGCGTGTGACTGCGCGATGGGGCAGTGCCATCGCGCGCGCACGCGCCAGCGGCGAGATGCCCGCCGGCATGCTGTTCATGCCGATTCACTGGAGTGCGCAGTTTGCGCTGGATGCCCGCGTGGGTGCTGTGGTCAATCCCGTGGTGGATGCGCTATCGGGTGAGCCGGAGTTCAAACACACGCCGGTGCGCATCGAGCGCGTGGAAATCGAATGGCGTGGCTTTCTGCTGTCACGTCGCGGCGTGGCGGCGCCGCGCGGACTGTGGTGGGCGAGCACTACGGGTGAGGCGATGCATCGACTCGAGTTTGCCGGTCGCGGCACGGCTGCGCCCGATGCGCAATGGTTGCGTGAGGCGCTGCCCGAGCTAGATGGGGCGGACCGGATTGAATACGCCGATCCTGGCGTTGGTTCCTATCGCCTGGCGCTGCTCGCCGGCAACACGCTGCAAGCCTGCCTGATGGTGACGCGCAACGGTGCTCTGCCCGCGCGCGGCTGGCTCGCATCGCTGTTCTGTTCCGGGCCGTTGACCATCTCTGACCGCCAGGCGCTGCTGCGCGGCGCGCGTGCCGATGTCGCCGATCCGGGCGCGACAGTATGTGCGTGCTTCGGCGTGGGCACACGCGCCATCCAGGCTGCTGTACAGGGAGGCTGTTCTACGGTGGCCGCAATCGGTCAGCGTCTGAAAGCCGGCACCAACTGTGGATCTTGCCGGCCGGAGCTGACCCGCATCATCGCCGCATCGTCGGTTCCTGCAGCCGCCACTCCGGGCTGAGCCGCAGCGACAGCCACATCAGTGTGGGCAGGATCAGCGCCCAGCCTGCGCCCTGCAGGACCAGCGCAGCGGTACGGTGCGGGAGAGTCAGAGCGCCGAGCCGTGCGCCCGCCGCATACGATAGGGGCGCGCCGATGGCGCCCAGTGCCACAGCCAGCCATGGCCTGCCATGCAGGAAGCGCATGGAGATGTTCAGCGTTGTGGAAAACATGGGCCACATCGCGAAGATCCACCAGGGGACGATCGCGCCGTCGTCGTTGTAATGCAGCCAGCCCGTGGAGATCACGATGCTCTCCCACGCGGCGCCGATGAGCAGCGTGACCGCGGCCACCTGCAATTCGCCACGGCGTTCGTGGGAAAGTGCCAGATGCAGCGCGATGACCAGCAGTGCCGCGATGGGCGCGAGCCGCACGCCGCCATGTGCGGCAGCCAGTACGCAGGCGAACCAGCCGGCCTGCATGGCTGCAAAGTTGACCCACCATCGCAGGTGGCTGTTGACGCGCACGCTACTGCAGCAGCCCGTAGTTGATCAGCTTTTCCTGGTATCCGGTCACCGTCAGGCGGATCTTGATCGGCTTGTTGCTGACGTTCAGCCAGTACCAGCCATGCTCGCCCGCAAAGGGCGCAACCAGCGAGCCGCTGCGGTGCGTGATGCCATCGGCTTCTTCATAGCGCACCCAGTAGGCGTCGCCTTTGGAGGGATCATGGCCGTGAAAATCCACATACACCTCTCCGCCTTCCACCGACCAGTCGTAGACGATGACCTTGGCCTTGCCCAGTTTGGCCTTGATCTCGGTCTTCTCATCGAAACCCAGCGTCACCTCGATGGTTTCCGTATGCGGCGCCGCGGCTTCCAGCTGGCTCACAGCGGGATTCGGCAGCGGCAGAGGGTCTTTCGCAGACATGGCGGCGGCGGTCTGTGCCTGCAGCTCATCCATGTGGCCGAGTACGTCATCGATGGATGCCGTTGCGGCGGCGCGCTGATCACTCAGCGCCATCAGTCCCAGGCGGCGGCCGATGCCTGTAGGATCGTAGCCCCGCTCGGCCGGCAGCACCGCGGTGAAGAGCAGCACGGCCGCGATGACGATGGCGACGGCAAGTCCGAGCGATGCTCGTTTCGCGGATGGTGCCGATGTTGCGGTGTTCATGCGTAGCCTCGTTCAATACAGGAGGTATCCGGCCAGCTGGTAGCCGAACAGCAGCAGGCCGATGCTCATCAGCGCCACATTGGCGGGAAAGATCGCGGGCCGGAAACTGCGTGTGCTGCGCCATAGCGCGAACAACAGCACCATGACCGACAATGCAGCCAGTTGACCCAGTTCCACGCCCAGATTGAAGCCGATCAGATTCACAGCCAGCCCGTCGTGCGAGAGCTTCAATTCCTGCAGCTTGGTGGCCAGTCCCAGTCCGTGAGCCAGTCCGAAGCCGAAGACGGCCGCGCGCGGATCAAGCCGCCAGCGCAACGCACGAAAGCCGTCGATGTTCTCGAAGCCTTTGTACACCACTGACAATCCGATGATGGCGTCGACGATGTAGGGGTTGGCGCGGTATCCGACCAGCACCGCCGTGAGCAGTGTGATGCTGTGGCCGAGAGCGAACAGGCTGGCAAACAGCGCCACATCGCGCAGCCGGTACAGCAGGAAAATCACACCGGCGAGGAAGGCCAGATGATCGTATCCCGTAACCATGTGCTTGGCGCCCAGATACAGGAAGGGCATGAAGTTCACACCCTGCACGGCGGTGACGAACTGCGCGTCGCGACTGGAAACGTTGTGCGCCAGCGCCAGCAGCGGCAGTGCCGCCGCGCAGGTTACCGCCAGAAACCGGATGAAGCTACGGTGGGACATGATGCGAAACGCGAGCATGACATGGGCGCCGCGCCATGGCGACACCTGCCGGTGATTCGGGCAACATGAGCAGCACTTGCAGCGAGGGATCACGATGCGCATCGGCATTATTTCAGTGGCGGCTGTGCTGCTTTCCGGCCTGGCAGTGGCCGCCGATCCGGGTGACTACCAGCGTGCATCGGCGAGTGTCGCTGCGCGTGCAAGGGCCGGTTCCACTTCTCCCAAGCGCGCCCGCAATGTGATCCTGTTCATCGGTGATGGAATGGGCATCTCGACGATCACGGCAGCGCGGATACTCGAGGGCCAGCGACGCGGTGAGTCCGGGGAGCAGAACCACCTCAGCTTCGAGGACTTTCCGTATTCAGCGCTGGTGCGCACCTACTCGGCCAACCAGCAGACCTCCGATTCGGCGCCCACGGCCACGGCCATGGTGACTGGCTGGCATGCCAACGAGGACACGCTCGGCGTATCGCCAGAATTGCCCCAGGGCAGCACCGATGCCGCAATGGTGGCGCGATTTTCGTTGCCGACGCTGCTGGAGCAGGCCGAGCAGCGCGGCCTGGCCACCGGCGTCGTGACCACCACGCGAATCACGCATGCCACGCCAGCGGCCAATTACGCGCACACACCGAATCGTGACTGGGAGTACGCAGTGCCAGCCGGCGCCACGCTGCCGGATATCGCGGCGCAGCTGATCGCCCATCAGCACACGGGTGACGGCATCGAGGTGGTGCTCGGCGGCGGTCGCGAGGACCTGACGCCTGCAGGCATGCCGGATCCGGAATATCCGCGGCAGAGCGGCCTGCGGCGCGATGGGCGCAATCTCATCCAGGAGTGGGTGAGTGCGCAGCCGGATTCTGCCTTCGTGTGGAAGCGCGATGATCTGCTGAAGGTGGACCTGAGCCGCACGCGCCATCTGCTGGGTCTGTTCGAGCCCTCGCACATGCAGTTCGAATCTGACCGCGCAAAGGATCCGGCCGGTGAGCCTTCGCTCGCCGAAATGACCACCACGGCCATCGAGGTGCTGCGCAAGAATCGCAAAGGGTTCTTCCTGATGGTGGAAGGCGGACGGATCGATCATGCGCATCACGCCGGAAACGCTTACCGGGCTCTGACGGACACCATCGCCTTCTCCGATGCCGTGCACGCAGCGACACGGCTGGTCGATGCCCGTGACACGCTGGTACTGGTGACTGCGGATCACAGCCATACGCTGACCATCTCGGGTTATCCGGCGCGCGGCAATCCCATTCTTGGATTGGTGAAGGGAGCGGGCGCCAGTGCTCCGGCGCTGGATGCCGCACGCAAACCGTACACGACGCTGTCGTACGCCAATGGCCCCGGCTTCGCCATCATCGACGGCTCAGTCGAAGCGGCCCCGCGCAGTATTGCGCCGGGTCGCGAGCAGGACCTGAGCAAGGTGGATACCACTGACCCAGATTTCCACCAGCAATCGCTAGTGGGCATGGGTTCCGAAACGCATGGCGGCGAGGATGTGGCGTTGTTTGCGCGCGGGCCCGGCGCCGATCTCGCGCGCGGTGTCATCGACCAGAACGAGATCTACCACATCATGCGTCGCGCGCTGCGCTGGAAGTCGCCTTGAGTGCGCCTTGACGTTTGATGTTGTCATGTTGTGATGCAATACAGATGTTATGATCGGCTCGCATCCATCGTCACGGAATCCGACCGAGGTTGCGATCCTGGTTATGACGCTGATTGAACTGCCTCGGGCGGTCGAGGCCTACTTTGCTTTTGCCGAATTGCCGGCAACCGGGCGCGGTCGCCATTTCACCATCACTTTTACCTACATGGAGAACGGTCGTCTCGACCGTCTGCAGTGGTGGTGGCAGGTGAGCAAGGCAGAGGAACGCGCCGGCGAACCCATGGTGCAGAACCTGCGTCAGCAGGCCATCCAGCGCTTCCGCCAGCATGTCGAACGCTGGCTGATGAACAGCAATCGCCGTCTCACCGGAGGCGATCCTTTTCCGCATCTCGAAACCCGCGCGGTCACGCAGCAGCCTGAGCCGGCCGTGAAGGAGAGCGAGGAGAAGGCTTATGTCGATGCCGTGCGCGAATGTGCGCGCCGGGCAGTCGGCAGTTAGATTTCACCAAGTATTGGGCGTCGCCAGCGTTCACGGGAGACCTATGAGACGGGCAATCCGGCTGTTGCCGATTCTTCTGAGCTGGAGCGCGTTGCTGCACGCCGCCGCTCCCGTCGAAGGCCGTGACTACACCACGCTGAATCCGCCGCAGCCCACTACCGATTCCGGTCACCTCATGGTGACGGAGTTCTTTTCGTATCAATGCCCCCACTGCGCCGCGTTCTCGCAGCCCTTCGCCGCCTGGACCCGCACACTGCCGGCTGATGTGCGCGTCGAGCGGGTTGCCGTCAGCATCGGTCATCCCACCTGGGAGCCAGCCGCGCGTGCGTATCAGGCGTTGCTGGCCATGAAAGTCCTGGACAAGGTGGACACTCCCTTCTTTCAGGCCATCCACGCACAGGGCCTGCGCCTCGACACCGAACAGCAGATCACGGCCTGGCTGGCCACGCGCGGGATAGACGTGCAGGCCTTCACTGCCATGTACCACTCCTTCGGTGCTGACGCGCAGTTTCGCGTGGCTGAGACGCGGGCCCGCGATCATCGTGTTCCCAGCATTCCCGTACTGGTCATCGACGGGCGGTACATGGTGGCCATCGAAGACAACGGCCGCTTCAGCGATCAACTGGCGAAGGCCGGCGAGCTCATCGTGAAAGCGCGGCAGCAACGAACCGCTACCGGCGGAAAGAAAGCCCAGTAGCCCGACGCCCGGTTGACCGTCAGTGGCGCAGACGCCAGCCGGTGCGGATCATCCATGAGATCAGCGCCAGGCAGGCGCTCATGATCAGTACGACCAACCCGAAGCTGACCAGCGGATTGACGTCGGAGTGGCCATAGAAGCTCCAGCGAAAGCCGCTGATCAGGTACACCACGGGATTGAACAGCGTGATCGCACGCCACACCGGCGGCAGCATGTCGATGGAGTAGAAGCTGCCGCCCAGAAAAGTGAGCGGCGTGATGATCAGCGCCGGTACGAACTGCAGCTTCTCCCAGCTGGTGGCCCAGATGCCGAGCAGGAAGCCGAACAGGCTGAAGGTGAGGGCGGTCAGCGCCAGGAACACCACCATCCACAGCGGATGCAGCACATGCAGCGGCACGAAGAAGGTCGACGTGGCCAGGATGATCGAGCCGACCATCACGGACTTGGTGGCCGCCGCTCCGACATAGCCCAGCACGATTTCGGGCGTCGAAACCGGCGCCGACAGCAGTTCGTAGATGGTGCCGGACCACTTCGGAAAATAAATCCCGAAGGAGGCATTCCCCACGCTCTCGTTCAGCACCGACAGCATGATGAGGCCCGGCACGATGAAGGATGCGAAGGGCACGCCGCCAATCTCCGTCATGCGCGAGCCGATGGCTGAGCCGAAGACCACGAAGTACAGCGATGTGGTGAGCACGGGTGTCAGGATGCTCTGCACGACGGTGCGGAAGGTGCGCGCCATCTCGAAGCGGTAGATTGCGCGAATGGCATGCCCGTTCATGAGCGGCTCCGCACCAGCGACACGAAGATGTCTTCGAGTGAGCTCTGCTGGGTTTCCAGATCCTTGAAGTTCAGTCCCAGCTGGCTGACTTCGCGCAGCAGGGCGGGAATGCGCGCCTGTTCTCGCTCTTCGGTGAAGCTGAACACCAGCGTGAGGCCGTTATCGACGAGTGTCAGTGCGTAGGTCGATAGCGGTGCCGGCACGGAGGAGAGCGCCTCGGTCAGATGCAGGCGCAGTTCACGCCGTCCGAGCTGGCGCATCAGCGTGGCTTTTTCTTCCACCAGCATCAGCTCGCCCTTGTGGATGACGCCGATGCGATCCGCCATTTCCTCGGCCTCTTCGATGTAATGCGTGGTCAGGATGATGGTGACGCCCTGCACCTTGAGCTCGCGCACCGTCTGCCACATGTCGCGCCGCAGTTCCACGTCCACGCCGGCGGAAGGCTCGTCGAGAAACAGGATCTTCGGTTCATGTACCAGCGCCTTGGCGATCATCACGCGACGCTTCATGCCGCCTGAGAGCGCCATGATCTTCGCGTCGCGCTTGTCCCACAGCGAGAGCGTACGCAGCACCTTTTCAACCAGCGCGGGATTGGGTGCACAGCCGAACAGGCCGCGGCTGAAGGTGACTGCGGCCTGCACGGTTTCGAAGGCTTCGGTGGCCAGTTCCTGTGGCACCAGACCAATCAGCGAGCGCGCCTGTCGCGGCTGGCGAATCACATCGTATCCACCTGCCGTCACCGTGCCGGTGCTGGGATTCACCAGGCCACAGACAATGCCGATCAATGTGGTCTTGCCCGCGCCATTGGGCCCCAGCAGCGCAAAGATCTCGCCTTCCCGGATTTCGAGATTGACCGACTTGAGGGCGCTGAGGCCGCCGGCATAGGTCTTGCTTAGGTTTTCAATGCGCAACACGGAAGGCACCCCGCAATTCTACGCTGATGCCATGCGCTCCCTGCTATCTTTGCAGCAAGGTTCACGAGCACACGAAGCATGAACACCAGAATTGCATTGATGCTGGTCGCGTTCGCCGCAGTTGCGGGTTGCCAGTCCCGTGATAAGAGTCCGCCGGGTACGGCGGCCGCAGCCCCTGCGACCGTGGCTCCCGTGCTCACCGGCCCGGATGCGAAGGACATCCATTCCTACGCCGATCCCGCCGTCGCCCGTGTCACGCATGTGCAGTTGGATCTCACCGCGCATTTCGATACGCGCACGATGCAGGGCACGGCGACGCTGGATGTGTTGAGCAGCGTGCAGGACCCGAAGCTCACGCTCGATACCAGGAAACTCAAGATCGAAGCGGTGCGCGACGCAGCAGGACACGATCTGCCATTCCAGCTTGCTGCTGCTGACCCCGTGATGGGATCGGCGCTGCAGGTTTCACTCGGAGGCGCGCGACGCATACAGGTGCTTTACACCACCAGTCCCGATGCCGATGCACTGCAGTGGTTGTCACCGGCTCAGACAGCAGGCAAACAGCAGCCGTATCTGTTCAGCCAGGGCGAGGCCATTCTCACCCGCACCTGGGTGCCAACGCAGGACAGTCCCGGTATCCGCCAGACCTGGAGCGCCACCATACGTGCACCCGAGGCGCTTACCGTGGTGATGAGCGGTGAGCGTATCGGCGAGCCGAAGGTTGTGGCCGGCGGACAGCGCGAATGGCAATACCGGATGGAGCATCCGGTGGCGCCCTATCTCATTGCCATCGGCATCGGCGATCTGGCCTTCCAGTCCCTGGGCACGCGCACGGGTGTCTACACCGAGCCCTCGCGCCTGGCCGCCACGGCCTACGAACTGGCGGATCTGGAAAAGATGGTGGCTGCGGCGGAGTCCCTGTACGGCAGCTACCGCTGGGGTCGTTACGACCTGCTGGTGCTGCCGCCGTCATTTCCCTTCGGCGGAATGGAAAACCCCCGACTCACTTTCGCGACGCCCACCATCATCGCCGGCGATCGCTCACTGGTCAGCCTGGTGGCGCACGAACTGGCGCACAGCTGGTCGGGCAATCTCGTCACCAATGCCACCTGGGCCGACTACTGGCTGAACGAAGGTTTCACTGACTACTTTGAGAACCGGATCATGGAGCGTGTGTATGGCGCTCGCTTCTCGAACATGCTGGCGGACCTGGGCTGGGACGACCTGCAGGCCGCAATCAAGGATCTGGGCGGATTGCAGGCCGCCGATACACGCCTGCACCTCGATCTGGCTGGCCGTGATCCCGACGACGGCATGACGGACATTGCCTATCAGAAGGGCGCCACTTTCCTGCGCACCATCGAAGCCACCATCGGCCGCGAACAATGGGATGCCTACCTGCGCGACTATTTCGACCGCCATGCTTTCCAGCCGCAGACCTCGGCGGGCTTCCTGAAGGATTTCCGCGAACACGTGGTCAAGGGTGACGCGGCCCTGGAGCAGAAGCTGGGACTGGATGCCTGGGTGTACGAGCCAGGCCTGCCTGCCAACGCCGTGCACATCCACTCGGAAGCCTTCGCTGAGATCGACAAGAGCGCAGCAGCCTTTGCCCACGGAGGCATCACCGCCGCCGCGGTCAAAGACTGGACCAGTGCCGAACGCGTCCGTTACCTGAACCGTCTGCCACGCAAGCTCAGCAATCAACAACTGGCGCAGTTGGCGACGGCGATGAACCTGGAAGCCCAGCGCAATAGCGAGGTGCGTTTCGCCTGGCTGCAACTGGCTGTGGCGAATCGCTATGCGCCCGCGTTACCCAATCTCGAAGATTTTCTCGCCAGCATGGGCCGCCGCAAATTCGTGCTGCCGCTGTTCAAGAGCCTGGTGGCGCAGGGCGAATGGGGCAAGGCGCTGGCTACGCGGCTCTATGCTGCAGATCGTGCGGGCTACCACTCGGTAACCACGGGCAGCGTCGACAAAGTCGTGCCGCTAGCCGCCGCGGCGAAAGGCCAGTAACAGGTTGTTGGCCGGCATGCGTGCCAGGTGCGTGCGCGCAAAGCCGTGCGCACCCGCCACGGATTCGACATCCTGCAGATTGCGCACGCCGTAGCGAGAATCCTTCGATTGCAGCCAGCGCTCGAATTCCTCATTCGAAGGCGCCGTGTGCCGGCCGTCTTCGCGATACGGCCCGTATAACACCACGGTCCCCGCGCCAGCGAGCAGGTGCTGCGCGGCCCCGGTGAACAACGCGGGTGTGGTCTCCCATGGCGAGATGTGGATCATGTTGATGCAGACGATGGCGTCGAAGTCTCGTGGAACGCGCCAGGGCTGCAGCACGTCGAGGTGCATGGCAGGAAGGATATTGTCGAGGCCACTTGCGGCGCAGCGTGCATCGATCTGCGCCAGATCAGCTGCGTCGCGATCGGTCGGTTGCCAGGTTGTCGATGGCAGTTGCGCCGCGAAATGCAGCACATGCTGTCCGGTTCCCGAAGCAATCTCCAGCACCCGGCTGGCTGGGGCAAGCAGCTGCTGCAGCTGTTCGGCAATGGGTTGCTTGTTACGCTCCGCGGCCGCGGAGGTATTCAGTTCCACGTGCATGCCTGCGCGCGCCTAGCGCCGGCGAGGTGGCGGAATCACGGGCTTGGGATCGGAGACTTCGATCGACAGCGTAAAAGTGCGTCGTTCCACGCCCTGCAGCGCGCCGACATTGACCATCTGTCGCGCGATCTCCTCATTGCGCTCATTGCGCACGGTGACGAGGATGGAATACTCGGAAGCCGAGTCGGTACGCTCGGCATCGATGGTTCCCTCGACCTGCCAGGCGGTGTGCGTGGCAGTCGCGCCGCCGGGCTTGGCATCCTTGTCGAAACGCAGGTGGTGCCTGCATCCGGGGCAGATGACCGCACTCTCGAGGATGGTGGCCCGACAGTGAGGGCAGGTGCGTGTGGCACCCGCCCCCTGCACGACTGCGCGTGCGCCAATCATGCGACGTTACTGCGGCCCTTGTCGGCGAGCAGCGTGGTCGATGCCTTGGCGCTGTCATCGAAGCCGAAGTCCACCGAACCGCGCATGCGCGAGCCCGGTGCCACGGTCAGCGAACCGGCCTTCACATCACCCGTGATCGTGCCGCCCTGTTGCAGCTCGACGCGCTTGGCGCTTTCGATGTTGCCCTGCAGTTCACCGCTGACGATCACCTCGCTGGCGCGCACCTGGCCTTCGACGCGGGCGCCGCTGTCGATGTGCAGATTGCCTTCGACCTGTACGTCGCCCTTGAACTTGCCGGCGACACGCACATGGCCGGCGCCGATGATCTTGCCTTCGATGGAGAGCCCGGAGGCGATGATGGATTCTTTCATTTCAGTACGCTCCTTCGGCGCCTTGGTCGAATCGAAAGACACCGGTGCGGTGCCAGCGGGCGGTGCCGGTGGACGCGGCGTTGCAGGATTGGCGGAGGGCGCAGGTGCGGGCGCGGATTCCGGCTTGTCCCAGATGGCCATGTTTCTAACTCCCAAAACGAGGGGAGCTCGAAAGGTAACCCGGCGTGGGGGGCGCGGGGAAGGCCGTCGCCAAATGGCGAATTTTTGACCAGGACCTAAATTGCGCGTAGGGCAGCCAGGACCCGCTCGGGCGTTAGAGGATAGCGCTCCATGCGTCGCCCGGTGGCGTCGAAAAAGGCATTGGCGATGGCTGCCGCGGCTGCAGCCATGGTTTCTTCACCCGCTCCGGTGGAGCGTTCTTCCAGCCTCTGGACGATGATCGGCGTCACCTCCGGACCGACATCCGTCCGCAACACCGGATAGGTCTGCCAGGCCGGGCTGCTCACCCGGCTTCACGGACAGCACGCGCGCGCCAGCGCCGCCGGTACTCGGAG
>Ga0134124_10002762_pt1 | contig 14166 bp, 18 predicted proteins | sample KB304_FD_96880 | JGI IMG/M metagenome (GOLD analysis project Ga0134124, IMG submission 96880) | Terrestrial soil microbial communities without Nitrogen fertilizer from Kellogg Biological Station, Michigan, USA - KB3-0-4 | ecosystem: Environmental > Terrestrial > Soil > Unclassified ... | reverse complement strand
TCTGGGCGTGGGGTATGGTCCATCTGACTGCGGTTTCATTGTATTACCTGCTGCGGCTCGACCCGGACGAGACACCTTCGGCAGCCACATAATCCTGCCATGTTCCATATCGCCTACAACATATTCTCCATCTTCCTGTTCATTCCGGTGTTCCTGTTCAATATCTTCCGGGCCGTCAGGCTGGGCTGGCCACTTGCAGCGGCGGAGCGGTTCGGGTTTGTTCCTGGGCGCCTGTTGGCAAAAGTTGCCGGTCGGCCGGTTATCTGGCTGCACGCCGTTTCGGTCGGCGAAGCGATTGCGGCCAGGCCGCTGCTCAAGGCGCTCCGCACCCGTTATCCAAACCACGCCATAGTGGTTTCGAATACAACCGAAACCGGCAAATCGACCGCCGCCGGATTTCCGGAGGTCGATCTCTGCCTCTACTTCCCCTTCGATTTTCTGCCATCGGTGCGCGCCATACTGAACGCCGTCAGACCGCGCGTCATCATCATAATGGAAACCGAAATCTGGCCCAATTTTTCCCGTGAAGCCGCCAGAAGACACATTCCGCTGGTACTCGCCAACGGCCGCATCTCGGACCGCTCATTCAAACGCTACCTGAAATTCAGCTGGTTTTTCCGCCCCGCCCTGCGCTGTTTTTCGGCCATCTGCATGCAGTCGGACACGGGCCGTGAACGCATCGCCGCAATCGGCGCGGATCCGGAAAAGATACGGGTCACCGGCAACCTCAAGAACGATATCCCCTCCCGACAGGTGGGGGAAGTGGAACGTGCGCGGCTGCGCGCCCGGTACGCGATTCCCGCTGATTGCTGCGTCCTGACCGCCGGAAGCACCCGCGACGGCGAAGAGCTGTATCTTATCGGGGCGTACAGAGAACTTGCGGAGCATGTCGGCAACCTGTTCCTGGTTCTCGTGCCGAGGCACCCGGAACGGGCGGCAGTGATAGCTGTTCTTCTCGAAAGTGCCGGATTGTCATACAGGAGACGAACGGCCCTGACTGACGGTGATACCCTGAAGTGCGGGGAAGTGCTGCTGGTCGATACCATCGGCGAAATGATGGACCTCTATGCCCTGTCGGATCTCGCCTTTGTCGGTGGCAGCCTGGTGCCGATCGGCGGGCATAACCTCCTGGAGCCGGCGTCCGTTGGGGTGCCGTCCGTTTTCGGCCCGCATATGGCCAACTTCCGCGAGATCGAGGAACTGGTGCTGCGCTACGGGGCCGGCATCCAGGTCCACAATCCTGAAGAGCTGACCGCTACCTGTCGGGCGTTGATTACGAGTGTCGAGCTGAGAAGTGTCCTGGGGCAGAACGGCCTGAAGCTGATGAGGGACAACGGCGGGGCCACGGAGCGGCATATGGATGTCATCGCCGGGTATTTATAGGTCAGAGGTGGTGTGCGGATCATCTCTAAAAACAACTTATATATTAATCTAACTATTAACTAATATAACTTATGTATTATCACCGCCAGCTCCTCGCCACCCGGTACGACAGGCCGCTGCCGGGACGGTAACAGCGGACGACAGGTCTCTGCTCTTTCATTGACGACAGCAGTGCCCATCCGGAAATTGCTCTTGCACCCTTCATGATGATTGCTTCAAACTCCACCCACAAACCAAATACAACAATTACTGCGCCGCACAGGGTAATCGGTTCCATCATTCACGCTCCCGTCATTTAATTTTTCCTGAATCTGTGACGTCGTAATACCGGAATGCCTGGAAGAGCCGGGGCCACAACGCCGCCTGGCTGCAGCAGTCGTTTGACCCGGTGGTCCTCAGCACAAGAGTTGCATGTCCGGAAAGGCCCAAGGCAGAGGCCTTTCAGGCAAGTGGAGGCATGGAGACGTCACGGATTCAGGTTATCTTCTTAACCCTTCCAAGCTGCTCATCCCCTTTTACAACCGCCGGTAAACGCCAATCACCTTGCCGACGATGCTCACCTCGCCATCTTCAGGACGAATGATGATCGGCCCCATGTTCGGGTTCGCCGGTTGCAGACGAATGTGATCCTGCTCGCGATAGAACCATTTGAGGGTCACCTCGCCATCAACCATGGCAACGACGGTATCCCTGTTGTCGGCAGTCGGCTGTGGCCGCACCAGCGCCAGATCGCCATCGATGATGCCGGCATTGATCATTGACTCGCCGCTGACCTTTAGAAAAAAACAGTCATTGCCCTTGACGGCCATCGGGTCAACGGAGAAGTACCCCTGAATATCCTCGATAGCCGGGGCGAGATGACCGGCGCGAACGGTGCCGACAATCGGCAGGGACACCGACGAAGTGACCGGCGTCTTCAGGGTAATTCCCCGGTTCACATTATCCCGCTTGATGTATCCCTTCCGCTCCAGAGCCCCGAGATGCTTCATAACCGGCAGTGTTCCCGAAACATTCAGGTGGCGGGCAATTTCCCGCTGGCTGGGTGGATAGCCGCTCTCGCCGGTGAACGAGGTAATGAACTGCAGCACCTGATTCTGGCGTTGAGTGAGTTTATTGCCGGCTTGAGGATCATAGGTAGTCATATGACTACCTATACTGATTTCCTGTTTATCTGTCAATAATTAATGTTCTGGACAACCCTAGTGCGTGAAAATCTTGATGTCAAAATTTGCAAATGTAAGTTGGGGACGGATGGTGAGTGGGGGGCGCGTGTTTTCGACTCATCCGTTGACAGGCAGGCGCTGCCGGAGTAATGTGAATCACTTTTTATGATGTGGTTATGGGGATGAGACGGATGGGACAATTGGACAATTATAAAGGCCGCTGAACCGGGAATAATGCCGGTTGGGCGGCTTTTTTGTTTAATGTAAAGTTGATCTCATGACCTTGAGGACGCCACTTAACGGTTATTTCAATAATTAATAGGAGAATTCATAATGGCTAAGTTCTTGAATACCAGCGCAACAAACTATTTTCTAGAAGAGCTCATAAAGGATGCCAAAGACAGGCTCATATTGATTAGCCCATTTCTGAAGCTCAACGACAGGATCAAGGAACTGCTTTCTGACAAAAACCGCCTGAAGATCGACGTTCGAATTGTCTATGGCAAGAGTGAACTTCAACCTGAAGAGATTAATTGGCTTAAAGAGCTCACTTATATTCGTACGAGTTTCTGTAAGAACCTACACGCCAAGTGCTATATGAATGAAGAACTCTGTATCATTACAAGCCTTAATCTCTATGAGTTCAGCCAGATCAACAACAATGAAATGGGAGTTCTTCTCCGACGCTCCGAAGATGCTGAGCTGTACAAGGATGCTTACGAAGAGGCGCAACGTATAATCCGTATTAGTGATGAGGTACGTATTACACTTGAAAGAGTTACGAGTGAAGCTGAAAGCAAAGCTGATTCTGAGGATGCACCGGGCAAATTGACATCATCTAAAATTGCTCAAAAAGTTGGAGTTAAAACTAATGTCCTTATGGAGCAACTCGTTGCATCTAACTACCTTGAGTTGCGGGATGGCAAACATTATATCACTGCTAAAGGTAAGGAAAGCGGGGGAGAATTTCGTATGAGTCCGAAGTTTGGCCCATACTTTCTTTGGCCAGAGAACTTTCGTCCAAGCTAAAAAGACCACTTAATGATTTTACACCCGGAGACCTGACACTGTTTGGTTCTGCTCTGAAAGATCTGTCCGGCTGAATAGATTTGGATATAAAGGAGGGTTCTATAAATGTTGAGAGAAGCGTTAGAGCGAATCTTGCGAGAATGGCCAGCAGCAATTCAGCAGTCATTCACTGGGCATCCTCTGGGAAGTTTTATCCGAAACGATTTTGTTCAGATAATATCAAAGATTATTTCTAACCGCTTTCCTGACTTTCAGATAACTGGTGGTGCTGGAGCCGGCAATTGGGCTAACGTACCCTGGGTATCAATATTAAATCCTAAAATCACGACAACAACCCAAGACGGTATTTATCCCGTATATCTTTTTTGTGCTGATGGTTCAGGTGTGTACTTGTCTTTAAATCAGGGGACTACCCGACCAAGGCAACAACTTGGGAAGGTAAATGCTGACCGACAGGCGACTGAAATCCGAAATATGATTCTGACAGAAATACCTACTGCCAAGAGTTGGGGTGTCGAAGCAATATCTTTGAACGCCAGCACCCCGCTTGGAAAATCATATGAGTTGCCTAATATAATTGCTCGATACTATCCCTTAAATTCCCTACCCCAGGAAAGTGAATTGATTGCAGATCTCCTTTGGATGATGGAAGTAAATAACAACATTTCTCCAATTTGGATAGACTTGAAAGCAAGAACGGGGGCGACTACAACCATGAAAAGTCTTCCTAATGTCAATATCCCCAAACCTTTTCTTCTCCTCGCCGGCATCTCCGGGACCGGCAAAACTCGCTTCGTTCGTGGACAGGCCAAAGTGTCTGCCGATTTCTTCGGCGTTATGGAAAGTGAAAACTACTGCCTCGTGCCGGTACGCCCTGATTGGCACGAACCGTCCGATCTACTCGGCTACATCTCCCGCATCGGCTCTGGCGGCACCCGCTATGTGACAACTGACCTGCTTCGTTTTATCATCGCGGCATGGAAACATGCGGCGGAGACTGCATCGGCAGCCCAAATCACCCGTAAACCGTTGGACACAATCTGCCCCTTCTGGCTTTGCCTCGACGAGATGAACCTTGCACCGGTCGAGCAGTATTTTGCCGATTATCTATCCATTCTTGAAACACGCAAATGGGATGGCGAGACATATTCATGCGATCCGCTGCTTAAACCGGCAGTAATTCAACAACAGTTGGAAGAATCGGGAAGGAAGAATTTGTGGGAGAATCTAGGCATCGCAGATGGTGATCCGCTCTCTGTCGGGCTGCGGGAATATTTCTCTGCAAACGGCATCCCGCTCCCGCCAAACCTGATTGTGGCCGGCACGGTCAATATGGATGAAACCACCCATGGGTTTTCCCGTAAAGTTATCGACCGCGCCCTGACCATCGACTTCGGAGAATTTTTCCCCAATGATTACGATCAGTACTTTGAAGAAGATAAAAAAACAGCTGCCAAACCGCTCAGTTTCCCGCGCCTGTCGCAAATCAATAGCGGGAGTGATCTTGCCGCTGTGGTTGCTGATCCGGATGGTCGCAACACAATCGCATTCCTGTCTGCCGTAAACGACGTTCTTTCTGGAACCCCCTTTGTCCTTGCCTTCCGTGCTCTGAACGAAGCCCTGCTGTCGGTGGTCTGTTTCAACCCTGCCGACACTGCGCACCTGCAGGCGGTGTGGGATGATTTCCTGATGATGAAGGTGCTTCCGCGCATCGAGGGCGATGCGGAGAAACTGAACAGTCAGGACGATACCAGCCTGCTGACCCGCCTCTCCGATCTTTTGAAGGATCAGCTATCAGCAATCGCCGCAGACAGACTCGACCTGCTCAACCACTCTTCAGCCGACGGAACAGCGGTGCAAACAACCTGCCGTTCCTTGAAAAAACTGGCTTGGATGCAGAAACGCCTTGCCGATAACGGATTCACTACCTTCTGGCCCTGACAGGTGCTGAATGATGCCTGAAGTCCTCCGGATAGAAAACAACGTCTGGACGCTGTCTGTCTGGACAAAAGACGCTGAAACACCACGCAAACGCCTGGCCGCCACTCTGGATGCCAGGGAGCGACAGATGCCTGTTGCAGCGGTGCGTCTGTCACCGCCCGTACCGATAACCACCTCTGAATATGCAGGACAGAAACCTTCTGCAGAATTGGTCCTTCCAAAGCCGGTCTTCTTCGAAAACCGCCTGTATGAGTTTGATTTTCAGTTTCCCGCCGGTACTGCCGCACTAAAGCCTGAAATAATTCACTGGCGCACCAATGTTCAGGATGCCTTCCATCTTTCCGGAAATAGTCTGCGCGGCAGCATCAACTTCGGCAACGACATCGGCTGGTTCCGGCTGGGTCTGGAATTCAACGGCGGAGTGAAGCAGTTCCTCTCCTTTGAGGTGCTTCCGACCAAAATGGATATGGCCGGTGACTTTGATATTATTAACACCGACATTGACACAGTCTATCCGCTCTGGCGTTTTTCTTTTGCCCGAAAAACCGAGCAGGAACTGACAACTTCACGCAAACCGCATGAACATTTCCCCCTGCTCTGGCTGGCGCTTTTCAAGAGCCTCCGCGTCGAACTTGAAAATTCGGTTAAGCTTATCTGCCGTTCACCTCACGCCCGCCTGCTACCGCAGGAACGGTTTCTGCGGCCTGACCGCCTCAAAGGCCGGCTGTCGCCGCGTCTTGAAGAGCAGGTGACGGAGCAGTGCACTAATGCTGAACTGCACCGGCGGCATCGCGTTGAGACCCGTCGTCTTTCGGTGGATACCCCTGAAAACCGCTTTGTGAAAATGGTTCTGACCCGCTGCACACGCAATCTCACAAACTTCATCACAAGAGCCCGCAAGAGTGACAGTTCCCCCGAGCAGGGTCGGTTGAGCCGGGCGTTTTATGACGAGCTGGCCGGTTGGAAGAAGCCGCTTGAACAACGATTGGCCGAGCCGTTATTTCGTGAAGTCGGTGATTATTCCGGCATGGCGCAGGAATCACTGGTTCTTCACCACAAGGCCGGTTATGCCAAGACATACCGCATCTGGCACGAGCTTAAGTTGTATCTTGATCTCTTTGGTCGTCAGGCGTCTGTATCCATGAAATCGGTTGCCGAACTGTACGAGGTTTGGTGCCTGCTGGAAATCCGGCGGATGCTTTTAACACTTGGCTTTTCTGAAGATGAAGCACGTAAAGCAGCTTTGAGAACAAAAAACTTTGAAAAAGAACTGGCAGACGGTATGGGCACTGCCTTCCACTTAAGAAGAGAGGGTGATGATCTTAAAATCCGGCTGGCCCATGAGCCCTGTTTCAGCCGCAGAAATAACAACAGCATCTATTCCTTCACCACTTCACAAAAACCCGACATCATGCTGGAGGCGACCTTCAGCGACGGCAGGCGCATCCACTGGATATTCGATGCCAAGTACCGGATATCGCCCGAAGATAATGAATATGACCATATCCCTGATGATGCCATAAACCAGATGCATCGCTATCGCGACGCCCTGATTCATCTTGAAAAAGCGGATGACGGAGTAACCGAAAAGAGCCGCCCGGTGGTCGGCGCATTTGTACTGTACCCGGGGTACTTTAACAGTAAGGGGGGGGCGAATCCATACCAGGCCGCTATCGAAACGGTCGGCATTGGGGGATTCCCACTTCTGCCTGGACAGAAGAATCACTGGCTGAAGGAATTTCTGGCCGAAAAATTCGGCGATCTTTCCGAAGGGGCTCAACCATGCAAGGTACCTGATGCTGATGAACATCTGCTTCATGAATCAGTGCGTATTGCACCGACCGGACTGTCGCTGGAGCGCTACGACGATCTGACGCTTGTCGCATCACTGGGCAATGTTTCAAAAAGAGATAAGCAGTATGTTGAATGTTTCATGACCGGAACTGCCGGCTGGTATCACATACCGGCAAGCACGACCGACAAGAAAATATCGCGAACAGTTATGCGGGAGCTCCGTTTCTGTGCCGTGGCTGTTCATACCGTCGGAACTGCTGAACGGCGGATTGAATACCTGTATGAGGTTGAATCAGTAAGGTTGGTTAAGCGGAACCGGTTGACGGCTGAGCAGGCCGGCAGTGTCAATCCGGATAATCAGAATGAATACTGGCTGCTCCATCTGGGGGCAGCGCGCCTTCTTCCCGCTGCCTTCAGTGATGGCGGTATCCGTAAGTTCCGTTTCCGCCTGACCGGTGCGTCCGACCTGCTTAAAGCTAAGAACTGGAATGATTTGTCGGAGAGATATGCGTCGTTTGTAGAGAAGAGTAACACTGGAATATGAGAGCAATGGGCGCTGCAATGTTCAGACTTCCAAGATGCAAAGATTCGCACAAAATAAGGAACAGGGAATTGCAAGGCATGAAACCATGACCACTCCCTCTTCAACGCTACGCCCCCACGGCGGTTACCGCAATCTTCGCTCATTTCAGGTGACCGAGATCATCTACGACGGCACGGTTTCATTCTGCGACCGCTTTGTCGGCAAAAGGTCGCGGACCCATGACCAGATGGTGCAGGCGGCACGCAGTGGACGGCACCTCTGCCCCCTCATCCACCCTTATCCGGCCACCACCCTTTAAAATCCCCTTGCAAAAACGGTATGACCTGATATATTGACTTACTATATAGGTCATATGACCTACAATCTATCAACAGGTAAGCCATATGCTCGAACCTTTACTTGGATCCATAAGCTGCGAACGGGTTCTTGTTTTTCTTGCCGCCAGGGAAGAAGGATACGCCCGCGAGATCGCGAGCTTCTTTACAACCTCTCTTGCGCCGATTCAAAAACAACTCGACAAGCTTGAGGCTGGCGGCGTGCTTGTCAGCCGGACTGCCGGACGTACCCGCCTGTACAACTTCAATCCCCGCTATCCCTTTCTGGCTGAACTGACCGCATTTCTCACTAAAGCTATTTCGTTCTATGAACAGGATCTCCAGGACAGGCTTCTTCTCAACAGGCGGCGCCCCCGCCGGAGAGGAAAACCCCTGTGATCTCACTGGCCGGGCTTTCTATCGGAGAACTGGCTGCATTTGTGGCTGACCACCTGAACGAAAAGGGGATCGATGTTGTGCTGGTTGGAGGAGCCTGCATCAGCATTTATTCCGAAAATGCGTACAGCTCGTTTGATCTTGATTTTATTGCGACCGGCATGACAAGCCGTCAGAAAATCAGGTCCGCCCTCGCCGAAATCAATTTTGTTGAAGAGAAGCGCTATTTCAAAAACCCCGAGACGGCTTACTTTATCGAGTTCCCTTCCGGTCCTCTTGCCATTGGTGACGAACCGCCTGCTGAAATCACTACCCTTCGCTATTCAACCGGATTTCTTCGTCTTCTTTCTCCAACGGACAGCGTCAAGGATCGACTCGCTGCATACTATCATTGGAAAGATCAGCAAAGCCTGGAGCAGGCAATTCTTGTTGCTCGCGATCACCCTGTGGATTTTAACGAAATACTGCGTTGGTCCACTAACGAGGGATTTGCCGAGGTGTTCAATTCCATACGCGAGAGGCTTGCGCCTCATCAAAAGGAATCATAAGGGGACGTCGTAGATTAGTTGACTAAATCGACAATCCCTTCGCTAAGCCCATCCTTCCCAATATCCACAACCCGCTACATCGCCAGATACGCAGCAGGAATTCCTCTCTTGCACATTGTGTTGCTTATTTATAGTATGATTAATATGCATACTATGGAGGTGCAAACAGATGCTTACTGCGAATCGCTCTGTTGAGCGGGTAACAATTTCTGTACCCCACGAGCTTGCCAGCGAGGCCGACAACTGTTCAGCCGAGTTGAAAGTATCCCGTTCCGAACTGTACAAGTTGGCGTTGGAGCGTTTTCTCGCCGAGCAGCGGCGGGAGCGGCTGAAACTGATCGTAGCGGAGATGGCGGAGGAGTACCGCACTGACAAGGAACTTACGGCGCTTACCGTTCTCGATGGTGAGGAGTTTGTATGAGACAGGGGGAAATCTGGCTGGTCAATCTTGACCCGACGATCGGCGCAGAGATTCGTAAAACCCGACCCTGCGTCATCCTGAATGACGACGCCATTGGTGGCCTGCCTCTCAAGGTCATGGCTCCGCTTACCGACCTGAAAGCGCGCTACCGCGATGTCCCTTGGATGCTCTGTCTGGAGCCTGACAGCAGCAACGGATTGACCAAGCCATCCGCCATCGATCTTTTCCAGGTAAGGTGTCTTTCCGAGGCGCGCCTGGTTCATAAGATAGGCGCAATCACCACCAGGGAACTTGCGCTGGTTCAAAAAGCGCTCAAGCTGGTTTTCGGAATGGAGTGAGCATTTTAACATGACAGACCAGAACCAGCCAACATGTGCTCTCTGCGGGCAAACGATCAGCGAGGAAGAGTACGACTTCTGCCTCGCAAATACCGGGCGCTTCAACGGCCAGCTCTTCTGCTCCGAGCACCAGAAACGCTTCAGCGCCTGCCCGGCAATGCGCTGGCAGCCGGGCGGACGCGGTTCGTTACGGTAGCAACTCAGCGTCAAAATTTCGGAGAGGATGCATGATTCAAAACCACCCCCCCTCAATCCCCCTTTATGCCCCTGAGGGTACTTATCAGGGGGGAGGTCTGGTTCCGGCTTCATCAGAGAAAAGCCTGTCCCCCTCCCTTGATAAGGGGAGGGCCGGGGAGGGGTTCGCCTTTGATTCCGGGGATGGGTTGCCTTTCTACTCCGCCTATCTTCCCTACAACAAAAATCTCACCACCCTTGCCCGCGAAAACCGCAGCAACCCCACGGCAGCAGAAAACAGAATATGGCAGAAAATATTGCGTATGAGGCAGTTCGCCGACTATAAATTCCTGCGGCAAAAACCTGTTGGTGATTACATCGTGGATTTCTACTGCGCCGGGTTGCAGCTTGTAATTGAGATTGATGGCGACAGCCACGCCGAAACGGAAGAGTATGACGCGGAGCGGACATTGTTTCTTAACTCTCTCGGTTTACGGGTGATTCGCTTTAGCAATGATGATGTGTTACGGAATATCGACGGTGTCTACGAAGAACTGAGCAGAATCATTGCCGAAATCAACCGCGTTTAGTGTTATTGAAATAGAGAGAGGGCCTCACAAGGCGTCGTATCTCAACGCCATACAAATTAAAAATAAAAAAGGAGATACCATGAAAAAATACGTCTTGATTCTGTTGGCCGTCTGTTGCACAGCCCTGACCGCCTGTTCCGGCGACCAGGGGAAGCAGCAGCTCGAAACGGCGCAGTTCGAAGAGAAACAGAACAACAGGGAGCATGCTGTAAAACTTTACGAAGAGGTGGTCACCAGGTATCCGGGCTCGCCAAACGCAAAGATCGCCCAGGAGCGGCTGAATGCGTTGAAGCCGGGCAAGTAGAGCGGGTAGTTATATCGTCATCCTTGTAATGTGCTGCCCCATGAATGCAAGCATTGTCGAGAAAAACAGAGCGAACAGTATCGCTAGAATTATACTTATTATTACACCTATGGAGATGACCCACTTGTTGACCCCGCCAGATTCCTGGAGTACCGGCAGGTAATTCTGCTGTGATTGTGTCGCCCGTATTTCAATGATTTTCCCCTTTACATGCCTGTAGTACAGATAGTTGCCGATCATCCCGACACCTATATGCAGGAGAAAATTGACTCCCGGTATACAGAAAACTACAAAAGAGATTGCTGCCAGTGCATACATCTTGCGATAGAGGAACCAGATGAAAGTGAAGCCGAAACAAGACCAGTTCCAGGTGACACAGAATTTTTCTCTGCCTGTCATCGTGAACCTTGAAAAGCACTGAATGTAGTAGTGGGCATTACCACCCACAAACGCCCGGATTTCATCACTGCTGATGCTGTCGACATTAATGGTATTGGCAGGATCAAGATTGAGCATCGAGCCGCAAAGCTTACATTTTATCGCGCCATCCAGCATCGTTTCTTTGCAGTAGGGGCAGATCATTTATGGAGTACTCCTCATAAAAGTTATATAGTCAGTGTGGACGACGGGGGTTTCAAGGGTAGTCTGTTCAGTCCCTGGAGCGGGTCCGGGTCACACCGGTCAGGATCGCAACGCCGACGAGTATGAGGACAACTATCATTACGTAGACGGCGGTCACTTTCGCAATTGCAAGTGCCCAGGCGATGCCGCCTATTACAAATGCGAAACCGATGAGATAAATAATCAAAGACATGGTGAATCCTCCTCCTGTTTCTATTTGGCTAAACCGGGAAACGCCTTGAAAGGCGGCTTCTCATTTGAGTTATCTGCCGCGATCTTCTGGCTGAGACCAGATATGTAATAGAGCAGCATGCCGATCAAAGGAATAAAAAATACCGCCAACAACCAGCTTGTTTTAGTTGACGGAGTTATGTAATCGCTTCTGACTATATCGGCAATGGTTAGTGCCCAGACTGTGATCAGGAAAAGTGCTATCACTATCCATGTGACAACCAGACTTGCCAATGAGGGAAATGTTTCTTCGTTGATCCTGTCTCTTACAGCAGATGCTCCCGCGGGCAGTTGTTTGATCGCCACCAATACCCGCCTTTGCCGTTCACGATCAGCCCGGTAGACTGCAGGCTGATATTCATGAGTAATCACCGGTCGCTTTTGCCGTGTTATCCCGTCCCTGTCTTGCGGAATGGTGGTGTTACTCTGCGCAACTGGCTCATCTAACGCCTCTTCACGGCGCTCCTCAGGCATGGAGGAGGGGTTGTCCGAGAAGTTTATCCCGTTTGCATCTTCCCACGTGTATACCTCGGCATATGCAACCGAGGAAAGATGGAGCAGTATGTAAATAATGATAATGATCTTCAATTCTCACCTTCCTGCCAGTAACACAGAAAGGTAATAAGCAACTTGCACGCCAGTGGGCTTGAAACAGCTTAAGGATGTAACGGTCTTATTTTACAGGACAAACTGTAAAAGCTTGTTGCCGGCTGAATGGAAACTGTCAGTGAAACCTGCCATTTTTAACATTACTGCCAAATATGACGGACCAGGTTTCCCCGCACAGCGGGACGGGATTCGGGGGACATCCTTACTTAACTTTAGATGATAGTCACAATATATTTTACAGCTTGAAATGGACAAATTGAAATCGTAAATTTCAATTTGACAAAACGCTTGACGGCCCGGGAGCGCTGAATGCATTGAAGTCGGGCAAGTGAAGTGGTAGTTTATCGTCAATGACTGACCATGCAGAGGTTATTCCCGGGATCGTTCATTTTAAAGGCTTACCAGCCGCCATTGAGGGTCAGGAGGTAACATGATCGAACTATTACGAAAACGCCGCAGTATCCGTAAATTTACTGCCGACAAAGTTTCACCTGAGGCCAGGCAGACACTGATAGAAGCCGCTCTGCGTTCACCATCGTCACGGGGGATCAATCCGTGGGAGTTCATCGTGGTGGATGATCCCGAGCTGCTTCGTCAGCTTGCCCGGGCCAAGCAGCATGGGTCGCAGTTCCTGAAAAACGCCCCGCTGGCGATCGTGGTTTGTGCGGACAGCAGCAAATCGGATGTGTGGGTTGAGGACTGCTCCATCGCTGCAATCATTATCCAGCTCACGGCCCTGTCAGTGGGACTTGGCAGTTGCTGGGCACAGATACGGAACCGTCAGCACAATCTCGACATAACGGCAGAGCGCCATATTCAGGAGCTGCTGGGTCTTCCGGAGCAGATGAAGGTCGAGTGCGTACTGGGAATCGGGTATCCGGACGAGATAAAACAGCCGGTGCCGAAAGGCACGCTGCATCACGACAAGGTGAAATACAACCGATGAGTCAAAACCAACCTCCCTCAATCCCCCAGGGAGAGGCCTGTCCCCCTCCCTTGATAAGGGGAGGGCCGGGGAGGGGTTTGCCGTATGACGCGGAATATTAGTCAAGGGCTGGAGTAGTTGGGCAACACCTGCACAGAAGTGTATAATATAACCATGGAAAGAGCAGACACTTACAGTATCGGGTTCTTTGTGCGGGGTAACTATCACTTGCTTTGCCGTGAGGGAGGAGAATATCGATTCCACGTCATCAAGCCGTACGGCGATTACAAGCCGGTGATATTCGACTATACTGTGGCTCGCAATTTCATTGAAACCCACCCGGTATGCGCCAACATCTCCCACCATGACATACGGATCATGCACAACAGTGAAGTCCGGAACATCCTGGAGGGCAAGTCTCCTGAAAGCAAGGTGAAATCACTCAGCCTCAGCGGCGAGGAAGAGGAAGAGGAACCGTTGCATTGATTTCTGCCCGTAAAATCACTTGAAGCCGGGAGGCCGATGGCGTAGACTTCAATCACCCCTGTTCGGGCTTGCCCGGGCGGGGTTTTCGTTTGCCTGATGCCGGTGGGTATGTAATCAAGGCGGCGGAACACCCATAGATGTCTTTTGATACGGTTTTTGTGCCGTTGGAGGAGCTTGTAATTGCAGATCGTATTCGGTATCGACTTTGGTACAACCAATTCGGCGCTTTCGGTGTACAGGAACGGCGCGGTTGAGGTTGTTGCCGTGGATGGCAGTGACCGTGCCGGGGAGCTGATGCGCTCGGTGCTCTACTTTAACGAGGAAAACGAGATTTTTACCGGCCGTGAGGCCATTC
>Ga0134124_10002761_pt1 | contig 14167 bp, 12 predicted proteins | sample KB304_FD_96880 | JGI IMG/M metagenome (GOLD analysis project Ga0134124, IMG submission 96880) | Terrestrial soil microbial communities without Nitrogen fertilizer from Kellogg Biological Station, Michigan, USA - KB3-0-4 | ecosystem: Environmental > Terrestrial > Soil > Unclassified ... | reverse complement strand
TGCGGCCGGCAGCATCGAGGCGGTCATCAGCGTCAAGACGATCGAGACCGGCGAAGTGCCGCCCACCATCAATTACGAGACGCCCGATCCCGATTGCGACCTCGACTACGTGCCCAACCAGGCCCGCAAGGTCGACGTCGAGTACGCGCTGTCCAACGCGTTCGGCTTCGGCGGCACGAACGCGACGCTCGCCTTCCGTCGCTATCGCGGCTGATCCGCTCGCCGCCCTCGAGGGTCGCCTCGGCCATCGCTTCGCCGATCGAGCCCTGCTCATACGCGCCCTCACGCACGCCTCCTACGCGGCCGAGCGGCCGCCCGCGGAGCCCCAGGACCCGCTGGCCTTCCTCGGCGACGCCGCGCTGAGTCTGGTGGTGGCCGAGCACCTCGTGCGCGCCGAGCCCACGGCCTCGGTCGGGCGGCTCACGCCGCGGCGGGCCGCGCTGGTCGCCGACGAGGCGCTCGCCCGCTGGGCGGCGACGCTCGACCTCGGCCCGCTGCTGCGCCTCGGCCGCGGCGCCGAGCAGACCGGCGGCCGCGCCACACCCTCCATCCTCGCCACGACGCTCGAGGCTCTGCTCGGCGCGCTCTACCTCGACGGCGGCCTCCCCGCGGTCCGTGCGCTCGTCGGCCGGCTGGCGAGCCTCTGACCGAGGCGTGGGAGCCGGGCCGGGGCCTGGGCCCATCGAGCGCGTGATAGGCTGAGCCCATGCGATGGTTGATGCGGTTCTGGCCGTTCCGGCGCCGCCCGAGTGTGGTCCCGCTCGCCTCCGAAGACCTGCTGATCACGGAGGAGCGGCTGCGCCACGCCACCGAGGACGTGGTGGCCGTGCACGAGCGGCAGATCCGCGGCGGCGTGATCCTCTTCCGCGGCACCCTCCGGGTCGAGGCCTCGCGCGCCCTCGAGACGCTGCTGAAGCGCTTCGAGCCGTTCGGCTACACGCCCTTCGTGCGGGCCGAGGGCGACGGCGTGCTGGTGCAGGCGTGGCCGCTCGGCGACATGACCCAGCCGGCGCGCCCGCTGCTGGCCATCACGCTGTTCGCGCTGACGGTCGTCTCCACCTTCGTCGCAGGGGCCGCCTTCTTCGTCGGCTCCGAGACGTTCGACGCCTATCGCGCGCTGCCGTTCCCGGGCTGGCTCGTGAGCGGGGCGCCGTTCGCCGTCACCCTGCTGGCGATCCTGGGCGTCCACGAGTTCGGCCACTACTTCACGGCCCGCTACTACGGCGCGGCGGTGAGCCTGCCGTACTTCATCCCAGCCCCGATGCTGTTCGGCACCTTCGGCGCCATCATTCGCATGCGCTCGCCGGTCCGCGATCGCAACTCGCTGTTCGACATCGCGGCCGCCGGCCCCCTGGCCGGTCTGCTGATCGCCGTCCCCGCGCTGATCCTCGGTCTGGCGTGGTCGCAAGTGGTGCCGGCCACCGGCGGGCCGAGCTTCGGCGGCTTCGGCTACTCCCTCCTCACGCGCCTGTTCGTCTACCTGCGCTTCGGCTCCGTCGACGGCATGGCGGTGGTGACGCACCCGATGGCGGACGCCGCCTGGGTCGGCTGCTTCGTCACCGCGCTGAACCTGTTCCCGGTGGGGCAGCTCGACGGCGGGCGCATCGCCTACGCGCTCTCGACGCGGCGCCACCGCATCCTCGGGGTGACGACGTGGGTGGTGTTGCTGGCGATGGGCGCCTTGACCGGCTCGGTGAACTGGTTCGTGTGGGCGGCGCTGCTGTTCTTCCTGGTCGGCTTCGACCACAGCCCGCCGCTCGACGACCTCACGCCGCTGACGCCCGGGCGCCGCCTGCTGGGTGTGGCCTGCCTGATCCTCGCCGTCCTGCTGGTTCCGCCCATCCCGATCTAGCAGCTCGTCGTGGCCGACCCCGCGGGGTTGCGCTACTATCCGCCCCATGCCCGGCCGGCTGGATCGCAGGACACTCGAAGCGCTCGTTCGCAAAGGCGAGATCGATACGGTCTTGACGGTCTTCCCCGACGGCTATGCCCGACTCATGGGCAAGCGCCTCACGGCCCGCCACTTCCTCGAGCACGCGCTCGATGACGGCGTCCACGCCTGCATCTACCTCTTCACGGTCGACATGGAGATGGAGCCGCTGCCCGGCTTCACGCTCACCTCGTGGGAGCGTGGCTACGGCGACATGAAGATGGTGCCGGACATGGGAACGCTGCGGCTGATCCCGTGGCTGCCCAAGACGGTGCTCGTCTTCTGCGACGTCTACACCGAGGAGGGCGAGCCGGTCGAGGAGGCGCCGCGCTGGGTGCTCAAGCGCCAGCTCGCGCGGGCGGCCGCGCAGGGCTACGTGGTGAAGACTGCGGCCGAGCTCGAGCTCTACTGCTTTCGCGAGACGTTCGAGGAGGCACGGGCCAAGCGTTACCAGAACTTGACGCCGTTCTCGACCTACCTCGAGGACTATCACATCCTGCAGACGACGAAGGAGGAGCCCTTGGTCCGCGCCATCCGCAACGGGATGGAGGCGGCCGACGTGCCGGTGGAGACCTCCAAGGGCGAGTGGGGGCGGGGTCAGGAGGAGATCAACCTCGTCTACGCCGAGGCGCTCGAGATGGCCGATCGCGCCGTGCTCTACAAGCACGGCGCCAAGGAGATCGCCCACCTGCAGGGCTGCTCGCTGACCTTCATGGCCAAGTACGACATGGGGGCGGCCGGTTCCTCGTTCCACCTGCACAGCTCGCTCTGGGATCGCGCCGGCCGCAAGCCGCTCTTCGCCGGCGGCAAGGGGCATCGCCAGCCGCCGCCGGTATTCGGACAATGGCTGGCCGGGCAGATGGCGATGGCGCGCGAGCTGGCGTACTTCTACGCGCCGGGCGTGAACTCGTACAAGCGCTACCAGGCGGGCTCGTTCGCGCCGACGCGCGTGGCGGCCGGCTGGGACAATCGCACGTGCGGCTTTCGCCTGTGCGGCGAGGGCGCGTCGTTCAGGGTCGAGAACCGCATCCCCGGCGCCGACGCCAACCCGTACCTGGCCTTCGCCGCGACGATCGCCGCCGGCCTGCACGGCATCGGCAGCAAGCTGAAGGCGCCGCGGCTCTACGAGGGCAACGCCTACGAGGACGCCACGCTGCCGCAGGTGCCCAAGACGCTGCGGGAGGCGATCGGCGAGCTGGAGCGCTCGAAGGTCGCGCGGGCCGCGCTCGGTGACCGCGTCGTCGATCACTATCTGCACGCGGCGCGACTGGAGCAACAGGCGTTCGATCAATCAGTTACGGACTGGGAGCTCATGCGCAACTTCGAGAGGATTTGATGGCGGATCGTCTGAAGGGAAAGGTCGCGTTCATCACGGGCGCCGGGGCGGGGATGGGGCGTGAGGCCTCGGTCCTGTTCGCCGAGGAAGGCGCGCGCATCGTCGTCGCCGACATCGACGGCAAGGCGGCCGCGGAGACGGCTGTGCTCGTCGAGAAGGCCGGCGGACAGGCGCTGGCGGTCGCCGGCGACGTCGCGATCGAAGCAGACGTCCGTCGGATGATCGAGCAGGGGGTGGGGCGGTTCGGCGCGATGCACGTCCTCTACAACAACGCCGGCGTGCTGTGGAAGGACCGCGACCGCTCGGTGCTGGAGACGGACGAGAAATCGTGGGATCGCGTCATGGCGATCAACCTCAAGTCCGTCTTCTGGGTGACGAAGTACGGCATCCCGCACCTGCGCACGGCCGGCGGCGGCTCCATCGTCATGATGGGCTCGGTCTCCGCGCTGGCGGGCTTCACTCGCGCGCAGGACGCCTACACCGCGGCCAAGGGCGCCTTGATCTCGCTCACCAAGTCCCTGGCCATCCAGTTCGCGAAGGACCAGATCCGCTGCAACGTGATCCACCCCGGCATCGTGGACACGCCGCTGCAGGCGCCGTATCTGACCGACGCGATCCGCAAGGAGTTCGAAACCGGCATCCCGCTCGGCCGCATCGCCCGGCCGCGGGAGATCGCCTACGTCGCGCTGTTCCTGGCCAGCGACGAGTCCTCGTTCATGACCGGCGCCGAGCTCGTCGTCGACGGCGGGTTCACGGCCGGCTGAGGGGATGGCGCGCCAAGTCGCCGCGCCGGCCTTTCCCGCGAGCCCGGTCGACGTCGTCCGCGCTGCCGGTGTTGGCGTGGCGCTGCTGCTGGCGGTGTTCGTGGTGTGGCCGGTGATCGCGCTGCTCGTGCACGGTCTGCTGACACCGGTGGCGAGCTGGCCCTGGCGGATCGCGATGCAGACACTGGCCGTCGCCCTCTCCTCGGCGTTCGTTGCGGTCGGGCTGGCCGTGCTCCTGGCCTTCGTGATCACGCGCATGGACGTCCCTGGCCGAGCGATGCTCTGGCAACTATTTACGATCGGCGCCCTCATACCACCGTTCATGGCCCCGCTCGCCCTGCTCGTGCTGTTCGGAGCCCTTGCGTCCGGAGCGTCGCGGCTCGGCTTGACGACGATCGTGGCCGGACAAGCGCTCGCATTCCTGCCCTATGCGGTGGCGCTCATCGCCCGCGTGCTGGCGCGGATCCCTGCCGAGCTCGAGCAGGCGGCCGAGGTGCTGGGCGCGTCCCGGTGGACGATCATGCGCCGCGTGACGGTTGGACTCGCGGGCCCCGGCCTCCTGCGCGCTGCTCTCGTCCTCGTGGGGCTGTGCCTGGCGGATGTCGCGACGCCGTTGTTGCTCGGCGGCGACTCCCGCGTGCTCAGCACGATGATCGTGGACGCGGCGGCCGTTGACGGCCACGGCGGTGCCGCGGCGCTGCTCCTCGCTGCCCTCGCGACCCTGGCGGCGCTGCCGGCCGGAGCCTGGCGGTTCGCCGGCGCGGTGGCGCGAGACCAACCCGCCCTGCCACGCCTCGAGCGGCCGACCTCGGCGACGCTCCGCTGGGTGCTGGGCCTGGCGGCCTGGGGCATCGCCCTGGTGCCGGCTGCGCTCTGGGTGGTCGTTCCGCTCGGCTCGCTGCTCCGCGTGGGCGTCGGGACCCGGGGGTTGTCATTCGAGCACTGGGCTGTCTTGGCCGGCGCGGCCGGCATCGGAGCGCTCCGCAACAGCCTGCTGCTCGGCCTGGGTGTCGCTCTGGCGGGGACGGCGTTGGCTCTGGTCACCGCCTGGACCATCGAGGGCAGTGCAGGGTCGTGGGGCCGCGCCATCGCACTGCTCGCCTGGGTGCCGATCGTGATCCCCGGTGTCGCGGCCGGCGTCGGCTACGTGCTCGTGTTCGGCATGCCGCCCGTCATGCTCGCCACGATGCCGATCCTCATCGCGATCGTGGCGTGCTGGGAGCTTCCGGTGACCTCGCGCGTCGCGCGTGACGTCCTCGTCCGCACCGACCGCTCGATCGAGGATGCGGCCGTCAGCCTGGGCGCCGATCGAGCCACCACGCTCACCCGCATCGTCGCGCCGTCGCTCCGGCCGGTCGCCGGCTGGCTCTTCGGGTATCTCTTCGCCGCGGGCGTGATGGCCGTCGGTACCGTCATCGCCGTGACCGGGCCCGGGCGAGAGCTCGGCGCCCTCACGATGCTCACGCTCGCCGCTGCCGGCGCCACTGGAGCCGCCTGCGCGGTCGCCACCGCTCTGCTCGCGCTCGCGGGCGGGGCTGTTCTGCTCGGCCGGGCGATCGCCGGCCGCCAACGCGGTCCCACGCTGCTCGCCTGAAAGGAAGGACGATATGGCTCGCTGGGGGATGCTGGTGCTCGCGCTGTTGCTGGTGGCCGCGCCCGTCCACGCCAAGGACACGGTCGTGATCTACACGGCGATCGAGCCGGAGCAGATCACCGACTACATGAAGGCCGTGAACAAGACGCTGCCCAACATCGAGGTCAAGATGCTGCGGCTGTCCACGGGCGACATCTCGGCCCGGTTCATGGCCGAGAAGGACAACATGCAGGCGGACCTCATCTGGGGGGTGGCGGCCACCAACATGATGATCTTCAAGAACGCCGGGCTGCTGGAGCCGTACGCTCCCAAGGGGCTGGACCGCGTCCAGCCGCTCTTCCGCGACAAGGGCGCGGCCCCGGCGTGGGTCGGCATCGACATCTACATGTCGGCGTTCTGCTTCAACACCGAGGTGGCCAAGAAGAAGAACCTGCCCAAGCCCGAGTCGTGGGCCGACCTCACCAAGCCCGTCTACAAGGGCGAGATCGTGATGCCCAACCCGGCCAGCTCGGGCACCGGCTACCTGTCCGTCGCCTCCGTCCTGCAGCGGCTGAAGGAGCCCGATGGCTGGACGTACCTGGACGCGCTCGACAAGAACATGGCGGAGTACACGAAGTCCGGCTCCAAGCCGTGCAAGGACGCGGCGGCCGGCGAGCGGGCCATCGGCGTGTCGTTCGAGTACGTCGCCGCCAAGATGAAGAAGGACGGCGCTCCCGTCGAGATGGTCATTCCCAAGGAAGGCTCCGGTTACGAGATCGAGGCCAACGGGCTGACGAAGAAGGGCAAGAGCAACGCCGCCGCCAAGCAGTTCCTGGACTGGGCGATCACCGACGAGGCCATGGCGCTCTACTCGAAGTACTTCGCCGCCGTCGCGGTGGCCGGCTTCCCGGTCCCCGAGGGGCTGCCCAAGGACATCAGCAAGGCCGTCTACCCCAACGACTTCGACTGGTCGGCGAAGAACCGCGACCGCATCCTCGCCGAGTGGGCGAAGCGCTACCAGAAGTGATCGAGGCGCGGCACGACGCGCGGCCGGCGACGGGCGCTCCACGCCCGGGCCGGCCACGCGTCGGTCGCGATCCCCATGGCTGAGCCGCGACTGCCGGCCGTCGAGCTGGAGGGCATCGCCAAGACGTTCGGCACGGTCATCGCCCTGCGCGACGTATCGCTGACCGTGGGCGAGGGTGAGTTCGTCTGCTTCCTGGGGCCCAGCGGCTGCGGCAAGACGACGCTGCTGCGCATCATCGCCGGCCTCGAGCGCCAGAACGTCGGCGTCGTGCGGATGGCCGGCCGCGACGTCTCGCGCCTGCCTCCGAGCCAGCGCAACTACGGCATCGTCTTCCAGTCCTACGCGCTGTTCCCCAATCTCACCGTGGCCCGCAACGTGGCCTACGGCCTGGAGGCGCGCCGCGCCGCCCGCCGCGAGGTCGAGGCCCGGGTGAGCGAGCTGCTGGAGCTGGTCGACCTGCCGAAGCACCGGCTGCGCTATCCGTCCCAGCTCTCGGGCGGCGAGCAACAACGCGTCGCCCTGGCCCGCGCGCTGGCGCCGGCGCCGTCGCTGCTGTTGCTCGACGAGCCGCTCTCCGCGCTCGACGCACGGGTGCGGCTGGCGCTGCGCCAGGAGATGAAGGCGCTGCAGCGACGGCTGGGCATCACGACGATCATGGTCACGCACGACCAGGACGAGGCGCTGACGATGGCCGATCGCATCGTGGTGATGAACCACGGCGTCGTCGAGCAGATCGGCACGCCGGCGCAGATCTACGGCGAGCCGTCCTCGCTGTTCGTCGCCCGCTTCGTGGGGCGCATGAACCTGCTCGAGGCCGTCGCGGATGCCCGGCCCGGCTGGGCCCGGCTGGGATCGCTCACGCTGCACCACCGTCCGCTGGCGGAGGTGCGCCCGGGCGGGCCGGTCACGCTCGGCATCCGGCCCGAGGAAGTGCGGATCGGCGCCGCCGCCCGCGAGGCCGAGAACCGGCTGATGGCGCGGGTGACGAGCGTGCAGTTCCAGGGCGCGTTCACCCGCGTCGGTCTGCGGCCAGAGGGCGACTCGGCCCCGGCGCTGGAGTGCGATCTGGCCGCCACCGCGCTCGCCGAGCTCGACGTCAAGGAAGGGACCGAGCTGCCGGTGGCGCTCGCCCCGGGCGCGCTGCGCGCGTTCGTGGCCGCGCCCGCCGCGGGCTGAGCGTGGCGACGGCTCCCGCCGCCACCGTACCCACCGGGGTCGTCCGCCACCGCCTGGACGCCGAGCGCGTCGTCGGCTACGCGCTCCTCTTCGTCTTCGGCGTCTTCCTCTACGTGTGTCTCGTGTGGCCGATGGCCCAGGTGTTCTGGCGCAGCCTGCTCGACAACGACGGCCGCTTCATCGGCCTCGCCAACTACCTGCGCTACTTCCGCACCCCGGCCATCGCGGTCTCGATCACCAACAGCCTGTCCGTCTCGCTGGTCGCGATGGTCGGCACGGTCGGCCTCGCCTTCGTGTACGCGTATGCGCTGACGCGCACGCGGATGCCGGGCCGGGGGTTCTTCCGCGTCGTCGCCATGCTGCCCATCGTCGCGCCCTCGCTCGTCTCGGCGATCGCGTTCGTCTACGCCTTCGGCAACAACGGCATCGTCACCCGCCAGACGGGCATCAACATCGGCATCTACGGCGCCAAGGGCATCGTGCTCGCGGAGGTCTTCTACTGCTTCCCCCACGCGATGCTCATCCTGGTGGCGGCCCTCACCGCCGCCGACGCCCGCCTCTACGACGCCGCCTCCGCGCTGGGCGCCTCCCGGCTCAAGATCTTCCTGACCGTCACGCTGCCCGGCGTGAAGTACGGCCTCATGAGCGCGTGCTTCGTCGTCTTCACGCTGGTCATCACCGACTTCGGCGTGCCCAAGGTCGTCGGCGGCAAGTTCTCGGTCATGGCGACCGAGATCTACAACCAGGTGGTCGGCCAGCAGAACTTCACGATGGGCGCCACCGTGTCCGTCGTCCTCCTCGTCCCCGCCGTGCTGGCGTTCGTGGTGGACCGGATCGTCCAGCGGCGCCAGTACGCGCTGGTCAGCGCCTCCGCGCAGCCGCTGCAACCCGGCCGCAGTCGCCTGACCCACGTCCTGCTGTTCGGCTACTGCGGCCTGATCGCCGCCTGCGTCGTCGGCATCTATCTCGTGATCGTCGCTTCGTCCGTCGTCAGCCGCTGGCCCTACAACTTCACGCTCACGCTCAAGCACTATCGCTTCGACACCGCCGGCGGCTACACCGCCATCGCGAACAGCCTGTGGGTGGCCGCCCTCACGGCGGTGGCGGGCACGCTGATCACCTTCGCGGGCGCCTATCTGGTCGAGAAGTGCCGGACGCGGGCCAACGGCGTGCTCTACATGCTGGCCCTGCTGCCGGTGTCGGTGCCCGGCATGGTGCTGGGGCTGGCCTACATCTTCGCGTTCAACGCGCCCGGCAGCGTCCTCAATCGCGTCTACGGCACCCTGGCCATCCTGGTCATCTCCAACCTGGTCCACTACTTCACGGTGCCGTTCCTCACCGCCACCACCTCGCTCAAGCAGATGGATGCCGAGTTCGAGAACGTGTCGGCCTCGCTGGGAGTGCCGTTCTACCGGACCTTCTGGCGGGTGACGGTGCCGATCGCGCTGCCGTCCATCGTCGGCATCAGCATGTACTTCTTCCTCAACGCGATGGTGACCCTGTCGGCCGTCGTGTTCCTGGTGGCGCCGGGGACGGAGCTGGCCGCGGTGGCGGTGCTGCTGCTCGACGACGCCGGGGAGAGTGCCCAGGCCACCGCGATGTCGGTCCTGATCATCGGGATCGGTCTGCTGGTGCGGCTGGTGTACTGGGCGCTGCTGCGCGGCGTCACCCGCCGCACGCAGGCGTGGACGGCGGCCACGGCGCCGCCGACGGCGAAGGCGTGACCGACCACGCCCGCGCCGTCATCGTGGGCGGTGGGGTCATCGGCGCCAGCGTCGCCTACCATCTGGCCCGGCTCGGCTGGAGCGATGTCCAGCTCCTCGAGCGGCGCTCGCTCACCTGTGGGACGACCTGGCACGCCGCCGGCCTCGTGGGGCGGCTGCGCGGCTCGCGCACGGCCAGCCGTCTCGTGCAGTACAGCGCCGAGCTCTACGCGCGACTGCCCGAGGAGACGGGCCAGGCCACCGGCTGGCGCCGCTCGGGCAGCCTCGTGGTCGCGCGCACGCCCGAGCGCCTGATTCAGCTCCGGCGCTCGGTGGCGTTGGGGCGCGCGGTCGGGATCGACGCGCACGTCATCGGCGCGGCCGACGTCTCCCGGCACTGGCCGCTCTGCCGCACCGACGACCTGGTGGGCGCGATGGTCATCCCCGACGACGGGCGGGTGATCCCGGCCGACGTCACCCAGGCGCTCGCCGCGGGCGCGCGCGCCGGCGGCGTGCGCATCCGCGAGAACGTGGCGGTCACGGCGGCCCGCGTGCGCGACGGCGCGGTGACCGGCGTCCACACGACCGAGGGCGCCATCGCCTGCGACGTCGTGGTCAACTGCGCCGGCATGTGGGCCCGGGCCCTGGCGCAGGCCAACGGGGTGACGGTCCCGCTGTGGCCGGTCGAGCACTTCTACGCGGTCACCCGACCGATCGCCGGCGTCACCCCGGACCTGTCCGTGCTGCGTGACCTCGACGGCTGCGTCTACGTGCGCGAGGAGGTGGGCGGCCTGCTCTTCGGCGGCTTCGAGCCGGCCGCCAAGCCCTGGATGGTGGAGCCGATCCCGGAGGACTTCGCGTTCTCGCTGTTGAAGGAGGACGTCGAGCAGTTCGAGGTGCTCATGCGCGGCGCGCTCGAACGGATCCCGGCGCTGGAGTCGGCGGAGATCCAGCTCCTGCTCAACGGCCCCGAGAGCTTCACGCCGGACGGCAACTTCGTGCTGGGTGAGGCGCCCGGCCTGCACGGGTACTTCGTCGCCGCCGGCTTCAACTCGGGCGGCATCGCGGGGGCGGGAGGGGCGGGCCGCGCGCTGGCCGAGTGGATCGTGAACGGCGCGGCGACGATGGATCTGACCGCCTACGACCCGCGTCGCTTCCTGCCGCGTCACGCGGAGCCCGGCTTCCTGGCCGCGCGCATGCGCGAGGCCCCCGGACTGCACTACGCCACGGCGTGGCCGAATCGCGAGTCGGAGACCGGTCGTGGACTGCTGCGCTCGCCGCTGCACGAGCGGCTGGCCGCACGCGGCGCCTGCTTCGGCTCCAAGATGGGCTGGGAGCGCGTGGACTGGCTGGCGCCCCGCGGGGTGGAGCCCCGCACGGCCTACGCTTTCGGGCGCCAGAACTGGTTCGCGCACGCGGCGGCTGAGCATCGCGCGGCCCGCGAGCGCGCGGCGCTGTTCGATCAGACCTCGTTCGGCAAGCTGTTGCTCGAGGGGCCCGACGCCGGCGCGCTGCTGGGGCGACTGGCCGCCAATGACGTGGCGGTCTCGGTCGGCCGCACGGTCTACACGCCGTTTCTCAACGAGCGGGGGGGCTACGAGAGCGACCTGACGGTGTCGCGCGTGGGTGCCGAGAGCTGGTTCCTGGTGACCGGCAGCGCTCAGCGTCTACGCGACGCCGACTGGATCCGTCGTCATATCACCGGGGGCATACGGGTGGCGCTCACCGACGTGACGGAGGCGTGGGCCACGCTGGGGCTGATGGGACCGCGCGCCCGCGACGTGCTCGCCCGCGTCAGTCGCGCCGCGCTCGACCACGACGCGTTCCCCTTCGGCGCCGTGCGGGACATCGACGTGGCGGGGGTCGGCGTGCGGGCGATCCGGCTGAGCTATGTGGGCGAGCTGGGCTGGGAGCTGTACGTGCCGTCGCCACGGGCGGGCGAGGTCTGGGACGCGCTGGTCGCCGGCGGGGACGTGACGCCGGCCGGCTACTACGCGCTCGACTCGCTGCGGATCGAGAAGGGCTATCGCGCGTGGGGGCGCGAGCTCACGCCCGACGACACACCGCTGGAGGCGGGCCTCGGCTTCACCGTGAAGCTCGACAAGCCGGAGTTCGTCGGCCGCGCGGCGCTGCTCGCCCAGCGCGTCCGCGGTGTGGGGCGGCGTCTGCTGCTGTTCGCCCTCGACGATCCCGAGGCGGTGGCCTGGGGCGACGAGACGATCTATCGTGACGGCCGCGTGGTCGGCACGCTGACCTCGGCCGGCCACGGCCACACGCTCGGCCGTCCGGTCGCCATGGGCTACGTCAGCTGCCCGCCCGGCGCGCCGCCCGAGACACTGGTGAGAGAACGCTACGACATCGACGTGGCCGGCGTGCGGATCGCGGCGGCCGCCTCCCTCCGGGCCTGGCACGATCCAGCCGGCGCGCGGATGCGCGCCTGAGGAGCCAACCATGAGAATCGAAACGCTGGCCGTCCACGCCGGCCTCCGCGTGGACCCGGCGACCGGAGCCGTCGCTCCGGCCCTGCACACCGCGACCACGTTCGAGCACGAGCCGGACAGCAGGGCCCCGCGCGGCTATCTCTACAGCCGCAACGCCAACCCCAACCGGGACGCGCTCGAAGCCTGCCTGAGCGAGCTGGAGGGCGGCGTGGCGGCCGCCGCGTTCGCCTCCGCCTCGGCGGCGACGGCGGCCGTCTTCCAGGCGCTGGCGCCCGGCGATCACGTGGTCGCGCCGCTGGACGCGTACTTCGGAACCGGCAAGCTCCTGCGCGACGTCTTCGCGCCGTGGGGCCTCGCCGTGGATTTCGTCGATATGACCGACGGTGGCGCCGTGAAGGCCGCGCTCACGCCGCGGACGAAGGTCGTGTGGATCGAGACGCCGTCGAACCCGCTGTGGCGCGTGACCGACATCGCGGCGGTGAGCGCGCTCGCCCACGACGTCGGCGCCCGCTGCGTCTGCGACAACACCGCGGCGACGTCGGTCGTGCAGCGGCCGTTCTCCCACGGCGCCGACCTCGTCGTCTACGCGACCACCAAGTATCTCGGCGGCCACGGCGACGTGATGGGCGGCGCCGTCGTGGCCCGCGCCCGCGATCCGTTCTTCGAGCGGATCCGCGCCATCCAGACGGCCGGCGGCGCGGTGCCGTCACCGTTCGACTGCTGGCTCGTACGCCGCGGCATCCGCACGCTGCCGTGGCGGATGCGCGCGCATTCGGACAACGCGCTGCGGGTGGCGCGCGTCCTGGAGGCGCACCCGCAGGTGGAGGCCGTGCACTATCCAGGACTGCACTCGCATCCGCAGCACGAGATCGCGCGCCGGCAGATGACCGGCTTCGGCGGGATGCTGTCGGTGCAGGTGCGGGGCGGGCGCGAGGCGGCGTTCGCGGTCGAGCGCCGGGTGCGGATCTTCACCTGCGCGACGAGCTTCGGCGGCACCGAGAGCCTGCTGGAGCACCGCGCCTCCGTCGAGGGCGCGACCACGCGCTCACCGGACAATCTCTTGAGGCTGTCCATCGGCCTCGAGCATCCCGACGACCTGATCGAAGATCTCACCCAAGCGCTGGGCTAGTCGAGGACGACCCACATGCGATTCGACGGACGGACGGCGCTGGTCACCGGCGCGGCACGGGGCATCGGCCTGGCCATCGCCGAGCGGTTGCTGGCGGAGGGGGCGCGGGTCGCGCTGGTGGACCGCGACGCCGAGGTGGAGGCCGTGGCCGAGCGCCTGGGCGCCTCGGCGAGAGGGCTGGTGGCCGACGTCACGGTGACCGCGGACGTCGACGGCGCGGTGGCCGCGGCGCACGCGTGGGCGGACCGGCTCGACGTGGTGGTCAACAACGCCGGCATCACGGGCCGCTCGTACCCGATCTGGGAGCTGACCGACGCCGACTGGCAGCAGGTGATCGCCATCGACCTGACCAGCGTGTTCCTCGTGTGCCGGGCGGCGGTGAAGCTGATGCTGCCGCGTCAGTACGGACGCATCGTGAACATCGCGTCCATCGCCGGCAAGGAAGGCAATCCAACCCTGGTGCCGTACTCGACCGCCAAGGCCGGGGTCATCGGCCTCACCAAGGCACTGGCCAAAGAAGTCGCCACCAAGGGCATTCTCGTACACGCCGTCGCCCCCGCCGTCATCGGCACCGAGCTGCTCAAGCAGATGACGAAGGAGACGGTCGACATGCTGGTGGCCAAGATCCCGATGGGCCGCGTCGGCACCCCGGCCGAGGTCGCCGCGCTCGTGGCCTGGCTGGCCTCCGAGGAGTGCACGTTCACCACGGGCGCCGTGCACGACCTCTCGGGCGGGCGGGCGACGTACTAGGGCGCTAGATCGGGCGTCGGCCCTGGATCACGCGCAGCAGCACGACGACCAGCGCGACGACCAGCAGGATGTGGATGAAACCGCCCAGCGTGTACGAGCTCACCATCCCGAGCGCCCACAGGATCAGCAGGATCACGAAGATCGTCCACAGCATCGCCTTCCTCCTTTTGTAGGTGGGGGCCCCGATATGGCCCCCACACCCCCACACGTTCGGAGCACCCCGGCGGAGCCGGGATGCTCCTCTGGATCGCGCTAGCCTCGTCGCGAAGCCCCCGGCGGAGCCGGGGTGCTCCTCTGGATCGCGCTAGCCTCGTCGCGAAGCCCCCGGCGGAGCCGGG
>Ga0134124_10002760_pt1 | contig 14168 bp, 11 predicted proteins | sample KB304_FD_96880 | JGI IMG/M metagenome (GOLD analysis project Ga0134124, IMG submission 96880) | Terrestrial soil microbial communities without Nitrogen fertilizer from Kellogg Biological Station, Michigan, USA - KB3-0-4 | ecosystem: Environmental > Terrestrial > Soil > Unclassified ... | reverse complement strand
TTCGCTGGCGCGTGCACGCTGTTCGTGGCCTGCCGCTTCTACGCTTCGCTCAAACTACAGACGCTGCACGCCTATGCTTGGGCGCGCCCGGACGTTTATCCGATGCTCGCGAGAGAGCGCGTGCTCGGCACCTGGTCCGCGCCGCTCGACGACGTCTTCATTCATTTCGATTTTGCGCGCGAGACCGCGCGCGGCAAGCCATTTCAGTGGTCGCAGGGCGCGGGCTATTCGAGCGGCGGCACGAGCCTCTCGTACCCGTTCGTACTCGCGGTCGGTTACCTCATGGGCTTTCGCAAGCTCGACCTGATGGCCTGGGCTGCGATCGTCGCTTGCGTGAGTGTGTTCGCGTTGCTGCTCGCGGCCCGCCGGCTGTGCGTCGGGTTGCCGCGCGCGGCCACGTATTTGCTTCCCCCGTGCGTGCTGTGCGTCGGTGCGCTGGATTGGTCGCTGTTCAGCGGCATGGAAGTGGCGCTGTTCTTGGCGCTCTGGGGCGGCGCCGTGATCGCCTGGGACGATCTTTCACAGCTCGCCTCTAAGCACGACCTGACCCGCTTCGGGACAGCCGAAGGGGTAAACCTGAGCAAAGCAGCCGCGTTGCTTGGTCTGTGGGGTGCGAGCATCGTGGCCACGCGACCCGAGGGCGGCGCGGCGTTGCTGGTCCTGGCTGTTTCTGCGCTGTGGCCCGCGCGCAAGCGTCCGCCACGCGAGCTCGCGAGATGGCTGGTGCTCGCGGGCGCGCCCGCGCTGTGCGTGCTGCTTGCCCACGGCCTGGCCAATCGCATTCTCACCGGTGAATCGACGGCCGCCGGCGCGCTGGTCAAACTGGAGATGAACCATCCGTTCTTCACGCCGCAGGCGGTGTGGGACGCTTGGCTGTTTCATTTCAAGTATCAAATCTTGCGCGTGACCCAGTATCACTTCTCCGACAAGCCGGTTTACGGCTGGCTCGCGTGGCTGCTGGCGGCGGTGCCCTTGTTCTTCTCGAGCACGCGCCGCGCCGCGCTGGTGCTTTGGGCGAGCGTCGTCAGCTGGATGATGATCGTCGCGCTGAACGGTCAGGTGCGTTGGCAAAATGAGCGCTACACCATGCCCGCGGTGGCCTGGCTGCTGCTCGCGTCGACGCTGGGCCTGGCCGTGCTGCTGACCCACGCTTTTCGCTCGCGCAAGCTCGGCAGCTACGGTCTCGCCGCAGCCGGCGTGCTCGCGGCCGGCTGCTTCGTGGTTCATCAAGCGCCGCGCTTTCGCGAGCAGCTGTGGTTCTTTGGTCGGGCCTCGCGCAACATTTTGGACCAACACCTGACGGCCGGCGCGCTCATCCGACACGACGCCGCGCTGCAGTCGAAGCGCGTGTTGGTCGGTGACGCGGGAGCCATTCCTTACGCGTCGGACGTGCCCGCGCTGGACGTGATCGGGCTGGGCGGCTTTCGCGGACTGCCGTTCGCACGCGCGACGCGCACGAACATCGCCGCAGCGGTCGAGTTGATCGAGCGCATTCCCGCCGCCGAGCGCCCGGATCTGCTGGCGATTTATCCCGGTTGGTGGTCGGATTTCCCGCTCTGGTTCGGTACCCGCGTGGGTGAAGTGCCGGTGCGCGGCAACGTCATCTGCGGCGGCGCGAGCAAAGTGTTGTATCGGCCGCGTTGGGAGCCCCTCGAGCACAGCGGCGTGCCGTTTTCGCTGGCAGCGGGCGAGCGCGTGCTCGATTCGATCGATCAAGCCGATCTGGTGAACGAGAAAGAGCACCACTACGAGCTGTCGGTGAAGCACATCGGCTTCGTGTTCATGAAGCTACTGCCCAATCCGGTTCGCCCGCGTGAAGACCTGTGGGATGCGGCGCGCATCGTGCCGCCCGGAGTGAGTGAGTCGTTTCGGCTGCGCCATCTGACTCCCGACAAACCCCTGTTACTGATTCTGCGCAGCGCGCCGACGGCCACGGCCGAGTTCGACGTGCTGTCGTCCGGCAAGACTTTGGGCCACGCGCGCTTGACCGCGAATGACGGTTGGGTCGAGACGCGCGTGACCCTGCCGCCGCCGGGCGCGCCCGAAGTGACCCTCGAATTCGGTCCCAGCAAGACGGAGCGCGCGCTGTTTCAAATCTGGGCGGTCACCGCCCCTTGAACTCACCGTACACGACGCTCGGCTTGCCGCCGGACGGCGTGGCGTGGGCCGCACTGGCGGTCGCCTGTTCGTTCCTGGCGCTATTTCACCGTCCGACGCGCGAGACGCTGGGGGCGAGCGCGAAGTCGAAGTTCGCGCTGCCGGCATTGGCGGCCGGCGCCGCGCTCTTGTCCGCGGGGTACGTGAGCTACTACTTGCGCGGTGGCCCGCGCATCATCGACGCCACGAGCTACTACCTGCAAGCGCGCGGCATCGCGCATGGTTACTTCGCCTTTCCGGTAGAGTCGCCGCTCGCTTCTTTCGGCGGCCGATTTCTGTTGCCCGGCGCGCCGCACTCGCTATCCGTGATTTTTCCGCCGGGCTACGCGACCGTGCTCGCCGCGGGCTTCTTGCTGCGCGCGCCGATGCTGGTCGGCCCCGTGCTCGCCGCGTTGATCGTGTGGACCACGCACGCGCTCGCGCGCGAAGTCAGCGGACGCTCCGACGTCGCTCGCGTCGCGGCGGCGCTGTCGCTGCTGTCCGCCGCGCTGCGCTACCACACCGCCGATACCATGTCGCACGGACTGTGCGCGCTGCTCTTGTGCACGAGCGCGCTCACGGCGCTGCGCGCCAAGCGTTGGGACGCGCTTGCCAGCGGTCTGGCACTCGGTTGGCTGATCGCGACCCGGCCCGTCACGGGCGTCGTCGGAGTCGTGCTCGCGCTCGCGTTGCTCGAGCGCCGCGCGTCGCGGTGGGCGTGGTTCGGCGCCGGGCTCGCGCCGGGGATCGCGTTGCTCTTGCTCTATCAACGCTCGGCAACGGGCAGCCTCTTGGCATCGACCCAGCTCGCCTACTACGCCTTGGCCGACGGCCCACCCGGCTGCTTTCGTTACGGATTTGGGCGCGGAATCGGCTGTCTGTACGAGCACGGTGAGTACGTGCGCGCGCGCTTGGCGAACGGCTACGGCATCCGTGAAGCACTCGGCGTCACTGTGCGGCGGCTCGCGGTGCATTGCATCGACATCGCCAATGCGGCGCCGCTCGCGCTGCTGTGCCCCGCGGGCGCGTGGTTCGCGCGCGCCGACCGCCGAGTGCGCGCGCTATTCTTCGCCTGCCTCGGGCTCATGTTCGCGTACTCGCCCTTCTACTTCGATGGCAGCTACCCGGGTGGCGGCACGCGACTCTTCGCCGATCTGTTGCCGTTCGAACACGTGCTGCTCGCGATCGCGTTGGTGCGCCTCGAGTGGAGCGCCGTGGCGCTGCCCCTGTCACTCGCTGGCTTCGCGATCCACGCGAGCTTCGCCCACCGCGCCCTGGCTGAGCGCGAAGGCGGCCGCCCCATGTTCGAGTCTGACGTGCTGCAGCGCGCGGGCGTCGACCACGGCTTGGTGTTCGTCGACACCGACCACGGCTTCAACCTCGGGCATGATCCGGGTCAACTCGATGCGCACACACGCGTCGTCGTCGCGCGTTACGAACACGACGCGCACGATTGGTCACTGTGGAATCGCCTCGGTCGACCGCCGAGCTTCCGTTATTCATACGACGCGGGCGCGAGCCGCTCGCAAGGCGAGCTGATACCGTACCTGCCGCCCGTTGGCACCGCCTTGCGCTTCGAAGCCGAAGCCGAGTGGCCACCGCTCGCCGTGCAGGGTGGCTGGGTGCAACCCGACTTCGTCCCCTGTGCCTCGAACGGCCGCGGCCTGCGCCTACACCCGACGTCGCCGGCTGCGAGCGTGTCGCTCGACTTCGAGCTGCCTGCCGGTCCTGCCGTCCATACCCTCCGCCTCGGCTGGGTCTCTACCCCCGGCCCACCAACCAAACTCCAGCTCACCCTGGGTGCGGCCCACGTGCCAGCTCAGGTCACCACCCGGGGTGGAAGCGGGGGGTGTGAGGTGGTGGAGTGGGCCGGCCTCAACCTCGTGGGCCAGACGGCCCGGGTCCGGCTCGCGGCGTCGAGGGAGGGCCTCCTCGACTATCTCGACTATGTAGAGGAGGTCGCCGGGAGCTCGCGGCAGGTAGGCGCAGAGCCGTTGCGATAAGAGCACCCCGCGCCTACCCAGAGCCACATTGTTCTCCTGGTGTCTTCCTGAAAAGGCGTTGACAATTGAGGCGTTAGAGCAGAGCCTTAGGACATTGTTGAGCCGAGGGAGGCAGCGAGCAGATGACCAAAAGTGAGCTCATCGAGGCCATTGCCGCCCGAGGAGAGCTGACCAAGGCCCGAGCAGAGATGGTCGTCAATTGCGTCTTCGACGCGATGACCGAAGCGCTGCAACGTGGCGAAGGCATTGAGATCCGCGGCTACGGCAGCTTCACCGTACGACCCTACAAGCCGTACGCAGGGCGCAATCCTCGTACCGGCCAACCCGTACCGGTACCCGCGAAGCGCTTGCCGTTCTTCAAAGTCGGCAAAGAGTTGAAAGAGCTCGTCAATGCCAGTCGTCACACGCCGATCACCGGTGGCGACGAGGGCGACGACGACTCCGACGACTGAGCCTCGGTTCGCCACGCAAAGCTCGGATGTTCGCTCACACCCGCTGGCTGCTGCTGACAGCGGCGTGCGTGGTGGCCTGCGCAACTGCTGCCGAGCCGCCGAAGCCCCCGGCGCCGGTGCGTGCCCCGCTCCATCGTGGTCCGCTGACGGACTTCGTTTCCTCCGCTGGCTTACGTTGGTTGCTCCTGCTCGAGCCGCAGCAGCTCTTCGCTCAGCCGGACCTCCAACAAGCGATCTCCCAGATCATCCCGAGTCGACGCTTCGATGCCTTCGCCGCGTCGAGTGGAGTCGATCTGCGAGTGTTACGCGAAGCGGGTATTGCCGGATTTCCTTACTCCACGTTGTATCTCGCCGAGTTACCGAGCGGCGTCGCGCCGCTCGTCCGGGCGCGCTTCGGGGAGCGTCTGCTCGCGGGTGCGGTGAGCAAGCAACCGCATCCGGGGCTCATGCGCATGACCGGCGTGATCGGACAAACGCCGGAAACGCTGCTGACGGTCGATGACCGCGTGCTCGCGGTCTCGGTGGGCGATCCGATTCCGGCGAAAATTGCCGAAGCGTATGCACGCGAGCGTTTGACGCACTCGCCACCCGCCTTGCGCGGAGCGGCACTCTCGACCCTGCCCGAGCTCGCCTCGAGCAACGTGGCGATCTTGTACGCTCCAGGACCGTTCGCCGATGAGTGGCAACGCGCTGCCGGCGGGCTGCTTCAATCCACCGTGGCTATCGCGATCACCGCGCAACCGATCGGAAGCGGCAAAGTTGCCACGACACTCTATCTGAGCGGAGCCTGGCAAGACTCCGCAGATGAAGCCGCGCGTCGACTCGGCGACGCTTGGTCGACGTTCGCGCGCAGCTCCGCAGGGCGCCTGTTCGAACTCGATGCCGTCGCCGAAATCAACGCGAGTCCGGACCTGTTGCGCTTGCGTATCGAACTCGAGCTCGACGCTCTGGTTCGCGGCCTGCGCGCCTCAGTGTTCGGGGATCTCTCGCAAATCTTGAATTTGCCGCCAAAGCCAGCGCAATCCGGGCCGCCCGTGGAAACGTCGCCTCGCCCTTGAATCCAAGTGCGAGCGTGTAGGACAACCACTCAGGTTCACACAGGCGTTGCATACTAGAGAGATGGCAGACGCATATCGCCACGTCGACATTGCGGCGACGAATCGCGAATGCCCGTCAGAGTGCGAGCCCTCGTAAATGGGGGTCCGCAATCGCGACCACCCGAAATATTCCCGCCAGCGCCGCCTATTCACGCAGCCGAATTCAGCGGCCAAGTTAGACGAGTCCAAACTGGCCAAGTACGACGAAGCGCGAGGCGGACAAGTAAGACGGAGTGCGAACTGGCCAAGTACGCCAAGCGCGCCAAGCGCGCCAAGCCCGACCGAGTGCGAGGTTCCGAAGCGACGCTGACGCCCGCTGACGCTATAGATAAGAGTGAAGCTGCGGACGCTGCTTGATTGACCAAAGGCATAATACAGTGCTAGGACTCCCCGGTGCTGCACTGCGGCGGTCGGGTAGAAGCTAGGACGGCCTTCGCGTGAGTGCAGGAGGGTTATTCGTCGTGGTTGGCGCTGACGCACAATGCGTGAGCAGGAGCCAACTACGGCGCAGCGAAGGTGCGCGCGCCTCGGTGGGCGTCGCACCTTTGCTCCCATACGAGAGGGCAATCGTCGGTGAATACAGCAGAAGTCGTCAAGGGCTACACGTTCAAACCTGGTGATATGGCAGTGCACCCGGCGCACGGCGTCGGTGAGGTAGAGCGGCTCGAGGATCGCGACCTAGGCGGAAGAAAGACGATTTGTTACGTAATCAAAATCAAGGACAGCGGGCTCAAAGTGATGGTGCCCACTGAAGCAGCGGCACGGGTTGGGCTTCGTCCAGTGATGAAGAAGAAAGAAGCCCAAAATATCTTGGAGATTTTGAAGGCGCCGGAGGTTGCAGTCGATCTCCAACCTTGGAATCGCCGCTTTCGCGCCTACACGGAAATGTTGAAGAGCGGGCTCCCGTCGGAAATCGCCAAGGTCCTGCGCGACATGTACCGGTTGAAGTTCGACAAGGACTTGTCCTTTGGCGAGCGCCGTTTGCTCGACCAAGCCCGCAGCCTGCTCGTCCAAGAGTTGGCGCTGGCCCGCAAAGTCCTTCCTGCCGCGATGGAAGGCGAGATTCAGCAGATCTTTTCCGCATAAGGCCGGCAGGGATCCAGAGTTTCAAGACGTTTCAGTGGCACGGAGTCGGGTCGAGCATCCTGACTCCTGCCGACCCGAGCTGGGCATGGGCTTTAGAGCGGTCGACAATGGCCGTTCTAAACGCCCATGGAAACTCGGGAAATGCTCGCGTTTGGCCGCTTTCGACGCGAAGAGCGCATGGCGCTGTCCGTCGCCGCAGAACAGGCAGCCTTCACGCTGCACGCGGAGGAATCGCCGGAAGACGCGGGACGCTGGCTCGAGTCTCACGACGCGATGGCGATGTTGCTCGACACGGAAGCATCGGAGTCACTGGCGGTGCAGACGCGCAGCAGCGCGAAGCACGCGCGGCTTCCGATCATCGCGCTGTCCCGTGAGATGGGCGACTTGTCGTTCAGCGACGCCTTCAGTTGGGGCGCGGACGACGTCCTGCCGCTTCACGGCACGCGCCCCCTGCTCACCCGTTTGCGCTCGCTGCCGCGTGAAGCGGGCACCCTGCCCGCCTCCACACGCGGCACGGCCTTGATTGCCGAGAGCGACAAGACGCGCCGCACCGTCGTCGGCCGTGTTCTGCGCAACGCCGGCTACTCGGTGATGTTCGCGGTCACCAAGGAAGACGCGGCCCGCTTTGCACAACAAGAAGAGATTGCGCTGGCCGTGCTGAATGCCGAGCTCGCCGACGATTACCCGACCACCATCGCTCTGGCGCGCAGCGCGGGTAGCAAAGCAAATTTCATCGTCTGCGCGAACCCGCGGGATTTGAAGGCGATCCGCAGCTCGCTCGAGGGGACGACCGGCGTCGGCGTGATTGACGCATTCGCCCCGCCCGAGAACGTGCTGTTCGCTTCGAACGACCTGAAAGGCGGCGCGATCAACAACCGCCGCAGCCCGCGCATCCTCTATGGCACGACCGTGTCTTTCCGCGGCGCGGGCCGCGAGAAAGACGACTACGGCTTCACTTACAACATCAGTGAAGGCGGTCTGTACGTGCGCACGCTGGCGCCACCGGAAGACGACGAAGTGTGGATCGAGATGGCGCCGCCGCGCAGCGAGCGGCGCGTACGCCTGGTCGGTAAGATCGCTTGGCGTCGACGCTTCAATCACAACGAAAACGCGACCGTGCCGCCAGGTTTCGGTTTGAGCATCATCGACGGCGCCAAGGCCGATCTAGAGACCTGGAACGCCGCCTACAGTACGATTTCCGCCGCTCTCGGCTGACCCTCCGCGACGGGGAGCGCGTCGCTGCTCGTCGAGTCGGCGCTTCAACCGCCGTGTCGATGTACTAGGCTCGGCAGCATGAAGATCTATACGCGCACGGGCGATGCCGGCGAGACCGGCTTGTTCGGCGGTGCTCGTGTCGGCAAAGACGATCCGCGGGTGGAAGCGTACGGCACGGTCGATGAACTCAATTCCTGCCTCGGCGTCGTCCGTACCCTACGCGCCTCGAGTGAAACGGACGAGTCGCTGCTGCAAATTCAGAGTGACCTGTTCACGCTGGGTGCCGAGCTGGCGTGCCTGCCGGGCAAAGAAGAGAAGCTGCGCATGACCGTGCTAGGCGACGCTGATATTGCGCGCTTGGAGGGCTGGATCGATCGCAGTGAAGCCCCGCTCGAACCGCTCAAGAGCTTCGTGCTACCGGGCGGCTCCAGTTGCGCAGCCGAGTTGCATCGAGCCCGCACGGTTTGCCGCCGCGCGGAGCGGCGGACGCTGACCGCGAGCCGGACCTCGCCCGTTCGGCCCGAGGTCGTGATCTATCTCAACCGCTTGAGTGATTTGTTGTTCGTGTTGGCGCGCTATGAAAATCACCAAGCCGGACTGAGTGACATTCCTTGGCGTCCGCGCTGAATACTTCAATGAGTCAGTTCATGGAGCGGCGGTCTACCGTTGCCGCAGGGACTTCGAAGCAATGGCTGCAATAGTGTTCGAAGGGCCCGTTCTCGTCCACGATTTCGATCCCGTACTGCACTTGCTCGTCGAAAAGCGTCGTGGGGGCTACTTCGGTCGTGGCTTGAACCGTCAATGAGTAGTGGTCGCTAGCGTCCGACGGCGCAGGTCGGTCCTCGTAGTAGAACTTCCAATCCAAAACGGCGAAGGGCGCCGCCTCTGAACTGTCGAAGCTCAAGAAGATGGGGTAAACAGCAGGCGGCTTGGTGAGTACCCAACTCCCCTCGTGCGGATCGGCCTGCGCGCTGCCCTTCGCGCTGTAGCATTCGCTATTTCGACACGCGGTAAAGATCGCATCCGCTGCTTCGGCAACCGAGATGGGCAGATCCACTTTGATGGTCGCGTGTGACACGTATTGAACCTCGGGGCACTCGTAGTCGCCCTCACACTCGCCGCCGCCCCCCGCGCCGGCTCCCGCAACCTCATCCGCGGGCGCCATGCCCGCCGCGCCGCCGATCGAGGAGCCCGCGTCAGACGCTCCGGCAGTCGGCTCGCTGCCCGCAGTGCCCGCAGACTCAGTCGGCGTGATGAATGAGATGTCCTTGGGCATCATCGTTCCGTCTTCCGAACTGCAGGCTGCCGCGAACACTGATCCGACCGCCACCACTCTCAGCCACTGAATTGCTACGCGCACTCGCTGCTCCCCGTTGAATTCCGGACTGCACGCTAGTGTAGAGCAAAGCGCGTGCCCGTGGCTGCTGCCCGATTCGGGGCATTTTCCAAGGGCTGCGCCGACACAGCGTGGCACGGCGCCGGACACGGCGAGCGGGCTTCGCGGATACGATTCCGCAGCGCGAGGTGCGCTGCTGGATCGCGACCGCCCAACTCTCGGAAACCGATTTTTTGTCGGAGTATTTCGGCCGGCGTGCCCGTCCGATCGGCAAAACGGCGGTGAATCCCCGATCACCGAGGCAAAACTGCGCTTTCGTGCCGGAGCGGATTCGTGCCCGAGCCCGAGTTTGAACTAGGATCCCCCCGTGGCGATTCGAAAAATTGCGCAGATGGGTGAGCCGGTGCTGCGCCGGAGAGCAGACCCGATCGATCCGAAGCAGATCGCGTCACCGCTCATCCAAACGTTGATCGACGACATGATCGAGACCATGCACGACGCAGACGGCGCGGGGCTCGCAGCGCCTCAAGTCTACGAATCCTTGCAGCTGTGCGTGATCGAAGTCGATCAGAACCCACGCTACCCGCAATTCGAACCCATCCCGCTGACGATCCTGATCAATCCAATCGTCACGCCACTGGTCGGTGTCGGCGATCAGCTGAGCCCCGAGGACAGTTTTCAAATGTACGAGGGTTGCTTGTCGGTGCCCGGCATGCGCGGGCAGGTGGTGCGGCCGCGCAAGGTGCGAGTGCAAGCGTCGGATCGTCACGGCAAAGCGCTCGACTTCGTGTGGGAGAGTTTTCGCGCCGTGGTCGTGCAGCACGAGACCGATCACTTGTGGGGCACCCTGTACGTGGATCGAGCCGATCCGAAGACGTTGACGTTCCTGCGCGAATACGAGCGCTTCGTGCCCGCGGCCGAGCGCATTCGCGACCAAGGGAAAGCAGTGGTCGCCAAATGAGGCCCGCGGTCGGCGACGTCATCGGCGGCAAATACCGGATCGTGCGCTTGATCGGCGACGGCGGTATGGGCACCGTCTACGAGGCGCGTCACGAGTTTCTCGAGACCAGCGTGGCGCTCAAGTTCCTGCACGCGGATTTGGCCAAGCGCGCGGGCCTGGGCTCGCGGTTCCTGCAGGAGGCGCGCGTCTCCGCGCAAATTCGCAGCCCGCACGTGACCCACGTGACCGACGTCGATCAAACGGCCGACGGCTCACCTTACCTGGTGATGGAGCTCTTGCACGGTGAACCGCTGCAGCAAGCGATGGACCGCATGCACAAGCTGCCGCCCGAGCAAGCGGTCGACTTCGCGCTGCAGATCTTGTCCGGGCTCGAAGCGGCTCACGCCATCGGCGTCGTGCATCGCGATCTCAAACCCGACAACGTGTTCATCGTGCCCGCGGGCGGTGGCCCGTTACTCAAGCTGATTGACTTCGGCATCGCCAAGCTGCGCGCCAGCACCGAATTTCAAAAGGGGCTCACCCGCGCCGGCGTGATCATGGGCACCCCGGAGTACATGGCTCCCGAGCAGTTGTTCGCCGCGGAGAACGTCGATCTGCGCGCGGATTTGTATTCCTTGGGGGTGATACTGTTCGAGATGCTGTCCGGCAGGCGCCCGGCCGACGGCGACGAGGTGGAGGCGATCGTCGCGTCGGTGGTTTCGGGCAACGTCCGTCACTTGGCAGACCTCGAACCAGGCCTAGCGCCGGGCCTGGTCGCCGTCGTCGAGCGCGCCTTGCGCCCGGACCGCGAAGCGCGCTTCGGCTCGGCGATCGAGATGCGCTCGGCGCTCGCGCCCTTTGCCGGACCGATGAGCCAAGTGCCGAACCGCTTCGGCACGAAGTCCGAGCCCGCGCCGCGTCCGGCGCCGCACCTCACGGGGCCGGCGCAGGCGTTCGAAGTCGCCCAGGCCGTGCCGAAAACGCTGCCGCCCGAGGGCGATCCGGCGATGCTCGCATTCAAGGGCAGCACGCAAGAAGTGTCCGACGAGGAAGTGCGCGAGGCGTTGCGCGCGAGTGCGTTACCGGGCCATTTGCCGCCCGCGTACGGTTATCCGCCGGGACCCGGGGGCTACGGAGCGCCGCCTGCGGCCGCGTCGTACGGGCCGCCGCCAGCTGCGGTGCACAAGCGTCGTTCGCGCACGGGCCTGTGGGTCGGGTTGAGCTTGCTGATCGTGCTCGGGCTCGGCGGAGCGGCCCTGGCCGCGGTGTTCTACCAACAGCATCAGCCGGACACGAGCGCCCCGCCGCTCGTGCTCGATCAGCCGACGCCCGAAACGACGGTCAACCCGCTGATCGACGCGGGGGCGGGCGCTCAGGTGGGCGCGAACCCTCCCGTCACGCCGGTGACTCCGACTCGCCCCGGAACGCCAACCGCGAGTCCTGGCCCCGCCACTGGTCCGACGGTGGTGCGTCCCACCGACGCAGGCGCGCCGGCCGTCACTGACGCGGGGCGCAATCTGCCTCAGTTTCCGTTTCCATTGCCCAGTACTTTGCCGCCATTGCCCAGCACCTTGCCGCCATTGCCGAGCACTTTTCCGCCTTTGCCCAAGACTTTTCCGAGCACGTTTCCGAGCACTCTCCCCCCAGGTTTCCCGACAATTCCGGGTTTTCCGTTGGCTCAGCCGGCCAAGGTGGACGGAGGTAAGTAATGCTGCAACACAGTTTGGAAACAACAATGAAAGGCGCCCGCCTTTTGCCCGCGCTAGGCTGAGCCCGTGTCTACTTCCCCCGATGAATCCGACGAGGTGCGAGCGTTCGCGGCATCATTGCCCGAGAGCTATCGCAGAAATTTCGACATCGCCGCGATCGCCGCGCACACCAAGATAGCGCGCGAGCGAGAATCGGCTTCAGCCAACGTCGGTTGTTTCAATTCGAATCGCGTGCCCGGCTCCGCCGTGTGCGTGGTGGCTGACGATCGGCCCGGGTTGCTCGCGACCATCAGCGCGGCGCTCGTGCTGTGCGGGTTGGACGTCATCGAGGCCGAAGCCTACACGCGACGCGTCGACCAGCGCGCGAACGAGGCGGTAGACGTGTTCTGGGTTCGCCACGAAAAGGAGAACCAACGCAAGCTCCGCGTCAGCAAAGAGGAAATTGATCTGCTCCGCACCACGCTGTGCGGCCTGCTCGACGGCAAGTTGGATCGCAAGAAGGCCGATCCGAGCGTGCGGCCGCCGCCCACGCCGTCTTCTTCGGAAACCGTCGTCCGCTTCATCGAGGGGCAAGACGGCGTGTTCAGCACGTTGGAGGTCGAGACCGGTGATCGCTCCGGCTTGCTTTTGGCTTTGGCGCAAGCGCTCTTCCAGCAGCGCGTGCAGATCATCGGTTCACAAGTGAAAACCACGGGCACCCGCGTGTTCGACCGCTTTCACATCGTGGAATTCGACGGTTCGCCGATCAGCTCCGCGCGTCGCTTGGACATCCAGGTGGCGGTGATCTCCGCGGTCGATCCCGTGACTGACGCCCTGCCCGCGTCACAGCAACTCTAGGAACGCCGTCAATTCGCCTGCCTCGTCCGGCGTGAACGCTCGCAGCGCCGCGTCGGACGGCGCAGCGTCGTGAAAGAAGCGCTGCTGGTCGAAGCGCGCGTGGCGCACGACATCCAAGAGCGTGTCGGCCGAGCCGTTGGTGAAGTGCGGCCACTTCGCGGCGGCGCGCCGCAACGACGGCACGCGTGTGCCGGACTCGTGCACGTACGGCGTGACGCCGGTCTTTTGGTACTCCGCGCTGGCCCACACGATCGCGCCCTCGGCCGAGAAGATGGCGCGGGGCCAGGCGTCGAATGGCACTTCGCTCTCGGCCACGTCACTCTGAAGCCGCGCGGCGTGACAACTCGCACACCGCTCGCGAAACAACGCCGCTCCGCGTCGTTCCTGGGCGCTGAAGTGCTCTCGCCCGACCACGGCTGGATTCGTAGTGTGGGAGAAGCGCATCAAAAACGCGATCAGGGCACGGCGCAACGCTTCCGGCCCGAGCGTCTCGTCGAACACTCCGAGCTGCGCGAGCCAGGGATAATGCTCGCTTTGGATCGAAAACCAAGGGTCAGTCTCGCTGCCCTTGCCGGCAACCCGAAACTCGTGATGCGACACAGTTGCCAGATCGGCGTCGAGCGCGCGCGAAAAATGCGGCCGATTGTTGAACAGCCCGCGCAGCGGCTTGGTCGCGACGCGGACGTCATCGCGACCGGTGTAGTGCACGCGCCCGTCGACGTAGCCCTCGAAGTGACAGGTCTCGCAACTGAAGCGACTGCGAGAGCCTTCACTCGTGTTGCTCGGTGCCATCAGCGTCGTGAAAAACAGCGCCTCACCCAGGCGTTCTTCGGTCGAAGCGAGCGGCGCTTGCTCGGCGGTCACCGGGATGATTGCTGCCGGCTCGGTCCGCTCACCCGCGGCTGGCCGAAGCAACCAAGCGTCGAGCAGCGGGTCGGCCAGCGCGATCTCGTCGGACGGCAAGGCGAGCGCCGCTGCGACTCCTGGCAGAAAAGGTTCGCTTTGAACCCGAGCGTCGGCTGGCGACGTCGGCTCGAAGTAGAGCTGGAGCGCGCGATCACTGCCATAGCCCGCGACGAATAGCCGAGCTTGGCCGCCAGCTACGAAGAGCAGCGGCGCTTTGGGCGTCACCACCCCCAGTTCAGACACGTTCCGCCGCCAGAGTTCACGAATGGCGCCCGACGTCGGCAGCAAGTAACAAAATACGAACGAGTCGACGTTGCCGAAAAAGCCCTGGCTGCGGTCGAGCGCGTGATCTTCCACCCCCGAAGCGGCCAACAGCAATTGGCCATCGCCGAGCAGTGCGGCGTCGAAGCCCCAGATCGGACCGTCGTGACGCACGCGCGCGCGCTCTTCG
>Ga0134124_10002758_pt1 | contig 14177 bp, 12 predicted proteins | sample KB304_FD_96880 | JGI IMG/M metagenome (GOLD analysis project Ga0134124, IMG submission 96880) | Terrestrial soil microbial communities without Nitrogen fertilizer from Kellogg Biological Station, Michigan, USA - KB3-0-4 | ecosystem: Environmental > Terrestrial > Soil > Unclassified ... | reverse complement strand
TCCGCACATTTACCGTCCTGATTACCAGGGCCGGCCGACTGCGGGAACCGTGAGCAACGGTCAACGCTCGATCACGATTCCGCAACCGGTGCCGCTTGGCAATCCGCCGAGCAACACGCCGACTCCGACGCAGTTGCAACAGCAGCCTCAGTCGCAACAACCGGGTACCACTCCGTCAACTCAACCGCAGTTGTTGAGTGCTCCGCTGCCGAACAGTCCGGCTGGCGCCAACACTGCGCGACCGGGAACGCTGAGCGGTCAACGTCCGTAATTGGAGGGCCACATGTTCAAGGAAATGCTTGACTCCATTATCGACCGCACCGAGGGCAGCCTTGGTGCGCTCATCATGGGAACAGATGGCATCGCCGTTGAGAAAGTGCTCGGCGAGGCAGGCTTGGATGCGAACCTCGATGTCGCGGCGGCTGAGTTTACTTCACTCGTGCGTAGTGCTCAGCGAGCCGGGAACGATACGGGTCTTGGTGGACTGCGTGAGCTCGTTGTATCGCTCGAAAGCGCGGTGATGGTGATGCGACTGCTGAGTCGTGATTACTTCGTCGTGCTCGCGCTGAACTCGCAGGGCAATATTGGTCGCGCACGGTTCGAGCTGCGCAAAGCCGAGTTGAAACTGGCGAAAGAGTTTGCAGTTTAATGCCGCAAAGAGACACAAAAGGCACAGAGAAATTGCTGAGGCATTTCGTGCTTCACTTTGTGCTTTTTGGCGCGTTTTTGTGTATCACGGTTGCTGACGTCAACGCGGCTTCGCTGTTTGGCAAAGTGATCGAAGTTAACAGCGGCGATGTGATCACGATCTTCAATCTCAATCGCCCGGTGCGCGTCAGGCTGCTCGGCGTCGACGCGCCCGAGTTGGACCAGGCGTTTGGCGATGTTGCGAGGAAGCATCTTGCGGATTTTGTCTATGACAAGTCTGTGTTGGTCGAATATTCGGGCATTGATGGCGACCATAGTGTGAATGGACGAGTATCGTTGGAAGGCATCGACATTGGCGCACAAATGATTCGCGATGGCGCGGCGTGGGTCGATCCAAGCACTCAGCATCGTTTGAGTGCGACGGACCGCGAGGTATATCGGGAGTCTGAAGCAGCAGCGCGCAATGAGCGGCGTGGATTGTGGCAACAGGAGAACCCGGTCGCGCCGTGGGAGTTTGCGAGGGCGCTCGCTATGAGGAAAGCTCCGGCTGCGACTTTAAATGCAGTTTCTCTTGCGCGAAAACCTGCGGCAGGCCGGCCGGTTCCTGAGCTTACAAATTTAACGTTGATGGCGTCTCGTGTTGCTGGCGCTCCCGGGGCATCGAGAGGCGGGGGGATTGCCGATCTTCCTGGCTTCCTGGCTCCTGTTAATGGCAGAAACTGGCACGTGTTACGACCTGCGGGTGAACGCTTTTCGGTGTTAGTGCCTGAGGAAGGTGAGATGCAGGAGTTGCCTTATCGCGATGGCGCTGGTGCTAACTACAGGGCCCGCGACGGCCGGGCTGCTTTCGTAGTTACGTGGCTCACTGGCGCAACGTATGGCGAGTCAGATACTGACGCGATCAATCAAAGCGTCGCAGTTCTTCTCCAAAGCTTCGGAATCATGTTCAACCCAAGCAACCAGGGTGGTCAGCCGTCGGCTGTCCCATGTGAGTCGCAAAACGAGAAAGATATCTCGATGCATGGTTTCGCGGGGATCGAGTTTGACATCGTATCGTGCGCGGTTCCCGTAAAGGCGCGCGTATTCACCAGAATCATCAACAACGAGCGCCAGATGTACGCCGCCCTCGTCCTCTACAAGGAAGACAACAACGTCGCCCGCTTCATCAACTCCTTCACGATCACCCCTCCAGCGAAATCCACATCGCGGCAAAAGTAGCCAACAACTGTAGTCTGATCTGGGAGTCTGCTATATTTAGCGACAAATCTCAGAGCTTTAGGCCACGCTCATGAAGGTCAAGGATTTGATAGAAGTCAATCCAGAGAAGATGAGTGGAGTTCCCGTGTTCGCAGGAACACGTGTTCCTATAGGTCACCTATTTGAATATTTAGAGAAAGGCGAAACTCTTACCGAGTTCTTACGACAGTTTCCCAGTGTGACTCACGAACAGGCGCTGGGAGTCCTCGAATTGTCGAAAGAATCTCTCCTCGCAAACCATGAAATTGTTGCTTGATGAGTGTGTTGTTCGCGATCTGAAAAAAGACCTGGCAGAACACGACGTCTCAACGGTCGTGGAAGCCGGATTTGGAGGATTGGAAAACGGGCAACTACTACGCGCAGCCGCCGGTAACTATGACGTTTTGATCACTGTCGATCGCAACCTTCCATTTCAACAGAACATTGGCTCACTGCAAATTGCGGTAATAATTCTCACCTCGACAGGCATCACGTACACAGATCTAAAGCCGCTCGTCCCCAAGGTTCTGCATCAGCTCTCAGCGATACAACCCGGAAAGATCTACCGTGTTAGCTTGTTATCAATTGTTTGAGTCTTTTGTGCCTTTTTGTGGCTAAGGGAGTTTTATGTACGGCATGCCGCGCAGGATGATGCGCTGGCGGCGAGCGACGCGGCGCGGGTTGATTTGGGGGTTGAAGACGGTGCGCGGGTTGGGAATCATCGCCGAGAGGAACGCTGCTTCATTCACCGATAGAGATGAGGCGGGTTTGTGAAAGTAGTGCTGCGCCGCTGCTTCAGCTCCGTAAATTCCGTCGCCCCACTCGATGACGTTCAAATAGATTTCAAGTATGCGTCGTTTGGTCAACGTGCGTTCGAGCATGATCGTCAACGCCGCTTCCTGCCCTTTTCTCAAAAACGATCGTTGCGATGATAGATAAAGGTTCTTCGCGAGCTGCTGGCTGATCGTCGAGCCGCCGCGTTTGAACTCAGGCAGACTCGGAAGCCAATCGTCGTCTTCACCTTCCGCCTTTGCCTGGCGTGCTGATTCTCGTTGTGCTTGCTCGAAGGCTTTCTGAATCGCTTCGTAGTCGAACCCGCGATGCGTGAGGAAGTTGGTGTCTTCACCGGCGAGCACAGCGCGCTGCAAGTTAGGCGAGATCCGGTCGAGCGGCACCCAGGCCTGCTCGCGCTTCGGTTGCTGGCCCTTGGCCTGTGCTTCTTTGATTCGGGTGTCGATCAGTGAAGTGGAAGACGGATCACTTTTGCGCAGCCACAGCACGCGCACAAACATGATGCTTTCGTAACCGATTATTCCGACGGTTACGCCCAGCACCGCCAGAAAGAAAATTCGAAAGAGTCGTCGCATGCTTTTGCGGATTACGCTCAGGCGAGCCGTCGAGTTGCAACCGGGGTTTCGAAAACGTTCTTGACCATACGAATCGTGTTGCAGTGGATCTCGACCGTGTCGTTGATGTCTTTGCCATAGCCGCCGGACATCACAGTCACGACCGGAACTTCACTCACGTAACACTCACGCAGCACATAGCTGTCACGCTCGCGTAGCCCGTCGATCGATAGTGCGAGCCGGCCGAGCTTGTCTTTGGCGAATGGGTCGGCGCCGGCAAGATAGAAAACAATCTCCGGATCGTGTGCGAACACGGCCGGCAAGTGACGCGCGAGTGTCTCGAGATATTCGTCGTCTCCAGTGCCGTCAAGTAACTCGACGTCGAGAGTCGATTGGGCTTTGAATAGTGGATAGTTGTTTGCGCCATGCATCGAGAAGGTAAACGTTTCGTTCTCACCCGCAAAGATCGTCGCTGTTCCATTGCCCTGGTGTACGTCGCAATCGACGATCGCAGCACGGCGGATCAATTTCCTGGCCCGCAGCGACCGAATCGCGATAGCCACGTCATTCAATACGCAGAATCCTTCGCCACGATCGGCGAACGAGTGATGCGTACCACCAGCGAGATTCGAGCTGTAGCCGTTAGCAATCCCGGCCTTACTTGCCGCCACTGTGCCGCCGACCGCGTAGAACGAACGACGCACGAGTGACTCAGACCAGGGCAGTCCCAGCCGTCTTATTTCTTTAGTTGTTAGCGAGCCATTGCAAAGACGAGTGACGTAATCCTCGGTATGGACCAGCAAGACATCTTCGAGCAGGGCAGGGGATGGCTCGACGATCTCCGATGGCTCGAGAGTCCCTTCTCCCAGCAGCCGATCGCGCACCAGCTCAAATTTGCGAATCGGAAAAACGTGGCCTTCGCCGATCTCTGCGTAGTAATGAGGTGTGTAAAAGACTTGCATGCCGCGACGAGATATTAACGCAGTTAGGCAGAGTTGTCCTCACCACGTATATGTCGTATAGGACCTATAGGACTTATTTTCTACTTGCGGTTAGATCTTCGAGAAATACCGCGGTAGTTGACGTTTCCGGGAAGTTTGCGGGGCAGATCGAAGTCGTCGTCGACGATGTCTTCGAGATGAACGCTTGCGGCGCGAGCGTAGGCGAGGAGGGTAATCAATGAAGGCTCGCGTTTGTCCTGCTCGTATTCCGAGATGCGACCGTAATGCATCGTCTCGCCGAGTCCGAGCCGCTCGAGCATCTGCGTTTGTGAGAGGCCCAGCCCGTTACGTATTTGCAGGAGTTTTTCAGCCAATCTTAACGGCCGCGGACGCGGGTTCCCCATCAGAAATGACCTCCTGATGGTTGCTTCCGGCGCTTATTCGCAGTTGGGAGTAAGCTGCGTTCGCCTGTATCTTTCGCCGTGAGTATGAATCTTCCATGCTCAACGGCGGTGCTCATCACTCTTTAATCTGGGATGCTGAGCCGCGCATGTTGCCGTTGCCGAGTTGTCAAAGACGGACCGTATCCTAAACGAGATGGCCCTTTATCGCAAATAGAAAAATTCACCCTGGGCCACGAATTGTATTATCCGTGGCCCAAAGTATGTCTTAGAAGGCGATTATCGGGCAAAAATAGCTCTATTGGGCGTTCTTATTTACATATGATTCGCTGGATTAGATTGATTTTGGTAGCCGCCTGTCACTGCCGCCGGGCGCTTCGTTAAGGTGGGCCATACGATAGTTATAGACCGCGCAGCCGAAACTGTCGAAGTAGGAAGCAGCGACGTAATCCTCGTCAACAACATATTTCCATTCGGTCTCGACCACCTGTTTGTTTAATTTGAAAATCTTCTCTGCGAGACAACTTCCAATTTAAGCCACCACCCCCAATATTTAACGCTAGACTTGCGAGGGGTTGTTGACCTATTCTTTCGCGCGCACAACTGACCCCCGGACTTCCTTCACATTACGAGCCATGGACGTCATGCAAATCAGGAAAACATCCGTTTACAACTACGCACTTCGTTTAGTTTTTATCCTTGCCGTGTTGACCATTCCCGCACGCGCCGCAGACACGACACTCGTGCCCACCGGAGGCGTCTGGAAGTATCTCGACAACGGCTCCAATCAGGGAACCACATGGCGCGCGACCGGTTTCGACGATTCAACCTGGCCATCCGGCGCGGCTCAGTTGGGTTACGGCGACGGCGACGAAGTGACGACTCTCGGCTTCGGTCCTGACTCGAACAACAAGTTCATCACTACGTACTTTCGACGCACCTTCAGCGTTACGAACGCTGCGGCGTTCAATGCGCTCACTCTCCGGCTGATGCGCGACGATGGTGCGGTTGTTTACATCAACGGCGTCGAAGTGTGGCGTACAAATATGCCAACCGGCGCCGTTAGTTCTGCCACGCTCGCATCAGTCGCTATAGCTGGTGCAGATGAATCGACCTTCGTGCAAACGACGCTCAGTCCTTCGTTGCTGGTTAATGGCTCCAATGTTCTGGCTGTTGAGCTGCATCAATCGGGCGGCACGAGTTCCGATATCAGTTTCGATCTGCAACTGATCGGTTCAGACGGCTCTGCATCCGTCACGCGTGGACCATACCTGCAAATCGGAACGCCAAACAGCACGATCGTCCGCTGGCGCACGAATGTTGCGACTGACAGTCGCGTGAGTTTTGGCGTCACGCAAGGCAGTTTGACGTCGGTTGCCGACGACGCCACACAGACGACCGAGCACGAAGTGATTGTCACGGGTCTCTCACCGGCTACGAAATATTTTTACTCAGTCGGATCAATAACGCAGACGTTGGCCGGTAACGATGCGAACCACTTCTTTGTCACGGCGCCGGTTGCAGGTACGGCTGTGCCCACACGCATCTGGGTGCTCGGTGATTCCGGTACCGCTAACGCTAATGCACAGGCAGTCAGCAATGCGTTTCTCAACTTCACCGGCTCAACGCACACGAATCTCTGGTTGATGCTTGGCGACAATGCTTACGAGACTGGTACTGACTCCGAGTTTCAGGCAGCCGTGTTTAATATGTATCCGACGATTTTGCGCAAGTCAGTGCTTTGGCCCACGCTTGGAAATCACGACACAGCGCAGTCGGCAAATCCGCCGGCGAGTCTTCCTTACTTTGCGATGTTTACGCTTCCGACAAACGCGCAGGCTGGCGGCATGGCCTCGGGCACGGAAAAGTATTACTCGTTCGACTACGGCAACATTCACTTTATCTGTCTTGATTCAATGACGTCTGATCGCTCGTCAACGGGTCCTATGGCGACCTGGCTGCGAGCCGATCTCGCTTCATCGACACGACAGTGGACCATTGCTTTCTGGCACCATCCTGCTTACAGCAAGGGATCTCACGATTCAGACACGGAGTCGAATCTGGTCGAGATGCGACAGACGTTCCTGCCGATTCTCGAAGAGGCCGGAGTTGATCTCGTTCTCGCAGGGCATAGTCACTCTTACGAGCGTTCATACTTGATCGACGGGCATTACGGTGTGTCGTCGAGTTTCACGAATGCAATGAAGAAGGATGGTGGGAGTGGTCGACCAGATGGGACCGGAGCTTACACGAAGCCCACGCTTGGTCCAGGCATGCACGAGGGCGCGGTCTACGCGGTGGCGGGAAGTTCCGGACAGATTTCCGGTGGACTGCTGAATCATCCCGCGATGTTTATCTCGCTCAACAATCTCGGATCGATGGTGCTGGACGTCAATGGCGATACGCTCGACGCGAAGTTCCTGCGTGAGAACGGGGTGATTGCGGATTACTTCAGAATCGTTAAGGGCATGGTTGTGCCACTGCCGCCCGCGGCGCCGACGAGTTTGGTTGCGACGGCTGTTTCCAACAGCCGGATCAATCTTTCGTGGACTGACAACTCCGGTGACGAGAGCGGGTTCAGAATCGAGCGCTGTAAGAATCCAAACTGCACGAGCTTCGCGCAGATCGCGCAGGTCGGAGCAGGTGTGGCGACGTTTGCTGACACGACAGTTTCGAAAAATACCGCGTACAACTATCGCGTGCGTGCGTTCAATGCGGCAGGGAATTCGGCGTATTCAAATACGGCGAGCGCGAAGACACCAAAATGATGTTGCAGAAGAAATTCATTTGGCTGGTTGCGATCTGTGTCGGGTTGTCTTTGCCTGTACACGCGCACGAGGGGTTGCACGAACAGATCGCGGCCATCACAGCGAAGATCAAGCGCGATCCGAAGAACGCTTCGCTCTACTTGCAACGTGGTGAGCTGCACCGTCTACATCGCGACTGGATGCGGGCGGCGGCTGATTACGATCGTGCCGAACACTTACACCCCGGTTTACAGATCGTCGATCTGGCGCGCGGCAAGATGCTGTTCGATTCTGGCAAGCTTCAGCGCGCGAAGTTAACACTCGATCGTTTTCTCAGCCGTCAACCTGGCCATTACGAAGGTCTGATCACGCGAGCTCGCGTGCTGGCGAAACTCGGGAACCGAATGGATGCGGCAGAAGACTTCAGTCAAGCGCTTTCGCTATCGTCGGTTTCCGAGCCCGAACTCTACCTCGAGCGCGCCAACGTGCTTGGCGCCGACGAGCAGCGCATAGATGAGGCTTTGCGTGGACTCGAGGAAGGCATCAGCAAGCTTGGACCAGTGGTCACTCTGCAACTCGCGGCCATCGATCTCGAGCTGCGTCGTAAAAATTTCGACGGCGCTCTCGTTCGTCTCGATCAAATAGCTGCGCAATCGCAGCGGAAGGAATCCTGGCTGGTTCGTCGTGGTGAGATCCTGAAACTCGCCGGCCGGGATGAAGAGGCACGCGCGGCTTTCAACGCAGCTCTCAACGCCATCGAATCATTACCACCTGCGCATCGACAAAGCCGCTCCGTTTCCGCACTCGAGCTCCGCGCCCGCTCGGCTCTCAGCCCGGACGATCGTAAATAATCGTTCCAGGCAATCTGGCGGGAAGATCGACGGCGTCATCGACGAGAACTTCCAGATGAACACGCGCAACGCGGGCGTAGGCAAGGAGTATCAGGAGTGACGGCTCCCGCATGTTCGACTCATATTCCGAAATCCTGCCCACGTGGAACGAATCTCCAAATCCCAACCGCCGCACCATTTCCGCCTGCGAAAGCCGTAGAGCAACTCTAATCTGACGAAGTTTCCTACTGAGATTCACCGGTCGTGGCCGGCCCTTGGTTCCCATGAGTAGCTCTCCTTTTTATCTCGGTACTCGCAATTGAGAGTATCACGTCCGACACAACCTGTAAAGAGAAGCACTAAACAGGATTCACGGCAAAGGCGGTTAAGAAATAAGTCGCGAGGCATGTTCAAGGTCACAATTTGTGACCTTGAATAGGGACCAAACGTCGGAAATTCAAGATCACAAATTGTGATCTTGAATGAAAGCGCGACTCAGTGAACCATTGGGTCGGCGAGGGTGTCGTCGGCGCCGATGCTGAGGGCGAGGGCGCGGATGGCGGTGCGGGCGTCGCGTTGCTGGTCCTCAGACAAGAGAGTCCAGGCGAGAGATATGGGACATTCGGTGTCGTGGGTCAGGGCTTTGTGACAGACAGGGCAGTGGTCGACAGAGAGCTCGAGCACCACGTAGAGCTTCGCCAGCAACGTGATGATGAGTTCAACGCGCTTCTTCTGCTCTTCTGATTCAAACATGGGATCAATACTGGAGGGTGTTTTCCCATTTCACTCGCTTCAGTAGCGCGAAATCAGAAAGCATCTTGCCCGCTCCCAACACTACTGACGTCAGCGGATCGTCCGCGACAAACACGGGCAGACCAGTCTCCGTGCGCAAACGCTTATCTAAATTTGCGAGCAACGCGCCGCCGCCGGTCAGCACTACGCCGCGATCGATGATGTCGGCTGAGAGCTCCGGCGGAGTGCGCTCGAGCGCCACACGCACCGCATCCACGATCGCACAGACAGAAGGATCGAGCGCCTGCCTTACTTCTTCATCACTGACCGTGATCGTCTGCGGAATGCCTTCGACCAGATTGCGGCCACGTACGTCCATCTTCAACGGCTCATCCAGCGGAAACGCACTGCCAAGGTGAATCTTAATCTCTTCCGCCGTCCGCTCACCAATTAGAAGGTTGTACTTGCGCTTGATGAACTCGGCGACTGCATTGTCCATCGCGTCCCCGGCCGTGCGCACCGCACGCGCGTAGACGATGCCGCCGAGACTGATGACGGCGATGTCGGTCGTGCCGCCGCCGATATCGACCACGATGTTTCCCTGCGGCTCGGTGATCGGAAGTCCGGCGCCAATCGCTGCCGCCACGGCTTCCTCGACGAGGTAAACTTCCGACGCCTTGGCGCGATAAGCAGAATCCTCGACCGCGCGACGCTCGACCTGCGTGATCTCACTCGGAATGCCGATCACGACGCGCGGGCTCACCCACGTGCGGCCGTTGTGCGCTTTGCGGATGAAGTGCTGGAGCATCTTCTCAGTCACTTCGAAGTTGGCGATTACTCCGTCTCTCATCGGCCGGATGGCGACGATATTGCCCGGGGTACGGCCAAGCATCTCCTTTGCGTCCTTCCCCACGGCCTCGACAGCATTTGTCACCTTATTTATAGCGACGATGGAGGGCTCGCTCAGCACGACGCCGCGTCCTTTCGCGTAAACGAGCGTGTTGGCGGTGCCGAGATCGATGGCCAGGTCATTGGAACGCAGTCCGGAGAGCAGCGGGAAGGACATTATTGACTCCTCAGTATTTAGTTGTGAACTCGAAAAAATCGGGAAGGGACGGGGTCTCTGTTACGCAAAACAAAGACAAACAGACTTTAATTCGTTGAGAATAGGAGTGTCAAGAGATTTTTGTAACGCGGATTACACGGATCAAAGCCGCGGATTCGATCCGTGGCTTTGATCCGCTTGAATCACCGTTAGTACTGCCAGTTGACGTTCACGAAGCCGGTTCCGGAGGTGGGAACGGTGTAGCTGTGGTTACTGCCGGCCTCCCACGTGACTGTCCCATTTGCTGCGATTTTGATGAATTTGAACTGGATCGTCTGCCCGGCTGGCACCGAAGCGACGAGGAACCAGTTCGGATAATTCGGCGTCAACATCGGCCCGACCGCAGCGTCCCAGGTCGTCGACCAGTTACTTAGCTCAACTGTGTTACCGGTGAGGAAGATATAGTCGCCTACCGAGGTCGGGCTCGCGTTGTTGACTGTAAACGTGATCGGAATCAGTTTGGCGGTCAGAACGGTGTATGAGATCGAGTTCGAAACCTGACTACTCGAGTTCGTGACAGTGACGTTGTAGTTACCGTTTGTGACTGAAGGCGTGGTCGCGGTGATCGACGTCGATGTCCACGAATTCACGGTCGCGGTAGTCGTGCCGAATTTGACCGTCCCGGTTGTCGATCCGAAGTTCTTGCCGGCGATGACGACCTTCACGCCTGACTGGCCGTTCGTTGGTCCAATCGAGCCGATCTGAGGCGTCGATGCGCCTTCCGTGAACTGCCACACGCCGACCGTGTGCGCCGGAAGCGTGAAAGTCGTAACTGGATTGTTACCGCCTGATCCCGTGCTCACGCTGATCGACGATCCGCCCAGCAGACCGCTCATGTAATCAGAATAACTGCCCGCGGGAAGCGACGTGTTCAGGCCGCTGATGCTGTAGCCCGTCGTCTCGTTCTTATTGATAGCGATTAGCACGACGTTGCCGAAGAACTTTCGTTCGTAGATGTAAACGTCGTTATTGATCCAACGCTGGCTCATCGAGCCGTACGGAATCGCAGGGTTGTTGCGACGCAGCGTCGAGAGACTGCCGATGAGCTGGTACGAGGTTGTGGACGTGCTGAAGTTCGCCATCATCGGCCGGTTGTATGGATCCGTGCCGCCGCTCGTGTCGTTGTGCAGGTATTGTTCGGTGCCGTAGTAGATGCACGGAATGCCGCGACTGGTCAGCGTGAACGCGAGCGCCTCGTGCAGGCGATTGTTGTTATTGTTGATGGAGAGGAAGCGCGCCATGTCGTGATTGTCGATGAACGTGACGAGATCTTCTTTCCACGTGAAGTTGCCACCTTCCGTCGAGATGACTGAATCGATCTCTGAGAAGTTTGCGTTCGAGCCGAAGACGTTCCGGATCGCTGTGTTCAATGGAAAATCGAGCAGCGAGATGCCGCTCTTGTTCGCGAATTTATACGAGTCGCGATAGAGCGGGTCGGAAGTGTTGCCCTGATACCACTCACCAAACAAAAAGCTGTCGCCATAGGTGTAGATCGAATTCGCGAGACTGTACTGCCAGCCCCACGTCAGGTGCTTGACCGCATCGATGCGAAAGCCGTCCACGCCGTGTTGTTGAAACAGTTGCGCGGCAGCTTTCAGGTAAGAATCCATCGTAGCGTGCTCTTGATTGATGTCCGAGAGATCGAAGAGCGTGTAGTACTGCACCTGGTAGCGATCGTCCCAGCCGCCGCCCGAGATGTTGGCGTTGTGATGGAAGTAACCGTTGCTGTCGCTGGTGAAGTTGCCGAGCAGTGTGCCATTGTCGTAAAGCGCGCCAAACTCTCCGGCGTTGTTTTGAGTCGAGTGATTGGGCGCGAAGTCGATGATGACTTTGATTCCATTTGAGTGCGCGGCGCTGACCAGGTTGTCAAACTCGGTCCACGTATTACTCGAGTTGCCGAAGTGTTCTTCGATACGTTTGAAGTCGCGCGCCTGGTAACCGTGATACGACGCGGTCGGATTGCCGCCGCCGTCAGGAATGTTTGTGTTGAGATTGTCGACCGGCGGCGAAATCCAAATCGCGGTTACGCCGAGGCCCGCGAGATACGACATCTTCTGTTGAATGCCCGCGAGATCGCCGCCCCAGTAAGCGCGCCAGTTGGTTTTGGTTGAATCGTAGAGCCCGGAGCTCTGCGAAGGATTGTTGTTTGTGCTGCTGCCGTCGAAGAATCGATCGGTGATGATTTGATAGATGACTTCGCGCTTGAAATCCGCGGCGCGGGTCGTTGTTATTGGTGTGAACAGAAGCGTGCAGAGAAGTGCGACAACTGAAAGCCGCTGTGTGAGCGTTAACATGAAGTACCTCCGTGTGGAGTTATAACAGGATTACAGGATTTTTCAAGATTTGCTGATCTTGCTCGGCATGTATGTCTGTAATCGCACCAACGTATGTATGATGTCAGGGACGTTGTTAGTGGCCCAATGCAGGCTGGGTCAAAAATCCCCTCTTGACCAATAAACGTACTGATTTTATTCTCTCCAATGTAAGTAGATCTTGCCTCCCGTTACTCGCCTTAGCGAGTGAACCTCCCAGTTGAATACTCACATTAAGATTTGGTCAGGGGAAGGTGTGTGTCGATGCCACTCGGTGGGAAGTCGAAAGGTAACTGGTCACTCTCCGATATTTCCTTAAAGTATCGTCTGCCTATTCTCATTGGGACTCTCCTGGCGGCAATCATCCTGGCTTGCAGTTGGGCCTCCTATCGGGCGGTGAAGGCTTCGGCCCTCGACGCCGGCCGCGAGCGTCTACAAAACCTGACGCAGCAACTCTCGACCACGTTGCAACAGTCGGCAAGCAACTTACTGACGAAAACAGCCACAGTTGCAAACGAGCCGGTGATGCGGGCGTTCGTGAAGTCTCCTGAGCCGGCATCCCAAGCTGACGTTCAGAATCTGTTGCACCAGTTCACCGCACCGCAAGACGCAAACGCGATCAGAGTCGAGCTGTGGAACGCACAAGGCGCGCTTTTACTAGTCGCGCCCGAAAGCGATACAAAACCACTCGGCGATCTAACGACCGACTTCAAACAAGTCTCGGCTGAACCATTCAAGGCAGTCGGTGAGATAAGGCAGTTGAAAGACGCGATCGGTTTTCCAACTGTCGTGGCAATCAAGAGTGAAGACGGAAAAGTCGCAGGCTACCTGGTCCGCTGGCGCAAGCTCGCAGCCAGCGCCGACACACGCCAGCAAATGACGCGACTGCTCGGTACCAGCGCCACGCTGTATCTCGGCAACCAGAACAATGAAACGTGGACCGACCTCGCGAACATCGTCGCAAAGCCACCGGTCGACGTTCGCGGGAAAGAAGATATCTCGTCCTACAATCGTAATGGTGACGTGATTAGTCTGGCGCGACCGATTGCCGGCACTCCGTGGCTGCTATTGATCGAGTTTCCGGACAACGTTGTCCTCAAACCCGTCAGCGGTTTCGTGAAGCGCATGATCGTGATTGGTGTGTTTCTATTTGTGATGGGAATAGCGGGCGCGTTTGTGCTCAGTCGAAACATCACGGGTCCGTTGTACGAGTTAACCGGAAGCGCAACTGCGATCAGTCGCGGCGATGACTCGCGCACTGTCGACATTCACCAGCACGACGAAGTCGGACAACTCGCAAGCGCATTCAACACAATGGTAGAAAAGCTGCGCGACTCGCAACGCGAACTCGAACACAAGGTACAGGAACGAACAGCGCAACTCGAAGAAGCCAACCGGCAGCTCGAATCTTTGTCACAAACAAATGCTGCCAAGCGCAGCGTCGCCGAGAAGGAGCGCGCCGACGCGCTCGAAGCTTTGTACAACACGGAGAAGCAGTTGCTCCAGTCGCAAAAACTCGAAGCCGTTGGCCGGCTCGCCGGCGGCATCTCGCACGACTTCAACAACCTGCTGACAGTCATTCTCGGTTACAGCGACATCATGAAGCGCAACTTGCAGGAAGGTCATCCACTGCGACGCAACGTCCAGGAGATCGTCAGGGCCAGCGAGCGCGCCGCTTCGCTCACGCGACAACTCTTAGCGTTCAGCCGCAAACAAGTCATGCAGCCGAAAGTGTTTGATCTGAACACAGTCGTCACTGATCTCGAGAAGATGTTGCGGCGGATGATCGGCGAAGACATCGAGTTGCGCGTGAGTTTGCAGGACGAGCTTGGGAACATCAAAGCCGATCCGGTGCAGCTCGAGCAGGTGATCATGAATC
>Ga0134124_10002757_pt1 | contig 14189 bp, 10 predicted proteins | sample KB304_FD_96880 | JGI IMG/M metagenome (GOLD analysis project Ga0134124, IMG submission 96880) | Terrestrial soil microbial communities without Nitrogen fertilizer from Kellogg Biological Station, Michigan, USA - KB3-0-4 | ecosystem: Environmental > Terrestrial > Soil > Unclassified ... | reverse complement strand
TTGAATGGTCGAGCCACCTTGACCGGGACGCCGTGCTGGCGGGCAAAGTTGACGCAAAGGGTCTCGCCGTAGCGCTTCGACTCGTCGTAGCAGGCGCGCGCCCCAGTGCACGATACGTTGCCGCGGTAGGTCTCCGGCGTCGGAATATTGTCCAGCGTCGGATCGCCATAGATCTCACTGCTCGAATAGAACAGCACGCCCTCGACGGGGCGGTCCGTAGCACTTTGCGCGCGACTATAATCGAGAATGAAGCGCAGACCATTGATGTTGGCATCCATGGTCTCGATGGGGTACTTGCGATAGTAGGTGGGAGACGCAATCGAAGCGGCATGAACGATGTACTGCTGGCTTCCGAGGTCGGCCGGTAGAGGCTGCGTGATGTCGTGTTTGAGCAGCCGAACGCTCCCTGCCAACGCGGTCAGCCAATCGGGAACGCCACGCATAAAATTGTCAAGCACCGTCACATTAATGGGCGGTGCACTTGGATTCAGCTTGTTCCAGTGCAGGGCAGTCTGGACCAGATAGTAACCAAGGAAGCCGGCGCCACCGGCGATCAGCAAGTTGCGACCGGAGAGCTTAGGCAGTTCCCCGGCAAGTTGCTTGACGATGAGATCGAGATCAGCTGCCTTAACCTGTTCCGCGTTCATTTATATTGCCATGATGATATTTTTGCGAATGGCACTGTGGGGTTTATGCCTTATCTGTCAAGGCATTTGCCACTGAGAGACGCCAGACTTGGCCGCAATGCTTAACTTCCCTCCGCATGCCTGAACGCTGGCTGGAGTGAGCCTCCGGCGAACTGTGCGTACACTCGGTGGGGACGGTAACTTTCTTTAGGGATTGCCAAGCCGACTGTATTCGCCCCAGCAATGATTTGACTAGAATGCCAAGGCAGTGCTTGCAAACGCGGCAACAACTGACGCAACGATAGTCACAAGCGGCCCATAAAGATTATAGTCGAGAAAGGCGGTAGACCTGTGCAGACAGGGATGCGCCGCCCGGAGAAAGTAGGCTCATGAGAACATTGCGGCTCGGCGCGCCCGGCGACCGTCTGTCGGTCCTCTGCCTGGGCGCCCACTCGGACGACATTGAGATTGGCGTCGGCGGAACATTGCTGACCTGGCTGGCGCAGGGTCTCAAGCTGGATGTCTTTTGGTGCGTCCTGAGTGGTGGCCAGGATGTTCGGGAAGTCGAAGCCCGGGCGTCAGCAAGTGACTTCCTACAGGGTGCGGCTAGTGCGCAGGTCAAAGTCATGCCGTTCAAGAACAGTTTTTTTCCTTCACAGGAGCACGAGATCAAGCCCTGGTTCGAATCCCTCAAGTCCTGGGCAAACCCGGATCTCATTCTCACCCATCGCCGCGATGACCTGCATCAGGACCACAGGGAGGTCTGCCGGCATACCTGGGCGACGTTTCGCGACCACGTCATTCTCGAATATGAGATTCCCAAATGGGATGGCGACCTCGGTCAGCCCAATTTCTATGTCCCTCTGACGGCCGAGGTTCTGCAGCGCAAGATCGACCTTCTCGTCGCACATTTCGGCACACAGCGAGGGAAGGACTGGTTCGATGACGAGACATTTCGCGGACTTGCCCGGCTGCGCGGCATGGAGAGCCGGGCGCCAGAGCACTACGCGGAAGCTTTCTTCGCGCGAAAGCTCGTTCTTGGCTGATCCTTGGCTGATCCTTAGCTGATCAGCTGCTCACGCGGTAACGCCGGCACTCATTCTCCGCTTCAGCTCGCTCTCAATCTGATCGAGCAGTGGGAATTTCTGATCCTTCTCCGAGATCATCTCGATTGGCAGGGGCCAGCTCAGCCCGAGACGCGGATCATCTTGCCTTAGACCACCTTCCGCCTCGGGGGTGTAGAATTCGCCCGCTTGGTAGCTCGCATCGCTGTTGTCGCGCAGCGTCTGATAGCCATGGGCGAAGCGCTCGGGAACATAGAGCGCGCGCTGGTTCTCTTCGTTGAGTTCGACCGCCACATGCTGCAGATAGGTGGCACTTTCGGGGCGCAGGTCCACAATGACGTCGAGGATCGCGCCTCGCGTGCAGCGCACGAGCTTGGTTTCAGCTGCCGGCGGGTATTGAAAATGCATGCCCCGCACCGTCGCTTTTTTTGGGTTGGATGCGAAATTGACCTGCGCAACGACCGGCTTCAGTCCGTGTGCCTTGAATTCGTTCTGGCAAAAAGCCCGCGCAAAAAAACCCCGCGCGTCCTGTCTGCGCTCCAAATCGATGACAAAGGCGCCCTTGAGTGCGGTCTCACTGAAAATCACAATTCATCTCCCGATACGGACATCGTGTCATGTGCGAAAATGAAGCAATGCTTGGCTGCGCGCAACAACGCCAAGCTCTCCGCAGGGTGATTTCCGAAGCAGGCTTTATGACATCGAATTGACGCGTCATGAAACTATAGTGCGGTTCTTGCGCAGGAAACCACTGGCGGTATACTTGGATTGGCGATCTGCAACCCTTTCTTACGACCGTTAGATATTTACCCTACTATGGACTAGCTCCGGTTGTACCGGTCGCAATCCATAGAAGTTTGTTGAATTCAGTGCGATTGATATGAGAAAGATAGCAGGCCCTGAACCCCGGGGCCAATGATCGTTAATCAAATTGTCATGGACCTCGTTCGATCGCAGTCACGGTCGGAGGTCATGTGCGTGAGTGCGCAAATGAAAGTCGTACTTTTCTGCGGTGGTCTTGGGACGCGGATCCGCGAGTATTCGGAGAACGTACCCAAGCCGATGATCCCGGTCGGCGCCCAGCCGATCCTTTGGCATGTCATGCAATATTACAGGCACTACGGACATCGGGACTTCATCCTTTGCCTCGGCTACAAGGCCAATGTGATCAAAGACTACTTTCTGAACTACAAGGCATCGGCCGAGAGCGATTGCGTCGTTTCGGAGTTCGGCAGCAAGATTGAAATACTGGGCGAACAGCCGCCCGATTGGCGGGTCACGTTGGTGGACACTGGCGTGTGGCGCAACATTGGTGAGCGCCTTTTCGCCGTCAAAGATCACCTGCGGGGCGAAGACATGTTCCTCGCGAACTACAGCGATGGCCTTACCGACGTACCGTTGCCTGAGATGGTCGAATTCTTCAAGAAGAGCGGCAAGATCGGCTGTTTCGTTGCGGTGCGCGCTCCGTTCAACTTCCATCTGGCCGAATTCGAGGAGGACGGTTTGGTCCGCCGATTCCGTTCCAACAAGGAATCGGAAGTTTGGATCAACGGTGGCTATTTCATCTTCCGCAAGGAAATCTTTGACTATATGCGCGACGGCGAGGAACTGGTGCTGGAGCCGTTTGAGCGGCTCATTAAGGCACGCGAGCTCATCGCCTATCGGTACGAAGGGTTTTGGCGCGCGATGGATACACTGAGAGACAGGCAGGTCCTCGAAGAAATGGTTGAGCAGGGGAAAGTGCTGTGGCGCCCCGGCGGGGATCATCTATCGCCAAAGTAGAACATGAAGCTTGGCAATTGCTCGCTGGATCGTTGTCGGTCTATGCCCTGTGGCCCGGACTTCGTGTTCAGGACGTGGTGCCCAGCACTTCGCTGAATGGAAGCTGCCATGACTGACAAGTCCAAGACGCCTTCTCCGCGGTTCCGCGCCGGTGAATGGGTGCAGGTCAGGACCAAGGAAGAAATTCTTAGTACATTGGACGCCAAGGGCCAGCTCGATGAGCTGCCGTTCATGCCCGAGATGCTCCGATATTGCGGGACGAAAATGCAGGTGAGCAAACGGGCTCACAAAACCTGCGATCCTGCCGTGGGGATCATCGGCAGAAAGATGGCGAGTACGGTTCATCTCGAGAACATTCGCTGTGATGGATCGGCCCATGATGGCTGTGAAGCCAAGTGTCTGATCTTCTGGAAGGAGGCGTGGCTCAAGCGCCTCGACGGCGAGCCTCCCGCGTTCCCCCCAGTGCCTTCGGGCGCCCGATTCACCGAGGATGCCCTCCGATCTGCTGTCAAGATCCCTGCTGCGACCGGCGAAAGCGAACCGACTTATGTGTGTCAGAACACGCAGATCAAGTTCGCAACGCAACCTTTGAGCTCCTTGGATCTGCGCCAGTACGTCGAGGACTACACGTCGGGAAACGTCCGCCTCTCCCAGCTTGCCACCGGCTTTGTGTACACGATTTGGCGGACCATCGCCGAAGCCGGGATCGGAGTTGGCTCTGCGATGCGCTGGATCTTTGACCGGTTCCAACGTGCTATCGGCAGTACGCCTTACCCGTTGCGGCCCTTCGGCGTTCCCAAGGGCACCGCGACGCCGAAAGCGCTGCTTGATCTGCAGGAAGGTGAGCGCGTTCGCGTGAAGCCGCTGCATGAAATACTCAAGACACTAGACTCCAATTACCGCAATCGCGGATTGTATTTTGACACTGACATGGTGCCATATACCGAACGCGAATACATCGTCGAGCGTCGGGTAAAGCAGATCATCGACGAAAAGACCGGGAAGATGATCCGGATCAAGACCGATGCAATCATGCTCAAGGATGTCGTTTGTGGGGCGCGTTATGCTTTTTGCCGCCGGTTCTGTCCACGTGCAATCCCTTCCTACTGGCGCGAGATCTGGTTGGAGCGTGTTTCAGAAGGCGGCGTCAAGAAAGATTAGGTTCGAAGAACCGCAAGGAAAGAGCGTTCGCCTTTGACACAAAAGTCCGACAAGTATTTCGAGGACAACAAGCCTTTTGAGGGCCTTGGCCGCGCGTCATTGCGCGGTGGCGCGGCATTCCTCGCCGCGCGCTCCATAAACATCATTACCCAAGTGGCATCGACGATCCTGCTGGCCCGCCTGCTCAGTCCTCATGACTTCGGTCTTGTCGCGATGGTGCTGGCGTTGGTGGGATTCGCGCCCCTGCTTATCGATTTGGGCACGACCGATGCATCCACTCAGAAGACGCGTATTACCGAAGTCGAAATCAGCACTCTGTTTTGGTTCAACATTGCCATTGGCGCTGCTTTGACCGTACTCCTTGTTAGCACCAGCGGTTTCATTGCATCCATCTTCGGCGAGCCCGCTCTGACCGGGATTGCGCTCCTATCGTCGCTCACATTTATCATGGCGGCGGTATCGAACCAGCATTACGCGCTGATGCGAAGGGCCATGCAATTCCGGCAGGTCGCGACCATCGATATTTCTGCGAATGTGATTGGCACCATCGTCGCCATTATCATGGCGTTTACAGGATGGGGCTATTGGGCGCTCGTGGCAAAGCCGGTCGTGACGTCGGGCTTGACAGCGGTTGGCGTCTGGATGAGTTGCCGATGGGTGCCGGGGCGGCCGCGACTCACGCCGGAGGTGAAGGAACTGGTTGGTTTCGGTGTGGGCGTTACGAGCTTCGCCGTGACGGATTATATGACCAAATCAGCAGATCGGCTCGCCCTGGGATATTTCTATGGGGCAGGGCCCCTCGGCTATTTTCAGAACGCGTTTCTGCTCTACAGCAATCTCTTGAGTATTCTCACAGAGTCGCTGCACAACGTAGCGGTAGCCGGTCTGAGCAAGCTCAGGGACAACGTGGAGGAGCTCAAGCGATCGTGGGCCTCGGCACTGTCTCTCGTGAGCTTTGTCACTTCCGGATTATTTGCGGGGCTGGCCGTCACCGGGCAGGATTTCGTAGTGCTATTGCTGGGAGAAAAGTGGGCGCCCGCGGGTCCGCTGCTATGCATCTTTGCTGTAAGAGGCATCGCTCACAGCGTCGAACGCTCGCTCGGGTGGCTCCACGTCCCGGCTGGGCGGTCTGATCGCTGGATGCGGTGGGGATTCATTAGCGCCGGTGTCCAACTCGCGGCATTGGTTGTCGGCCTTCCGTTCGGGCTTATTGGTGTCGCGACAGCATATACGATTGCCATGTTTGGTTTGTTTGTGCCGGCCTTGGTTTATGCCGGACGTCCATTCGGAATTGGAGTCAGGGATGTGCTCGCCGCATCGGGCCCCCAAACGGCTTCAGGACTCATCACTGTTGCGGTGGGGTTTGCGGTACAGCACTTTTTCCTCGCCGACTTCTCACTGCCAGGCAGATTTTTTACCTCCGCACTTGTCTGTCTGGTGACATATCTCGCGCTAGTGGTGGGGATCTTCAGGGTAACCGGTCCATTGCAGCTAGCGCTGTCGTTGCTGCGTGACTTCCGGCCAAAGCGATCGCGGGGAAGCACTTGAACCTGCAAGAGCAAGATCATGAAACATCTTGAGCGCATTTTCATCAACGTTGACACCTGGCCATGGAGTGTCATTTTACGCGTGGCGCTCGGGCTGCTAATCCCTCCGATGTTTCGCGCGCTGTCCGGAAGTTCCGACGCGGCCTGGATCCCTTTGATCCTTTTTGTCGGATTGTTGGTTGCGCTGCGCGTCGTTCCCGCGGTGCTGCGACATGTTCTGCCATTTTCTGCCAACGCAAAGGAAATCTGGGCAGTTCGGCGTAATATTGCCAAGCTGCATGATTCCTACCAGTGGCAGAAACTATTCTGGATCGGGCTCGGCCTGCTGCCCTATGCGTTCATCGGGAATGGGCTGAGCAACGGCGAGCTTGTGGTGATGCTCTTCTGCGTGATCGGCGGCAGCTTGGGACTTCTGTTCTGGTCCAAGGTCGATGCCAAGCCGGCCACCCAATAATGGCCTGCCACAATTCGTGGCGGGACTGTTCTTCTGGCGCAGGTCAATGCTGCGGTAACCATCCCATAAACACCGCGCATTGGGTAGTGTGACGGCGCTTTGCAGTAGATCTGCCGCCACGCCAGGCAACTTTGGCGACGTATCGACGACAAAAGGATGGAATCGTCAGCATGCCATTCATTGGGTTAGACTGCTGATCTCACCGTTAATGATGAAGGCGAAGCCATATGTTTTCAGGTGGACACTAGAGATCGACGCCAATAGCATTACCGTCACGTTGAATTGGTAAGTCTGCAAGTAAAGAGCGATCCTCCAAAATGTCCTACAAGGTTCATTCCCGACCTGCGAGCTTCGCAGCTGCAACCGCGATGAGAGGCGGGGCTCTTGGTGTTCATACCCCCGCAGGGATCCGTTAGCCGTGACACTTGCAACGAGCCTTGAAATGCTGGCTCCAGCCGTCGAAGCGCAGTTGACGCGCGTGAAGCTCAGCATAGTCATCCCTTGCTACAACGAGGAAAGGACTCTTGAGGCTTGCGTGGACAGCGTGCTCGAGATCCAGAGCGAAACGCTGGAACTTGAGCTGATCATCGTCGACGACTGCTCGACGGATGCGAGCCTGAACATTGCGCGCCGCCTCGCGGAGCGCGTTCCCGGCATGATCCTCTGTCACCACGAGAAGAACCAGGGCAAGGGCGCGGCGCTCCGCACGGGCATTGCCTCCGCCACGGGCGACTTCGTCGCAATTCAGGACGCCGACCGGGAGTACGACCCGCGCGACTTGGTGCGGCTGCTTATCCCGCTTCGTGCTGGAGAGGCGGACGTCGTGCTGGGGTCGCGTTTTCTTTCATACGGCTATCACCGCGTTCTTTATTACTGGCACTCGTTGGGCAACCGCGTGTTGACAACGCTGTCCAACATGCTCACCGATCTCAACCTCACGGACATGGAGACTTGTTACAAGGTCTTCCGTCGCGAGGTCATCCAGAGCATCACCATCGAGGAGAACCGGTTTGGTTTTGAACCGGAGGTCGTCGCCAAGGTGGCCCAGATGCGGCTCCGCGTGTACGAAATGGGCATTTCGTACCGCGGTCGCACCTATGCGGAAGGAAAGAAGATCGGGGTGCGAGACGGCTGGCGCGCCCTCTACTGCATCCTCAAATATAACCTTCCCAAGGTTCCGGTCGCGATTCAGTTCCTGTTCTACCTGCTCGTCGGCGGCTTTTCGGCCATCGTCAATCTGTTGGTGTTTGTCGTTGCGCACAGCGCCGGTCTCAGCGTCTCCGTGGCCGCGGTGACGGCTTTCTTCATCGCCGCGCTGGTCAACTACTTCCTGTCGATCAAGCTGATCTTTCGACACAATGCCAAATGGCGGACGTCATCCGAGCTCCTGGTGTATTTCTTCGTGGTGTCCGTGATCGGCATCATCGACATGTACACCACGGTCGGGTTCGTTTCACTCGGCAGCCCGCCCTGGCTGGCCAAGGTCGGTGCGACGGCGATCGGACTGGTGCTGAATTTCGCCGCTCGGCGCTTCATCGTGTTTCCAGAGGCACCTAGGCCCGATTGGAAACCTCAAGACCCCAAGTAGGCTGAAAGGCGGAGTGCGAGCGAGGCGGCGAGTCGACCGCTTGAAACTCAGCCTCCGGTTGGCTCGATGATAACGGCATTGCCGCGCAGCGTGTTGCTTCCGCGCCGCAGCGCTTTCTGGGCTTCTTGGTAGTCCGCGGGATTCTTGATCAATAGCTCGACCGCGTAGACCTGATTAACGAACTCCCATTTCGTAAGCAGAATGCGCCGATGCAGTTGGTGGTCGACGTTGAGTCCGTCGAGGGCAGCGCGTAGGAGCTCATTTCTTATTTCCTGGCGATCGGGCGCGAGCACCCAGACGATCAGCGCCGGAAACCTGGCCGGTGGGTGATCGTCACGAACCGCACGTACTGCCGCCGGGCTAACCTCCAACACGCGGTCTGACAACTTGACCTTGGGCCAGCTTTCGTCGCCAGCCCAGCTTGTGGAGCGAGGATCGCCGGGGGTGACAAGGAAAGCGAGGTGCGTCGCAGTGGTGATGCGATCGAGGCCGTCGAAAACAATGAGGTCCCACCGCGGAACATGGACAAGACGCGACCAGCCTTGCTCTTGATCGAAGGATGTAATGTAGGGGCGGTCGTTCACGAACTGGTGCTGAAGTCCCCGCTTGTATTCCACGAGTTCGGATACGGCACTTCGCAGGCTCGCGTGCTGAACCATCACCAGCAGGCCAGCGCCGATGATGGCAGCCCCGGTGATAATTGGCTGCAGGCGATCCGCGACACGCCGGAGCCCGAGTTCGGCCAGGTGCGTAGCTCCCAGGGTGACCAGGGGTAGAAAGTAGCCGCAGGTTCGACCGTACGGCAGCTTCTGCGCCACCACGAAGTGGGCAAGGCTGATGACCGCCGTGAGGATGCAAACCGCCCCGAGGTGACGCGTTCGAGTATCGCGCCACATGAGATACCACCCGACAACACCCGCAGCGCCGACGAGCCCCCAGACCGGATTCGGGAACAGGTATAGAAGCACGTCCAATAGGCGGGGAAAGAAGTCGAGTCCGTGTGCGGGGATGCCGAACTCCTGCATCGAAACCAGGACGTAGGGAAGGAAATGGATAAAGAAGAGCACGACGAAAAAGCCGAGGACGATGCCCTGCACGAAGAGGTTTTGACGATAGGCGCGCAGGTCCTCAGGGCTCAGCTCTTTCCAGACTGATCCCGCTGCCTCCTGTATGCGCGGTGGAAAGAGCCATAGTGCGAGGTAGAGTGGAGCGAGCCAATCCACAATGAGATTGACCATGTTTGAGAACGACAGAATTGCCACCAAACCGCAGAGCGCGCCCCAGACAATGGACGACGGTCGACGAGGCAAGGCATCGGCGAGGAGCAGCAGCAGCACGACCTGCAAGGCGAGCATCCAGGAATAGCCGCGCGCCTGCAGGCTGTAGATGTGGACGTAGGGCCAGCTTGCGCCGACCAGCAGCGCCAACGGCCAAGCCAGTCGATGGCCGCTGCGCCACGCCAGCCACGCCAGTGCCGCGGCGAACATGAGCGCCCCGGCCCATGCAGGAAAGCGCACCGCCGCTTCTCCGCCCGGAGACAGCGCCGTACTCAAGTTGACAAGCACAGAATGCACGATGTGATCATTTGGCTCCCGCCAGACGGAGATCGCCCGGTACACGCCCGCAATGAGCTGCATCGCATTCGGTCGCTGGACGGGCAGCATGTCCTCAGCCCGGTCAGCGTGGGTCGGAAGCCCGTTGGCCTGAAACGTCGCCCACGAGTAGTTCTCGAGGTTGAGCATCTCATCCCAGGTGAGCGGCTCGCGCATCTGTGCGCCCGCCATACGATCGACGAACAACCAGAGAGAGAGCGCGATCGCCACCGCGGCCGGAACGGCCATGAGCGCCCATCTCAGCCTGGTTGATCGATCGCTGATCGGCTTTGAGGACGAGACTGCTTGCATTGCCTTCTATTCGCCCGCTGGTGAGACCGACAGCCCGCTGGGCGGGCCGAGCAGCCGCACCGAATGCCGTGGGATCGGGGCAAGCCGTCGAAAGGATGTGGCCCACGTTCGCAAAGTGTAGCCCAGGCAACGCCGGAGGCCTAGTCTCCCGATCGATATCGGGTGAGCCACACAATGCGTTCTGCATTACGGAAATAAGACTGGATCCATCATGGCGCCCCGCACAAGGTTAACGTTAATCACCCCGTGCCCTGATAGCGATGAATGTAGAGCATGGCGTTGCCGTGCAAGCGGCTTCCCGATCGCACATCCTCGATCATGTTCCCGCCGTCGTGATCTAGTTTGGATCCAAGTCGCGCTGAGCCCTCAATCTGCAAAGGCGCAAGGTTGATGCATTGCAGAGTCACTTGGCGCAATGGCCAAGCTATGGCTGACCGTGCCTTGATTCTTCTTTCTCGACTGACCGAAATTCAAATCCACCTTCACAGAAATCTCTTACACAAAACATTCCCGCCGCGTCAGCAAAGCAGACTTGGCTGCTCGCCAGCAGGCTGAGCTTGGTTTCTAAGGGTTGCCTTCGGATGACCGCACGTCTTCGGTCGGATGCGCACAAGGGCTTCGCAATGAAGATTGAAAGCCCTCGACTCCACGGAACGCGATCGGCCGGAAGGGCCGTTTCATCCCGGCGATATGAGGACGGCGACTTGGCGTGCCCAGATTTGGCGTGCCCAGATTTGGCGTGCCCCAGGTCAGGATTATTCGACCCGTTTGTGATTGAACGACGGCTTCTCAGGCTTGATTGCGACCGTCCACGCGCATCCCTAAGCTCAGCCCGCAGTTACTCGCTGGATTGCTGGGGGTCTCCCGGGAGATGCATCGAGCGCGCCAACAGGATGCTTAGAACAAGCAAACTCGGCGTGAATGCCACCATCATCCCCAGGAGAAACCAATGATATGATTCCATCTCGATACCGCCGAACGCGTTGTTTCTGTTCTTGATTTCCCCTATCGATTGGGAAACTTTAGCCTCAAGGTGAAGCAACTTTGAGGCAGTCAAGACGCATCGTGCGACCCAATCCACAGGAATATTAGGGCGCCGCTGGTTGACAAAGAATTACCCAGACACCTGCAATCCGGGGCCGATGGGTGAGAAAGTCTACTCGGATACTCATATGCGGTACTCTTGTGAGGGTCGAAGCCCGCGGACCATCTCTGTCCCGCGGAACTCAACGCGGGTTTTGTTCAAACAATTATCCGAAGGTTTGGTTCCCGAATTAAGGGGTGCGGTGGCACTATGGCAGGCGAGCGGTGGCACGAGGCGTGGACGTTGGACGCTGGAATCGACCCCGGCCCAGCTGTTCTTGAAGGGCCCAATGGGAGGCGGGGCCTATGGCGAGGCGGTCACTCCGGCGCCAATTGGGCCTCGATTTCGCGGCTCGATCAGCGCCTGCGATGCTGGCCATCCCGCTTGATTTCGGATGCGCCGCTCACCTCAGTCGGCTCGTGACTGAGCGGGCCTTTCAGCCCAGGCTTTCCGTTCGCCGACCCGCAGGAAGCGACCTTCACTGGATGCAGGATGACGTTTCCGTTGCGAGGGCATCCCCGCATATTTTCCGCGGTGATCACGAGAGAGCCTTTCTCAATGTATGATATTGCTAAGGCTGCCTTGCTCTCATAAGACCAAGCTCTGCCCTTGAGGCAGAGATAATGAACCGCGAGACTTGCTGATCATGGTTACCCGACTTGATGCTTTAAATGCTGCGCCGGAGAGCCGCCCATGTTGACTGAACGCCGTATTCTGGTCACCGGCGGAGCCGGCTTCATCGGGTCGCATCTCTGCGATCGGCTGTTGGCGCGTGGCGATGAAGTCTTGTGCGTGGACAATTTCTATACCGGGACGCGGCGCAATGTGCACCATCTCCTGAGCAATCCCCGCTTTGAGCTCACGCGTCACGACATTTGTTTTCCGCTCTACGTCGAGGTCGATCAGATCTTCAACCTCGCTTGTCCGGCCTCGCCGGTGCACTACCAGTTCGACCCAGTGCAAACCACCAAGGTCAGCGTGCATGGCGCGATTCACATGCTGGGCCTCGCCAAACGCGTGAAGGCGAAGATCCTGCAGGCATCGACATCGGAGGTCTACGGCGATCCCTCGATGCACCCGCAACGGGAGGATTATTGGGGCAATGTCAATCCGATCGGGCCGCGCTCCTGCTACGATGAAGGCAAGCGCTGCGCGGAGACGCTTTTTTTCGACTATCGGCGCCAGCACAATCTGCCGATCAAGGTTGCCCGCATCTTCAACACCTATGGACCGGGCATGCATCCGGCCGACGGGCGCGTGGTCTCCAATTTTGTGATCCAGGCGCTGCGCAATGAGAACATCACGATCTATGGCGAGGGGCGGCAGACCCGCTCCTTCTGCTATGTCGACGATCTCGTTGAAGGGCTCATCCGGCTGATCGAGACCCCGGATGATGTCACCGGTCCCGTCAACCTTGGCAATCCGGTTGAGTTCACGATCCGGCAGCTTGCCGAGCTCGTGATCGAGCTCACGGGCTCGTCGTCAAAGGTCGTTTTCAATCCGCTACCGCAGGACGATCCCAAGCAGCGTTGTCCCGACATCAGCCTTGCCAAGTCGGTGCTCGGATGGCAGCCGCAGATTCAGCTTCGCGAAGGTCTCAAGAGAACGATTGACTATTTCGATCTGCTCTTGCGTGAGAAGAAGGCGTAGCGACTGATCGGCGCCCTCCCGTTTTCACGCCGTCGACTCAGCGGACGACCGCCCCGCTTGCGTGGTTGGGACATAGACCACGGCGGGCTGGAAGGCTGACGAGCGCCCCACGCAGGTATAGGCAAATCCCTGCCGCTGCATGTCTTCCGGACGGTAGATGTTGCGCAGGTCCACGATCACCGGGCAGGCCATCAGATCCTTGAGCCGATCGAAATCGAGCGCGCGGAACTGCTCCCATTCCGTCACGATGACAGCCGCATCGGCCTCCTCGACGCAGTCATACGGCCCGTCGCAATAGGTCACGTCGGTGAGCACCTGCCGCGCCTGATGCATGCCCTCGGGGTCGTGGACGCGCACTTTGGCACCCATGTCCTGCAGCGCGACGATGAGCGGGATCGAGGGTGCTTCGCGCATATCATCGGTGTTGGGCTTGAAGGTCAGGCCCAGCACCGCGACGGTCTTGCCGCGCAGCACGCCCGAAAACGCCGCCGCCACCTTGCGCGCCATGGCGCGCTTACGGGTGTCGTTGACGCTCTCGACCGCCTCGAGAATGCGCATCGGGACATCGAAGTCCTGCGCGGTCTTGATGAGCGCGCGCACGTCCTTGGGAAAGCATGAGCCGCCATAGCCCGGCCCGGCATGCAGAAATTTCGAGCCGATGCGATTGTCGAGACCGATGCCCCGTGCGACCTCCTGCACGTCGGCGCCGACCCGCTCGCACAAATCCGCAATCTCGTTGATGAAGGTGATCTTGGTCGCCAGAAACGCGTTGGCGGCATACTTGATCAGCTCGGCCGTTCGGCGCCCCGTGTACAGGATCGGTGCCTGGTTGAGAAAGAGCGGGCGATAGATCCCGGCCATGACCTCCTTCGCGCGCTCGTCCTCCAGTCCGATGACGATGCGGTCGGGGTGCTTGAAATCGTGGATGGCGGCGCCTTCCCGCAGGAACTCCGGGTTGGAAACGACGGCGAACTGGCTGTCGGGGCGCAGGTCCCGAATGATGCGCTCGACCTCGTCGCCAGTGCCGACCGGCACGGTCGACTTGGTGATGATGACCGTGAAGCCCTTCAGCCCCGCGGCGATCTCGCGCGCCACGCCATAGACGTAGGACAGATCGGCATGACCATCTCCGCGCCGTGAGGGGGTGCCAACCGCGATGAAGATTGCGGCTGCGCCGTCCAATCCCTCCGCCAGGTTCGTGGTAAACGACAGCCGACCTTGCCGCACGTTCGCGGCGACCAGCTCCTTGAGCCCGGGCTCGAAGATCGGGATCTCGCCGGCATTCAGGGCGTCGATCTTGCTGGCGTCCTTGTCGACGCAGGTCACCTG
>Ga0134124_10002756_pt1 | contig 14191 bp, 20 predicted proteins | sample KB304_FD_96880 | JGI IMG/M metagenome (GOLD analysis project Ga0134124, IMG submission 96880) | Terrestrial soil microbial communities without Nitrogen fertilizer from Kellogg Biological Station, Michigan, USA - KB3-0-4 | ecosystem: Environmental > Terrestrial > Soil > Unclassified ... | reverse complement strand
GCCTATCGGGTTCTCCTACCTCAAGAGCAAATTCCAGACCCAGCAGCGATTCCAGGACACCAAACTCGAAGTTGGCGTAGGCTTCCGTGGCTTGGCCTTCAACGGCGCAACGGTAGTGGCTTCGCGCTACTGCCCTGGCTCTTACCTGACAGGTCCAACGGGCGCTGGTACTGCCGATCCAGTGGCGACCACAACGCTTTCTGAAATGTCATCCCCTGGCGGCGGCAATCCCTCCGTCACTGTTTACCCGGTTGGTTCGCTCAGCAATAGCGGCGAATCTCTGTGGATCTTGAACGCCCGCAAGCCGTTCCTGAACTACTATGTGTCGAACGATCCGACTTTCGGCGGCGGGTTCCGCAACTTCATCCCGGAGGCTGCGAGCACCGTGGTTGTGGGTCAAGTGCTTCTGGCGCATCAGTTGACGCTCCAGCCGCGTTACCATCGGCAACTCTACGGGTTCTCGGCCTAAAGGAAAGGATCTAAGGAGATAATCACATGCCTAATGCAAATCGCGGAACTTCAATGTACTTGGGGGGCTTCAGCAGCCCCGATACGCTCAACCAGCCGCTTACCGCAAGCCCCGCTGGAGCTACCACGCAAGCCCCGAACCAGTGGTATGCTCCCGGTGACATCGGCGTTACCTTCGAGTATCAGGACAAGGCGTATACCGTCGCCATTCTGGACTCCGGCGCTACTTCGGCCAATACCGTAGGCGCTCCCGCTGCTAACATGCTGCTGTTCTGGAAAAGTTACGCTAACCGGATCGTTACCAACGACTATCGGCAGTCTATTTCTCCAACTTCTCCGGGTATGGCAGTTGCGGGCGTTCTGCGTGTCACGCCTACAACCATTGGAACTGGCGGAAACGTCATTGCCATGTTGATTAAAGGAAACGGGATCACAGTCAAGGCTGGTACTACGGCCATTGGCGCTGTTATGGCGAATACTGCCGCCAATACCGCAAGCGTGGTCACGGCTACCACTACCCTCATGCAAATCGGCCATGCGACGACAGCCGATGCTGCTGGAGTGGCCACGGTCAACGTGGATATTCCGCAGTTGCCCTAAGGAGCAAACATGGCAGCAGTCACCGTCAATTCGCGGTATCAAAACGTCATCGGGAGCAGGCGGGCGATTTACTTCAATGTGACGCTCGCCACTTCTGGAGACACACTCAATACGGGGCTGGAATCGGTGCTTTTTGCGGTAGCGTCACAGACTACCAATGCGCCCAGCGTCATCGCCAAATCTGGCGGAGGAACAACTCCAGTCACCCTCACTTTCACTACAGGGGGAGTCTGGACAGGCGACCTCGAAGTGATCGGAACCTGATCTAAGGAAGCGGGCGTGTGCCTATTGACACTTTTACTACTCTCTGGAACCGATTGCTGCTACGCGCCCCAGCAATCGGTCCCGCCACGTCCCAAGACTTCGTTAGGGACGCCTTCCAGCAACTAGCCGAACGCCGAACTTGGTCCTGGCGGCGCGGCACTTCGTCGTTTTACCCGCACATCTTCTACAACACCGGGACCGCTACCGCTACTTTCAATTCGCCCTATATCACCGGCAACGGGACCACTTGGGATGTAAGTTGGGTAGGCGCTCAATTCCGTGGCGGGGCTATCCCATCGGCTTTCCCAACCTATACGATCCTAGCGGTGCTGTCCCCCACCTCAATCCTGCTGGATAATCCGTGGGCTGGGGCGACGGTCACAGACCAATACCAGATTTTCCAATGCTACTTTCCGGTTCCAGCGGATTTCCAGTCTTTCGAGTCCCTGACGAATCCAACCAATTCATACAAGATTTGGACACAGTTAACGCAGGCCGATCTTGACCTCATGGACCCGCAGCGCGTTTGCTCAGGAGTTGTTTATGGATCAGCCTTCTACGATTACACCGCCAACTACCAAGGGGAAATCGGGGCCGTCCTCCAGGTTGGAGGCTCTGGTTCGTCGCCCGTATCGACCACGTCTCAAGGGTACTCGTTCCCAACTGCTTCGACCTACGTCATCCAAATCACAACAGGGGGCGCTGTCGGGTCAGTCATCTTCGAGTGGAAGCAAGATAGCGGGGCCTACACGACAGGGGTCCCTGTCCCGGACTCCTCGCCTATTGACCTAAGCAACGGCGTCCAGGTCTATTTTCCTGCCGGAACATACGTCGCTGGAGACATCTTCATCATCAATGCCACCACGGAGGCGGTCCCGTCAGTTCCGCGCTATGAGTTATGGCCGCGCCCCATAAACGCCTTTTATGTGCTCCCATACTTGTACATCAAACTTCTGCCTGAACTCACTGACTCTCAGCCCCAGTTGCCTCCATTTGTGGCACAACGAGGCGACGTACTCATTGAAATGGCACTTGAAAAGTGCGCCCAGTTCCCCGGAACCGCGACTACTCCAAACCCTTACTACAACCTCGCGTTAGCGGATCGGCACGCGAATAAGGCCGCGATGCTCATACAGGAATTGGAGAAGTACGACGATAACACGGGTTCTCAGGACATCACCTACCAGAACTTGCCCTATGCAGGGCCGTTCTTCGATGGTTCCTGGATGCAAAGCCATGCTTGGCCGGGGTACGCCTAAAATGCAGCCATCCCAATATATGTACGTTTCTGACCACTCACCCTCGATAGGGCCTATCCAGGAACTTATCCACAACCCGGACACCCGCAGTTCGCATCAGGTGGAAATTGACGAACGCCGCTGGCACGATAAGGCCCTGCATCGCCGCGTAGACGCGCTGATCGTTGAAGTGGGCCGTGTATCCGACTTCATCTTCCTGATAGCTGAAAAGCAGGATCAGTTAGCGCGGGACTTGCAGGCTGAACGGATAGCGCGGATGGATAATGAATCTGTCCTGAAGGGGATTATTGAGGCCCACAAGTTAGCTACAAGCGAGTATGTGCTACTCTCCGAAGCTCGTATGGCAGTTGCAATCAAAAGAATCACGGAACTTGAGGGAGTGGTGGTGGCGCTAACGGAACGTACATGGTGGTCGATGTTCAAGGATTTATTCAAAAGGAGATCGTAATGGCTAAGACAATCAAGGAAAGATCGGCTCCAGTACGGGACAAAGTGACCGTCAGGGGCTTTTATCGGCTCAACATTGTGGAAGATCGCAATGGCAAATCAATCATCGTCGGGGATTCCGGCTGGGTCCGAAACACCATCACCAATGTAGGGTTCCAGTTCGGCATCACTTCCTGCCTTGGCGGTGTCGCTGGTTCCTCGCAGATCACCTATGCCGCGCTAGGCACCGGAACCGCTCCTGGAGCTACCGATACGTCGCTTAACGGCGAGATCACGGACGTTGCCGGCGCACGCTGCGCCGTCACTCCGACCACGATTGCCTCTAAGACCGTCCAGTTTGCCTTCACGCTGGCTTCGGGCGTCTACACCACGACCAAGACCATCCAGAACGTTGGGCTGTTTCAGACCTCGACCACGAATGCTGGTTCCTGCTATGCGGGGAATACCTATGCTACTAGCCAGCTTCAGAGCAACCAAGCCGTTAACGGCAGCTATCAATTAAGATTCTCTTGAGGTTACGCTTCATTGAAGCTATACTTTAGGGGATGAAAAAACGCAAGAGCGTTCCTAAGCATCCGCTTCTCAACGGACACCCGATCAAGTTGGACATTGGCTGCGGCAGACACCCGCAGCCTGGGTTTGTTGGTATCGACATCCAGAACTTCAATGATTCCCGCATCATTCAGCATGACATCGAAACCTATCCTTGGCCGCTACCTGACGGCTGTGTTTCCCTCGCCATAGCCTCCCACATAGCCGAACACATCAATCCTGCCAAGTTCGGCTTCATCAACTGGATGAACGAGATTTGGCGGGTAATGGAGGTTGAGGGCAAGCTGATGCTGGCGCTGCCCTACGCTGGCAGTCCCGGCTACTGGCAAGATCCCACCCACGTCAACCCGTGCAGTGAGCATACTTGGTGCTACTTCGATCCGCTTGACCCCAGTAAATTCTACGCATTTTATAGGCCCCGCCCATGGAAGATCGTGTCCTGCGCTTGGGACCTTCAGGGATTCATGGAAGTGGTGTTAGAGAAGCGAAGGATGGACCCCAGTTATGCCAAATAAGGATTGTCCAGTTTGCAAAGGAACGGGTAAGGTGAGTTATCGGAGAGAATACATGAAGGCTGACCCAGAAGGAAGACTCCAACCTAGCGGGCCATTCTGGGATATGGCTTGGGCAATCTGCGGGAACTGCTACAAGGAAGAACCAAAAGATGAGAAGTAAGCCCAAGGAAAAGATCACCCACACGGGCGGCACGCTCGTAGAGAACATGGGTAATTGGATGAACCGCATTGTGATCGGGCATCCCGTCACTGGCAGCGTCCGCATTGAGTGGGTCATGTCGCGCTATGGGCAGACGATCCCAACCAACTGGAGCCACATGGACATCATCCAGTTCATGTCTCCCTACGTGCCGCTGAAGTATCAGGTGGCCGATGCTGAGAACCTGATTGCCAAGTCCGTTATCGATCAGAACGCCGAATGGCTGCTGTTCTGGGAACATGACAACATTCCACCGAATGACGCGCTTATCAAGATCAACGAATACATGATCGAAGGCAAAGTACCCATCGTTGGTGGCGTCTACTTCACCAAGTCTGTGCCACCGGAGCCGCTGGTCTATCGCGGCATCGGCAACGGCCATTTCGCAGATTGGCGCATTGGGGATAAGGTCTGGTGCTCTGGCGTGCCGTTTGGCTTTACGCTCATTCATGGCGCGATCATCAAGGCCATGTGGGATGAAAGCCCTGAATACCAGATCGGCAGCATCACCACGCGGCGCGTATTCAACGCTCCCGCGAAGTCATGGATGGATCAGGCCAGCGGCGCTTACCTGTCTACTGGCGGGACTTCGGATCTGGCATGGTGCGAGCGCGTCATCAAGGAACGCTTCTTCGAGAAGGCAGGTTGGCCGCAGTACCAAGGCGTCAAGTACCCGTTTCTGATCGATACTGGGATCTTCGTTCATCACATCGACCAAGAGGGGCGGCGCTTCCCGCTGGAGATCCCCATGAGGTACAAGCCTAACGGTAAAGTGAGGGAAATAAAATGAAATATGTACGTTGGTTCAATTTTGGGATCATCCTCATGCTTGCAGTGGTAGGGGCTATTGATACTTACGAGAAGTTGGTTCAGCGTGAAACTATAGAGCATCGTCTTATTCCAGGCGTAGGTGAACACGCTGATATTCAGAATCGCCTGAATATGCTAATTCAGATTTATGACGCCTCTACGGGATACACCAAGGAATTGGCGCGTGAGTTGATTGTAGCCGAAGGACAGCCTCAGGAATCGGTGTTGCCATTGCAGCAAAGAGCCATCGTGGAGGAGATGTATTGGCGTGCTCCCAAAACTCTAGAAATACGAGTGGGAGATAGCGTTAAGGTACAAGATAAGATTCTAATGGGTAAGCCAAAGTGAGTGCGTTCGCTCCAGCAGCGATCACTTTGCAGGAAATAGCCAAGGGCTACAAGGCCCTGAAGCCGCCGCACTATCTGGATGTCTATGAGCAGTACCTATCAGGGATGCAGCATGTCCCGATCAGACTGATGGAGATAGGCATTGCCAAGGGTGGCAGTCTCAAGCTATGGCGCGATTACTTCCCGCAAGGACAGATATACGGGGTAGACGGATCTTCGGCTAACGTTGGTCTGAAACTAGGGAGAAGAATCACCACCGTAAAAGGCAACCAGTACGATCTAGCGGAGATGTCCAAAATAGCGGCCAAACTAGGGCCGTTCGACGTGGTTATTGATGACGGAGCGCACACTGGACGCGCTAGCCTTAACACCTTCCTTGCTTTCTTCCCTGCCGTGGTTCCGGGTGGATTGTACGTGATCGAGGACTGGGGGACTGGCTACTGGGCACATTGGCCGGATGGTTCCGATATCAAGAACGGTGGCAATTTCACCTTTTCCGGCAAGAAGTTTCCCAGCCATCAATCCGGCATGGTCGGATTCGTTAAGCAGTTGGTGGATGTTTGTAATACGCTTGATAGGACTAGAGGGCAGGAGTGTTCCCAGATCAACTCTATGGAGATTCTTCCGGGGATGGTCCTGCTCAGAAAGAGAACAGAGGCTAAAGCATGAAAGAAATCTACATCAACTGCTCCTGCGGCGGCGGAGCTAGTGTCAAGATCCCAGCAGAATCGAACTCGGCTTGCACGGAATGCGCCTGTGGCAAGATCCTGCTGTGGTCAGGAGAGGGCACCGCGACAATAGCGGGGGAAGCCACGTATTCCGAATGGAACGATAATCCGCCAACGCTGGGGATCTCGGTAGGCGACGGGGCTAAGGTGGATGACGTGTTTGGAGGGTAAATGGCTCGCCAAATCATCATCCTAGAAAATCAAATTCCAGGGAGAGGGGCTACGGACCCCATCTCCTATAGGTATGTGTTCTGGCTTTCCGTCCCTGCCGCTCGGCAGACGTTCTTTGCCAATGCGACAGCCACCAGCGCGGTTATTGGTGCCACGGGGCCGGAAATCTCAGCTATCCAGTCTGGGTCCATCAAGGAATTAGTTGGCGTATTTTCGTCGGCTCCAGGTACAACCATCGCGCAGATCGAGGCATCTCTAGCTACGCAGTTCGCTACGGCGCAAACCGCCATGAATAGCGCGGCACAGAACCCTTGGGATCACTACGGCACTACTTGGGACGGCACAGCGTGGACCCTGGTAACGGTGGCTTAATATGGCACAAGTAATCATATCCGAACTGTTCGGCACTAAGACAAATTTTACTATCACGGCGAGCACGCTTGCGGCGTCGGCTACGGTAGGTCGTCAGGCTACTGTGGTGGATAACACCACGAATAACGCACTCGATGCACAGGTGCAGGGAACGCTCACAGTAGGAACCGTAAGCGGTAACAAACAAATTCTGTTCTACGTCGCTGGCAGCTTCGACGGCGGGACGACTTATTCTCTAGCCAACGGTGCCAACACCATAGGCGCTAGCGATGCCGCTTTCACTCGCGTAGACCCATCCGGCAAGCCTCCTGCCTTCGTGCTCCCTGTCCCAACCGCCTCAGTTGCCTACTCTTTCGATTTCAGCGTCGCCCAGATGTTCGGCGGATCGATGCCAGATCACTGGACGATTTGCGTGTTCAATGACTCCGGCGTAGCGCTAACCGCATTCTCAGCTTGGTACAAGGAAATCCGCGCACAGGCTAACTAGATGGCAGTTATCTTCCCTAAGCAGAACTCAATCAAGCCGCCAATGGGGGCGATGTTGAATCGAAATCACCCCATCACGAACGGCCTGCTTTCCCTATGGGCGGCTTTAGAGCCTGGGGGAACAATCCTCTACGATTCGGCAGGTACAAATCATGCTTTAGGAAGTGGTAGTCTTTTGACCACCGCTCCACCATTAAGTTTTCAAGGTACTAGTCGTCTTTTTGACGGTTCTTCGGGAGCCAATGCTTCAAATGTAGTTAGGGGCGGACAGATTCCCATGACCTATGTAGGCTTGGTGAAGTGGAACGGCACCACAGGATCATATATGCAAATACTGAGGCATGAGTTAGCGACTCCCCAATTCTTGCTTATAAACAGTGCCGGGAATAGTTCTTTTTGTGTCCACAACTCAGCGACAGAATACGACAATTCAAGTATCCCAGCAATAGCTAATGACTGGGCTTGGGTGGTGGGTACTTATGACGGGGCAAATGTTAAGTGCTATCAAAACGGGGTTCTTGGGGTTAATGTCGTTGACGGATCAGCGATCACTACTTCTGCTACTGCGAATATGGGACTAGGATTACAACCAACATCAGGACAACCATTCAAAGGCAACATTTCAATGTGGGCTATGTATAATCGCGCTCTTACGCAAACTGAGATTTCGCAATGGTATGGCAATCCTTACAGCCTGGATGCTTTGCGGGCCTTTTTTTCGCAACCAAAAGAGTTTTTACTTCCTAGTATTTTGAGCACTGCTGGCCCTACTTTGACGCTGCAATGGCAAGGTGTAGACATTCGGTGATCTGGGAGAAAAAGGACTCCCCTAAAAATGAAAAAACTAGCTTTGTTAGTTTTGATTTGTCTCACGATGTGGGGTGCAAATAAACCCACGTTGAATGTAAGCTGCAACCCCTGCGCGAGCGGGAGCGCCATCATGTTCTCCGGCTCTGGATACCCTGTTACGCAAGCCAAAACCATCCGGGTATTCGTATATGACCCCGATGGGATTTTGTTCGAGGGCTGGTATTTTAAGGCCGACAGCACCGGGTCGTTCTCTGTTACAACTAGCGATATAGTGCGTGTTGGGCAGTGGCGAGTCGAGACTTCCACTCTGCACGCCAACGACTACGACCATCAGATACTCGATGCCAGTCAGACGTTTGTAGTTCAATAATTCTAGTCTCTGGCTTTAAAGCGTTATGGCTACCACCCTCCTATGCGGCTTCGAGATGAAAGCCATAGGGGAGGCTTTATCCTCTGTTGGGACCGTTTCTGTTTCTACTAGTGTTTTTAGGAGCGGGGCTGCTTCGCTTCGAGTAAACCCTACTGCGGGCGGAGGGAATGTCAGTTTCCAAATCCGCCCCGCAGGTGGGACCTTAACATCTTTCGCACAATCTTGCAGATTTTATCTGCGGGTCGATAGCGTTAACCCGTCAGGATCAACCCGACTTGTCGTAATGGGCGCTTTGGCGGCGGCGGCAGGTGTTGAATTATTCATCAATAATTCTGGAGTTTTTACCATCTTCGATGGAGCCGGGGGCGGTTCAGCATCCAGTTCAAATACTTTAACCTTCAACGATGGGGTATGGCATCGGATTGATATAGATTCTAGTGGGAGCACGCGAACTCTGTACGTTGATACTGTCCAATGGGCACAGTCAACAGGCCGAACAACTGCTGCCCCGCAAACTGATTTTACGCTTGGGGTTCAAAGTTCTGGGATTACTTGCGATTTATATATTGATGACGTAGCTGTAGACGATGGCAGCATCGGCGCTCCAGCAGCAGGAGCGAACAATTCAGTCCTCTTGTCTATTCCTACGGCTGGTAACAACGCCGGGAGTTGGACCGATGGGGCTGGAGGAACTGGAGACATCCACGGTAGCGTTGATAATCTACCCCCAATCGGAGTAGCAGCTTCAACCGCTAACGCCAAGATCAAAAATGGTGCGACTGGTTCCAATCTGGATTATGTCGCTACGATGCAGACCTATACCGTGGCTGGTGTCCCTTCCGGGGCTACGGTAAACGCCATTCAAGCAATATGTAATGATGGCGAAGAAGCATCGACAGGCACCAAGGCAGGCGGTATCTGGTGCGCTTCCAATCCTGCTCAATCCGCGTCTACCACAAGTTTCGACTATGGCGATGATACAGCCACAGTAGTTGGAACTTTCCCTAGCGGTTGGGTTACGCACTACGGAGTGGTGGCTGTAGCCCCTTCGGTAACGCTTGGCAATGCTCCTACGGTTACGGTTCGCAAAGTAGGGAGCACAAACCGCGTAGTAGATGTTGACTTCATGGGGCTGTATGTAGATTACAGTCCGGCTGGAACATCCACAATTAGCGTCAATGACACAACCTCCGCTACTACGGAATCCACAAGCATTACGGTTGTCGATCTTTTTTCGGTAAATGACACTACCGCAGCCACAACCGAAAACATGAACATTGTTCGGGCTGATTGCGTAACGGTCAACGATACCACCGTAACCGTTACCGAATCAGTGACGATCCGCGTCATTAACTTCGTTTCGGTGAATGACACTTCCACCGTTGTAGATATACCCGTATACCCGATCCATGACGATGTGGTGGTAACGGAAAGCGTAACGCTCACCAAAGTCTCCATAGTCAACGTCAGCGATTCGTCCACAGCCACAGAATCCGCAACGATCACAGTTGTCGATCTACCGTCAGTCAGCGACTCATCCACCGTCACTGAGAATGTTTCCGAAACTGTCATCACTACGCGGCTGGTTAGCGATGCCGCAACAGTCACGGAGAATATTTCTGAAGCCGTAATCACGTCTATCAGCGTTTTCGATTCCTCAACCGTGACGGAATCCGTGGTATTGGCTGTCGCCCCTCAGATCAGCGTCAGCGATTCCAGTACCGTAACCGAGAACTTAGCAGAGCAGGTAATCACGCAAATTAGCGTGAACGATAGTTCCACTGTCACGGAGAACATATCTGAACAGGTCATAACGACTATCAGTGTTTCGGATTCTTCTAGCATCACCGAATCTGTAACGCTCAATATCGTCTCAGTCAGCACACTTTCATTTAGCGTCAATGACTCAGCGACGGTCACAGAATCCGTAGTTTTAGCCGTAATCACGCAGATCAATGTCAATGATTCCAGTACCGTAACGGAGTCGGTAGTTGAGGCTATTCAAACCAGCCTTTCGGCCAACGATAGCTCCACCGCAACCGAGTCTGTATCCATTGTCTCGGTTGACCTGCCATCGGTCAGCGACTCCGTAACTGTCACCGAAAACGTAACCGCTAAGGTCATTACGCAACTAAGCGTATTTGACAGTTCCACGGTAACGGAATCAGTCGTTCTGGCTGAAGTCACTCAACTCAGCGTTTTTGACTCATCCACCGTCACCGAAAATGTCGCGCTAGCGGTGACCGAGATAGTTTCGGTAAACGACTCCTCAACCGTCACCGAATCGGTCAACATGACCGTAATAGACTTCGTATCCGTCAACGATTCTTCGACGGTTACGGAGAACATCACTGAGCGGATCGTCACTCAGTTTAGCGTTTTCGACAGCGCCACGGTGACGGAGAACATAGCGGAAGCCGTCGTCACCAACATAAGCGTTTCGGACGCCTCAACGGTCACGGATGCCGTAACGGTAGTTGAGCCTGCGGCTGGCGGGGTATCTGTCAGCGATAGTTCAACGGTTTCTGAGGGCATAACCCTCAAGATACTCACCAATATCAGCGTTTTCGATGCGGCTACGGCCACCGAAAACGTATCCCTGAGCATCATCAGTCCGGGGACTGTAAGCGTAGTAGATTCGGCCTCAGTCAGCGAGTCAGTAAACCTAGCCCTATCCAGCATCACCTTCCTGGTGTTCGACGCCTCCACCGTAACCGAGAGCGTTTCGCTGTTCAAATACACTCCCGGTAGTGGTGTAGCCGTGGAAGATAGAGTAAACTTGGGCTTTAGGCAGGGAACGTCTGAAGCGGATGTGCTGGTTGGAGGCTTCGGTTAATGGCGCAAAACGCCCTAGGTACAGTTACAGTCCCAAGTCCAGGAACTCCTGTGCCTATAGACACATCCGTAAGAAACAACTGCCAGTCGATCCTGCTCCAAGCTCTCAGCAACGGTAGCCATACCAACACCGGAAGGGTTTATATTTACGTCAAGGGGACGCGGGTAGCGACCTTGGCGGTTCCGACCACCAATACCATTCCAAGCTTCTCTGTGACGGTGCCGGATGCCCCCGGAGGGCTGACTACGCTTGATTACACGATAGATGCGGACAACTCAGGGGATGGCGTAGATGCAAGTTTTGCGCGACCATAAGGAGAACCAATGGCTTTAGTTTCATTAGCAGATGTCACGATTACCGCAACAGCGACCAAACTTTCAGCCACTTCGATTAAGGCTAACTGGGTTTTGATCTATGGGCAATCTCTAGCTGGGGCGGCTCGCATAGGGGATTCTTCGATTTCAACCACCCGTGGAGGTATTATCCCCTCCACCAATAACTCTTTGCTGCTGCCATCGGTAGGCAACACGAATAGCTATGATCTTTCAGCGATCTACATTTTAGGGACCGCCAACGACAAGGCGGCAGTAATATACAATACGGTGTAAAGGAGTATCACATGGCAAAAGACATCGGCGGCGTGCGGGAACCGGGCGAGGAAGGGACGACTGTAGGGCAGATCCAGACACCTATGTGTTCGACCAACGTCCAGCGCAAGAATACCCCCTCGATCCTGACCTACGAGAGCACCATGAACACTGGCGGCGAAAAGGGCGGGAGCCAGATTCAGGGGCCGGGAACCAAGAACAAACTGTAATTCTCCCTGGAGGCGAGACGCTTGAATGGCTTACGCACAGACCACGCAGGCCCAACTCGCCTCCGACATTTTACAGTCCCTCAATGATCCTCTTGGCGTAAACTGGTCTACCGATGAGGTTAACCGCGCTATCAATGAGGCGCTGCTGACGTGGGGTTGCGCTACTTCCTACTGGCGTGATCGTGGGCAGTTCCCTAGTGCGGCATCGACAGCGTTCTATGATCTTTCGGTGCAATTGCCTTTGCTTCGCGCCCGTAGCTATACCTTCGATGACCTCATAACCGAGATCCAGTACCACCTGAATGAAGCTCCTACCGGATTCGCTTTCACTAATCAGACAACGCAGTTCACTAGCACTCAAATCCTGAATGCTCTGATCCGCGCTGCCAATGAGTTTGGGCTTGACGCCAAGATTGCGTTTGCTATGACCACGATTCCGGGGATAGCGACGGCGCGGACGGCGATTACTGGCACCGTGGCAGCGATTGCGCGTGCTTCCTGGACCGATTCAACTACGTTACAGACCAAGGCGCTGCGGAGGGAAGATGCGTGGTCTGAGGACTCCTATAACCCACTATGGACGATCCAACAGGGGCTACCGTTCGCCTTCTCTCAGTCGGAAACGCCCCCGATCACGGTCAATCTCTACCCTCCGCCTATTAACTCTGGTTCACTAAATCTCATTTACTCTGATTCAGCAGATTACAGCGCAGCTACCGGGGCCACGGTATTCCCGATCCCTAATGAGTTCATCCCTGCGGTGAAGTGGCGTGCTCTGTACTCTCTACTAGGGACGCAGGGGCAGGGTTATGACCCATTCAGGGCAAAATACTGTGCTGAACGCTATGACGGCTTCGATCAACTATCAAACCAGATGCGCTCCGTTATTCGCGTCCAGGTTAACGGCATACCGATCCCTATGGACACAATGGCTGCGCTCGATTCTGGGCGTCCCTTCTGGCAGTCGAAACTCGGCACGCCGTCTATGGCGGGAACAATGTATGACATCATTGCGCTGTCGGATGTACCGAAGGATGCGACACTGGCAATCTCCTGCGATCTAGTGCGTTCGGCTCCGCTTCCTGCCGCTGCTGGAGATTTTATTCAGGTTGGTTATGAGGAATTGCAGTACATCTTGGATTATGCGCGGCATGTGCTGTCGTTCAAGCTAGGTGGGGAGGAGTTCCAAACCACCTTTGCGCTCTACGATAACTTTCAGCAAGGCGCACAGCAGCGCAGCCAGTTGCTTGGCTATCAGGCGCGGTATCTCAAGGATCTGTTTGGCGTACCAGTAAGGCAAGAGGAGGTCGTTCATGCCGCTTGAGTCTTTATTATGTTGTTTATGCGGTAAGCCTTGTGATAAAGAATTTACCTTCCAAGGTAATCCTGTCCACGCCGAACCATGCCTAATGGACTCATATATTTTGTATAAAAGGTTAAAGAAGGCGATGGATATACTAGATAGAGAATTTCCTCTCCGGCTCGAAAAAAGAGAACCAATCACGAGGCTGATTCAATGAAACAAGCGATGCTGTTCCTCCTTTTGGCGACAGCGGCAGTTGCGAGGACGCCCGTTAGCGGGTGGTGCGAACAAGGTAATCAGGTAGTCTCCACTACCGGGGTTCCCAACTCCACGACCAAGGTACAGCGATCCTACCCCTCATGTACTGTGCGCGTCACGATCTACAACGGCGGTGCGGCAACGCTATTCTCCGACGACTCCGGGACATCGCTATCTAATCCGTTTACCGCCAATTCCAACGGCTCATGGTCCTTCTTCGCAGACGCCAACACCTACACAGTGACTCTATCGGGCGCTGGAATTGCGGCTCCTTTCTCGATGAACTATGCCGTATCGGGCGGTACTAACGGCACGGTTACTGTGGTTGGGAACGGTTCTTTGTCAAGCATCGCTCTCGTTACGGGAGGCGGGGCGCAGTCCATTCAAACCGTATCTGCGACTTCCACTTTGGATTCCAGCGGGAATATGTCGCTTCCAGGAACGCTGACGGTAACGGGCCATACCACTTTTGAGGGAGTAACCAGCACGGGCGCGACTGGTACGGGGGCACAGGTTTACAATGTTTCCCCTGCCCTGATTACACCGGATCTTGGGGTCCCTTCGGCTATAAACTTGGCT
>Ga0134124_10002753_pt1 | contig 14194 bp, 10 predicted proteins | sample KB304_FD_96880 | JGI IMG/M metagenome (GOLD analysis project Ga0134124, IMG submission 96880) | Terrestrial soil microbial communities without Nitrogen fertilizer from Kellogg Biological Station, Michigan, USA - KB3-0-4 | ecosystem: Environmental > Terrestrial > Soil > Unclassified ... | reverse complement strand
CCGGGCGCACCGCCGAACTGGAGCCGATGGCGATGGCGAGCGCGCTCGTGTCGATGCTCGCGCACGTCGCCGCGCACCAGCCCGGCTTCGAGGCCTGGGACATCCATGTGTCCGACCTGCGCGAGTCCATGGTCCGGCTGGTCTTCTGGGGCGTCACCGGCCCGGACGGGCCGGGCGGTGACCGCCGGTCCAGGCCCGTCAACGGCCCCGCGGGCCCAGATGCCCAGGGCCCGGCGTCCGGGGCGACTGGATACCGCCCGACGGCGGTCCGATGACCGGGGGGTAGGGCGCCGGCGCCGCCGGGTACCCGGGCGGGGTGCCGTAGGCACCTGGCTGGCCGGCGGCGGGAGCACCCGGCATCGGCAGCGCGCCAGTCGCGGGAGGCGGCGAGCCGGCCGGGGCGTAGGCGGCGACCGCCCCGGCGACGACCCCGGCCGCCGCCGGCCGGCCGACCTTCGGCTCGATCCGGCGCAGCATCACCGAGGTCAGCCAGAGCATCAGGACGCCGAGAACGACGCACATCACGATGTCCAGCACCCAGATCCCGCCACTGTGCCGCCACAGCGTGTCGGGCGGGTCACTGTCCGGGATCTTGCCGAGCAGCTCCGCCGTGTTCAGGTCGTCCGTCGAGGCCAGCGCCGCGAAGCCCCAACGTGCCGGAGCGAGCCAGCTCAGCTGCGCGAGCCCGATCGACGTGCTGACGGTGATCAGGCCACCGGACAGGACGAGCTGCGCCATGGTGACCAGCACCAGGAACGGCATCGTCTTGTCGGCGTTGTCGACCAGCGTCGAGACGAACAGGCCGATCATCATCGACGCCAGCGCGGCCACGATGACGGCGATCAGGCACTCCAGCAGCGGCGAGCCGAGCGCCGCCGCCTCGTCAGGTGTGCGGCCGAGCAGGCCGATCAGCGTGAAGACGAGGCACTGCAGCGTGGTGATGCCGGTCAGCACGACGACCTTCGAGCCGAGGTATGCCGTCCTGGAAAGGCCGATCGTCCGTTCTCGGCGGTAGATGTCCCGTTCCTTGACGATCTCGCGAACCGAGTTGGCCATTCCCATGAAGCACGCGCACAGCATGAGCACGACCAGCACCTTGGGCGCGTCGCCGTTCGGGCGGGGCTGGTTGGCCGCGTTGACGATCGAGCCGAGTCCGTGCGGGGCCGGGATCACTCGCGGGATGACGCCGAGCAGGATCGGGAACAACGCGATCAGCCGCAGGTAGGACCGGTCCGCCAGGATGACCTTCAGGTAGCGGCGGGTCAGCGTCGACAGCTGGGCCGCCACGGGCTGCTGGCGGACGCTCGGCAGGGCGGGCGGGGCCGTGCGGACCAGCGGCGCGACCATCGCCGACGGCACGTAGTACTCCGACTGCCGGAACCGGGCGGACATCTGCTCACCGGAGGTCGTCTCCAGCTCGCGGAAGGTGTCGACGAAGTCCTTGAAGTCGGTTCGGTGGAAGTAGGTCAGCGCGCCGTCCGGAGGTCCGAAGTAGGCGATGTAGCCCCCGGGCGAGAGCACCAGCACGTAGTCGCAGCGGTCCAGGAACAGCACGCTGTGTGTGACCACGATGACGGTGCGGCCCTGCTCGTCGGCCGAGCCCGCGCCGCCGCCCTTCGCCAGGGCGCGCAGCGTGTCCATGACGGCCTTGTCGTTGGCCGGGTCGAGGCCAGAGGTCGGCTCGTCGAGGAACAGCAGCGAGGGCCTGGTCAGCAGCTCCAGCGCGACGCTGGTGCGCTTCTTCTGCCCGCCGGACAGCCGGGAGACCGGCGTGTCCGCGTGCTGCGTGAGGCCCAGCTCGCCGATGACCTCCGTGACCCGGGCGCGCCGCTCGTCGGCGGTGGTGTCGGCGGGGAACCGCAGCTCCGCGCCGTACTCCAGCGCCTGCCGGACGGTCAGCTGGGCGTGCAGCGGGTCGGCCTGCGGCACGTAGCCGATCCGGCGGCGCAGCTCGTCGTACTCGTCGTAGAGGTCGCGCCCCGCGTACCGGACGGTGCCGGCGTCGGCCGGCCGGAAGCCGGTGAGCGCGTTGAGCAGCGTCGACTTGCCCGCGCCGGACGGACCGACCACGCCGAGCAGCGACCGGGCTGGCAGCCGGAAGGTCATGTCGTGCATGAGCTGCTTCGTGCCAGCCCAGACGTTGAGACTCTGCGCCTCGAACGCGACGTCGCCGGAGTCGTGGTACTCGACGAGCGCGGCCCCGTCGAGCTGGAAGAGATGGTGCCCGACGGCGATGACGTCGCGCTGGCTCACGGCCGCGTTCTGCACCCGCTGGCCGTTGACGAACGTGCCGTTCGCGGTGCCGAGGTCGACGACCTCCGCCGACCCGTCGGGGCGCAGGTAGACCTCGGCGTGGTGGCGGGAGGCGAGCAGGTCCGGGACGGTCACGTCGTTGTCGCGGGACCGGCCGAGCCGGATCCGCCCGCCGGAGATCGGGTGGACCGTGCGCGGGGCCGGCACGGCCGGGTTCGCCCCGGTGGGCATCTCGATCCCACCGCTCGGCGGGCCGCCTGGGCCAGACTGCCCGGGAAGGCCGGCCCCGGCGCCAGGCTGCCCCGGCGGGACGGGCCCGCCGGCCGGCACACCACGCCCCGCGGCCGGCGGCTGACCGGCGGCGGACCGGGCCGCCGGGGCGACGGACGGCTGGGCCGCCGGGGCGGCCGGCGGCTGACCGGCCGGGGCGGTCGATGGGCGTGCGGCCGGGGTTCGAGCGGCCGGTGCGCGCGGCGCGGCCGGGCTGGCCGGGGACGCCGTGGCAACCGCGGCGACTACGAGCATGACCTCCGGGCCGTCGACGCCGCCGAGGCGCAGGCAGGCCTCCTCACCGGCCCCGAGCTCCAGCTCGGAGACGCGCCTGCCGTCCCGCCACATCCCGTTGGCGCTGTTGTCCACGACGCGCCACCCGGCGGCCGACGGCGAGAGCAGCACGTGCTGGCGGGACACCCGGCCGTCCCTGACCTGAACGGCCGAGTCGTGAGACCGGCCGATGACCGCGGGTTCGGGGCCGTCCAACCGCACCTCGCCCGAAGCCGTCGTCACTCGAAGCGCGGCGCCGCCCACTCCTGTCCCCCTTCGAGTCCCCCGAAAAGTCCCAGCCTTTGGCAAGCACGCTAGTGGGTCCAGCCAACGCACGGAACGCACGGTCCCCTGCGGGTCTGTCTCGTTTGCGACGTCGGGCGCGGCTTGTGCTCGGCCGGTGGCCGCGGCGGAACCGATCGACCGCCGGAATGCATAGGCGTCCACGCCTGCCGGGTAGGCCTTCAGTGCGCCCGCGCACCAACAGGTAGGCCAAAAATACCGACAATCCTGACCCATTACGCCACGAATCCTCCCGGTGGTCGTGGCCCGCGCGAACGCCACCCGGCCGCAGCCCCGGCAAGCCCGGGATTGCGGCCCGGGACCGGCAGGATTCGACGACCCGAGGAGGCGGAACCAATGGCTCTTCCCATGCGCACCGGCGATGCTCGGCCGATGCTCGGCAGGTGGGACCCGTTCCGGGAGATCGAGGACGCCTGGACCAAGATGGGCAGCCTCCTGGGGGACGTGGTCACCGGCGGCGCCCCGGAGGGCCGCACCTTCGGCACGCTCGCCAGCATGATCACGCCCGTGGACATCGAGGAGACCGACGAGGAGTTCATCGTCGAGCTCGACCTGCCCGGGGTGTCCCGCGAGGACGTCACTATCGACCTGCGCGACAACGAACTGATCGTCAGCGGCGAGATCAAGGAGCGTGAACGCACCGGGAAGCTGCGCCGCCAGTCCCGGCGCTTCGGCACGTTCGAGCACCGGATCGTGCTGCCCGGCGAGGTCGACCCGGAGTCGGTCAGAGCCTCACTGAACGACGGCGTCCTGACCCTGCGCTGCGCCAAGCGGCGCGCCTCCCACCCGAAGCGCATCGAGATCGACGGCTGACCGCCCTGCACCGGCGGGCCCAGGCGCATCGGGCGCTCACCCGCCCGAACCGGTGACCGCCGCGAAAACCATCGCCACAGACCCACCGGGGCACGGGCGGGTGACATGGGTCCGAAGCCCGAGGCCAGCGACCGCGGGCACGAGCGATGCCGCGGCCCACCGGGCCGGGCGCACGGGTCGATCCTCACTTGGGGGGTGTGTCCCGGCACCAGTTTTGGCACGATCGAGTGCGGTATCCGGTCGACGTTCTCAGGCCGTCGACCGGCGCAGCGCAGGCCGCCGGCACACCGCCGGGCGGCCGGCCCCCGCGTCGCGGGCGTCGGGCGGCCGGCGGCGCCCTCTGCGGCCGGTGCCCGTCCGGAGCACCGAGCATCCGCTTCGAGCTCCGTCCGCCGCGCCACCTCGACGGGCCGAGAGAGGGGGCCTCGTGTCCACCTACCCGCGGTACAGCACGCCCGTCGCACCCCAGGCCTGGGACGTGCCCGCGGCCGGGTCCGCCCGGTTCAGCTGGGAGTACGACGAGGGGCGTGAGCATCTGCTCGCCCTCTACCAGCGGGGCAAGGACAAGCAGTGGGACGCGGGCGCCCGGATCGACTGGTCGCTGGACGTCCCGTACGGCCGGCCGCTGGGGCTGCCCGACGAGGCGATCGCCATCCACGACACGCCAGCCTGGGCCAAGATGAACGAGCGGGAGCGCGGCGAGGTGCGCCGTCACCTGGCGAGCTGGCAGTTCAGCCAGTTCATGCACGGCGAGCAGGGCGCGATGATCTGCAGTGCCCGCCTCGTCGAGTCCGTCCCCGACCTGGACGCGAAGTTCTACGCCAGCACGCAGACCATCGACGAGGCCCGCCACGTCGAGACGTACGCGCGGTTCCTGCACGAGAAGGTCGGCCTGGTCTACCCGGTCAACCAGCACCTCAGGACGCTGCTCGACCAGACGCTGTCCGACGGCCGCTGGGACATCCCCTACCTGGGCATGCAGGTGCTCATCGAGGGCCTGGCGCTCGCCGCGTTCGGTGTGCTGCGCGACCTGACGCCCGAGCCGCTGCCCAAGCAGGTCCTCGCCTACGTGATGCAGGACGAGGCCCGGCACGTCGCGTTCGGCCGGCTCGCGCTGCGCGACTACTACCGCCAGCTCACCGACGCGGAGCGGGCGGAGCGCGAGGAGTTCGCGGCCGAGGGCTGCTACCTGATGCACGAGCGGCTCAACGGCTCAGAGGTGTGGGAGAACCTCGGCCTCGACCCGGCCGAGAGCACCGAGCTGATGCGGAAGTCCGAGGTCATGCGGACCTTCCAGACGATGCTGTTCACCCGGATCGTCCCCTGCATGAAGGACATCGGCCTGTGGGGCCCGACCATCCGGGACGCCTACGCGAAGCTCGGCGTGCTGGACCTCGCGGGCGCCGACCTGGCCGCGCTGATGGCCTCCGACGAGAAGATCGCCGATGACCTCGATCGCGAGCGCGCGGCCGAGGCGGCCAGCCTCGCGGCCCGCCGCGCCGAGGTCACCGCCACCATCGCGACCGCGGACGCCGTCGAGGCTGTCGAGGTTGTCGGAGCGGAGGACTAACGTTCACAATGTGCGGATCGCGACGTGGAACATCAACTCAGCGAAGGCGCGACAGGCGCGGTTGATCGAATGGCTTGACCGCGCCCAGCCCGACGTCGTCTGCCTGCAGGAGACCAAGCTCGACGACGACGCGTTCGCCGCCGCCTTCGACGAGGACCTCTTCCGCCGCGGCTACCGCTACGCGCATCACGGCGACGGCCGCTGGAACGGGGTGGCGCTGCTGTCCCGCGCGGGCCTCGACGACGTCACGCGCGGCCTGGCGGGCGACCCGGGCTTTCCCGCCCCGGAGCCGCGAGCGATCGCGGCGACCTGTGACGGCATCCGCGTCTGGTCGCTGTACGTGCCCAACGGCCGGACCCCCGACGACCCGCACTACGCCTACAAGCTGCGCTGGCTGGCCGCCCTGCGGGACACGATCGCCGAGGTCGCCCCGCGCCAGCCGGTGATGGCACTCGGGGACTTCAACATAGCCCCGACGGACGCCGACGTCTGGGACCCGGCCGACTTCGTGGGGGCCACCCACGTCACCGAGCCCGAACGCGCCGCGCTGCGGGAGCTGGCCGACGCCGGCCTCGTCGACGTGCTGCGCGCTCGCTGGCCGGAGCAGACCGTCTACACCTACTGGGACTACCGAGCGCTGTGCTTCCCCAAGAACATGGGCATGCGCATCGACCTGGCGTTGGCGAACGCGGACGTCGCCAAGCGGGTCGCCGCCGTCTACGTCGACCGGGCCGCCCGCAAGGGCACGGGCACGTCCGACCACGCCCCGGTGATCGTCGACCTGGACACCGCCCCGGACGGCGACATCGGACCCATGGTCCCGGCGCCGTCGGCACGCGGCTCGGCCGGCCGCGGATCCGGCCAGCGCGACCGCGCCGCCGCGACCATGCGCCGCAAGGCCGCACAGCCACCGGCCGGCCCCGACCAGTGATCGGCGCCTGACCCCACCAACGCACGAAGGCCGGGCCTCGCGACGCGGGCGCGGACGAGGGCCGGGAACCCAGCGGGGTGCCCGGCCCCCGTCGTGTCGCACTGTCAGGCGGCCTGCTCACTGTCCGCCGGCGCGACCGGCACCTCGGCCATGGTAGGCGCCTCGGTCGAGACCGGCTCCTTGGCGGCGTCGCCGACGGGGATCTCGGCGGCTGGGGCCGCCGCGGTCACCGGGACGCGGGTGCTCGCCGCGACGGCGGCCGCACCTGGCAGCCGGACCGACAGCACGCCACGGTCGTAGGTCGCCGCGACCTGGTCGGCTGCGACGCTCTCGGGGAGCGTGAACTCGCGACGGAACGTCCCGCGCCAGCTCTCCCGCCGGATCCGAGCGCCCTGGGTCGACTCGTTCGAGCCTGAGCGCTCGCCGCGCACGACCAGCCGGCCGCGCTCGATCTCCACCGTCACGTCCTTCTCGACGTCGATGCCCGGCAGCTCCAGGTGGATGACGACGTCCTCGCCGGTTCTGACGACGTCGGCCGACGGCACGACCCCACCACCGAACGCCGCGACCGCCGCCGGCCGCGCCGCCAGCGCGACGTTCGCGCGCCGGGCCCGAGGCCGGTCCCACCCGAACGAACCGCGCACGATGCTGTCGAACTCCCGGTCCAGCCGGCCCAGCACGGCGAACGGGTCCCACAGATAGGTGCTCATGTCACATGCCCCTCTCCGGTGCCCGGATCCTCCGGGCCAGCTCCTGCTCCTGACACTCTAGCTCACTCATGAGCCCAGGAGACTCAATCTTTCGAACCATAGTCGCGTCAGGTTGATTCCACTAATCGCGATCAGCTTTACTGCCCGGGTTCGTGGCTCAGGCAGCCAGCCGCCTTGGCTGGCGGGCCAGCGCCCACCGCGCGGCGGGCATCGTCGCCCTGTGGGTCCCCGTCGTCGCGCGGGCACCGCCGGGACGGCGAGTGTGGGACGGTAGGCGTGGACCAGGCGGAGGCCAGCGGTGGTCGGGCCGGCCGAGCCGCGTGGTCGCCAGCCCCACGTACCCCGGAGGCGCCGCATGACGACCATGGACGACCGCGCGGCCGAGAGCGCGGCGGGCGAGCTCGCCGACTATCCCGTCCCGGCCGCGGGGCGGGCGCTGCTGGTCCAACGGCGCGGGGTGGACGGCGCGGTCGCCCAGGTCACCCTGCTCGGCCCCGGCAAGGGCAACGCGATGGGACCCGACCTGTTCGCCGAACTACCCGCGGTGTTCGGCGCGCTGGACGCCGATCCGTCGGTGCGCGCCGTCGTCCTCACCGGCTCCGGGCAGCACTTCTGCTATGGGCTCGACCTGGCGACCATGGCCGGCGAGCTCACCGGGCCGGGCGAGGACGGCGGCCTCGCCGGCGCGCGCACGGCGATGCTCAGGCGCTTCCGCGGCCTGCAGCGGGCGATCGACGCGGTCGCCGAGTGCCGCAAGCCCATCGCCGCGGCGATCTCGGGCTGGTGCGTCGGCGGCGGGGTCGACCTGGCCGCGGCCTGCGATGTCCGCTATGCCAGCGGCGACGCCCGGTTCAGCGTCCGCGAGGTTCGCGTCGCGATCGTCGCCGACCTCGGCAGCCTGCAGCGGCTCCCGGCGATCATCGGCGACGGCCACCTGCGCGAACTGGCCCTGACCGGCAGGGACATCGACGCCGCGCGGGCGGAGCGGATCGGGCTGGTCAACGACGTGCTGCCCGATCAGACGGCGGCCGTCGCGCGCGCGCACGCGTTCGCCGACGAGGTCGCGGCCAACCCGCCGTTGGTCGTCCAGGGCGTCAAGGAAGTTCTCGACGCGGGCCGCGCGGCGGGCATCGACGCCGGGCTGCGCTACGTCTCGGCCTGGAACGCGGCGTTCCTGCCCTCCCACGATCTGAACGAGGCCATGACCGCGTTCCTCGAGCGGCGCCCACCCCGGTACGAAGGCCGCTGAGCACGACCGCGGTACCCGCGTGACGGCGGTGTCGAAACGCGCGCGGGCGGGTCGCCAGGTCATGCCCCAGACCTGGCGACCCGCCCACAGACGGCCAGGGTGGGGAAGGCGCGTGGCGCCCGCCCCACCTTGGAGCTACTTCTTGTCCTCCTCGAAGGTGACCGTGACGTTCGTGTAGCCGAGCGCGCCGAGCAGGCCGCGCAGCATCGCCGTCGTGTTCTGTTTGCCGAGCGCGACCAGCTGGCCATCGGACGCGGCCGCGGCGCTCATCTGCTGGGTCGCCTTGATGTAGAGGCCCTGGTCCTTGCTCTGGCCGCCGAACAGGTTGCCGACCCGGGTCAGCGCGCCGCGCTGGCGCGCGACGACGTAGCTCTTCTGCAGGTCGAGCGCGGGCTTCCCGAGCGTCGGCGTCGGCAGCTTGATCGTCACCGACTTCCCGTCCGGGGAGACGGTCACCCGGCTCGCGTCGAGGCCCTTGAAGCTGACCACCGAGTCGACGGTGCCGACGCCGACGAACAGCACCTGCTCGCCCGACAGCCAGGACGGGATGTACTTGGTCGTGGTCTGGACGTCGACGACGACCTCGAGGTGGGCGCTCGCCGCGTGGTAGTCGTTGATGGTCTCCAGCGACCGCACCACAGCGGGCTCGCTGCGGTCGATCGTCTGCTTCTTGAAGGGGTTGTGGAGGAAGGATGGCCGCCAGCCGGCGACGAAGCTGATCGCGCTGGCGGCGACCGCCAGTACGACCAGCAGCGCCACGAGCCTGACCAGGCCGCCGAAGCCAGGCAGCTGAAAACCGCGCCGGCCACCGTGGCCGGCCTCGGCGTTGGGAGTGGTGGGAGGCAGGGTGCCGGTGGAAGTGTCGCCCGACCGGCCGGACTCGTCGCTCATGGCGCGAAAAGTACCCAGAAACGCTGCTATCACGCAGGTACGTCTCCTGCAGGACAATGCCGGGCCACAGGTTTGGCGACCCTCGAACCCGGCTCGCTCACCGCGTCAGGACGGCCGGTGAAGCGGCTGGTCCCCAGACCCGGGTGGCGGGTCAGGACCGGGTGCCGCTCCGCCCGGACAGCGAGAGCGCGATCGCCGTGCGGTCGTCGCTGGGCCGGCCCGGGGCATGCCTGCGCACGGCGGCGAACACGTCGTCGAGCAGCTGCCCGGGCGACCGGCCGGCTACCCGGACCAGCTCGCCGACAAGCCGGTGCCGGCCGAACAGCCGGCCGTCGTCGTCCCGTGCCTCGACGAGGCCGTCGGTGTAGACGAACAGGACGTCGCCCGGGCCGAGGCGCAGCCGCCCGGCGCGCCAGGCGTCCGTCTCGGCGACCAGGCTGGACATCAGCGGGCCCGTCGACTCAAGCGGTTCCACCTCGCCCAGTCCCGCCCGTGTGTTCAGCTCGGCCAGGTCGTCGAGGTCACCTCGGGCCAGGCGGGGCAGCTCTGAGGCGTCCCGGGCGGCCAACTCACCGGCCAGCGGCCGCGACGCCGGGTCGCCGCCGCCCTGGTCCGCGGTCTCGGGCGCGCCGAGGCGGGCGCCGACCCGACGAGGCGCGACGGCCGACCAGCCGGACCGCAGCACCAGCGCGTCGGGATGTCCCGCGTTGGCGTAGACCACCTCGCCGCCGATCGGGTCGACCAGGGCGACCAGCGCGGTCGCGAAGGTCTCACCGGTGTCGCCGAGCGCCTCGACCACCCACTGCACCGCCGCCGCCGGCTGCATGCCGCGGGACAGCGCCGCCGTGAGCAGTTGCTTGAGGCGCAGCGCGAAGACACCGGACTCGGCGCCGTGCCCGGCGACGTCGCCGACGACGACCGCGACCTGGCCGTCCGGCCGCTCGATCGCGTCGAACCAGTCTCCGGCGAGCTCACCCTCGGCCGGATCCACCCGGCCCAGCAGCTCCAGCCCGGCGGTGTCGCGCAGCGAGGAGGGGGTGAGCGCGTCGCGCAGGGCGAGCACGGCGGGTCCTTCCTGGGCGAGTGCCTCCCAGGACCGCTCGTTCTGCCGCACCAGGGAGACGAGCTGGGCGCGCATCGCCTCGACGTTGCCCGCCAGGTCGACGAGCTCGCGCGGTCCGACGGCCGGGACCGTGGTGTCGTAACGGCCGGCGGCCACCGCGTTCACCGCCCAGCGCAGCTCGTTGATCGGGACGAGCAGCCAGCGCCTGGACAGGATCAGCATGAGCGCGGAGATCGCCAGCAGGACGACGACGATGGTGCCGAACGAGCTGAGCATGAGGTCGCCGGAGTCCTTGACCCGGCCGGCGGCTTCCTCCTGCTCCGTGGTGATCGCGCTGTCGAGCCTGACCACCGCGGCCCGCAGCGCGGCGAACTGGTCCTGGCTGTCCACGCCGAGATCCAGGACCCAGGCCGCGTCCGGATCGCCGGTCGAAATCCGGGCCAGCTCCGGCTCGACCGATCCGGTCTGCCAGCTCCCGTAGGCCCGGTCCACGGCGTCGATCTGGGCGACCAGGTTGGGGAAGTCGGCCAGCCGCTCGCGCAGGGCCCGGTCCCTGGCCGCGATGTCGCCGAGGGCCCGGCGGTAGGCCTCGATCAGGTCGGAGGCGCCGGCCTGGCCGGCCGGCACGGCCGGATCGCCGGACGACATCAGGTGGCCGCGCAGGGCGTCACGCTCGTCGACATACGCCGTCTGCAACTGCGCGGTCAGCGTCTCGGCCGGGTCGAGCAGGTCGGCGCGCTCGGCGGCGGCATGGTTCGCGCGCTCCAACGAGTACATCGTGAGCAGCAACGTCGCGATCACGGCGACGATCGCCAGCCCGACGAGCACGCGGATGCCGTGGCGCAGCCCGGTGGACTGGCTCAGCCCGGTGGAGCGGCGCACGGTCTCACCCCTCTGGCAGGCGCCGGCCTGTCACCCGCGACGACCTGGCGCGGCGACGCCTGGTGGCGGCCGCCGCTGGCAGTTGTCGGGCGTTCGCCCTTTCGCCGTACCGATGTCATTCGCCCGCGTCCGGGCTTGCCCGCCCGACCCAGCCGGACCCCGGCCTGGGTAGACATAGAGCGTTATTGTTGCCGGCCATCCGAACGCGAACGCAACCGGGCCCACCCGATAACGGATGGTCACGCAGCGTGGCTGCACCGAATCCAGGACGGCGGTGCCGGTGACCGGGTCACGCCGGACCGTTCACCCGGTACGCCGGGTCGGGAACGGGTAGGCCCCCGAAGGTATCGACCCACCGTTACTCCTCGACAGCGCCATGTGCCGATCGACAGCGGGCGCACGTCCGCCGGGGCCGCTGGGAGCACGGTCCGGCGGCGCCTGGCCGGCGGCAGGCGACCGGGCCAGGACAACGGGGCCAGGACGACAACAGGGCCGGGACGGGCCAGGGCAACGGGACCTTGCGGGAGGAACCACTCCGATGACGCCGGGCGAGCGCGGACGCCGGTACCGGCGCGGCCGCCCCAACCGGGTGGCCGACAAGCGGATGGCCGCGGTCGGGGAGCCGAGCCGGTCGGTGTTCCCCCATCTGGAGAATCTGCGGCTCCCGCACCCGCATGGGCACCCCCACCTGCCGCAGCTGCACCTGCCCCACCGGGACCCGCACCGCGACCCGGCCTCGAGTGTGGGCCGGCGCCCAGACGCGGCGATCTGGACCAGGGGGCTCACGAAGTTCCACGACCACCGCCGCTCCGTCGACCACCTCGATCTCGACGTCCCGGCGGGCGCTCTGTCCGGCTTCGTCGGGCCCAACGGCGCCGGGAAGTCGACGACGCTGCGGATGCTGCTTGGACTGGTCCGCCCGACCGAGGGCGTCGGCTATGTGCTCGGCGAGCCGGTGAGCCATCCCGAGCGCTATCTGTCGCACGTAGGCGCCATGATCGAGGGCCCGACGTTCCATCCCGGGCTGACCGGGCGGCGCAACCTGCGCCAGCTCGCGGTGCTGCGCGGGATCGGCGCCGACCGGATCGACGAGGTGCTGGACCTGGTTCGGCTCACCCGCAGGGCCGACGACCCGTTCGCGACCTACTCGCTAGGCATGAAGCAGCGGCTCGGCATCGCCGCGGCGCTGCTGCCCGACCCGGAGCTGCTGATCCTCGACGAGCCGACCAACGGGCTCGACCCTGCCGGTATCCGGGAGATCCGCGCGCTGCTGCGCGAGCTCGTCGACGGCGGCATGACCGTCTTCGTCTCCAGCCACCTGCTCGCGGAGATCGAGCAGATCTGCGACCACGTTGTCATGATCCGGGGCGGGCGGTTGCTGTTCCAGGGCCGTACCGGCGACCTGCTGGCCGCCGGCGACCCGCGCATCATGCTCGCTCCCGAGCGTGGCGCCGACGCGCGCCGGCTGCTGCACCTGCTCGCCGGCATCGGGGTGCGGGCGGAGATCAGGCTGGACGGGCCGACGACCGTGGCCGCCGGATCCTGTGACCAGCGCACCGTCGTGGTCGCGCACGCGCCCGAGCGGATGGCCGCCGACCTCAACCGGGCCGCGATGAGCAACGGCATCGCGCTGCGGGGCCTGCGCACCCACCGCCCGAACCTGGAGGAGACCTTCCTGCGGGCCACCGGCGCCGCCGACGACAGGGAGCACGGCGTTGTCGAGCCGGCGGCCGCCGCGACCGACGAACCGCCCGCCGGCGTCACCGCCGGAAGGATTGCCGGAGGGCCGGTCGGCGGACCGGCGCACGGCGGAGAGACGGACGGCGGATGGGGGCGCGGCGCGGCCGGGGGGCGGCGAGCGGGCTCGCTGCCGCACCGCACGCCGCGGCCGGCGGCTGGGCCAACGGACCGCCCGGCGCCGCCGCCCCTGGGCCCCTCCCGGGCCGCCGCGTCGGCACCGTCGGGCGCCGACGAGCCCTACCCGTCGGACCCCGAGGAGGCCGCGCCGCGCACGTCCCGCCAGGTCGAGACCGGGCGCGACCGGGGAGGTCGTTGATGTTCCAGGCATTCCTCGCCGAATGGCTGCCGCTGCGGCGGCGCCGGTTCGTCGTCGGCACGTTCGGAGCCACGGCCGCGGTCGCCGCGCTCGGCGCCGGCCTGACCTTCGTCGCCAGCGGCGGCCACGGCCTCTACGGCACATATCCGCGGCCCGAGCAGTTGGCCAGTCCCGCCGGCATGGTCCAGGGGCTGAACGCGATCAGCATCCTGCTCGGCGTCGTCGGCCTGTGCGTGGTCGCGGCGGCGCTGGCCGGCGACTACAGCCGCGGGACGCTGCGCAACCAGCTGGTCGCCCAGCCGCACCGGCTACGGCTGCTGGCCGGCAAGTGCCTGGCGCTGGCGACCTTCATCGCCCTGGTCGTGCTGGCCGCGCTGGTGGTCAGCGTCGCGCTGTCCTTCGTGTTCGCCCCGATAAAGGGTGTGCCCACAGGGGCCTGGCTGTCGACGGCCGGGCTGCACGAGCTCGGCAAGGGATACCTCAACAACCTGCTCAGCGCCTGGGGATACGGCGTGCTCGGCGCGCTGGTCGCGGTCGTGTTCCGGTCGCCGGCGGCGTCGATCTCCGTCGGGCTCGCCTACGTGCTGCCCGTCGAGATCATCATCACCACCATCTGGCAGCCCGCCGGGCAGTGGCTTCCCGGGCAGTTGCTCCAGGACCTCGCCTATGGCGGCCACGGTTACGTCACGGCCTACGGGGACGCCGGGCTGCGGGTCCTCTGCTACGGCCTCGTCGCCACCCTCATCACGGCGCTGCTCTTCCGCTACCGGGACATGACCTCGTGACCGACGCGAGCGGTGGGGCGCCGTCACAGCGTGGTCAGCGCCCGTGGAAGGTCCAGCCATCATGACCGAACTGGGCGGCGTGGACGGGCCAGACGGCTCCACGGCCGCGGTTGCCGACATGTCCACGGCCGCGGTTGCCGACATG
>Ga0134124_10002752_pt1 | contig 14195 bp, 9 predicted proteins | sample KB304_FD_96880 | JGI IMG/M metagenome (GOLD analysis project Ga0134124, IMG submission 96880) | Terrestrial soil microbial communities without Nitrogen fertilizer from Kellogg Biological Station, Michigan, USA - KB3-0-4 | ecosystem: Environmental > Terrestrial > Soil > Unclassified ... | reverse complement strand
CTAAGAGGAAAAACTTCAGATGGGCTGACTTAGTTCAGGGAATCTGAACGAGTAAGAAGAGGTAGCTTGCTCACACTCGATAGTGGGCTCGTGCACTACGGTTGTCAAACTTCTCGGGGCGCGTATGATCGTAGTCATGATGAATGCGAACCACATTTCGGAGCGCCTCGCGAGTATGCGACGGGAAATGAGCGATCTTGGAATCTCGAATGCTCGATATTGGAGCAAAAGTTCGCACACCGCGCTGGACAAGTCAGCTCACGTTCTACGGCACGAACGCCTGTTGGGAATCAAGCAAGAATTGTCGGACATGATGAAACGCTGCGCCTAGTCCGTCTGCGGTCAACTACTTCGTGCATGCGCCAAAGGACTATTGGTTGATAACGGGCGAAACCGGGCGACTATGACAAGTGTGGCGAACCTGAGGCGCATCTCGGATTCAGCGAAAGATTGAAAAGGTAGATGGTTTCGAAGATGGCTTGGGCTCACCAACTGAATACCTCGGCTCGCCCATAGCTGGTTCATCCGCCGTTTTTCTCGGCTCAACCGAATGGAATCTTTCGGATGTGCACTCAGAATGTGAACGTCGCCTGAAAATCGAGGCGGCGGTTGGCAGCGCCGCTGGAGAAAGGTCCTCCCTGCAGTGCGTTCGCCGTGTCGAAAAATGGAGACCCGAGAATCCCGCTGGGATTCGATAGGTTCACGTTATTGAAGACGTTGCGGACAGAGACGCCGAGGATTAGGCTGTAGCGCCGGTCTGAATTGGCAGACATTCCCGTGGGACCTCCGCCAAACAGCGGGCCGCGGGGGCCTCCGCCGCCCCGGGGACCGCCGCCGCCCGGACCTCCCCCCGGCCCCCCTCCCGGCCCCCCGAGGCCTTGACCGGTTGCTGCGCGTTTTGTTTTGGGGCCGAATCCGAGGGTTTTGGTCAAGCGCAGGTTCAGCACGAAATGAGTGGCGCCCGTGGCGTAATTGATGGGAAGAATTCTTTGCGTAGTCGCAGCCAGGTCCGGCCGGGCATCGAAGGTTCCCACCGGTGTGCAGTAAACGTTCGCGTCAGTCGGACTGGTCGTGGTTGTTGCGCACGTCGCCGTGGAGACAAAACCGGGGCGATCGTTGAACACCGAATCGCCGTTCAGATCGTTGGGCGACGTAATGTTAAAGGGCGATCCGGAACTCGCGATCATGAACGGACTCAGGCGAAACGCATAGGGCAGGGCAATGGTGCCGCCAAAAAAAAGGCGGTGACGCGTGTCGAATGATGCCCGGCCGTAGTCCTGACTGACGTTGTAGGAATTGGAGGGAAAGCTCGAAACTCCGGAAGTATTGCTGTTGGCGTAGTTCAGCGTGTAGAAGCCGAAGACCTGGACCTTTGTCCCCAGACGCATGTTGCTGTTGATGATCAGCTGGTTCTGCTTGAAATTTCCTTCGGAGACGTACCGGTAAATATTCCCTTCGTCCGGCTGCGGACGTACGGTACTGCCCGGGGTTCCGGGAAGCGGGGCGTTGGCGTTGATGGTGAGCAGCTGATCAAAGCCTCGAGAGTTTAGGTAGGTGACCGAAAGCGTCGCCGACTTGGTGAGCTGGCGCTCAGCGCTGATGGCGGACTGCAGAGTATAGGGCGCGTGCAATTCGGGATCGATCTGGTAGACCGTCGGCGTGGTGGCGCTGATGGCGCCGCAGGTCGAAAGGTCTACTGCAATACCGAGCCCGGGAAAACACGTGGGATTATTGATGACGAACTGCTGCTGGGTGACGCCGTTCAACCTCTCCACCTGCAATAACTGTTCGGATTGGAAGCGATCGTAGAAAATTCCGAAGCCGCCGCGCACCACAACTTTGGGCGGAGCGCTCTTGCCTCCAATTCCCCACGCGATCCCCAGGCGCGGCGCCCAATCGCCGTGATCGTGAATGTCGTTCTGGGTCTCAAAGCGTAGACCCGCGCTGAGCGTGATGTTTGCCCGCAAGCGCCAGTCGTCTTGCGTGTACAGGCCTCCGTCGTACGTTGTGACGTTGGCGTTCGGCAGGCCGCTGGTGAAAGAAAGCTGGGTGGCGAAGGGCGTTCCGCCCGGAGTTGCCAACTGTTGCACGGCAAATTGATACGAGATGGGGCAGGGCGTCGCGGGATTGGCGGCGATGTCGCAATTGGGATTCGACGGCGTGTCTTGCGCTGAATCCAGGGAAGAAAAAATGAAGGTGCCGTTGAAGCTGGACTGAGAGAAGCTGGCATCGCGGAGTGCGCGCAGACGTCCCCCGAATTTGAAAATGTGAGTGCCGTGGACCAGCGAGGTGTAGTTCTGCAATTCGTAGTGGTCCTGATGATCGATGATCGTGCCCCGGCTGTTGCCGCCGCTGGTGAACGCTCCCAGAACGTTGACTGCCGGCGTGGCCGTTACCGGAAACTGGCTGTCGCGCTCGCGAAGATACTGGAAGCGCGTTTCATTAATAATCTTGGATCCGAAGACCTGAGTATCGCCAAGCTGTACGGTGTGTTCGGTGGACTCCGAGTTGTAGGCTTGGGGTGCAAGGTTGAATTGCCCGATGCCGTTGTTGTTTTGAGCGTCGTGGAAATACTGGTAGCGCGCTGTCAGCGTGTTGTTCTTGCTGAGCTGGTAGTCAAGACGCGAGCTGAGGTTGGTGCGCTTCCGCGGGTTGGGAACCGCATCGGTAAAGGGAACGGCGCTGTCGGGGTCGGTGGGATCGAGGATCAGGGCATTGATGGGAGCAAGATCATTGATATTCCGCCGCTCGATATTGAAGAAGAAAGACGCCTTCTTGCCCAGCGGGCCGCCGATATTGCCGTTGTACTGGGTCGAATCGTAACCGGGCTCCGGACCGGCGAAGGGATTGGCGGCGTTGAAAGCAGAATCATTTCCCTCGACGAAAAACTGGCCGTGATATTTGTCGGTGCCCGGCTTGGTAAAGACTTCAATGCGGCCATAGCCTAGTTTGTCGTATTCCGAGGAAAATGGATTCTGATTGATCCGGATCTCGCGAATCGACGACTTGGGCGGAAGTTGGCCGGCGGTGAAGCCATCGATGTACATCTGTCCACCGTTTGGGCCGGCCGATGGTCCGGCGAGCGCTTCGAGATCGGACTGCAACTCGTCCGGATCGTCGGGCAGTGCCTCGAGTTCCTTGCCTGAAAGGACGATGGCGCCCGCATTGTTGCCGGGATTCACGTCCACAGTCGGCGCGGTGTCGGAGACCTGGATCTTCTGCTCCTCGACCGCAATGGTGAGCTGAAGATTCAGCCGGAGCGGCTGGTCGGCAATGGCTGCGTTGTCGTTTTCATACACGGTGAAGCCTTGCGCGATGACGTTCAACGTGTATTTTCCGGGCGGCAGCCCTTTGAACTCATACATCCCTTGCGAGTTCGTCTGGGTCGTCAGCGGAGAACCTGTCGGCGGCGTCATCACCACCGTGGCATTGGTGATCGCTGCTCCGGAGGGGTCGGTGACTTGTCCCCGCAGAACTCCCGATGCTGATTGGGCCAACGAGAGATTCGCGAACAGGAGTAATGAAAAAAATGTAATTAACAGGCCCGCGTATTTATGAACTTTCATTCCAGGGTCCACTTCCCGAACCGATATCTCTGGCGGTACTCGAAGCCATCCTTTGCGACACTCGCTAATCCCGATGCTATTGACCGAGAGCGTCGCCCCCGCCAGGCGAGCCCAAACTCCAGGGTGACAACATCATTGCCTGGCTTCCGCTGGGAGCCGCTTGCAGAATCGCCTCCACGCCGCTCAGCAAGGTAATCGCCGTCGCGCCGCCCGACGGCGTTCCTTGCGTGGCCACGATCATCACGGCGTCGCCTTTGTGCAGGTCGGTCAGGGTGACGGCGGGCATGCGGTTAAGAATTTGCTGAAAGTCCGGCGCTCCACCGGAGCGCATGCCTCCGCCCGGCACTGCTCCGAAAGTTGTTCCGGCGGAAGATGCTGCACCGGATTGCCCGCCCAGGCCCGCAGCTCCGCCCGTTGCACCCGGCATCGCTGCCTTTAACCGCATGGCGATTCGTTGTGCGAACTCAGGCGGCAGTTGGTGAAGCTGCGAGTCCGGTGTGACTCTTATTTGCACAGACTTCTTGCTCAATAAATCCTGGATGTTCATCGTGCCCGCACTTGCATCCACCGAATTGACGATTCCTGCTACGTTGCGAAAGCTCCCGGTAACGATTTCATCCGCTGCCAATTCCGTTCCATCGGTGCTGCGATTGCCGCGCGCGCGCAGTTGGTCGCCCAGCTGAATCTCTTGCAGAGTGCTGGGTTTCGCATCGTCGAACTTCATTGAGTCCGGAGCGTAGCGTCGAATTATCGTGGCCTTAGAGGTATGAACAACAATGGTCTTGGCGCCGCCGAAGCCGCTGACAGAGATCGTGGCAGTTCCCGCCGCGGGTTCCACTGCGTTCACGAGTCCTCCGAGTCCCCGCTTCTGCCAATCCTGGCGATCTTCTTCCTTGCGGGCCTCAACGTCGGAGCGTTTCATGACGACGATGGATGCGGCGGTCATTGCCTTGGCATTGTCGGAGGGTTTGCCGGCCACCAGAATCCGGTCACCGACCTGCAGCTCCTGCAACTCGATCGGGGTCGCATTCTTCAGAGTTTTTTCTCCGGGCGCGATGCGCACGATATGCGCGCCCGCCTGCACCGTAACTTCGATTTCGGAGCCGGAATCTGGAGTAAGAGTGATGACGCTGCCGGCAATCGCTTTAATCGAACCGATACGCCGCGCGGTGGCACTTAACCCGCTCGCTTCCGCAGCCTGCGGTGCGCTCGGGGGCATGGCGAGGCAGGCGGGAATCAACCACGGAGAGGCAGCAGTGGCCACAGTCAATGCAAATATCAATAAGCTTTTTCTTGCCGTGATCATGTGCGCACGCGCTCCGTCACTAATAATTTACATCCCGAAACCCGGTGAAACCGGGCCTTTACAAAGTTTTACGGTGACCGGCTAGAATCGCCCGCCGCCAAAACTTCGCGACGCGGCTCGGCGACCTCCTGTTCACGGTATGGAACCTGTGAGGCTGACGGTTTACCTATCAGCTCAAGAGTCAGTTTACGTGGACGGCATCCGCATTCAGGATGACCGGCGGCCGTAAGACCGCACGCGCATCTTGGAACCACGCTGCCGACCCTCGGATTTTTCGTTCAACTTTAATCCTGCTTTAACAATCGAGCCGTATAGTGGCCGTCATCTGTGACCGGGGCTTCGAGCCCCAGAATCAGGAGACCGCCGATGGCGACCGCACCTACACTACCTCCTCCTGCTTCAGCCAAGCTGAAACCCGTAGCGGCGCCGGCGCTCGATGCCAAGCTGGGCAAAGGTCCGGGGAAAATCGGAGTTCTGGCCTTCGCAGTAGTGTTGATTATCGGCGTCATCTATGCGGGCTCCAGCCTGGCGTCGGACCTGTCGGGCGTCCACAACGCTTCGTTCCTGCCGTATCTTCTGCTCGGCCTTGCGCTGCTGGTGGCGCTCGGATTCGAGTTTGTCAACGGATTTCACGACACGGCCAACGCCGTCGCTACCGTGATCTACACTCATTCTCTGGAACCGCACATCGCGGTGGTGTGGTCTGGACTGTGGAATTTTCTGGGAGTCGTGACTTCTTCAGGATTGGTGGCATTCGGCATCATTTCGCTGTTGCCCGTCGAACTCATTCTCCAAGTCGGAAGTAAAGCCGGGTTCGCCATGGTCTTCGCGCTCCTGGTCGCCGCCATTATCTGGAACCTCAGCACATGGTATTTCGGATTGCCTGCCTCCAGTTCCCACACTTTGATCGGTTCGATCATTGGCGTCGGTATCGCCAATCAGCTTATGTCCGCTAGGACTGGTACCAGCGGCGTGGACTGGGCCCAGGCGTTGAACATCGGAAAATCGCTTTTGCTTTCTCCGCTGGTGGGTTTCGCGGCCGCCTTCTTGCTGCTTTCGTTGATGAAAGCGGTAGTCAAGAACAGAAAGCTCTACGAGGCGCCGGAAGGCACGCAACCGCCGCCGTTCTGGATCCGCGCGCTCTTGCTGCTGACGTGCACGGGCGTGAGCTTCGCCCACGGATCCGAACGATGGGCAAAAAGGTATGGGCCTGATCATGCTCATCCTGATCGGAACCGTTCCTACCGCTTACGCGCTGAACCATGCGGTTACCAAGAAACAGTCTCAGGACTTCGTCGCGGTTTCCGAACAGGCCGGCAACACCTTGAACAAGTATGTGAGCCCGAACGCCGTTATCGCCGATGCGCGTGACGAAGTTACTACCTACGTCCGCACCAAGGAATTCACGCCCAACACCATGCTGGCCCTGCGCCAGTTGGTGAGCGATATCGGCAACGAAACTGTTTTGTTTGGAGAGCTGAGCAAAGTGCCCAACGACCGCGTCCGCAACTTTCGCAATGACATGTACCTGGTCAGCGAGGCTCTCCGCCTGATGCAGAAGACCCACCGGCCGGAAATCGCCGCCAGCGATTGGCAGATCCTGGGCAACTACAAGAAGCACATTGACAACGCGACCAAGTTCATTCCTCTCTGGGTGAAAGTCGCAGTCGCCATGGCCCTGGGGCTCGGGACGATGGTGGGTTGGAAGCGTATCGTCGTTACCGTCGGAGAAAAGATTGGCAAAGATCATCTGACCTACGGACAAGGCGCGGCCGCGGAAATTACAGCGATGGTGACCATCGGCGCCGCCGATTGGTTCGGCCTGCCGGTAAGCACGACTCACGTGCTTTCATCCGGGATCGCCGGCACGATGGCGGCGAATCACACCGGGCTGCAATGGGGGACGGTACGCAATCTCCTCATGGCCTGGGTGCTGACGCTGGCGGCCTCGATGATTCTCGCGGGCTTCCTGTTCTGGGGATTCCGAAATATCTTCTAGGGCGGAGCCCAGAAGCTGGCGCTTGAGAAACTTGTCTCGTGCGGGAGCGGGGCAGACCGGTGGCTCGAACATTAGCCCTCGAGCTTGAAAACTCTCTCCATGCGCAGCCATTTCTCGCCGGGCTTGGCTTGGGGCAGCGATTGCTGGAATTTCCACATCAGATTCTCCCACTCCTGAACTTTCTGATTTTTCCCATCGGCCTGGGCCTTGGCTTCGAAAGAGAAGCGATCGTTTACTTCCATGATCATGAACATGCGGGTGCCGAGGAGGTAGATTTCCAGGTCCACGATGCCAGAGTCTTTTATGCTTTTGGTAATCTCCGGCCAGATTTTCTGGTGATAGCGCTTGTACTCCGCGATCAGCGCGGGATCGTTTTTCAGGTCCAGAGTGAGGCAGAATCGTCGGTTCATTTCACTCCCATCTCGCTTGCGGATTGACTTCTAATGCGATGCGCTGCCAGAATGCGGAAAACGTAAGCATACTTGTCGGGAGCTTGCGCTGGAAGTTGCAGGTGCAAACCGTCAGCCTCCTGGCGCGACTGGATTTTGGCATCCGATCTTAGCAGGGGCACGGACTCAACCTTCTGGCTGCCTAGCGTCGCGGCCAACGCTTGTATGACCACCTCGCCGGTTACAGAGAACGGGAGCGCTGCGAAAACTCCGAGTGCGAGCGCGCTCGTTAGAAATCTGCGTATCGGGGAGACATGGGATGTTCTTTCCTAATCTTCTTCGGAAGATATTGCGCAGGATGGCAGCATCATAGCTATCACTTCCGAGCGGTCGGCCAACCCGGCGCTAGTCAGGATTTTCGACCAATATGATTGCGATTCCCGGGGCTCGTACTAGTAGGTTGCGCGGCCGCCGCTCAGGTCAAATACGGCTCCCGTAGTAAAGGAATTTTCTTCCGATACCAGCCAGGCCACCATGGCTGCGATCTCATCGGGTTCGAGAAAACGACCACGCGGAATCTTGGACAGCATGTAAACGAGATGTTCCTGCGACATCTGATCAAAGATTCGCGTGCGCGCTGCCGCCGGTGTAATACAGTTGACCGCAATGTTGCGATCCGCCAGCTCTTTCCCTAATGACTTGGTCAGCGCGATAACGCCCGCTTTCGCAGCGCTGTAGGCGGAGGCGTTTGGATTTCCTTCCTTGCCTGCGATCGATGAAACGTTGACGATCCGCCCATACTTTTGCTGGAGCATGAAGGGTACGATGGCACGGCAGCATAAATACACTCCGTTCAAATCCACGTCGATAATCTGCTTCCACGTCTCCACCGGATATTCCCAGGCCTTCAGATTGGGGCCGGAGATTCCCGCATTGGCCACCAGGATGTCGATCTTCCCGAACTTTTCTGCCGTCGAGGCCGCGGCGCGAGCAACGGCCTCGGCATCGGTCACGTCTCCGATTACGGCATCCACGGTGCCGAGGCTGCCAAGTTCTTTCAGGGTGGCGGCGAGGAGGTCTCGATCGCGGTCCCACAGAGTGACAGAGGCCCCCGACGCCAGAAAACGCCGGGTGATGGACAAGCCAATCCCCTGCGCGGCGCCGGTTACGATTGCGTGACGGCCAGTGAGATCTATCTTGTTCATGGGTTGTTGCCGAGGCGCGTCCTGGAAGGCCTGCGACAAATCTCAACCAGAGAGGGTACACGTGGGACAGATGACCGCGCCAGTTTCTCAAAATGCCACCAAATACAAAACGTCCCATGATCTGGTTAGGTCATGGGACGTATGTCGAACAGCCCTCCCCCGAAGTCTGCTCAATTTCAAGATAAGGGTTGCAGAGAGGGCGTGTGAATGGCCCATTCGGGCTACTGTGGAAATCTTGAGTCGAAGGACTTTGCAGAGGGGTTGTCACAGGGTGGCGCAGGCCCTCAGGACTGCTTACAACTGCTGCTGCGGGCTGGGCTTTGACCCTGGAGGTACCTCAGCGGCCGAAGCCGCCCGAACAGCGTCCTTCATAATGCAGCGCTTAAAAGCGCTGCTCTACCCCGAAGTCGCTGGCGGGAAGACTTGCATTGACGGTCCGAACGATAAGCGAGATACACTGCTTAAGGGGGAACGCGTGACTGATCGGGCAGGCAAGGACCCATGCCAGGCTGGCGCCGGCCTCTTATGAACGAGGAAAAGCAGAGTGGTATCAAGTGGATGGACCTGCTCTGGCTGGTTTTCTTGCTGGGTCTGGCGGTGCTGCCGCCGGTGCAGGAACGACACAAGCAACTAGCGCTGCTGGCCATTGGGATCGTGCAGTTGGCGGAGGGCCGATTCATCGCGAACTGGCCCCGATTCGGGCCATCCGCGGTGGTGCTGATCAAGATTGTGCTGGCCACGCTGCTGATAAACCACACGGGCGAACTGGGGATTAACAGCAGCTACTATCCAATTTATTACGTTCCCATCGTGACTGCGGCGATCCACTTCGGGTCCTGGGGCACCTTGCTTTGGACCTCGCTGGCCTCGGCGGCCTACTGCGCATATCTGTATCCCGCGCTGCAGGAATATACGCTTACTGCCACAGGCGCTGCCGAGCTCGCCATCCGGATCATGTTCTTCTTCATGGCGGCCATCGTGGTGAACCGCTTTACCATCGAAAATCGGCGCAAGACCACGCAATACCAGCAGGTCGCGGAAGAGTTGACGGAAGTCAATCGCCAGTTGGAGCGGGCCCAGGCCGATGCCCGGCGCTCCGAGCGGCTGGCGGCCCTGGGGCAGCTTTCGGCAGGCTTGGCACATGAGATTCGCAATCCTCTGGGCGTGATCAAGGGATCGGCAGAGACGCTCAATCGAAAACTGGAAAACTCGAATCCTCTGGCCAGCGAGTTGGCGGGGTACATATCGAGCGAAGTGAACCGCGCGAGCGCGCTGGTCACCCGATTTCTCGATTTTGCCCGGCCGCTGCGTACCGAAACACGACCGCTGCAAGTGACGGAATTGATTGATCAGGCCCTGAAATCCGTGGCGGCACAGTGGAAAGGCGGACCGCTTGTCGTGGAGCGGGCTTATCAAAAGGATCTACCGCTGGTGCCGCTCGACGAGAATCTTTGTGAGCAAGTATTTTTAAATCTGGTTCAGAATGCGTACGAAGCCATGGGGAGCGAGGGCGGGACTTTTCGCGTCGAAGCTTCCAGCGCGCGTTCGAACGGGCGCGAGGGAGTTCAGGTACGGCTGAAAGATACCGGACCCGGTGTCGCGGCGGAAATGCGGGAGCAGATTTTCAATCCTTTTGTGACTACCAAGAAAAGCGGAGTCGGGCTGGGGCTTTCGATCGTTTCAAAGATTGTGGATGAGCATCATGGCAGCATCCGTCTGGAGAATACCGACACAAGAGGGGCCAGCTTCGTGATCTTCTTTCCAGCAGAAGAAAAAGCCCGCCAGAGAGCGGGAAGCGCATGACCACGTCGAAGGCGACCATTCTGATCGTCGAGGACGAAGCGAAAATGCGCCGTCTCCTGGAGCTCGATCTGGGAGATGACGGTTTCCAAACCTTCTCCGCGGCGGATGCGGAGACCGGGTTGAAGCTGCTGCAGAATGGGTCCGTCGATCTGGTGATTACCGATCTCAAGTTGCCGGGCATGGATGGACTGGACTTTTTGCAGACGGTGAAACGCTTTCAGGCCGCCATGCCTGTCGTTGTCATGACCGCGTTCGGTACCGTGGAAACTGCAGTCGAAGCCATGAAGGCGGGCGCCAGCGACTATGTGCTGAAACCTTTCTCTCTCGACGAAATGCGCATGGTGGTGCACAAGGAGTTGGACGTGCAGCGCCTGCGGGTGGAGAACCGTTCGCTGCGCGAAGCGTTGCAGCAGCGCTATCAGCATCCCAACCTGGTAGCGCGCAGCGCGAAGATGCAGGACGTCCTGGCCACGGTGGAGCGCGTCGCGCCGACCAATTCGACGGTGCTGCTGGGCGGGGAAAGCGGTGTGGGCAAGGATCTGGTGGCCCGTGCCATCCATGAGAAATCACGGCGGGCTTCCGGGCCGTTCATCAAGATCAACAGCGCCGCGATTCCGGAGAATTTACTCGAGAGCGAATTGTTTGGTTACGAGAAGGGTGCGTTCACAGGCGCGACCGGCAGCAAGCCGGGGAAGTTTGAACTGGCCGACAAAGGGACGCTCTTCCTCGATGAAATCGGCGACGTGCCGCCGGCGACGCAGGTGAAGCTGTTGCGGGTTCTGCAGGAGCGCGAATTCGAACGGCTGGGCGGCACGAAGACCATCAAGGTTGATGTGCGCCTGGTGGCGGCCACCAATCGCGACTTACGGGCCGCGCTCGAGGATGGCACGTTCCGCGAAGACCTTTACTATCGGCTGAACGTTGTGCCCATCGATATTTCTCCCCTGCGGGAGCACAAAGAAGATATCCCCGAACTGGTAAATCTTTTCCTCTCGCGCTTCGCCCAGGATTCCGGCAAGAAAATTACCGGAGTTTCACCGCAGGCTTTGAAGCTCCTGATGGACCATTACTGGCCCGGAAATGTTCGTGAACTGCAAAATATTATGGAACGGGCATCGGCTTTGGCTGCGGGTCCCTTGCTCGAAGCCAGCGACATTCAGATTGATACGCGAGCCGGCAAGACGGCTGATTTCCCCGCCAGTTTTCTTCCCGAAAGCATGACACTCGAACAGTGGGAGGATGAGATGATCCGGGAGGCTCTGCGTCGCGCTCACGGAAACAAGAGCCAGGCCGCACGCATTCTGGGACTATCGCGCAATGCGCTGCGCTATCGGCTGTCGAAGATCGGCATCGGCGACGACCCAGAAAAAGAGGAATAGTTGCTGGCGCGCGCGCGGGGCTTGAAGGATTCATCGGTTGGGGCAAGGCGTTGGCAGCACCGTGGAAAGCCCGGCGTTTTAAGCGCCGCGCTTCCACCGTGCTGCCAGCACCTTAATCCCTGTCCCGGGCCTAATTCCGGCCCGGGAATCGGAAACCGGTGGCCGAAAACCACCACTTCCGGTTGAACCCGGCCAGGCGGATTCGGAGGGCCCGCTCAACCCACCTCTCCGCCTTACCTAATCCAATGAAAATAAGAGGCTTATTCCACGCCATATCGGCGACGTTTGGCACGGCACCTGCATTGTCCAATGTGCGCGAGTCTCTTTATCGCGCGAGGTGGGCCATGAAATACAGATTTGCATTCATTATCGGAACACTGATTCTAGGCGCGAGTGTAATGGCGGGCGCCCAGGTGTCAGAAGAGATCCCAGGGCTGGAACAGGGACCCGGACAAGCCCAGGGACCAGCACAGCCACAAGGACAGGAGCAGGTTCAAGCCGAGCCTTCATCCAGCGTAGCCCGCATCAGCTTGATGCACGGAGATGTTTCTACCCAGCGCGGGGACTCCGGAGATTGGGCGACGGCGGCGGTCAACCAGCCGATGGTGAGCAGCGACAAGATTTCTACCGGCGCCAACTCCCGGGCTGAAGTGCAGCTTGACTCCGCGAACATTCTGCGGCTTGGCGACAGCACGCTGGCCAGCATCGCAGGCCTCACGCGCAATCAGATCCAGGTACAACTCGAGCGCGGATTGATTGACTACTCGGTTTTCAAAGGGACGGAAGGTGAAGTTGAAATTGACACCGCGAACGCCGCGATTCGACCGGCACAGAACGCCGGAATTTATCGGATCCAAATCAATGCCGAAGGCGAGACCCTGGTCATTGTCCGCAAGGGATCGGCTGAAATTGCGACGCCGCAGGGCAGTACCCAGGTGGAGAAGGGCCAGATGGCGATCGTGCGGGGCACTGGCGACAACACTCAGTACAAGTTGGCGGAAGCGCCGTCCAATGACAGCTGGGATTCGTGGAACAACGAACGAAACCGGTTGATCTATGACGCGCAGTCCTGGGGGAAGACCAACCGCTACTACACCGGTTCAGAAGATCTTGATACTTACGGACGCTGGGTGACGGTGCCGGATTACGGTCCGGTGTGGACGCCGGCAGTGGGACCGGGTTGGGCGCCTTATCGCAGCGGACGCTGGGTTTGGGAGCCGGGTTGGGGCTGGACGTGGGTTTCGTATGAACCCTGGGGTTGGGCTCCTTATCACTACGGGCGCTGGTTTGTTTACAACAGTTCGTGGGTGTGGTGGCCCGGTCCGGCCTACGGATATCCGCGGTATCGGCCGGTGTGGGCTCCCGCGTATGTTTCCTTCTTTGGTTTCGGCGGCGGCGTCGGCGTCGGATTCGGATTTGGTTCCGTTGGCTGGTTGCCGATTGGGCCGTGTGACAGATTCTATCCGTGGTATGGGCGTTACGGCTCCCGCTACAACGTCGTGAACGTCACCAACGTCAACATCTACAACGGCCGGGGGCGGGGATTTGGAGGCGTTGCGCCGCTGCGTGCGGGTGGTGCATATTCCAACTTGCGCCTGGCTGCGATGAACGACAGGGTGCGAGGCGGTATCTCGACCGTTCCGACCGGCCAGTTCGGTACAGGACGTTCCACTCCTGTCGGAGTCAACGGCGAAACCTTCCGCAGCGGACATATGATCGCGGGAAACCTTCCCGTGGTTCCGACGCGGTCGGCGTTGTCGGTAACTAACCGGCCGGCGGCGGCGTCCACGTTGCCGCGTGGAGGCGTGCAACAGCGCTTCTTCTCGCAAACACGGCCGGCAGCTGCGCCGCAGTCGTTCGACCGGCAGGTCACGCAGATGCGGCAGTCGCTGCAGCGCAATGGTGCGGGAGCGGGCCAGTCATTCTCAAGAGGAGAGAATATCAACCAGAATTCCGTCGCCCGCCCCACGCCAGGAGTTCGTACTCCGTCCAGCGGCGGGCTTAACAACGGTTCGGCTGCGCAACAGGCTGAGCGGACGGGAAGGCCTTCGACTTCCAACGATTCAGGATGGCGACGGTTTTCCGATACGAATTCGGCACAGCGCAATGGCGGGATGAATCGTCCTTCAGGCATGTCGCCGGCGGGGACGTCCAATAATGTTCCGCGGCCGGGGAACTCGGCTGGAGCGGGCGCTTCGACCAACAACGAGAGCTGGCGGCACTTCGCGCCACGGTCCGGCGGGAACATCCAGAGCTCTCCTGACCGGGTGAACAACGGAGGCGGCATGTATGGCGGACGCGGTTCGGGGCCAGAGTTCCAGCGCAACCAGATGTCGCGTCCCCAGATGGAACCGGCGGGCGGTGGTCGCAGCATGGTCCAGGACTCGCCGCGCGGATATTCGCGGCCGCCGTTAGAAATGAGGCAGCCGATTGTGACGCCGCGATCCTCTGAAGTGCGGGGAAGCGCGCCACGAGAGTCGTCTCCATCACGAAGTGGCGGTGGCGGCGGAGGCGGAGGCGGGAACCGGGGCGGATCGGGCGGTGGCGG
>Ga0134124_10002751_pt1 | contig 14196 bp, 10 predicted proteins | sample KB304_FD_96880 | JGI IMG/M metagenome (GOLD analysis project Ga0134124, IMG submission 96880) | Terrestrial soil microbial communities without Nitrogen fertilizer from Kellogg Biological Station, Michigan, USA - KB3-0-4 | ecosystem: Environmental > Terrestrial > Soil > Unclassified ... | reverse complement strand
GTTCGGCCGATCCGTCTTCCAGATGGTGAACCCTTGCGACGGCATCGGACTGAGCCTCAGTTCTCCGCCCGATACCAGGTTGCCCCCATACCGGTTCGCCGCGAAGTGGAAGCCGTCCAGCGGCGCCGCTGTGTCCTGCACCGGTGCGTCGATGGATACCCCACCGCCTTCGCGCACGAACACGTTGTCCTCGACCGCCAGCGTGCGGCCGCCGAGACTCACGAAGCGGACGGCCATCGCCCCCAGGGTCAACGTCCCCGTCTTGTCGCTGCAGATCACCGTCGTGGCGCCGAGTGCCTCCACCGCCGACAGGCGCTTGACGAGGGCTCCGGCCCGGGCCAGGCGCTGGACACCGAGGGCGAGGGCCAGCGTGAGCGTCGGCAGCAGGCCTTCGGGCACGTTGGCCACGATCACGCCGAGCGCGAAGAGGAGGCCGTCGGCGACCGAGACGGTGCCGCTGGCCACGCCGAGCGCGAAGAAGATGACACCGAACGCGACCGCGAGGCCGCCGACCAGCCGGGTGATCCGCGTCATCTCCCGCTGGAGCGGGCTCGGGGTCTCGGCGACCGATTGGGTGAGCTGGGCGATGACGCCGATCTCCGTCGTCATGCCGGTCGCGGTCACGACGAACCACCCCTGCCCGGCCACGACCGCCGTACCGGCAAAGACGAGCTCGTGGCGCTCGAGGCGAGGCACACGCGCGCGCTCGTTGCCACGGGCGGGGAGCTTGAAGACCGGGTGGGATTCGCCGGTCAGCACGCTCTGGTCGACACGCAGGGCCGCCGCCTGCAGGAGCTGACCGTCCGCCGGTACCTGTTGGCCCTCGTCCAGGATCACGACGTCGCCGGGCACCAGCGCCACGACCGGCACGCGGACCTCGGCGCCGTCCCGCCGCGCGACGACCTCGCGGGGCAGGAGCCGCTGGAGCGCCTGGATCGCGCGCTCGGCCCGATACTCCTGGAAGAAGCTGAAGAGGCCGTTGACGACGATCACGACGAAGACGGCCCAGCCCAGCTCGGAGAGGCCGGCCAGGAAGGCGAGGGCGCCGCCGGCCCACAGGAGCAACGCGAACAAGCTCGTGAACTGGGCGAGCAGGCGCATGGCGAGCGAGCGGCGCGCCACGCGCTCGAGCCGGTTGGGACCGTGAGAAGCCAGGCGGCGCGCCGCCTCGCCGGCCGGCAGCCCGTCCGGCCCCGAGCCCAGGAGGGTGAAGATCTCCTGATCCGCGAGCGCGGCTTCGCCGCCGTCACGCTCCGCCGGCGCCAGGATGTGCACCAGGCCCGGGCGCGTGGTGGCCCGGCGCGTCTCGGCGACCAGGGCGGCGTCGCCGAGGCACGATCGCAGGCGAGCGGCCAGATGCACCACCTCCGCGTTCATGGGCGGGGGCGCGAGGAGGACGAGGACGACGGCGCTCGGCAGGCCGCCCGGCCGCAGCACCGGCTGGTGGGGAAGCTGGACCCACCGCAGGCTCAGGCGCTCGTCCCGCGGCGTCGGCACGACGACCAGCGCCACGCCCGGGACCAGGTCGACGACCGCCGACGATACCCCAAGCCCGAGCGCGGTCGTGAGCTGCGCGGCCGAGGCCACGTCGGCTCCGAGGCGGATGGGATCACCGGCGATGAAGGGCGAGACGAGCGGCCGATCAGCCGGCGCGAGGTTCTCGGGTCGGCGGCTCATTCCCCCGCACGAGGTCGCAGGTAGACGAACCAGTAGACGCCGCCCACCAGCGCCGCGCCGCCGATCACGTTGCCGAGCGTGACCGGCAGGAGATTGCGCGCGAGAAAGCCGCCCCAGGTCAGCGCGTGGGCGTCGAGGCCCCGCGCGGCGACGAAGCCGGGATCGAGCCACGTCAGGAACAGCGCGAACGGTACGAAATACATGTTGGCGACGGAGTGCTCGAAGCCGGCCGCCACGAACGCGGCGATCGGCGGCACGATCGCCAGCACCCGGTCCGTCGTGCTGCGCGCGCTGTAGGCGAGCCAGACGGCCAGGCACACGAGCACGTTGCAGAGGACGCCGAGCAGCACCGCCTGCACGAATCCCAGCTGCAGCTTGGCGACCGTGATCCCGAGCGCGGTGGCGCCGACGGCGCCACCGCCGGCCTCGTGCAATCGTGCGCCCGAGGCCAGGAGCGCGATGCCCACCGCGCCGGCGAAGTTGCCTGCGTAGACGAGGATCCAGTTGCGAAGCAGCGCCCAGGTGCCGACGCCTCCGCCCGCCCAGGCCATGACGATCAGGTTGTTCCCGGTGAACAGCTCGGCACCCCCCACGACGACCAGGATCATCCCGACGCTGAAGACGATGCCGGCCAGCACGCGCGTGGCGCCCCACGGCGCGCTGCCCGCGCCGGCCAATGCCACGGTCGAGAAGATGGCGCCGAAGGCGATGAAGGCCCCGGCGAGCACCGCGAGCGCGACGAGCCGGCCGGGCTCCATCGCCACCTTGGCGGCGCCGACCTCCTCGGCTCGACGTGCCATCTCGGGCGGCAGCAGGGCGTCCAGGGGCGTGGGCGCCTTCACGGCCGGACGGCCTCGAGCGCCACGGCGCAGACCTTGTACTCGGGGATCTTGGCGACCGGATCGAGCGCGGCGTGCGTCAGCTCGTTGGCCGCCGCCTCGACGAAGTGGAAGGGCATGAACACGGCGCCTTCAGTGATGCCCGGAGTCAGGTGCGCCCGGACTGTGATCGCGCCGCGCCGGGAGCGCAACCGCACACGGTCGCCGTCGGCCACGCCGAGGCGCGCGGCGTCGCCGGGATGCACGTCCACGAGCGCCTCCGGCACCAGCCAGTCGATCGCGGGGACCCGGCGCGTCATCGTGCCGCTATGGTAGTGCTCGAGCAGCCGCCCCGTGGTGAGCACGAGGGGATAGTCGGCGTCCGGCACCTCGGCGGCGGGCCGATAGGTGACCGGCGTGAACCGTGCCCGCCCGCGCGTGAACCGGCCTACGTGAAGAATGGGAGTCCCGGGATGCCCGGGGTCGGGACACGGCCACTGCAATCCAGCCTGTCCAAGCCGATCGTGCGTGATGCCGCCATAGCTCGGCGTCACCGCGGCTACCTCCTCCATGATCGCGGCCGGATCAGCATACGTCCATCCAGCCCAGGGTGCCGGAAGCGGTGGCGATGCCAACCGCCGGCTGATGCGCTCGCCCACCTGCGAGATGATCCACCAGTCGGGTCGCGCCTCTCCGGGGGAGGGCACGGCCGGCTCGAAGCGCTGCACGCGCCGCTCGGTGTTGGTGAACGTCCCCGCCCGCTCGGCGGAGGCGGCGGCCGGCAGCACGACGTGGGCAAACCGGGCGGTCTCGCTCGGGAAGATCTCCTGGACGACCAGGAACTGGCAGGCCTCTAGACAGCGGCGCACGTGCGCGAGGTCGGGATCCGTCATGGCCGCGTTCTCCCCGAGGATCCACAGGGCCCGGATGCGGCCGTCCAGCGCGCCATCGAGGATCTCGGTGACGGTGAGGCCAGGCCGATCAGGGACCGGCGCCCCCCACGACTCCGCGAAGCGGCGGCGGGCGGCCGCGTCGGCGATCGGTTGATAGCCCGGCAGCACATCGGGCAGCGCGCCCATGTCGCAGGAGCCCTGCACGTTGTTCTGTCCTCGCAGTGGATTGATGCCCCCGCCGGCGACGCCCAGGTTGCCGAGCAGGAGCTGCAGGTTCGTGCAGGCGAACGCGTTGTCGGTGCCGCACGTGTGCTGGGTGACGCCCATCGCGAACAGCAGGGCGCCCGGACGATGCTCCCAGAGGATCCGGGCGGCGCTCCGGATGTCCGCGGCAGGGACCCCGGTGATCGCCGCCGCCCGCTCGGGCGTGCTCTCGCGCACATGATCGGCGAAGACCGCGAAATTCTCCGTTCGCGCGGTGACGAAGGCTTCGTCCACCCAGCCGTTGGCGATCAGAACCTGGGCCAGCGCGTTGAGCAGGGCCACGTCGGTGCCCGGCCGCAGCCGCAAGTGGAGCACGGCGGCATCGACGATAGGGATGTCGCGCGGATCGGCCACCACGATCGGCAGCCCGCGTTCCTTCACCGCCCGACGCAGGCGCATGCCGAACACCGGGTGCTGCTCGGTCGTGTTCGAGCCGACGATGAAGACGCTCTGCGCGTGCTCGACGACGTCGTCCATCGAGTTGGTCATCGCGCCGGAGCCGAGCGCCTGGCCCAGCGCGGCCACGGTCGGTGAATGACACAGGCGGGCGCAGTGGTCGACGTTGTTCGTGTCGAGCAGCTGGCGGGCGAGCTTCTGGAAGAGATAGTTCTCCTCGTTGCTGCACTTCGCCGAGGCCAGCAGGCCGAGCGCCTCGCCGCCGTGCCGCTGGCGCACGGCCACCAGCTCCCGCGCGACCACGTCGAGGGCGGTGTCCCAGTCGACCTCGACGAGCTCCGCGCCCTCGCCACCGAGCAGCGAACGCCGCACGCGCGGCCGCGTGAGCCGGGCCCGATCGTGGACGTAGACCCAGCCGAAGCGGCCCTTGACGCAGAGCAAGCCGTGGTTGGCCGGACCGTCCCAGTCGGGTGTCGTGGCCACGATGCGGCCGTCGGCCACCTCGAGCTGCAGGCGGCAGCCGACGCCGCAGTAGCTGCACACGGTGCTGACGGCTCGCGTCGCCGCCATGGCCGGTCGCGCGAGGGTCAGCGCGTCGGTGGGGCAGACGGCCTCGCACATCCCGCAGAACTCGCAGGTGCTGTCCTGCATGGAGCCGTCGGCGCCGAACCCGATGTGCGCCTCGCCGCCGCGGCCGAAGATGCCGATCGCGGTCACGCCGTTGAGTCGATCGCAGGCCCGCACACAGCGCCAGCACCGGATGCACGCCCCGTGGTCGACCCGGATGAACGGGTTCGACTCGTCGATGCTCGCCGCACGGCCCAGCCCCGTCGGAGGCGGCAGCACGTCATCGCGAGCGGCGAGCACCAGCAGCTCGTTGTGCGCCTTGCCCCGGCCCGGTCGATAGTCGGCCAGCAGGAGCCGCAGGACGTGTCGGCGGGCCGCCTGGACCGCCGGACTCTCCGTGCGCACGACGAGGTCGGCCGCGGCCGGCACGACGCAGGCGGGATGCAGACCGGGATGCCCTTCGATCTCCACCAGACACACCCGGCACGAGCCGTCGGGCGGCAGCGCCGGATGATGACAGAGGGTGGGGATGGTCGTGCCCGCCGCGCGCGCGGTGTCCAGGATGGAGGCGCCGGGCGGCACCGGCACCTCCCGGCCGTCGAGGATCACGGCGTGGGCTTGGGGTCCGGGGCGCGCTCGCTCTCGCGCTCGGCGTAGACCGCCTGGCCCCTGAGCCGGGCCCGGCAGGGCTCGCAGAGGAGATCACGGGACATCGTGTTGCAGGAAACACAGCGGTACACGGTGGGTGGCAGCACCCGCGCGTCCTCGGCGCCGACGAAGGCGGGGGGCACCGTCAGGACGGGGCACGGAGCCGTGCGGATGACCCGCTCGGCGACGCTGCCCATCAAGACGCGGCTCACGCCGGTGCGACCGTGGGTGCCGAGCACGATGAGGTGGACGTTGTGCCCTTTGGCGTAGCGCACGATCTCGTCCGCCGCGTCCCCCCGCTGCGAGGCGACCACCACGGGGACGCCCGTCCCGAGGCTGGTCACGAGGTCCGCGAACAGCGTCGTCAGCCCGTGCTCGTCGGGCCACGAGACGTGGAAGACGTGGAGTCGAGCCCCGAACGCCCTGGCATAGGCGTGAGCGACTCGCACGGCGGTCTCCGCGGCCTCCGAGAAGTCGGTGGCGACCAGGATCTCGCGGACGTCGTGGCTCACCATGATGGGGCCCTACCGCACCTCGGCCCGCGTCACCCGCACGGCGACGAGCCGGCCGCGCTCGTGCAGACACTCCGCGGTCACGAAGTCTCCCGGCGTGATGTCCTCGGCATCGAGCGCGACCTCGATGAAGTCGCCCGCGAACCGTCCCGGCACGTCTACACGGATGAAGCTGTTGAAGGTGGTGGCCGACGTCAGGCTGATCGTCCGCCTGGTGACGACGGTCCGACCCTGCTCCACTCGCCAGGGCCCGACCTCCTCCATGATCATCACGCCGCCTTGCGGATCGATGGCGACGACGCCGCCCGAGTGCGTCGAGGTGCGCGCGGCATCGGCCGCCGGCGTCACGGCCGATGCGCTCAGCGCGAGCACGAGAAGCAGTGAGTTGACGAGACGGATCATAGGGCGCCTCCACGGCGTGACATGCCGTGCAGAACTGCATGTCGGGTGCCACATCCGCGCTTCGTGTTTCCGGCCACTTGGCCACGCCGAGGCCGGCCACTGTCGCGGCCCCGCCCCAGTGGGGCGGAGCGCGAGCGGCCCAACGCGGTCACCCCGTGATCTCCGGTTCGAGACGGATGCGCGTATCGAGGGACGAGGAGACGAGACAGGCCCGCTCGGCCTTTTCGAGCGCGCGCTGCACGCGCACCCGGTCCGTACCCGCCGGCATGGCCATCCGGGGGCGCAGCACGATCTCCGTGAATCGCGTGACGCCGTTGACGCGATCGACCACGCCCTCCGCCTCGACCGAGAGGGACTCGAACTCCAGGCGCGAGGCCTGGGCCACCGAGCGGAACGTCAGCAGGAAGCAGGACTCCACGGCCGCGAGCAGCAGCTGCTCGGGGCTCCAGGCATCGCCCGGTCCGTCGAAGTCGAGCGGAGCCGCCGTCCGCAGATCGGGCACGCCGCTGCTCGACAGGGTGGCGTAACCGGCGGGGCCTCCCGCGATCCGGGCCGAGTACAGGTGGGGCAACGGCTTCATCGTCATCTCCTCGACGCCAGATACTCGACGCAGGCGTCGAGCGTGGCGAGCTTGGGATAGTCCGCCTCGGGGATGTCCACGCCGAGCGCGTCGTGCAGCGCGACGACGAAATTCAGCATGTCCATCGAGTCGAGATCGAGCTGGTCGCGAAACGCCAGATCCTGCCGCAGCGAGGCCAGGTCGGCCTCGGGGGCGATGTCGCCGAGGGCCCGGAGCACCGCGGCGCGCAACTCCTCCGCCATCACAGCCGCTCCGGCGATTGGAGGAGACGATCGACCGCGGCCAGGAACAGTCCGCCGCGGTGGCCATCGCTGACCCGGTGGTCGGCGGACAGCGTGGCGGTCACGACCGGCCGGGGCCCGATCGCGCCGTCGACGACCCACGGTCGCTCGACGATGCGCCCGAATCCCACGATGGCGACCTGGGGCGGGTACACGATGCCCAGGACGCTCTCGACACCCTGCTCGCCGAGGCTCGTCACGGTGATCGTCGCATCCGACAGCTCGGAGCTGCGAAGGCCACCACCACGCGCGCGCTGGACCAGGTCGCGGAAGGCGCCCATCAGCGCCCCGAGCGGCCGGCCGTCCACGTCGTGCAGCGCGGGCGCGATCAGGCCGCCGCCGCGCAGCGCGACGGCGACGCCGACGTGAACGACGGCGCTCGGCTCGAACCGGTCCCCCCGCCACACGCCGTTGAGCTCGGGCACCTCGCGCAGCGCGAGCGCGACGGCCTTGATCAGCAGGAGGCCGTAGAGCAATCGCTCGGTCACGGGTCGCCGCGTGTTCTCGTCGGCCAGCCACGCCAGCGCGCGGTGCAGATCGATCGTGTGAGCGACGTAGTAGTGGGGGATCTCGCGCTTGGAGCGCGCCATGGCGGCCGCGATGGCCTGGCGCATGCGGACGACGTCCATGCGCGGGCGCGCCGGCGGCGGGGCGGCGGCGGCCGGCACCGCGCCCGGGCGGCGGCCGGCGGCGGCACGCTCGACGTCCTCGCGCGTGATCGCCCCGCCCGCCCCGGTACCGCGCAGCGTGGTGGGGTCGATGCCGAGCGTGGCCGCGAGCTTCCGGGCGAGCGGCGAGACGCGCGCGCGCCTTCCCGGTCCGGGAGCCTCCGGCCTCGCCGGGGCAGGGACAGCCGCGGCCGGAACCGGGGCCGAGGCGACCGGGACCGCGACGGCCGGCCCCGGCACCGCCGCCGCCGGCGCGTCCTCGCGGATCGAGGCCAGCACCGTTCCCGTCGGCACCGTCGCGCCCGGCTCGATGAGGATGCGCTCCAGCACGCCGCTCACGAAGACCTCGACGTCGATCAGGCCCTTCTCCGTCTCGACCTCCGCGATGATGTCCCCGCGCGCCACCCGGTCGCCGGGTCGCTTGCGCCACGCGATGAGCGTCCCCGCCGTCATGTCGGCTCCGAGGATCGGCATCAGGAACTCAGCCATCGCGGCCGAGCAGGGCCCGGGCCGCCGCCGCGATCGTCACGGGCTGCGGCAGCGCGGCGTCCTCCATGTGCCTGGCGTAGGGGATCGGGACCTCGGCGCTGCACAGCCGCTGCACGGGGCCGTCCAGGTCGTAGAAGCCCCGCTCCATGATCTGGGCGCTCACCTCGGCGGCGAAGCTGCCGGTGCGCCAGCCCTCGTCGACGACCAGGGCCCGGTGGGTGTGGGCGATCGAGACCAGGATCGTGGCGGTGTCGAGCGGCCGGAGCGAGCGGAGGTCGATCACCTCGGCCGCGATCCCCTCGGCCGCGAGGAGATCCGCCGCCGCCAGCGCCTTCGGCAACGAGCCCCCGTACGTGATCACCGTGAGGTCGGTGCCCGGGCGGCGCACGACGGCCCGGCCGATCTCGCCCGGCCCCGCCGTCTCGTCCACCTCGCCTTCCATCGGGTAGAGCGCGGCGTGCTCGAACACGAAGACGGGATCGGGCTCGCGCAGCGCCGCCAGCAGCAGCGCCCGCGCATCGTCCGCCGTCGCCGGCGCCACGACCTTGATCCCGGGGACGTGCGCGTACCAGCCCTCGAGGCTGTGCGAATGCTGCGCGGCCAGCTGCCGGCCGGCACCGGTCGCCATGCGCACCACGAGGGGAACGGAGAGCTGTCCACCGGACATGTGGCGCAGCGTGGCGGCGTTGTTCACGACCTGGTCGAGGCACAGCAGGCTGAAGTTGACGGTCATCACCTCGACGATGGGCCGCATCCCGCCGAGCGCGGCCCCGACGCCGGCGCCGACGAACGTGTTCTCGCTGAGCGGGGTGTCGCGCACGCGCTCGGGACCGAACTCGGCCAGCAGACCGTGGCTCACGGCGAAGGCGCCGCCGTAGCGGCCGACGTCCTCGCCCATCAGGAAGACGCGCGGATCGCTCCGCAGCGCTTCCCGGAGGGCGCTCCGCGCCGCCTCGCGATAGGTCATCTTCGTCATCGGGGCCCCGATGCGGTGTGGACGTCCTTCAGCAGATCTTCGACCGGCTCCCATGGCCCCGCCTCGGCCTCGGCGACGGCGGCGTCGACCTCGGCGGCGACCGCGCGCTCGATCTTGTCGACGTCGGCGTCGACGAGGAGGTCGGCGGCGCGGAGGGCGGCGGTGAAGCGCACGATCGGATCGCTCGCTTTCCAGCGCTCGATCTCGTCCCTGGCTCGGTAGAGATCGGGATCGTACATCGAGTGGGCGCGGAACCGGTACGTACGCGCCTCGAGCAGGCGCGGCCCCTGCCCGCCGCGAACCGCGGCGGCCGCCCGCCGCACGGCCGCCTCGACGGCGAGCACGTCCATGCCGTCCACGGCTTCGCCCGGCACTCCGGCCGCCTCGGCCTTGCGCACGATGTCGGTCTGCGCCTGGTGACGGGCGAGCGCGGTGCCCATGGCGTACAGGTTGTTCTCGCAGACGAAGAGCACGGGCAGCCGCCACAGCGCGGCGAGATTCAGCGACTCGGCGAACGCGCCCTCGGCCACCGCACCGTCTCCGAAGAAGCACGCGGTCACGGCCGCGCGCGTCCGCATGGCGTCGGCCAGTGCCAGGCCGACGGCGACGGGCAGCCCGCCGCCGACGATGGCGTGGCCGCCGTGGAAGCGGCGCGACACGTCGAACAGGTGCATGGAGCCGCCGCGCCCGCGGCTGCACCCGTTGGCCTTGCCGTACATCTCGGCCATGATCGCGCCGGGCGGGATGCCGCGGGCGAGCGCCTGGCCGTGCTCACGGTAGGTCGCCACGATGTTGTCGTCGGGCGTGAGCGCCTGCATGGCGCCAACGGCCACCGCCTCCTCGCCGATGTAGAGGTGCAGGAAGCCGCGGATCTTGCCGACGGTATAGAGCTCGGCCGCCTTCTCCTCGAAGCGCCGGATCAGCGTCATCTGGCGCAGCAGGTCCAGCCCGCGCTCCCGTGACGGGCCCGTCACGCCGAGCCCTCCTCCAGCGTGGAGGTGTCGCCCTCCGGCAGCCCCAGCTCGCGCGCCTTGAGCAGGCGACGCATGATCTTGCCGCTACGCGTCTTCGGCAGCGACGCGGTGATCTCGATCTCCTTGGGCGCCACCACCGCGCCCAGTCGCGCTCGCGCGTGGGCGAGCAGCGCGCGCCGGAGCTCGGGGGTCTCCGTGAAACCCGCCTTCAGCGACACGAACGCCTTGACGATCTCCAGCGCCACCGGATCGGGCTTGCCGATGACGCCCGCCTCGGCGACGGCCGGATGCTCCATCAGCACGCTCTCGACCTCGAAGGGCCCGATGAGGTGTCCGGAGGTCTTGATGACGTCGTCGGCGCGGCCGACGAACCAGAAATAGCCGTCGGCATCCCGTCGGGCCAGGTCCCCGCTGAGATACCAGCCGTCCACGAAGCACTTCCGGTAGCGGCCGGGCTCGCCGAGATAATCGCGGAACATCGAGGGCCAGCCGGGCCGGAGGGCAAGCTCACCTTGCGCGTCCGGCTCCTCGATCACGTCGACGCGATCGCCGACCTTGCGCACGATCGCCGCCTCGATGCCGGGCAGCGGCCGGCCCATGGAGCCAGGGCGGACCTTCATCGCGGCGAAGTTGGCGATCATGATCCCGCCCGTCTCGGTCTGCCACCAGTTGTCGTGGAAGGGCCGGCCGAACGCCGCCTGACCCCACACGACGGCCTCGGGATTGAGTGGCTCGCCCACGCTGGCGAGGAAGCGCAGCGCGCTCGTGTCGTACTTGGTCACGAGCTCGATGCCGGCCTTCATCAGCATGCGGATCGCGGTCGGCGCCGTGTACCAGACGGTGACCCGCTGCTCCTGCAGCGTGCGATACCAGCGCTCGGCGTCGAACTCGGCCTCGTCGACGATGCTGGTCACGCCGTTCGTCAGCGGCGCGATGATGCCGTAGGAGGTGCCGGTGACCCAGCCCGGGTCCGCCGTGCACCAGAAGACATCGTCCGGATGCAGGTCGAGCGCGTACCGCCCGGTGATGTGATGCGCGACCACCGCCTCGTGCACGTGCACCGCGCCCTTCGGCGTGCCCGTCGTCCCGCTCGTGAAGTGCAGCAGCGCCATGTCGTCGGGCGCGGTCGGCGGGATGACGAAGCGGGCGGCGGCCGCGCGGAGCAGCGTGTGGAAGTCGAGCGTGTCGGGCACCGCGGTGGTCACGCCCCCCTCGCCGACGAGCACGACGTGGGCGAGATCGGGCAGCGCCGAGCGCAGCGCCGCCACCTTGCGCCGGTAGAGCGCCTCGGTCGTCACCAGCACGCGGGCGCGGCCGATCGCCATGCGGGCCCGGATCGGCTCCGGCCCGAACGCCGAGAACATCGGGCAGAAGACGCCGCCGTACTTCAGCGTGCCGAGCGCGGCGACGTAGAGCTCGGGAAGGCGACCGGCCAGGGCGAACACGCGATCGCCGCGCTGCAGCCCGAGGCCGCCGAGGACGTTCGCGAAGCGATCCGTCAGCTCACGGAGATCGCGGTAGGTGTAGTCGTGGACGTCGCCGCGCTTGCCGAGCCAGCGGATCGCCACGTGGCCGCCACGGGGCCCGGCGGCGTGCCGATCGACGGCCTCGTGCGCGATGTTGAGCCCGCGCCGGTCGGGAAGCCCCTCGAGCTCCGCCCGCGCGGCCGCCCACGTGAACGTGGCGCGCACGCGGTCGTAGTCGTCGAGATTGGGAGTCAGACCCATCACGCTGTCCCTGAAGACAGCCGGTGGAGTGCATCCGGAATGCCAGGGCTTCACCCTGGAAGTTCAGTGAGTTGCACGCGACGCGCACCTGCCTCGATGCCCCAGTGGGGCGTCGGCTCCCCGCACGCCGACACGTCAGCGCGGCGGCCACACCGAAAAGTCGCTGGCTTCGACACCTCCCCTCCGGCGCGTCTCTTGCTGTCGCAACAGGGCGCATCGAATCCGGGTGTCGCCGGGGAGGTCGGCCTGAAACCGAGCGGAAGCGTCGCGACCATCGAGCGGCCCACGGTCGAGGATCGCGTGCGCGCGCTCGTCGACACCTTCGTGGCCGAGCTGGGCACCACGCCGGTGCGCGGACGTGTGGCGCTCGACGACGTGCTCGATCGCGATCTGGGCATCGGCAGCCTGGAGCGGGTCGAGCTACTCACGCGGCTCGAGCAGGCCTTCGACGTCCGCTTGCCGGACTCGGTGCTGGGCGAGGCGGAATCGATCCGCGATTTGCTCGCCGCCGTGCTCGCCGGTGGCGAGCCCAGCGGCGCCGGCGTGGTGGATACGGTCGCCCCGATCGCGGCGGGGACGCCGGCTCCGGATTCCGCGCGCACGCTGATCGACGTCCTGCGCTGGCACGCCGAGACCGACCCCGGCCGGGTCCACGTCGTGCTCCGCCTGGACGACGAGGGCGAGCGGCGCATCACCTATGGCGAGCTCTGGGCCCGGGCGGGCGGCGTCGCCGCCGGGCTGCGCGCGCGCGGCATCGCGCGGGGAGAGTCCGTCGCGCTCATGCTGCGCACCGAGCCCGGGTTCTTCGCCGCCTTCTTCGGCGTGCTGCTGGCCGGCGCCGTCCCGGTGCCGATCTATCCGCCGACCCGGCCGAGCCATCTCGAGGAGTACGCCGCGCGCCAGGTCAAGATCCTCGACAACGCGCAGGCCCGTCTGCTCGTCACGTTCACGGAGGTCGAGCGTGTCGCCGTCCTGCTGCGCGCGCGCGTGCGGTCGCTGGCCGGCGTGACGACACTCGAGCGCCTCGCGGCGGCGCCCGCGGGCGCCGTGCCCGCCCTCGGCCCCGACGATCCCGCGCTCATCCAGTACACGTCCGGGAGCACGGGCGATCCCAAGGGCGTCCTGCTCTCGCACGCCAATCTGCTCGCGAACATCAGGGCCCTCGGGCGGGCGCTCGGCGTCCGCCCGGACGACGTGTGCGTCTCGTGGCTGCCCCTCTATCACGACATGGGACTGATCGGCATGTGGCTCGGCTCGCTCTATCACGGCGTGCCGGTCGTGATCCTGCCCCCGCTGGCGTTCCTGGCCCGTCCGGCCCGCTGGCTGCGCGCGATCTCGGCCCACCGGGCCACGATCTCGGCTGCGCCGAACTTCGCGTTCGATCTCTGCGTGAAGCGGCTTGCCGACGCCGACCTCGAGGGCGTGGATCTCGGGAGCTGGCGGCTGGCGCTGAATGGCTCGGAGGCGGTGAGCCCGGAGACGATGGCGCGCTTCGTGAGGCGGTTCGCGGTCTGTGGGTTTCGTGCGGAGGCAATGTGTCCGGTCTACGGGCTCGCGGAGTCCTCGGTGGGGCTCACGATGTCCCCGCCCGGCCGCGGCCCCCTCGTCGATCACGTGCGGCGCGAGACGTTCGAGCGCGCTCGACGAGCCGAGCCGGCCGCTCCCGCTGAGCCCGCACCCCTGGCGTTCGTCTCGTGCGGCGCGCCCCTGCCCGGACACGATCTGCGCATCGTGGATGCGGCCGGCGCGCCGCTGCCCGATCGGGTCGAGGGCGGCGTGGAATTTCGCGGGCCCTCGGTCACGTCGGGTTACTTCCGTAACCCGGATGCGACCGCGGCCGTGATGCACGACGGCTGGATGGACTCCGGTGACCTCGGCTACTGCGCGAGCGGCGAGCTCTACGTCACCGGACGGCGCAAGGACGTGATCATCAAGGCCGGGCGCAACCTGTACCCGCAGGAGGTGGAGGAGCTGGTCGGCGACGTGCCGGGCGTCCGCAAGGGCTGCGTGGCCGCCTTCGGCGTCGGCGATCCCGCCATCGGTACCGAGCGGTTGATCGTCGTCGCCGAGACTCGCGCCGGCGCGGCCGAGGCGCGGGCCCGGCTCGAAGCCGCGGTGCGCGAACGGGTCGTGGACGCGCTCGGCCTGCCGCCGGACACCGTGCTCATGACAGCGCCCGGCTCGGTGCTCAAGACCTCGAGCGGCAAGATCCGGCGCTCGGCCACGCGCGAGGCTTGGGTGCGCGGCGATCTCGCCCGGCGCCCGTCGGCCCGCATGCAGTCGCTCCGGCTCGCGATCGGCGCCCTCCAGGCCTACGGGATGCG
>Ga0134124_10002750_pt1 | contig 14197 bp, 12 predicted proteins | sample KB304_FD_96880 | JGI IMG/M metagenome (GOLD analysis project Ga0134124, IMG submission 96880) | Terrestrial soil microbial communities without Nitrogen fertilizer from Kellogg Biological Station, Michigan, USA - KB3-0-4 | ecosystem: Environmental > Terrestrial > Soil > Unclassified ... | reverse complement strand
GCGGACCCCCGAATCCCGTGGTCGGCGATTGGGGCTGGTGCACGTCTCCGGCGAGGAGCGTATCGAGATCACCCACGCTCGCGCGGCCGTGATACGCGTGCTCGACCTCCACCACCGGCGCGCTGCCGCAGGCGAACGCGCAGTCCAGCTCTTCGAGCGTGACGGCGCCGTCGCCGGTCGTCTGGCCCGCGCGCACGCCGAGCCGCCGCTCGCAGGCGGCGAGGATGTCGCGGGCGCCGCGCGACAGGCAGGCCACGCCGGTGCACACGCGCACGAGGCGGCGGCCGGGAGCGCTCAGGCGGAACTCGGGATAGTGGCTGGCGACGCCCCAGACCTCGCTCTTCGGCACGCGCAGGTGGGCGGCGAGGCGTTCGAGCGATTCCGGCGAGAGCCAGCGCTCGGCGTGCTGCACGGCGTGCAGCGCCGGCAGCAGCCACGTCCGCTCGCGGGGAAACTGCGACAGCGACTCCGGGAACGCCATATCGGCGATCGTACCGCGTCGCCGTCAGCGGTCCAGGCTCTCTAGGAAGCTCTGCAGCCGCGGGCCCCACTTCGCCCACTCCGGGCCGCTGGCCACGTGGCCGAGCTCGCTGTCGATCTCGAAGTACGAGGCCTGCACGCCGGCCTTGGCGAGCGCGTCCATCACGCCGGGGGCGATCGAGGGCGGGAAGAGCTTGTCGGTGCGCGAGAGGACGTAGAGCAGCTTCGCCCGGATCTTGGCGACGTCGCGCTGGGCGTCGAACCGGACGGCGGCCTTGCGTAGCGTGACGAGCGAGTTGGGATCGAAGTCCTTCGCCCACGCCGCCGCCTGGCGCCGCAGCTCGGCGTCGCGGGCGGCGGGATCGGCGATCGTGCGGGCCAGCACCTCGTTGGTGCCGTAGCGCTGCAGCGTCTCGACGCGGATGGCCGTCATCGTCTCGACGATCCCACCCTGGTCGTAGTGCCAGCCGCCGTTCCAGGAGGGCTGAGTCGCGAGGCGCTTGCGCAGCGTCTCGACGGCCTCCTGGCCGCCGCCGCCCTTGGGGGCCGTGACCACCGCCACGATGCCGCGCATGGCGTCCGGATAGGTCACCGCCCACTGGAAGGCCTGGTAGCCACCGAACGACGGACCGGCGACGGCGACCAGGTGCTTGACGCCGAGCGCGTCGAGCATGGCCTTCTGCGCGGTGACCATGTCGCGCAGCGTGATGTCGGGGAAGTCGGGGCCGTAACGGCGTCCGGTCTTGGGATTGATGCTGGCCGGTGCGGTGGAGCCGTAGGAGGAGCCGAGCATGTTGGAGGCGACGACGAAGTACCGGTTCGTGTCGATCGCCTTGCCGGGGCCGATCAGCCCGTCCCACCAGCCGGCCGCCTCGTCGGCGGGTGAGTGCTTGCCGGCCGCGTGCTGACTGGACGTGAAGCCGTGGGTGATGAGGATCGCGTTGCGTCCATCCGACGCCAGGTGGCCATAGCGCTCGTAGGCCAGCGTGAGCTCGGGCAGCACGTCGCCGCTCTCGAGCCGGAAGTCACGCGTCGTCCACGTCTGTTTCACGACTGACTCCATTCGGTCCTGGGCGACGAGGGCGGCACCGTTCGAGCCAGGCGCAGCCGCGCACCCCGTGAAGGTGAGTAGCAACCATCCGGCGAGCAGCGCTGCGCGTCTCATGCGGCCTCCCCATCGGCGATCCGGCAGGCGGCAGCTTACCACCGTGCCGGTCGCGCATCGCGTCAGGCCGCGCCGACGTGGATCGCGATGGTGCCGAGGCCGAGGCGGCGGTAGCGCACGTCGCGCAGCCCCGCTTGCCTCATGAGCTGGGCGAGCTGGGGCGGGGTGACGAAGCGCTCGACCGACTGGGGCAGGTAGGTGTAGGCGGCGCGGTCGCCCGCGACGGCCGCGCCGATCAGCGGCACCACGCGATTGAAGTAGACGCCGAAGACCGCGTCCCAGCCCCGCACGCCGGGGCGCGTGATCTCGAGCGCGGCGACCAGTCCCCCCGGTATCGTCACGCGCCGCATCTCGGCGAGGCCGGCCGCCAGGTCCGCGAGGTTGCGCAGCAGGAACGCGGACGTCACGCAGGCGAACGTCTTGTCGTGAAACGGCAGGGCCAGCGCGTCGGCGGCGAGCAGCGGCACGTCTCGTTCCCCGCGCGCGGCCAGCTTGCTCCGCGCGTGCCGCAGCATCGCCTCGGAGAAGTCGGCGCCCACGACCACGCGGCCGGGGGCGGCGGCGCGCACGGCGAGGGCGAGGTCGCCGGTGCCGGTGGCGAGATCGAGCGCGAGCCCGGCGGGAGCGCCGGCGACGGACCGGGCGGCGATCCGGCGCCACGCGTGGTGGCGGCCGCCGGTCATCACCGAGTTCATGAGGTCGTAGCGTCCGGCGATGCGGGTGAACATCGCGCGCACGGCCTCGGCCTTGGTCATCTCACCGCCACAACCCGGTGACGACGGCGACGAGCACGATCACGGCGATGTAGCCGTTGACGTTGAAGAACGCCATGTCCAGGCGCGAGAGATCACCGGGTCGGACCAGCGAGTGCTCGTAGATCAGCAGGCCGACCACCACGGCCCAGCCCACCCAGTAGAAGACACCCAGGCCCATCATCACGCCGAGCCAGGCGAGCGCGCCGGCGGTGAGCGCGTGGTTGAGTCGCGCGAGCCGCAGCGTGACCGGGATGCCGAAGCGCGCGGGCACGGAGTACAGCCGCTGCGCGCGGTCGATCTCGACGTCCTGGCAGGCGTAGATGAGGTCGAAGCCGGCGATCCACACCGTCAGCGCGAACCACAACACGAAGGCCGGCGGCTCGAAGGCGCCGCGCACGGCGATCCAGCCGCCGGCGGCCGCGATGCCGTCGGTGAAGCCGAGGATCCAGTGCGACGCCCACGTGAAGCGCTTCGTGTAGGAGTAGCCGACGAGGAAGAGGAGCGCGAGCGGCGCCAGCGCCAGACAGAGCGGGTTCAGCAGCGCTGCCGCCACCAGCATCAAGGCCGCGCCGGCGGCGGCGAGCAGCCGCAGCTCCCACACCCCCAGCACGCGGCGCGGCAGGTGCCGTCCGGCCGTGCGCGGGTTGCGGGCGTCGATCCAGCGGTCGACGACGCGGTTGGTCGCCATCGCGCACGTGCGGGCGCCGACCATGGCGGCCGTGACCCAGCCGACCGTCCACGTCCCCGGCCAGCCGCCGGCCGCCAGCAGCATGGCGATGTACGCGAACGGCAGGGCGAAGACCGTGTGCTCGAACTTGATGGCGTCGAGCAGGTGCGCGAGCTTGCTCAGAGCCCGTAGTCCTTCCAGCGGCGGCTGACGCGCTCGCGGATCTCCTCGCTCATGCGGATCTCATCGGGCCACGTCTGGACGATGTCGTCCAGCGGTCCCTTTTCGGTCGCGTCCACGCCCAGCTTGCCGCCGAAGCGGTGGCGGAGCGCGGCGTGATCCAGATCGTCCATCGGCCCCTCGATGACGATGAGATCGCGCTTGGGGTCGATGTTGCCGGTCGCCCGCCACGCCACCTCCGAGAGATCGTGGACGTTGACGTGCTCGCTCACGACCACGATCGTCTTGGCCAGCATCATCAGGCCCATGCCCCACAGCGCGTGCATGACCTTGCGCGCGTGGCCGGGATAGCGCTTGCGGATCGAGACGATCACCAGGTTGTGGAACACGCCCTCGGCCGGCATGTTGACGTCGATGATCTCCGGCAGCATCAGCCGCATGATCGGCAGGAAGATGCGCTCGGTCGCCTTGCCCAACCAGTAGTCTTCCTGCGGCGGGCGGCCGACGATCGTGGTGGGATAGATCGGTCGGGCGCGGCGGGTGACGGCCGTGAGGTGGAACACGGGATAGTCGCGCGCCAGCGAGTAGTAGCCGGTGTGATCGCCGAACGGCCCCTCGAGGCGCTGCTCGCGCGGGTCCACCCAGCCCTCCAGCACGATCTCCGCCTGCGCCGGCACCTCGAGATCGTTCGTGCGGCAGCGCACCATCTCCACGCCGCCACCGCGCAGCCATCCGGCGAAGACCACCTCGTCGATGCCGGGCGGCAGCGGGGCCGAGGCCGCGTAGATCATGGCGGGATCGCCGCCCAGCACGATGGCGACGGGCATTGTTGTAGCGGGGCCCGTTTGCCCGGCTCTGGCCGTGGGTGGCCTGTTCGAGGCGGTGTGTGGCTCCGTCGCCCGGCGCTGATGCTCGGCGCCGCCCTTGTGCGTCTGCCAGTGCATGCCGAGCGTGTGGTCGTCGAAGACCTGCAGCCGGTACATACCGACGTTGCGCGAGCCCGTCACGGGATCGCGCGTGAACACGGCCGGCAGCGTGATGTAGCGCCCGCCGTCGCCGGGCCAGCAGGTGAGGATCGGCAGCCCGGCCAGCGTCGGCGCCGCCGTCTCGACGATCTCCTGGCACGGGGCGGTGTCCACGCGGCGCGGGGCCGCCCGGGCGACGTCGATCAGCGTGCCCAGCTTGCGTAGCCGCTCGGCGAAGGTGCCGGGCAGCCGCGCGTCGAGCAGCTTGGCCACGCGCTCGCCGAGCTCGTCGAGCCGTGAGACGCCGAGCGCCAGCGCCATGCGGTCTTCGGAACCGAAGGCGTTGACCAGCACCGGCATGTCCGTGCCGTCGACGCGCTCGAAGAGGAGGGCGACGTTGGCCTCGCCCGGCGACTTCGACACGCGGTCGACGATCTCGGTGATCTCGAGGTCGCGCGAGACGGGGACGGCGACGCGCCGTAGCCGACCGTGTTGCTCTAGACGCGCGACGAACTCGCGCAGGTCGGTGAACGCCATCGAGTTAGTCGTGATAGAAGGTCTTGACGAGCCAGCCGGCGATGACGGGGAACGCGAGGCTCGGAAGCACGCGAACGGCGACGAAGCGCCACCCCATCAACGGCGCCTCCCACGCCGGCCGCGGAGGCGATGAGGATGCCGCGGAAGCCGCCCTCGCGTCCGAGATGACGCGAGACGACCGGCTTGGATCCTTCAGGTACGCGACGACCGCGAGGGCGATGGCCAGAACGGTGAGAACGATCGTGGTGATTTCCGGGCGCATCGCGCGGCCATTATTGCACAGTGCCCCGGTGCCGGTCCGAGGCCCGGTCAGGCTGACGCCGCCAGTCCAGGCCGCTCCAGCCACTCCAGAATGCGCGTCCACTCCACCGGTTTTGTAAAGACGACTTCGGCGCCGGCCTGGCGGGCACGGGTCAGATAGGGCTCGCCATAGCCGGTCACGACGATGACGCGGGTTCGCCCTCGCGCGGTAGTCAAGATCTGCCGGATCAAGACGTCGCCCGGCATGTCGGGAAGGCCAAGGTCGCTCAGCACCACGTCAAAGTCACGCCGGCTGGCCAGCTCGGCCGCCTCTCGCCCACTGCCCGTAGCGGTGACGTCGGCTCCCTCCACCCGTAGCAACACCGTGAACACCTCGCGGATGTCGGGGGCATCCTCGACCAGGAGAATCCGCATTTGGTCCAGGCTCATAGAGCAAACGTTACTCGGGGATATCAAGCAATGCGGATGCCACTGCCGGAGGCGGGGGACTATTCAGCTATACTCGAAAGACCCGTGGACCTCTTCGGACACGGACTCATCGAGGCTCTCGACGACGCGGTCGTCGTCACCGACGGTCGTCTGGCGATCATCGCCTGGAACCCCGCCATGGAGCAGCTCACCGGGGTGCCGCGCGCGGACGCGCTGGGCAGGCCCGCCGCGAGCATGCTCGGATTCCTGAGCGAGGCAGGACTCGGCGGCTGGCTGGCGCGGGCCCACGGCGGCGAGACGACCACGGCGGAGGCACGCTGCGTGTTGCCCGGGCGGATCGGGTACGCGTGGCTCGAGGTGCGATACCAGCCCTGGCGCGATGCCGCCGGGACCGTGGCCGGGATCGTCGGCGTGCACAACGACGTCAGCGAGCGCCGCCGGCGCGCGACGTTCGTGCGGGCGGTCGAGGCCGTCGGCCAGTCGCTCGCCTCCTCGCTCGATCTCAACGAAGTGCTCGACACCATCGTCGACAAGGCGCTCGAGGTGATGAGCGCGGACTCGGCGCTCGTCGTCTCCTGGGACGGTCACGCGCCGCGGCTCACCGTGCTGCGCGCGGCCGGGCGGCTCAGCGCCGAATACGCCGCCGCCGGCTCCATTCCCGTCGGCGGCGGCCCCATGAGCCGGGCGATCCTGCACGCCGGCCCGACGTTCACGCCGAACATCCTCACCGATCCCGAGGCCTCGCTGAGCGCCGAGCGCCGTGCGCAGATCGAGCACGAGGGCTTCAAGGCCGTCGCCGCCGCGCCGTTGCGCTCCAAGGGGCGCGTGCACGGGGCCCTCGTCGTCCAGTACTGGAACGAGCGCTCGTTCGCCGACGAAGAGGTCGGTGCCCTGCGCTGGCTGGCCGAGCAGGCGGCGTTCGCGATCGACAACGCGCGGGTATACGCCGACGCCACCCGGCACGCCGAGCGCCTGCGCGAGCTGGCCCAGGTTGAGCAGCTCGTCGGCGAGTCGCTCGTCGTCGACGACGTGCTTCGTCGCATCACGCAGGCCGCCGCCCGCCTGCTGGACGCGCCCTCGGTGCAGCTGTGGACCGCCGATCCGGCCGAGCAGGTCTTGCGCCTGCAGGCCTCGTGGGTCGAGCCCGGCAGCGCCGACATCCGTCTGCGCACCACCGTGACCTTCGGCGAGGGCATCGCCGGGCGCGTGGCCGAGAGCAAGGCTCCGATCTACGTCAACGACGTCGCCAACGATCCGCGCTCGCTGTCCGCCGCCTGGGCCCGCGAGACCGGCATCCAGCGCTTGCTCTCCGTGCCCATCCTCAGCGGCGATGACCTGCTCGGCGTGCTGGCGGTGCGGGCCCGCAGCGAGGCGCTGGCCGCCACGGAGAACCGCGCCCTCGTCACCTCGCTGGCGGCGCGGGCGGCGGTGGCGCTCCAGAACGCGCGCTCCTACGCCGACGCCGTGCGCCGGGCCGGACGGCTGCGCGAGCTGGTCGCGGTGAGCCGCTCCATCACCGCCTCGCTCGACGCCGGCGACGTGATGACCAGCATCGTGCAGGCCGCGGCCGGCATGCGGCCGGGCGCGCTGGCCGCCGTGCACGTCTTCGCCGAGGACCGCTCGCTGCTGCGGATGATGGCGGCCTCGAGCGCCGAGTGGGCCGAGCTACCGGCCGAGCGCCCGGCCGGCGCCGGGTTGCCCGGCCTCGTGGTCGAGCAGCACCGAGCGGTGCTGATCCCGCAGCCGCTGCAGCACCCACGCACGCTGGCGCGGGCCTGGTGGGAGCGCCGCCCGCGCGCGACCTACTACGGCGTGCCGATCGACGTGGGCGACATGTTCGTCGGCGTGCTCGACTACGTCCTGCCCGAGGGCCTACCCGACACCGAGGAGCAGGAGGCGCTGCGACTGCTGGCCGCCCAGGCCGGCGTCGCCATCCGCAACGCCCGGCTCTACCAGGCCGAGCGCGTGCAGGCCGAACGCGTGCGGGCGCTGGCCACCGTCAACCAGCGCATCTCGAGCGCGCTCGAGCTGGACGTGTTGCTGCGGAGCATCTCGGAGTCGGCCGCGCAGCTCACCGGCGTGCGCTTCGTCTCCTTCTGGCTGGCCGACGAGCCGACGCGCACCCTGACGTTCATGGGTGGGTCGGTGGCCGAGATCGCCGACGATTTCCCCCAGCAGACGGTCTCCTACGACGACGGCGGCGGCATCGGCTGGGTCGCCCGCACACGCCAGCGCCTGCTGATCGACGACGTCGCCGCCGACGCGCGGATGCTGAATCTCGACTGGTGGCGGCGCTGGTCGCTGAGCGGGTTCGTGGCCTATCCGGTCATGGCCGGCGATCAGCTGCTGGCGGTGCTCTCGCTCAGCCACGTCGCCGCCGTGCGCTTCACGCCCGACACCACCGACGTCGTGCAGATGTTCGTCGCCCAGGCCTCGGTGGCCATCCAGAACGCGCGCCTCTACCGCGAGGCTCAGCGCCGGCGTGACGTGGCCGAGGTGCTGGCCGGACTGGGACGCGACCTGACCGGCACCCTGGACGAGCGGCGCATCGGCGAGCTCGTCACCAACGGCATCCTCGATCTCCTCGCCGTCCAGGCCACGGCCGTGTTTCGCTTCGAGCCGGAGGAGGGGACGCTGCACGAGATCGCCTCCCACGGGCCGGCGGCGTTCATGCTCCGAGGCGTCGTCGTAAAGGTGGGCGACGGGGTGGTCGGGCGCGCGGTCGCCGACCGCAAGATCCTTCTCACGACCGACGTGCTGCGCGAGCCGCGGGTCCACTACCGACCCGACCAGCGGGCGGCGCTGGCGGCGCACGGCATCGGGCCGATGATCGGCATTCCGCTCTTTGCGCACGAGCGCGTCGTCGGCGCCCTCGCCGTGGGCGATCGCGCCGGTCGCGAGTTCACCGCCGAGGAGCTGCAGGCGTTGCAGGCGTTCGCCGACCAGGCCGCGCTCGCGCTCGAGAACGCGCGCCTCTACGCCGAGGCCCAGGACAGCCTCACGCGCCTGCGCGAGACGCAGGCCCAGCTCGTGCAGGCCGCGAAGATGTCGGCGCTGGGCCAGCTCGTCTCCGGCGTCGCCCACGAGCTGAACAACCCGCTCAGCGTCATCATCGGCTACGGCCAGCTCCTGCTCTCCCGCGAGGTGCCCGAGACCATGCGCCGCCCGGTCGAGCTGATGGTGGCCCAGGGTGATCGCATGGCGAAGATCGTCCGCAACCTGCTCTTCTTCGCCCGCCAGCGCCCGCCCGAGCGGGCCGCCGTCAATCTGCAAGCCGTCGTCGAGCAGACCCTGGCGCTGCGAGTCAATCAGCTCACGCTGTCCGGCATCACCGTCGAGACGGAGTTCGCGGCCTCGCTGCCGGAGATCACCGGCGACGCCCAGCAACTCGAGCAGGTGTTCTTGAACCTGCTGCTCAACGCCGAGCAGGCGATCCTCGAGGCCCGGCCCCAGGGGCGCATCGTCGTGCGCACGCGCATGAGCACCGCCGGCGACGTCGTCTACGCCGACGTCATCGACGACGGTCCCGGCATCGCGTCCGACGCCTTGCCGCGCGTCTTCGAGCCGTTCTTCACCACGAAGATGGTCGGCAGCGGCACCGGCCTCGGCCTCAGCGTGTCGTACGGTATTCTCGAGGAGCACGGCGGCCGCCTGACCGTGCAGAGCCGCCGGGGTGAGACGATCTTCACCGTCGAGCTACCCGTGAGCTCCGCACCCCTGACGCCGAGACCCGGCGCGCTCCGCCCCATGCCCCCCGGCGAGGGGCGCGTGGCCCTGGTGGTCGAGGACGAGCCGAGTGTGCTGGACCTGATCGTGACCCTGCTCAAGGAGCGCGGCTGGGCCGTGGACGTGGCCAGCGGCGGTCGCGCCGGGATGGAGTGTGTCGAGCATCGGACCTATGATCTGATCGTCTCCGACATGCGGATGCCCGACGGCGACGGTGCCCAGTTCTACAGGCGCGTGCGCGAGCGAACCCCCGCGCTGGCCCGGCACTTCGTCTTCATCACGGGCGACACCGCCAACGAGGAAGCCTGGGCCTTCCTGGAGGATGCACGGGTGCCGGTCATCGAGAAGCCCTTCCCGCCGGCCGTGTTCGACGACGCGGTGGCCCGCGTCATGACGCCCGACTCGCCGAGAGCGTGAAGCGCACCGACCTCGTCGCCCTTCTGGCTGACGGCGCCGGCGGCTCCAGGGGCGCCGCCGAACGCGCCCTCGGCGCGTTCCTGATCGGCATTCGCGATGGGCTGCGCCACGGCGGAAGCGTCACCATCAGCGGCTTCGGGACGTTCGTCGTCACCCGCCGGGCCTCCCGTCGCGGCCGCAATCCGCGCACGGGCAAGGTGATCACCATCCCATCGGCCCGCGTCCCCCGCTTCCGCCCGAGCCGCGGGCTCCGCGCCGCAGTGCGCTAAGACTTCCCCCGGCGCGAGGCGTCAGGTATGCTGTAGCCCGCTGTTGCAGTGAGCGCTCGTTGGGGGATCGTCTAGGGGTAGGACGCCAGGTTCTGGCCCTGGTAGCGGGGGTTCGAATCCTCCTCCCCCAGCCAGCTCACGTGGAACGGCCCCATCGTCTAGAGGCCTAGGACACGGCCCTCTCAAGGCTGAAACACGGGTTCGAATCCCGTTGGGGCCACCACTTGAATGTCGCGCACTTACCCCTAGCGGGTTTCCGTCCCCTCCCGGTTCGCGCGAGAGTACACCTCCCGGGTATCGTCGAGAATCCGTCGTTGCGCCGAGCAATTTTGCGACCTTGGCGCGAAGGTGGAGCGTTCACACGGGGACAGGACGGAAACAGTTGAACCAGTCCCGTTGCAACGCGAGGCGTCGCGTCGAAGAGACCGAGCGCCAGCTGTCCCGGATCAGCGCCAATCGTGCGCCGCCTCTCCGTTCTCGAGGTCTCGTACCTCGACGAAAGGAGGATCGGCATCGTCGTCTTCGACGAACACGATTCGCATGCCCCAGCCCGCGTAGGTGCGCAGGAGCCCACCGAACTCCTGGAGTGAAAGGGCGTGATCGTCGATGTGGATGACTGGCTCATCCTCTGGGCCCTCATCGATGAGGCAACGAAGAACCGCGCCTCGAGGCACCCACTGGCCGGCCGGGGCGAAGTAGTCTAGCTGCGGGCATCCTCGTGGGATCTCGACGACCACGTGCTGGCGACCCTCGGTCTTGGCCCGGGCGGTGTGGAGCGAGTCGTTGAATCGAGCCAGGATCTCGGCGTCACTGCATTGGCCGATATCTGGGCCGACGGCGAATACCACCGGGCGAACGGCGGGATCGTGGTACGTGATGACGGCGCTCTCACCCGAGCGACTTATCGTGACGTTCGCGAGCGTCGTGACGTAAGGGCGTCGTGGGCGCATCCATGTCTCCTGGCACGTCGGGCGAGATCTCGCGCCCGCCTGCTTCCTTGTACTCGAAGACCCTGATGCCGGCCACAGCAAAGTCGCCGAGGATTGGGCTCGGCTAGCGTCGTCGTCCCCGCCCGGCGCTCGGCATCCACATAGGACAGAACCCTTCGGGAGGGGTTAGAGGCGCCACCGAGAGTCGAACTCGACCTTGCCAGCGCGGCCACCCTTTCGTGAACGCAGTCCGGTGAATGCCGCGGATCACCAGGGCGCGCGACGCCCGGGCCCAACGTCACCGCACAGACGTATCCATCTTTGGGCATTGGCGGGGTCATGATTCGTGGGTATCAAAGGCGAGGGTGCGTCCGATACACCCACCCGACAGGCCGGAGATCGACTGGAGACGTGCTGGTTATGAAGCTGCAGTTCGACCGCGGGACCATCGTGCTGACGGATCCACCGACGGATCTGGACCTCGCCGCGGCCCCAGGCGTCCTCTGGGACTCTCGGGTTGGCGCTCATAGGGCGCTCGCCAGCAGGTATCCCGCCCTGAAGCGCTGGCTTCTGCAGAGCCGTGCGGGATTCCAGGATATCCCTGCGCCCGTATCACCGACGCAGGAGCTGTGGTCTGACGTCGACCTCCGGCCCTATCAGGAGGCCGCACTGTCCGCGTGGGAGCTGGGGCGTCGCCGTGGTGTCGTCGCTCTCCCGACAGGGAGTGGTAAGACGCGGCTGGCCCTCGCCGTCATGCAACGCACGCGGCTGAGTGCGTTGTGCCTGGTTCCGACAAGGGTCCTGCTTGATCAGTGGCTCCGGGAGATCGGGGCGCTGTACCGGGGCCCGGTCGGCTGCTATGGCGATGGCGTGCGTCGGTGGGCGCCGTTGACGATCGCCACGTTCGAGAGCGCGTACCGGCACATGGACCAGCTCGGGGATCGATTCGATCTCGTCATCGTTGATGAAGTTCACCACTTCGGTGGTGGACTTCGTGATGAGACCCTCGAGATGACGATCGCTGATGCCCGCCTCGGCCTCACCGCGACACCCTCACGCGACGTCGATGTGGCGGCCCGCCTCACCGAGCTCGTCGGAGCGACCGTCTTCGAGCTCGCCGTTGCCGATCTCGCGGGGGGCTTTCTTGCCAGCTTCGATTCGATCACGCTGTACTTGGACCTCACTTCCGAGGAACGCAGTACGTACACGGGCCTGGCTGCGCTGTTCAGCAGCGCCCATGCGGACTTCCGCCGGATGGCGCCGAACGGAAGCTGGGCGGACTTCACCTACCATTCCGCCCGTACCCCTGAGGGCCGTCGCGCGCTTTCGGCGTGGCGCCAGATGCGACGGCTTCTCGCCTTCACATGTGCAAAACGGCGGGCGCTGGAATGTCTGCTGGGACGCCACCGGCATTCCAGGGTGCTGATCTTCACCGCCGACAACGAAACGGCGTATGCCATTGCGCGTGAGCACCTCGTCATGCCGCTGACGTGCGACATCGGCCGCCCAGAACGTGATGACGTGCTGGAGCGCTTCCGCCGCGGGGACCTCCGGACGCTCGTGTCGGCGCGGGTACTCAACGAGGGCCTCGACGTCCCCGACGCGGACGTCGCCGTGGTTGTAGGCGGCGCCCTCGGGGAGCGCGAGCACGTCCAGCGAGTGGGTCGGTTGCTGCGGCCGAGCGAGGGCAAGCGTGCCGTGGTGTATGAGCTCGTTACACGAAACACGCTCGAAGTCGGTCAGGCGCGCCGGAGACGCCAGGGCCTTGTTGTCCGCCGATCTGCTCAGCTATAGCGTGGCCGGAACCCTCGCGGTCCCTCACTTCCTCGGGGAACATGACCATCCCTGGCTGCGAGTTCTCCTTGAGGAGCATGAACGGTTCATCGGCCGACCGCAACGTGAGTTGGAGGCGCGGCTGCGCGATCCACTGCCGTGCGAGAGCCCCCCGCGGAAGCTCAGACTGGCCATCCAGGTTCTCGGGAGACTCCGGCCCCGCGAGCGGAAGTCGGCGGTGCCGCCCACACGGGCGCGAGCGCACGTCTTCGGGACGGCGGCACGCACAGCGGCCCCTCCAGAAGCCGTCCTGTCCATGGTCGCTAATTCTCTGAGCGTGAGCCTAGAGGATCTGCGGGATTCGCTCTTCGGCGACCTGCCTGGCGAACGACTCGTCGCTGCTCCGGCGCAGCCGCCGTCGGCGGTGGAACTGGCACTTCGATGTAATCTCGCGGTGGTCCAGGGGATGCTCTTCCGCGCGACCGTTGTAAGGATCGAGGTCGAGGGGAACACGCGCGTGCTGGTCCGCCATGCGAAGTGGCGTGGGCTGATCTGCGCGGTCGCCGAGCGATCCGACAGTGCCGGCGCGACAGTGGAACTCTCGGGACCGTTTGCGCTGTTTCGCAACACCCGCCTCTATGGTCGGGCACTCGGCGAGCTCGTACCCCTCCTGGCGTGGTGTCCACGCTTCCGACTGCGAGCGGAATGCGTCTTCGACGGGCGCCGTCTCACCCTGCAACTCGGGACCGGCGATCCGATCTTTCCCTCCAGTGCGCCGCGCCGATACGACAGCCTCCTGGAGGAGCGCTTCGCCCGGGAATTCCGACGGGTCGCGCCCGCCTGGGATGTGATTCGTGAGCCGGAGCCGATTGCCGCCGGTGGCACGCTGATCTTTCCCGACTTTGCCCTCCGGCATCGCTCCGACTCCGCTCGCCAGTGGCTCCTTGAGATCGTGGGCTTCTGGACACCCGACTACGTGGCGCGAAAGCTTGCGCTCTATCGAAGCGCTCGCCTCTCCAACCTGATCCTCTGCATCGACGAAGGCCGGAACTGCGCGGAGGCGGATCTTCCGTCAGGCGCGCGGGTCGTTCGATATCGGCGTCGGGTGGATGCGGGTGCCGTTCTGCGCGTGATCGAGACCACGCCCTGTTTCCGCTGACCCTCCGCTCGGCCAGGGACGGAATTCAGATGGTCCACGAGGCCTTAGACATCTTCTTCGCGCTGACGCGTGATCGGTAGGTCTCGGAGGCGAAGCCGATGGCGCTCCAGAATGACGATCGCGCCACTCCGAAGGGCCGCGTCGATCGACGGCAAGGCCCTGAGGATCAACGCCACCTGGTCATCAGCGCGCCTGAGTGAGACGGCCCGGAACAGGATCACGGACGGTGCAGTGGCTTCGCGCAGGGCCAGCAGAGTGCCGAAGTCGGTGTCGGCCGACACGACCACGCGGGATTCGACCGCGGCGCGCTCGAAGACGGCTTCGTCGGTTGCCGCGTGCATTTCGTAGTCGAGAACGTGGACCGCGTCGTGCCCGGCAGCGCGGAGTCCGGCTGCCACCCGGGGCGACAGCGCGTTGTCTATGAGGAAGTTCACGCTTCGAGGGGAATCATTCGCTCGCGGACAGCCTCAGCAGCGTACTGCAGG
>Ga0134124_10002749_pt1 | contig 14201 bp, 8 predicted proteins | sample KB304_FD_96880 | JGI IMG/M metagenome (GOLD analysis project Ga0134124, IMG submission 96880) | Terrestrial soil microbial communities without Nitrogen fertilizer from Kellogg Biological Station, Michigan, USA - KB3-0-4 | ecosystem: Environmental > Terrestrial > Soil > Unclassified ... | reverse complement strand
TGATGCCCGCGATCATCCCCCTGGTGTCGAAGACGCCGCCCGCGGTCGAGGCCGTGTTGTGGCAGGCGAAGCAGCGGCGCGCCTCCGCGTCGGGGATCGGCCGCCCCATCGCTTCCGCGATGTCCTTCGGATCCGCGATCGCGCGCGCGGGCGTGAAGTCGCCCCCGTGTCCGGAGAAGTAGCTGAGCCGCCCCTCCTGCCAGAGGCCGTCCTTCTCGTAGAGATACGTCTGGCCGACCTTGCCCGCGCCGAAGGCCCAGGTGATCGGCGTGGAAGCTGACGTCCCGTCGGCCGCCGTCACGGAGTAGACGCTGCGGCCGCCGCGGGTCTGGATCTCGTAGGTATGCGCGCCGGAATGGAAGCGCAGCGCGGGATTGTCTCGCAGCGTGGACGCGTCCTCCGCCTTCGTCGCGGTGCGCGCCATGGACGTGCCCGCCTGCGATTGCGCGTGCGCCGGATGGCAGCGCGTACAGGCCGCGGGTCCGAGAAACCCGTCGCGCGCCGGCGTTGGCTGGGTCGGCCAGAAGCCCGGGCCCTGGATCCGGTCCGCCGTCGCCATCTGTGCCCAGACGGCGGCCGAGATGGCGGAGAGGGCCACGCTCGCCGCCAGCAGGGCGCGCAAGGTCATGGGCGCGGCGAGGCGGACGGACGCGGCGTGGTCGAAGCGGGTATGCCCGTTCCCTGTTCGAGGGTCACGATGCGATTCGCTGTTCCCGCCGGGAACACCTCGCGATCCCCGCCCGGCCAGGCGACCTCGATCTTTTCGTACCGCGCGTCGTCGCCGAGGCCGAAGTGCAGGCGCGGGTCGTTCTGCGAGACGTAGCTCGATCCCGTCTGCGCCTCGTTCGAGACGCGCCGGCCGCCCGCGTACACGAACACACGCGCCCCTACCGCGTCACGGTTGCACTTCGTGCCGCGCGGGCGCACGAGCAGCCAGTTCTTCCGCGGGCCGAAGTTCTTCAGGAGGCTCGGAGGCGCGCCCAGGTTGCTCACCACGACTTCGAGCGACCCGTCGTTGTCGAGGTCCACGGCCGCCGATCCGCGCGACGAGCGGGCCTCGTCGATGGCGGAGCCGGCCGTGGCCGAGATGTCCTTGAACTTCCCGCCCCCGACGTTCCAGTAGAGGAGCCGCGGCTGGTGGAACCGCAGTCCCGGCGTCTTCTCGACCTCGGGATAGACGTGGCCGTTGATCATCAGGAGGTCCTTGCGCCCGTCGTGGTCCACGTCGAGGAGGTGCACCCCCCAGCCCACGTAGTCCATGTACCCGCCGAGGCCGGACTCGAACACACGGTCCTCGAACGTGCCGTCCCCGTTGTTGTGGTAGACGTTCGGCACGTCGTCGCTGAAGTTCGTCTTCACGATGTCCACGTGCCCGTCTTCGTCGTAGTCCGCGACGGCCACCCCCATCCCGCCCTGCTCCTGGCCGTCCTGGTTGAGGGCCACGCCGGTGAGGAGCCCGGTCTCCTCGAAGGTCCCGTTGCGCTGGTTGTGGTAGAGCAGGCTCGGAGTGGAATCACACGCCACGTAGACGTCGGGATAGCCGTCTTCGTCGAAATCCGAAGCGACGGCCGTGAAGCCGTAACACGACTTCACGGCGGCGATGCCGCTGGGCACGGAGACGTTGGTGAACCGTCCGCTCCCCTCGTTGTGGAAGAGCTGGTTGCGCGAGAAGGGCAGGCCGCGCGGGCCGCACATCACGGGGATGCCCTTCCAGAGGCAATACCCGCCCGCGCCCGGCTCCGGGACCTTCGCGCGATCGAACTCGAGGTAGCTCGTGACGATCAGGTCCAGCTTGCCGTCGAGGTCGTAGTCGAACCACGAGCAGCCCGTGTCCCAACGCGGGTTGGCCGTCCGCAGTCCCGCCGCTTCCGTGGCGTCCACGAAACGGCCGCGGCCTTCGTTGCGATAGAGGACGCTCTGGCCGAAGTAGGCGACGAACAGGTCGGCATCGCCGTCGTTGTCGTAGTCGGCCGCGCACACGCCCTGCCCCCAGCCCGTCCGTGCGAGGCCGGCGTCCGCCGTGACGTCCTGGAACTTGAGACCTCCCAGGTTGCGGTAGAGATGGCCCGTGGCTTTCGCCCCCGCCCCGTCCCCGTCGAGCGTGGTCCCGTTGGCGAGGAAGAGGTCGACCCAGCCGTCGCCGTCGTAGTCGAAGGCCGCGACGCCGCTGCCCGTCGTCTCCAGGATGTACTTCTTGGCGCGCTCGCCGCCGGACACGTTGGGCGCGACGAGTCCCGCCTCCGCGGCCACGTCGCGGAAGTCCACCGTGATCGGCGGCAACGTCGTCTCGATCGGCTTGATGCGCCGGGCCTGGCGATGCGAGCCCATGCCCTGGTAGGCCTCGAGGGCGGCGGCCCCGCCGGCGAGCAGGACGAGGCCGATCGCGACGCGCGGCAGCGGCGTACCGGCCATGACGCGCGTTTCGACCCCGGAGCTAGGCCGGCCGCAGGTCCGTCTTCGTGAGCGGCAACGTGCGCACGCGCTTGCCCGTGGCCGCGAAGATCGCGTTCGTGAGCGCGGGGATCGCCGGCGGCAACCCCGGCTCGCCCAGCCCGGTGGGCGGCAGGTTCGTGTCCTTGAAGTGCACCTCGACCGGGAAGGAGTCGGGCATGCGGATGAGGGGGTAGTCGTGGAAGTTGCCCTGCTTCGTGTGCCCGCCCTCGATCGTGATCTCCTGGTGCAGTGCCTCGCTCACGCCGTCGATCACCGAGCCCTGGATCTGGTTGATGGCGCCGCTCGGATTGATGATCGGCCGGCCCACGTCGCCCGCCACCCAGAACTTGTTGACCTTCACCTTGCCCGCGCCGTCCACGCTGACCTCCGCGACCTCCGCGAAATAGCCCTGGTGGCTGTAGTGGAAGGCGATGCCGAGGCCGGTGCCCTTCGGCACCTTGCGGCCCCAGCCCGCCTTCTCCGCCACCAGCTCCACGACCCCGCGCATGCGGCCGGCGTCGTACGGGATCTTGCCGTCCGCGTTGGTGACGATGCGCGGCTCGCCGAGCAGCTCCAGCCGGAGCTGCACGGGGTCCTTGCCCGCCGCGTGCGCGATCTCGTCCAGGAACGACTGGAACACGAACGCGAGCCCGTTGCTGCCGGGCGCGCGCAGGGGACCCGTGGGCACCCCGAACGGCATGATGTTGGTCTCGAGCCGCACGTTCGGGATGAAGCGCGCGGGGAACTCGGTGTCGTTGAGGCTGGCGCCGCTCGCGAACGTCTCGCCTTCGCCGAAGGTCACGAACCGGTTCTTCCAGGCCACGATCTTGCCGGATCCGTCCACCGCCGCCTTCAGGAAGTGGAATCCGGCCGGCCGGTAGAAGTCGTGGCGCATGTCGTCTTCGCGCGTCCACACCAGCTTCACGGGCACGCCGCCCGCCTGCTTCGAGATGGCGGCCGCCTCCGCCATGAAGTCGTTGCGGAGCCGGCGCCCGAAGCCGCCGCCGATGCGCGTCATGTGGATGGTGATCGCGTCCTCGGGGATCTGCAGCGTCGCCGCCACCAGCTTGCGTCCGGGCTGGGGAAGCTGGGTCGGAGCCCAGAACTCCACCTTGCCGTCTTTGTAGTGCGCGGTGCAGTTCTGCGGCTCCAGCGGAGCGTGGGCCAGGAAGGGATACGAATAGGCCGCTTCCACGACCTTCGCTCCGCCCGCCACCGCGGCGTCGAAGTCGCCGTCGTTGCGCAGGGTCTTGGTCGGAGGCTGGGAGACGAGCTCGGCCGCGCGCTGCGCATAGCCGGCGCTGCTCTGCTGCGCGGTCGGATGGTCTTCCCACTTCACCACGAGCTTCTTGCGCGCGGACTGCGCGTTCCACCAGGTGTCGGCCACGATGGCCACGCCGGGCAGGAGGCCGTCGAGCTTGGTGCCGCCCTCCACGACGAACGCGTGCTTCACGCCGGGCAGGGCCTTGATCTGGTCGAGGTTCGCGCTCGCGACCTTCGCGGCAAAGACCGGCGACTTCTCGAAGACGGCGTGCAGCATGCCCGGCACCTTGACGTCGATGCCGAAGAGCGGCTTGCCCGTCACGATCTTCGGGTTGTCCACGCCGGAGATGGCCTGGCCGATGACCTTGTAGTCCTTCGCGTCCTTCAAGGGCACGGTCGGGAGCTCGGGCGGCGTGAGCGTCGAGGCCTTGGTGACGAGCTCGACGTAGCGCAGCGTGCGGCCCGTCGGCTTGTGGCGCACGGTCGCGTTGACCGCCTCGCACTCCGCTTCCGGCACGCCCCAGGTGTCCGCGGCCGCCTTGACGAGCAGGATGCGCCCGGCCGCACCGACGCGGCGCAGGTTGTCCCAGTTCGTCGGGGTGCCCGTGCTGCCCCCCGCGTATTGCGGGCCGTACTTCGCCTCTTCGCTGTCCGCCTGCTCGATCTTGACGTCCTTCCAGTCGACGCCGAGCTCCTCGGCGATGACCTGCTGGAGCGACGTCTTGATGCCCTGGCCGCACTCCGGGTTCTTGGAGACGATGACGATCCCGTTCTCGGGTGAGATCTTGATGAACGGGTTCGGCGCGAAGACGCCGTCGGCCTGGACGGCGGCATCTTCGAAGTCGTAGGTGAGCATGAGCCCGCCCCCGGCGAGGAGCGAGACCTTCAGGAACGCGCGTCGATCGACAAGAAGGGTGGCCATGGCGCCTCCTACTCGTCCGACCGCGTGGAGCGCACGGGCGGCTCGCCCGCGGCCTGGTGGATGGCGGCCCGGATGCGGTTGTAGGTCGCGCAGCGACAGATGTTGCCCGCCATCGCGCGGTCGATGTCGAGGTCGGTCGGTCGCGGCGTCGCCTTCAAGAGGGCGGCCGCGGACATGATCTGCCCCGCCTGGCAATATCCGCACTGAGGCACGTCGATCTCCGCCCACGCCTTCTGCAGCGGATGCGAACCATCCGCGGAGAGCCCCTCGATCGTGGTCACCGATTTGCCAGCGACGTTGGCGATCGGGAGGACGCACGATCGCGTGGCCACGCCGCCCAGATGCACCGTGCAGGCCCCGCACTGCGCGATCCCACAGCCGAACTTCGGCCCCTTGAGATCGAGCACGTCACGGAGGACCCACAAGAGCGGCATGTCGGCGGGAACGTCCACGGTCTCACGTTTGCCGTTGACGGTCAGCGTGTAGGGCATCGGCGGCCTCTCGCTTGGAAGATGGGGATCGTCCTTCCCCCGAGCCTATATCATATATTTTGCCGCCGGCAACGAAGACTTCGTCGGGCGCACGCCATGCGGCACCCCGCGCGGCCGCTCTTCCATATCCGACGACCCGGCGAATCTGAAAGCGATTTCAAGTGAGCGAGCAATGCGTTTGCACATTTCTGGCAGCGCTTGCAGCGACAGTTTTGTGACCAGCGCGCGAATTGTTCTTGACAATTCTGTCATGTGGCGCGTATTCATGTATCGGCGAATCGGATACGCGAAATTCGAAGGAGCGATCCATGGCACGTTGCCATCTCCCTCTTGGAACGCTCGCTGTCGATCGTGTCGTTGGTCGATCCCGCAGCGAGACGGACAACCGTCAGCCCCCACCGAGCGGCCCAAGCGCTCCCTGCACCTTCCTCGCAAAGTGGACGCCCATGGCTCGTCCCATGAGCGGCGCCACGCACTCGCTCGCCCTCACCATCGGAGGCCTGAGCTAGGCAGTCGTAGACGTCGGAGCGACGCGGCGTCCTCGCCGCCGCGGGCCGCAGGTGTCGCCGGAGGTCCCTCGAGCCGTGGCCCGCCCGCCGGCGCCATCGGCTCGGGAATAGGGGGTGACGTCATGGATTGGAAGCACATCCGTTCGTCGATGGCCGCCGCGTTGGTTGGTGTCGCGCTGGGGGCGCCCTTTGCGGAGGCCCAGACGACGGGCCTGAAAGTGCAATACCGGATTCCCGGCGCGGCGGTCAACGACAACCACGTGCGGCCGCACCTCAGCGTGGTGAACACGGGCACCACGACGGTGCCCATGAGCGAGCTGACGATCCGCTACTGGTACACCGTCGACGGCGTCCGGCCGCAGGTCTACGTGTGCGACTACACCCCGCGGGGATGTGGCAACGTGACCTCCCAGTTCGTCGCCGTTTCTCCCGCCCGTACGAACGCGGACTTCTACCTGCAGGTCGGCTTCACCGCGGGGATGGGGAGCCTGGCCGCGGGACAGTCCACGGGCGAGATCCAGGGCCGCTTCAACAAGGACAACTGGTCGAACTACGACGAGTCCAACGACTACTCGTACGACCCGACCAAGACGGCTTTCGCCGACTGGACCCGGGTCACCCTCTACCGAAGCGGCGTCCTCGTCTGGGGCACCGAGCCGGCGGGCGGAACCGCCGGAGGCGACTTCGCGCTGGCGGCGGCGGCGGCCACCATCAACGCGGGCCAGAGCGGCACCAGCGGCATCACGATCACGCGCTCGGGGACCTTCACGGGCACGGTCAACCTGACCGCCAGCGGCCAGCCCGCGAACGTGACGGTGGCCCTCAGCCCCGCCGCGGCCACGGGCGCCACGAGTACCGCGAACATCACGGTGGGCGCCGCAGTTCCCTCGGGGACGTACCCGATCACGATCACCGGGACGGCGGCGGGCGTCACGGGGGCGCGTACGGCGACGCTGAGCCTGACCGTGGGGACGGGCCCGAACTTCTCGCTGGCGGCGGCCCCGGTGACGATCAGCCAGGGCGCGAGCGGGACGAGCGCGATCACCATCACGCGGTCGAGCTTCACCGGCGCGGTGAGCCTGGCGGCCAGCGGTCAGCCGGCGAACGTGACGGTGACCCTGACTCCGGCGTCCACGACCGGGAACGGCAGCACGGCGAGCCTCACGGTGGGTGCGGCCGTGCCCGCGGGGACGTACCCGATCACGATCACGGGGACGGCGACGGGCATCACGGGCGCGCGCACGGCCACGCTGAACCTGACCGTCGGGGCCGGGGCGAACTTCTCGCTCTCCGCGAGCCCGTCGAGCCTCAGCATCGCCGCCGGATCGAGCGGCACCAGCACCATCACGGTCGCGCGCACGGGCAGCTTCACCGGCGCCGTGACCCTGAGCGGGCCGGCCACCGTGACCTTCAGCGCGAATCCGATCCCCGCCGCGCCCGCGACCACCAGCGTCGCGACCATCCGCATCCCCGCGGGTACGCCCGCGGGCACGTCCGTCATCACCATCAGCGGCACCGCCGCCGGGATCACGGGCGCGCGCAGCACGACCATCAACCTGACGGTCACGGGTGCCGCCGCCGTATTCCGGGTCGATCCCACGGGCCGGATCACCAAGAACGGCGCGGTGTTCCCCATGCAGTGCGGATCCTGGTTCGGACTCGAGGGACGGCACGAGCCGTCCAACGACCCGACCAATCCCAGCGGTGCGCCGATGGAGCTCTACATCGGCAACACCTTCTGGGCGAACGGCGGAAGCGGCACCGGACGCACGATCCAGCAGACCATGAGCGAAATCGTCGCCCGGGGCATCAACGTCGTCCGGCTGCCCGTCGTTCCGCAGACGCTCAATCCGAACGACCCCCAGGGGACGGGCAACGTGCTGAAGAACCATCCGTCCGTCCGCGTGGCCAACTCGCGGCTGGCCCTCGAGCAGTTCATCCGGCTCGCGGATCAGAACAACATCGAAGTCATGCTGGACATGCACTCCTGCTCCAACTACGTCGGCTGGAGGAAAGGCCGCCTCGATGCGCGGCCGCCCTACGCCGATGCCGACCGGGACAACTACGACTTCAAGCGGGAGAACTGGTCCTGCTCGGCGACGGGCAACCCGGCCTCCGTGACCAATATCCAGCCCTACAACCAGACCCTCTGGCTGAATGACCTGCGCACGCTGGCCGGCCTCGGCCAGCAGCTCGGCGTGGACAACATCATCGGCATCGACATCTTCAACGAGCCTCACGACTACACCTGGCAGGAGTGGAAGACGCTCGCGGAAGCGGCCTACCAGGCCATCAACGCCGTGAACCCCAACACGCTGGTTTTCGTCCAGGGTATTTCCGCGACGGCCGGAAAGCAGGACGGCAGCCCCACCACCGTGACCGCCGTGCCGCACGGGGATCCGGCCACGAACCCCAACTGGGGCGAGAACCTGTTCGAAGCGGGCACGAACCCCATCAACATCCCGAAGGAGCGGCTGGTGTTCTCACCGCACACCTACGGCCCGTCGGTGTTCGTGCAGAAGATGTTCATGGACCCGGCTCAGCCGCAATGCGCGGGGCTCGAGGGCGACGCGGCCGGCGACGCGAACTGCAACATCGTGATCAACCCGGCGCTGCTGAGGGCGGGCTGGGAAGAACACTTCGGATACCTCCGGGATGCCGGATACGCCGTGGTCGTGGGCGAGTTCGGCGGCAACCTGGATTGGCCGCTCGGCCAGGCCAGCCTGCGCGACCGTAACCGCTGGAGTCACATCACGCCGGGCGTCGATGCACAGTGGCAGAACGCCTTCGTCAACTACATGACCGAACGGGGCATCGAGGGCTGCTATTGGGCGATCAATCCGGAGTCCGGCGACACCGCCGGCTGGTATGGCCACGCCTACGATCCCATATCCAACACCGCCGGCTGGGGCGAGTGGCGCGACTTCGATCCGAGGAAGACCAACCTGCTCGAAATCCTCTGGGCGAGGTGACCGATGCGCACGGCCACGGTCTTGCTCGCCGTCACGGCGAATCTCTGTGCGATCAGCGTCTCGGCCCAGCCCTACACCTGGCGCAACGTGCCGATCGTCGGGGGCGGATTCGTGCCCGGCATCGTGTTCAACGCGAGCGAGCCGGGCCTCGTCTATGCCCGCACCGACATCGGCGGCGCCTACCGCTGGAACGCGGCCACCAGCCGGTGGATCCCGCTCCTCGACTGGGTGAGCTTCGACGAATGGAACCTCACCGGAATCGATAGCCTCGCCACCGATCCCGTCGATCCCAACCGCGTCTACCTGCTGGCCGGGACCTACACGAACTCCTGGACGAGCATGAACGGCGCCATCCTCCGCTCGACCAACCGGGGAACCACCTGGCAGCGGACGATGTTGCCTTTCAAGTCCGGCGGCAACATGCCGGGCCGCAACATGGGCGAGCGTCTCGCCATCGACCCCAACCGGAACGCCACCCTCTACCTGGGCGCGCGCAGCGGGAACGGGCTCTGGCGCAGCACCGACTTCGGCGTGACGTGGAGCCGCGTCACCAGCTTCCCCGCGACCGGCACGTACGTCCAGGACCCGAACGATCCCAACGGCTACCTGAGCGATCCCATCGGGGTCACCTGGATCGTCTTCGACCCGCGCACGGGGACGAGCGGCAACACCACGCAGACCATCTATGCCGGCGTGGCCGCCCTGGGGACCAGCATCTACCGCAGCACGAACGGCGGCGCGACCTGGTCCGCGCTGCCCGGCCAGCCGACGGGCTTCATGCCGCACCACGCCGTGCTGGCCTCGAACGGCACCCTCTACGTGACCTACAACAACAAGGGCGGACCCTACGACGGCGAGAAGGGCGACGTCTGGAAATACGACACCGCCAGCGGCGCCTGGACCCTCATCAGCCCCGTGCCGTCTACCAGCGCCGACGATTACTTCGGCTACGGGGGCCTGGCCGTGGACGCGCAGAACCCCGGCGTCGTGATGGTCTCCGCCCTGAACTCGTGGTGGCCGGACACGATGATCTGGCGCAGCACGAACGGCGGGGCTTCCTGGACCCGGATCTGGGACTTCGGGGGATCGGGCCGCACCTACCGCTACGTGCAGGACATCAGCGCCTCGCCCTGGCTGACCTTCGGGGCCAACCCACAGCCTCCCGAGGTCACGCCCAAGCTCGGCTGGATGGTCGGCGACCTGGAGATCGATCCCTTCAACTCGAACCGCATGATGTACGGCACCGGGGCCACGCTCTACGGCTGCGACGACCTCACGGCCTGGGATACGGGCGGGCAGATCCACATCCGCGTGATGGCCCAGGGCATCGAGGAGACCTCGGTCCTCGACCTCATCAGCCCACCTTCGGGAGCCAGCCTGCTCAGCGCGATCGGCGACGTCAACGGCTTTCGCCACGACAACCTCTCCGCGGTCCCGGCGACGCTGTTCACGTCCCCCAACACCTCCAGCAGCACCAGCATCGACTACGCGGAGCTGATGCCGAACTTCATCGTGCGCGCCGGCAACGTCGACCGGCAGTTCAATCCGAACGTGAACCGGGTGGGCTTCTCGTTCGACGGCGGCACGAGCTGGTTCCAGGGCGGCGAGCCGGGCGGCGTCACCGGCGGGGGCACCGTGGCCGCGGCCGCGAACGCGAGCCGCGTCGTGTGGAGCCCGCAGGGAGCCGCCGTTCACTTCTCGACCAACAACGGCAGCTCCTGGACCCCGTCCGCGGGCATCCCGGCGGGGGCCCTCGTGGAATCGGACCGCGTGAACCCGATGAAGTTCTACGGGTTCGTGAACGGCACCTTCCATGTCAGCAGCAACGGTGGCCAGAGCTTCACCGCATCCCCGGCCACGGGCCTTCCCGCCGCCGGCGCTCCCGTGCGCTTCAAGGCCGTTCCCGGCATCGAAGGCGACGTGTGGCTGGCCGGCGGGGCGGAAGGCGCGGCCTACGGCCTCTGGCACTCCACGAACAGCGGGGCCAGCTTCACGCGGGTGGCGACGGTCGAGGAGGCGGACAACATCGGGTTCGGGATGGCGGCGGCGGGCCAGAGCTACCCCGCCCTCTATTCGAGCGCGCAGGTCGGCGGAGTACGGGGCCTCTTCCGCTCCGACGACGCGGGGGCGAGCTGGATCCGGATCAACGACGACGCGCACCAATACGCGTCCACCAGCGCCGCCATCACCGGCGACCCGAGGGTCTTCGGGCGCGTCTACGTGTCGACCAACGGCCGCGGGATCATCCTGGGCGAGCCACAGGCCTCCAGCACCCCCGACTTCGCGCTGGCCGCCACCCCGCCCAGCGTGTCCGTCACGCAGGGCGCCACGGCCACGAGCACGATCGGCATCACGCGGATCGGCGGGTTCGCGAGCGCGGTGGCGCTGAGTGCGAGCGGTCTGCCTTCCGGCGTGACGGCGAGCTTCAACCCGCCGTCGGTGACGGGAGCGGGCAGCGTCGTCACTTTCACCGCCTCCGCCACCGCGGCTGCCGGTCCGGCCAACGTGACGATCACGGGCGCGGGCGGCGGGCTCACCCATACGCTGCCGATCGCCCTGACCGTGAATCCCTCGCAGAACTTCACTCTCGGCGCGAGTCCTCCCGCCCTGTCGGTGACGCAAGGGGCGGCGGCGACGAGCACCATCGGCATTGCCCGCACCAACTTCACGTCGGCGGTGGCCCTGAGTGCCAGCGGGCTGCCTTCGGGGGTGACGGCGACCTTCAATCCGGCCTCGGCGACGGGAGCGAGCAGCGTCGTGACCTTCACTGCCTCCACGACCGCGGGCCCTGGTCCCACCAACGTCACCATCACCGGCACGGGCGGCGGGCTCACGCGCACCACGTCCATCGCGCTGACGGTGAACCCGGCTCAAAACTTCACGCTGGCCGCCAGTCCGCCATCTCTATCGGTCAACCGGGGAGCCAGCGCGACGAGCACGATCAACATCGCGCGCACGAGCTTCACCGCCGCGGTGGCCCTGGGCGCGAGTGGATTGCCCCCCGGCGTGACCGCGAGCTTCAACCCGGCGTCCGCTGACGGGACGAGCAGCATCGTGACCTTCAGCGCGTCCGCGACGGCTGCGACGGGCCCGGCGACCGTGACCATCAGCGGCGCCGGAGGAGGACTGACGCGCACCACCACCCTCGCCCTCACCGTGAGCGAGGGCGGCGGCACGGGAGGAGTGACGGTGACGCCGGCGGTGACCTCGAGCAGCCCGTGGTTCAACGAGCAGCAGATCCGCGTGAGCCACACGGGAGCCCTGTCCGCGTTGTCCGTCACCATCGTGGTTCAGCGGACGGCGGGGATCAGCTTCAGCGGGCAATACAACACGCTGGGCAGCCAGATCCAGCAGACGAGCAGCAGCACGTCGTCGGCCATCACCTATCAGTTCACGCTGGCGTCGGGTCAGACGCTCGGAGCGGGTACGAACCGGACGTTCGCCGCGCAGACGAGCGGGAGCGGCACCGTTCATCCGACGAGCGGAGACACCTATACCGTCACCTTCACCACCGGCGGCCAGACCGTCACCCAGAGCGGCACCTTCCCATGAGAACTATCGGGCGGGCCCCGCTTCTGGGTTCGATCGTCGCGGGATAGACTCCGACCTTGGGGGCCAGGAGGAACGTCATGAAGAGAGCCTTGACCGCGTCCGTGGCGCTGACGCTGCTGGCAGCCGCCGCTGCGATGGCCCATCCACACTTCAACAAGACCGTCATCGCGAAGCTGCCGTCGGGCGTCGACGCGACCATCACCTACAACACGACGCCCTCGAACGAGATCCACGCGGCCAAGGCCGTGGTGGGGACCTTCGTGACGCCGCGGCGTCCGCTCCTCAAGCTCTCCGGCGAGATCAAGACGGGCGCGCTGACGATCCCCGCGGGCGAGTACACGGTCGGGGTGATCAAGAACTCGGAGACGGACTGGACGATGGCGCTTTATCCTGGCGCGATCCCACGCGGCGGCGAAGCCGTGGACGTGGCCAAGGCGATCAAGCTCGAGTCCCTGTTCTCGACGGCGCAGGGCACGGCCGAGCACATGCTCCTCGACATCTCTCCCGGCGACGGGAAGCTCGAGGGCCGCGCGGTGCTCACCCTGCACTTCGGCCATCTGTTCCTGGCCGGCGCCCTCAGCGACAAGATCGCGAACTAACGGAACCTCCCGCGTAACACTCCGTACTCCCTCGCAAGCCAAGGCCTGTCCCGGGGGAGGGCCTCGTCAATATTCAATGGAGTGAACGCATGAACAGAGTTCCTGCTCTCTGTCTGCTCGCCGCGCTGTCCGTGACGCCGGCGGCCGCGATCGCCAACCCGACGACCGCCCAGGCGCCGGCCGGGAAGCACTTCGAGTGGACGACCAAGTCGCCCGAAGCGAAGAAGCTGCTGGCCGAGCTGCAAGGGAAGATCGAGAGCTTCCAGTTCGGTCCGAGCAACGTCGAGCTGGCCAAGAAGCTCGTGGCCGCGGATCCCAGCTTCGCCATGGGCCAGTACTACCTGTCGGCCGTTCTCCCCGATCCGGCGGAAGCGGAGAAGGCCTACGAGCAGTCCCGCGTCCTCGCCAAGAGCGCATCCGATGGCGAGCGCCGCTTCATCGAAGCCATGGCGCCCGTGCGGCTCAACCAGGGCGTCGATTTCGCGAAGGCGATTCCCTCGCTGGAGACCCTCGCCCAGGACTATCCCGGTGAGCGGCTCATCTACGTGATCCTGGGCCAGCTCCAGAACGGCGACGGCCGCGGCGACAAGGCCCTCGTCGCGTTCCAGAAGGCGCGCGCGATCGGTTCCAGCCCGCGCGTGAACGCGTTCATCGCCAACGACGACCTGCTGAAGGGCGAATACGGAAAGGCGCGCGCCAGCCTGGAGTCGGTCGAGAAGAGCCTGCCCAAGGGCTCGGTGCCGTTCGCGGTGCGCTTCGGCATCACGTTCAGCCACATCTACGAAGGCAACACGGACGCGGCCCTGAAGTCGCTGGAAACCTATCTCGCCGAGTACAAGGCCAATGGGCTCGACCAGCAGTTCCCCGAGGTCTTCATCTGGAACGCGATGGCGCGCATCAACCTCGAGGCGGGGCGCCTGGACGAGGCGATGAAGGACTACGAGAAGGGCTATCAGAGCGTGCCCGGCAGCTCCATCCCCGAGGACCAGAAGCAGACCTGGCTGGGCCGCATGCACCACGGCAAGGCCCGCACGCTCGCGCGCATGGGCAAGCACGAAGAGGCGTGGGCGGAGGCGGAGACGGTGCGCAAGATGATCCTCGCGGGCGGCGAGGCGGGCCGGCAGTACTGGCCCGCGTATCACTACGTCGCCGGCTACGCCAAGCTGGAGGCGGGCGACTACCCGGCCGCGCTGGAGCACCTGCTGCAGGCGGACCCGAAGAACCCGTTCGACGTCCTCCTCCTGGCGCGCGCGTACGAGAAGGTCGGGCGCACGAAGGAAGCGAAGGCGGCGTACCAGAAGGTGCTCGACTCGCAGTGGGCCGGCATCGAGCGGCCCCTGGCGTACAACGAGGCCAAGAAGAAGGTCTCGGCGCTGTAGGGGGTCGCTGACTTCAGGGGGGACCCTCTCTCGCCATCGGGAGGGGGGAGAGGTCCCCTCTGACCCATTTGCGGCGGTCAG
>Ga0134124_10002748_pt1 | contig 14202 bp, 12 predicted proteins | sample KB304_FD_96880 | JGI IMG/M metagenome (GOLD analysis project Ga0134124, IMG submission 96880) | Terrestrial soil microbial communities without Nitrogen fertilizer from Kellogg Biological Station, Michigan, USA - KB3-0-4 | ecosystem: Environmental > Terrestrial > Soil > Unclassified ... | reverse complement strand
GGGCGAATTCAGACCGCTCGCAATGGTGATGACCTCGTCGGCTTTGTAGTCGCCATCGCGGTCGATTACGGCATAGACTTTTCCTCCGTCACGGGACCCGACAAACAGGGTGCCTTTGGCGCCGAGGGCCATGGAACGGGCGCCCGGCACGTTGGCGGCATAGACGGATAAACTGAAGCCCGGCGGGAGCCTGATTTCGGCCGGCCTGAGCGGGGCGCTGCTGCAGCCTGAGCACAAGGCCAGGCTGAGCATGATTGTGATCAGAGTACGGATCAGGGTTTGCACAGGTTTGTACCTCCCCGGTTTTCGGTTGTCGGCATTTCAGCAGGGCCGGCGAACTTTACGAGTTTTCAGTCCGCAGCATGGACAGCGTTTTTCCGGCACTTCCCTCTGACAGGTTTCGCACCAGTAAGGGAGAGGCATCCCGCTGCCGCACGTTTGGCACGTCGTCTCAGGGTTCTTCTCGTCGCAGCTGCATTCTTCTCTGTCCATGGTCACCTCACTGAATCATACCGTTATATCGGCCGAACGCAATCCGTCTCGCTGCTCATCGGCTTTCATTCCCTCAACGTCATGGGTGGAAACCGGCCGAGCAGGGTCCGCTCCCACCAGCGTCCTTCGCTGCGTCTGACCCCGAAAGTGCTGAAGTGATAACGGTAGACCATGAGCCGGATCTGCTGCGGCGGGGCATCGGGAAAGGGGTTATGTTTGAACAGGGCCAGGACCGGCGGCGAACCTTCCAGAAGGCGAATAACCAGATTGCCGAGCCACGGCTCGATGGTTCGGGGATTGAGGGCGGCGAACCACATCTGCCAGTCGAGCCTCGGCTGGTGCGGGGCCGCCTGTTTCGGAGGGGTCTGCGGATCGCCCGGCTTCCAGCGGAATTCGTACGATTGCCAATCTTTCCCTTCATTGCTTCCTTCGATGACGAATTCGAAGCGATTGGTGGTCATTACCGCAAACAGCCCGTAGGCATTCGAAATCATGAACGGCGAAAGCGCTGCGAGCAGGCGATTGATCAAGGATGGCCGGTAAAAGAGCCTGATCAGCTGGCAGAGATTCAGGGCCAGGAAGAGCACAAAAACGAAGCTGACCACGAGCCGGGCAGGTTCACTACTCATCGGAGCAACGGAAAGATGGTCGCCGAGGAATCGTAGTTGTTGGTCATCGAGGAGCGGCACCAGCAGGACCATGGCGAGGATGTTGAAAAAGCCGTAGTTGCCGGTGGCGAAGATCAGCAGCTGAAAGAAGAGCATCAGCAGAACGCCGGCCAGACGAGCCGGTGCCGGTCCCAGGACCAGAAACGGCACAACGAGTTCGAAAAAGAAGGTCCCGAGCGTGGAGAACTTCTGTACCCAGAGCGGCAGCTGGTGGGCGTACCAGCCGATCCGGTTGGGGAGCGGCTGGGTCTCGTAATGATACGTCAGGGCGGTGAGATCTCTCCAGGTCGGATCGCCGCTCCGGAGCTTGACCACCCCTGCGGAAAGCATGAAGCGAAACAGGAAGAAGCGGTAGGCGAACACCACCAGCGGCGGCGCAGGGTCTGCCAGCGGCAGGAAGATGGTCATGAACCCGGCTTCCACGAGCAGGGCATCCCACTGGTAGGAGAGGAACTCCTGACCCGCGGCGGCATAGGAAAGATAGAGCAGCCACAACAAGAGGAGAAGAGGCATTGTCGGAGCGCCGGCGATGAGCAGCAGTGACAGGGCCATCCCGAGGAGCGCACACCACGAAAGCATCCGGTCGCTGCTGCCGAGCCAGAACAGGGTGGGGCAGAGACGAAAGGCCCTGCGCCCCAGCCCCTGTCTCAGCTCGGTCAGGAACGAGTTGATAGGCAGTATCCCTTCCGAGCCGTACAGGCCCCGGAGCTGGACCAGGAGGGAGGAGAAAGCAAGAAAATAGACACCCCCCAGGAGCTTCGGAAAGAGCCATGGCAGCAGGTGTGAGGGAAGAGCAAAGCTCATCGTGGCGGTTTGTCCCTGCCGATTCTGCAGGTTCCGTCCCTGCAGGCATCGTAGTTTTTCGGCAGGAATTTCCTGAGCCGGGCAAAACTCCAGTAGCCAAGCCGGGCCAGGGGGTTGACTCCGGGGAACATGACCAGAGCTCCGAGCAGCCCGTACAGGGTCAGGGGCGGAAAGGCCTGCCAGATGGCAGAGAACGCCTCTACTCCCCGGTAGACATGGTTTTCCCGGTCAATGGCGTGCAACTCGTACATGAACTCGTCCATGGAGATGCCATAGGGGGCCGGATCGAAATCCGGGGTGCTGATGTCGATGAATTGAAGGCGGTCATCCTGTCCCTTGTGCCGGTAGACATCCATTTCTGCGGCACAGACCGAGCAGGCGCCATCGTAAAAAATTCTAAGGGGATAGACGGGTGTGTCGGGCATTTTTTACTCCTCCTGGTATCTATTATAAGTCTGCCCGAGATTTTTCAAAAGTCGAGCCTCCCCTCCTCATTTTAGGAGGGGTTGGGGGTGGTAAGGTTTTCTCCTTGCGCCCATTTCGCTCCGCCACTCTCCTGTTATACTTGTCCATGTAACCGTATGGCAGCAGAGAGGAAAAGGGGGAACCTCCAATGGATTCCAATAGCGGATACTGGTTGACACGGCTGCTGCTGCAAAGGGGCATCGGCTTCATCTATCTTGTTGCCTTTCTCGTCGTTGTGAACCAGTTCCGCCCGCTCTGCGGAGAAAAGGGACTCCTGCCCGTGTCCCGCTTCATGCAGGCGGCCACCTTCCGGGAATCTCCCAGCATCTTCTTCCTCTTCCCAAAGGATGGCGCTTTTCTGTTCTTCGGCTGGTGCGGGGTGCTGCTCGCGGTGCTTGCCACGACCGGCCTGTCAGAGCGCTTCGGAACCTGGTTTTCCATGGCGGTCTGGCTGCTCCTCTGGGTGCTCTACCTCTCCTTTGTCAATATCGGCCAGACCTTCTACGCCTTCGGCTGGGAATCCCTCCTCCTGGAGAGCGGTTTCCTGGCCATTTTCCTGGGTGCGGCGCATGTCGAACCGAGTGCCGTGCCGATCTGGCTGTTTCGCTGGGTGCTGTTCCGGGTCATTTTCGGGGCGGGGATGATCAAGCTGCGCGGCGATCCCTGCTGGCAGGATCTCACCTGCCTTGACTACCATTTCGAGACCCAGCCGATGCCGAACCCCTTGAGCTGGTATTTCCACTGGCTGCCCGGCTGGGTGCACAGGGGGGGGGTGCTCTTCAACCACCTGGTGGAAGTGGCGGCGCCGTTCCTCTACTTCGCACCGCAGCCGGCGAGCGCCATTGCCGGTATCCTGGTCATCCTGTTCCAGGGGGCGTTGCTGGTGAGCGGCAATTTTTCCTGGCTGAGCCTCCTTACCCTCATCCTTGCCTTCAGCACCTTCGACGATGCTCTGCTGGGCCGGCTCCTTCCAATCACTACGCCGCCGCTGACCCCGCTCTCCCCGCCCCAGACTGGGATGATCTGGGGGGTGGCGCTGCTGGTGGTGTTTTTGAGCGTCAAGCCGGTTCTCAACCTCTTTTCCCGCTACCAGATAATGAACACCAACTACAATCCCTACCATCTGGTCAACACGTACGGAGCCTTCGGCAGCATCACCCGCGACCGTTACGAGATCGTGCTGGAGGGGACGGACGAAACGGTCATCACGGCAACAACGCGCTGGAAGGAGTACGGGTTCAAGGGGAAGCCGGGTGATCCGTGCAGATTGCCGCCGCAGATTGCCCCCTACCACCTGCGCCTGGACTGGCTCATGTGGTTCGCTGCCATGCCATCCCCCTACTACGACCCCTGGTTCATCCGCTTGCTGGCGAAACTGCTTGAGGGCGATGCCCCGACAGTCTCCCTTATAAGGTCCAACCCGTTTCCGGACACCCCGCCGAGCTATGTGCGGGCACTGCACTACCGTTATCGTTTCACCACCCCGGAAGAGCGGAAGAGGACCGGCTGCTGGTGGCAGCGCGAGCTTGCAGGCACCTACTTTCCCCCGGTTTCCCGCGACGATCCGGCACTGCGCAGCATGCTGAAAGAGTTTGTTTCCTCTGACAGGGAGTAGCACCACACAGTGCAATCGATCCAGTTGCGCAGTATAATTATAGAAAAGGGGATTTCATCCTCCATTTCAGAGTTGAGAGTTCAATCAAAAGGAGGATCCGATGAGACTCAATAGATTGTTTCTTGTTTTAGTGACTCTGGCCATTGCCGCCTGCAGCAGCAATGGCGGACCGAACACAGTGGACAAGACCGCCCAGGCCATGGGCGGGAGCGCGGCACTGCAGGCGGTAAAGACCCAGCGGATCGTTGCCTCCGGCACCTGGTTCGAACCAGAACAGACCTTCCGGCCGGGTGACGATCCGTTGCAGGTTTCAACCTTCAGCTACACCCTTTCCTACGACCTGGCCGCCGACCGGTTCCGCTACGACTGGTCGCGCGATATCACATATCCCTTCGTCGCGACCCAGTTCTACGGGGAAACTGTCGACCGGGATCAGGGGCTGGTGACGGGAACGGACGGGTCAGGTCCGACCCCCGCTGCCATGCCTTCGGTCCGGGTGGCCACGGTCCGCAAGTTCAACCGGCTCACCTCGCCCCTCGTCCTCATGCGGTCGGCCCTGGCTGACCCTGCCGGTGTCGAGGTCCGGCCGGATGAACTGTTCGAAGGGAAAGCATACCATGTGCTCGCCCTGACCAGGGAGCAGCCGCGTCCCATCCGGCTTTTCATCGCACCGGACACTTTCCTGCCGGCTAAGGCAGATACCATGGAGGATGATCCCTACTACGGCGACACGCTTCACGAAGTCCTCTACTCGGACTGGCAACAGCAGGGTTCGGTCATGACGCCTTTTCGCCTGACCCAGCGGCTGACCGGACTGGGCCGGACGATCACCCTTCAGAACGAGGTGCGCACTCAGGTCGATAACGATGTCGCTGTTGACACTGGCCTGTTCGCCATCCCTGCGGAGTTACGGGTGAGCGCGGATGCGGCCGATGCCGGCAGAGGCGAGAGAATGGCCCAGTGGTTCCTGCGGCGGCAGGCCATCGGCATTCCGGGCTTCACCGATCAGGGCAGCCTGCCGGTGACAGTCAGCGAGACGCGGCCGGGCTCAGGGGTCTTCTTTGTTACCGGTGGCTCGCACAACAGCCTGATCGTGGAAAGGGCGGACCACCTGATTGTCGTTGAGCCGGCTCTCTACGAATCGCGCTCCCTGGCCGTGATCGCGCAGATCAAGACACGCTTCCCCGCCAAGCCGATTCGATACGTGATTGTCAGTCACTTCCACAACGATCACGGTGGCGGCGTGCGGGCTTACGCCGCCGAAGGTGCGACGGTAGTGGCGGGTGAGGCGAGCCGTGCCCATTTCGAGGCGATACTCGCCGCGCCGCATACGGTGTTCCCCGATCTCCTCCAGAACCATCCCCGCCAGGTGGAGGTCCTGGCCGTTCCCTCCGGCGGAGGACTCCAGCTGTCGGGTGGGGCGATGGCCGTTTACTCGGTAGCAGATCAGACCCACGCGGCGGACATGGTCGTCCCCTTTGTCCCTGCGGAAGGGCTCCTGTTCGTGAGCGATCTCTTCAGCCCCGCCGGGGCTACGGTCGCTGCCGCCTCAATCCCGCTTCCGCTGCAGCAGACGTTCAGCCGGTTCAATCTGGCGGTGACGACTATCGCCGGAGGACACGGCACTATAGCCACGGTCCAGTAATTGATGGGAGGGATACTGATGCAGTGCGTACAAACAGTAACAAAACTGATTCCACTCCTTGCCGCCTTATTGTTTTTTCCCGGAGCAGTGGGCCAGGCCGCATCTCTGCCTGCCACATCCGGTCAATGGAACGCCTTTGTCGAGGCATTCATCAACTCATATTTTGCCGCTCATCCGGATAAGGCCGTTCGCGCCGGCCGCCACGAATATGACGGCAAGCTGCCCGACTGGAGTCGCTCCGGCCTGCAGCGCGAAACGGAGCGGCTGCGCGCCGAGCGGGACAAGGCGCTTTCCTTTGATCCGGCTACCCTCGACGACCGCCAGCGTTTTGAGCGGGAGTATCTGCTGGCAGTTGTCGATCGCCACCTGTTCTGGCTCGATTCGGCGCAGTGGCCGTTCAGGAATCCCTACTTTTATGAGGGTGCGCTCGACCCGAACGTCTACCTGAACCGCCCTTACGCGTCGCTGGAAAAGAGGATGAGAGCCTACATCGCTTACGCCAAGGCAGTCCCTGCCGCGGTGGGGCAGATCCGAGACAACCTGCGTCCGCCGCTGCCGCGCAGCTATCTCGATATCGGCCGCACCATCTTTGGCGGTCTGGCAGCGTACTACGAAAAGGAGGTGCCTGCGGTCTTTGCAGCCGTGAAAGATCCCCAGCTACAAAAGGAGCTCCTTACGGCGAATGCAGCAGCTGCGCAGGCAATGAAGGGTATGGCTGAGTGGCTTGAAACAAAAAGGGCGACCGCGACCGATGATTTCGCCCTGGGTGCCGAGCGGTTCCGCGAAATGCTCCGGATGACCGAGAGGGTCGATATTCCGCTTGAGAGAGTGGAGAAGGCGGGGAAAGAGGATCTTGAGCGCAATCTCGTCGGCTTGCGTGCGGCATGTGCGGCCTATGCTCCCGGCAGGACCATTCCCGAGTGTGTCGCTATGGTGCAGGCAAGAAAGCCGGAAGGTGGTGACGTGGTGAAGGCGGGGCGCCGGCAGCTGGGCGAACTGAAGGGGTTCATTGTCGAAAAGAAACTCGTGACGATTCCCGGCAACGAAGAGGCACAGGTCGGGGAGGCACCGCCGTACAAGCGGTTCAATCCCGCCTACATCGACATTCCCGGACCTTATGAAAAGGGGCTTCCTTCCGTCTACTACATTGCGCCGCCGGACCCGTCATGGCCCGTGGAGGAGCGCAAGGCGTATATTCCCGGCACGGCAAGCCTGCTGTTCGTCTCGGCGCACGAAGTCTGGCCGGGGCACTTTCTGCAGTTCCTGCACGCCAACCGGGCATCATCGAAATTCGGTCAGCTCTTTGCCGGCTATGCCTTCACCGAGGGGTGGGCTCATTATGCGGAGGAGATGATGTGGGAAGCCGGGCTCGGCAGCGGCGACCCGGAAATTCACATCGGCCAGATCCTTAACGCCTTGCTGCGGAACGTGCGGTTCATCTCCTCAATCGGCCTGCACGCGGGGACCATGACACTGGCAGAGTCGGAACGCATGTTCCGCGACATTGCCTTTCAGGACCCCGGCAACGCACGGCAGCAGGCGGCGCGGGGAACATTCGATCCCGCCTATCTCAACTACACCATGGGGAAGCTGATGATCCGCAAGCTCCGTGAGGATTGGACGGCATCACGCGGCGGGCGCAAGTCGTGGAGTGCCTTTCATGACCAGTTCCTCTCGTTTGGCAGTCCTCCCATTCCGCTCGTCCGGAAAGCCATGCAGGGCTCGGATGGGAGGCCACTGTTCTGAGCTGTTTGAGGATGGAAAAACATATTAGACTCATAGAGAAGAACATTGGGGGAGGCTTACCGTGCGCAACATTGCCGACGGTGCAGAATTCAGGATAGAGGTCTGACATGACACATACACTCACAAGCACCCCTGATATTTCGATCCTCTACGTGGAGGACGAACCGGAAGCCCGGGAGCTGGTGGTCAGTGCTCTTGCCCATAAAATCAGTACCCTGCGGCTGTATATCGCGGAAAACGGGGAGGCGGGTTTGGCTCTGTACCGGAAGCACCGGCCGGATATCGTCATCACCGATATCAACATGCCGTTAACGGACGGGATCCGGATGGGCAACGAGATCAAGTTGCTGAATCCTGAGGCGATCATCATTGCGGTGACCGCCCACAGCGATACACGTTACCTGCTGGACGCCATCGAGACCGGTATCAGCAACTATGTGCTGAAGCCGATCGATTACGACAAGCTCTTTGAAGCCATCGCCAAAGGCATCGAAACAGTCACCATGAAAAGACGGATCCAGGAACAGAACAATTACATCCGCAATATGGCCTATTACGATGCGCTCACCGGCCTTCCGAACCGCAGGTTATTACTGGACCGGCTCAATCATGCCCTTGCCCAGGCCAGGCGTTACCAGCGATCCATGGCTCTCCTGTTCCTGGACCTTGATAATTTCAAGCATGTCAACGACACGATGGGCCATGATATCGGGGATGAGCTTCTCAAGGTTGTGGCCGGCAGGTTGCAAGCTTGCGTGCGAGTTATTGACACGGTTTGCAGGCAGGGCGGGGATGAGTTTATTATCGTGTTAACTGAAATTGCCCATCCGCAAGATGTAGCAGTTGTCGCGAATAAAATTATCGAAGCCATAAGCGAACCGATTTCTCTGCAGGAAAAAGAGTTGCACATAACCACGAGCATCGGGATAGCTGTTTACACCACTGCCGGAACCGATGATGAAAAAGAGCTTATGAAAAAGGCTGATAGTGCCATGTACGAAGCAAAGGATAAAGGGGGAAATGGATTCATGTTTTATCATTCTGAGTGCCCCCATGTCCTGTCCCCATAGAAGCCCCTGAACAAGGAGCGTAATCCAACTCTACCATTATCAGGCATGAGTCTTACTGATGGACAACCCTCAAAGCATATCTATCAAGCTTGCCCTGACAATTATGGACTCCTGCCTGAAAAGCCGCTCCAGCTTCTCCCTGAACTCTTTCCACCATACACGGTTCAATTCCTTTGCCATGACTTCGTAAATAACGATCTCGTCCCTTACGGTACAACACTTTCCCTCTTTCCATAACCCTTCAGCGGGAGACCTGACATAGGTGGTTATTCCTCCGAACTGTTCGGTGAGTTCGTCCCTCACCTGGAGGTACATCGACTGCGGAAAGGGGTGCCCGTCGTTGTCGCAAAGTGGGAGCAGCAGTTGAATCAGGTGCATATATCCACCTTTTTACCATTTTTTTAAATCATTCTGTTTTAACTGGCGAGGATAGTAACATCTGCCCCTATAAATATTTTTAAAACTGTACCTTCAATTAGTGCCAGTAATTTACTATTCTTTGCTAAAGCTGAATGTTTGATTAGCGCAACAACAAGTCAAACGCAAAGTTGGGACAAGATTGAAATACCCTCCTCGATCTCAAAGGCTGTCATGCCGCCGAAACCGAGCAGCAAATTTGTCGAATCGGGTTCGCCGGTGACATAGAAGTGGGAAAACGGTAACAGCCCGATTCCTTTTTGTCCCGCTCGATGGATTATCTCGGCTTCACCGGGATTATCGTCTGACAACTGTAAAACAACGTGGAGCCCGGCCCCTTGACCGACAACAGCGGCTTTGCTGCCAAAATGTTGCTCGATGGACTGGAGCAGCGTTCCGTGTTTTTGTTTATACTTGATGCGCATTCGCCTAATGTGCCGCTCCCAGTGTCCCTGCTCCATGAACTTTACCAGAGTCCGCTGTTCCAGTACCGATACTGTGGAAAAATAGTCCTTGAAAAGCCGACGATACGTGTCAAGCAGTGAGCGAGGCAGTACCAGGTAACTCAAGCGCAGCGCGGGGGACAATACTTTGGAAAAAGTTCCCAGATAGATGATGTTACCGTCCGGTCGAAGCCCCTGCAAAGATGGGATCGGTTTGCCGTGGTAGCGGAGTTCACTGTCATAATCGTCTTCGATTATCAGGTTTCCGCCCGATGCTGCCCATTCGATCAATTTCAGCCGATTGGCTACAGGCATCACGCAACCCATGGGTAACTGGTGTGAAGGTGTGACGTAAACAATGGTGCTATCGCTGGTGCTGAGGATGTCCAGATCGAGGCCACTCGCACCGACGGCAACAGGTACTATGTTAAACGAATTATTCCTGAAGACAGCGCGAGGCAGGTGATAACCTGGATTTTCGACCGCCACTACGGAATGGTGCTCTTTCAGCATGTGGGCAACAATGTCCAGGCTATGCTGCAACCCGGCGCAGATCACTATTTGGTCCGGGTCACAGACCACTCCCCGTGAACGTTCCAGATAGCCCTGAATGTTACAGCGTAACCCTCGTTCGCCCTGTGGACCTCCATACTGGGAAAGTTCGATGGAACTCTCGCGCAGGCAATCCAGGAAGCATTTTCGCCAGAGAGGTGTTGGAAAGCTTTCCGGATCGAGTCGTGCGGGATGAAAATCATACAGATAGCTTGAGGAAGGCTCCGGATGAAGGTCGCGCTTTCGAGGTTTATGGGATAATGATAACGGTGCAGCATCCTGATCGAGAACCGATACGAAATAGCCGCTGCGTTGCTTGCTATAAATATATCCTTCCGCATACAGCTCCTGGTAGGCCCCTTCAACCGTATTGCGGCTGGTTGACAGTTCGGCTGCCAAATCCCTTACAGACGGGAGCTTGGAATTTGCGGGCAGTTTCCCCGATAGTATATGCTCTCGTATCTGATTATAGAGTTGCTTGTATAACGGGACAGGGCCGTTGTTGTTCAGGGTGAACATAAGAGCTTCCAATCACAGCGCAACGCTGTATAACCACTCAAATTACAGGAGGTAGTACCGATGATTCCCGAAAAGCTGCTGGAGATACTGAAACAGGATGGCGTAGTTGCCATCGCTACTTTGGGCCAGGATGGGCCGCATATGGTCAATACCTGGAACAGTTACGTTCGAATCTCCGCCGATGGCCGATTGTTGATCCCTGCCGGTTATATGCATCAAACCGAGACGAACATAGCCTTTAATCCTGAAGTGCTAATTACCCTGGGGAGCAGTAAAGTGCAGGGTTTGCATGGTCCGGGCGCCGGTTTTCTGATTAAGGGCAAAGCAGCCTTTATAACTTCCGGGCCGGATTTTGATTTTCTAAAGTCGAAATTCGATTGGTTGCGCGCCACGTTGGCTGTAACCCCTGATTCTGTAACTCAAACCTGGTAGTTCAATAAAGAGAAAGGGGGGTAGGTACATTATTCTTCTTTGGTGCTTGTCCTCCCGTTCTTTTTCCAACTCGTTATTGAGCTGTTCACGCGCGCGTATGAACCGGTGATCTACCCATGAGGGGAAAGATAACGGTTCAAGCAGGCGAGGTCAATTCCCTATTCCAATCTGCTTCATGTAAGTTGCATTATCCCAGAACAACCATTCTTCGATCATTACGCCGTCCTTCCAATGCCCTACTGTGCACATGGATATGGAGAACTTTTTGCCCGTGGGCTGAATGAATTTACCGTCCCCAATCGGCATCGGCTTGGTGAAGGTTCCGGTCATAACTCCGATTACAGAGGTATATTCTCCGGACCCGAACTTGATCGGATGGACCTTGATGTTTGTATCGGGCGCATAGACGAACATCGCTTTGAGGTCTTCAATGTGTTTTGCGATGCCTGTCGTGTAATGCCCGTCAGGCCAGTTGACCTTGACGTCTCTCGAATGACTTTCATGCAGCCGGGTCCATTCCTGATTGCTGAAGACGACGAAGTCCAGTTCATCAAAGGTCTTCAGGTTCTTCTCGACCAACGCTTTCTCATCGGTGAATTTCTTCAGCTCCTTTTTCACCTCTTCGATCTTTGACTGCATTTCGGGCGAGTAGCCGCCTTCACTGGAATTGCCGGCGAATGTTGAGGGAACTGCCAAACCGAAAATGAGTACTGCGATTAAACCGATGATTCGAGTAAGATTCTTCATTTTGATTTCCTTTCTGAAGGGGTTTTATTTGTGCCATCGTTTGTTCCGGTCCTTTTTCTGTTCTCCATGCTGTTTTTCGGTCAATCTGCATCAGCAGACGGCATCTGTCGTAGCGAGACGATGATCTGCGCCAAGCAGAGGATGGTCAGGATGCCGAGCAGGGCAATTCCCGGCAGAATGCTGCTTACCGTTCCGGTGGCGATCCCGAGAACGGCGATGACGTAATGAGGAATGAGGAAGCGGTGCAGGTGCCTGGTCTTCCCCGTAAAAGCTGCCAGGAAAATCGCGTTCAGTGAGAGCACGCTCGCCGCGACTGAAAGAGAGAGCAGCCATCCCTCCGGAAAAGGGAGCGCGGCTCCGGCTGGCGAGCGGATGATGTGCTTGATCCCCACCGCCGTGGCGGTGATACCCATAAGCAGCGGCAGGTGGGAGTACAGCCACTGCTGGTAACGCCACAAGTGCCTGCGCGCGCTCAACGCCAGCACCGCGGCCCCCTTTGCTCCTTCGAAATACCCCCACCAGAGGGCAAAGGCGACCAGAAGCCCCATCGTCCCCGCCAGGCCCGATCCGAAGTTTAGCCCTCCCGTGCCGATCCCCATGACTACGCTCACCACCGCTTCGCCGATGACGATGATCGCGAAGAGCCCGAACCGTTCCGGAAGATGCATGAGATGTGGCGGAAAGCTGACGTGAAGCTGGCCGGCGGTCAGCGGGGTCAGGAAATCGACGGCCAGTGCTACCCCCCAGATCCCGAACCGCCAGGGAGCGGGAACCAACGCCGATACTGCCCAAAGTGAAGCGGCACTGCCGAATCCGGCGGCGTAGCGGCTGGTCAACGGCCGCACCACCGCGATGTGGTGTCCTGCGCGCAGGTACTCCGCCACCAGGATGAAACGGACCGCTGCGTAGGAGAGGGCAAAACCGGCCGAAGTGGCGCCCAGTGCTTCCGGAACATGGACGGCCAGCGAGGCGGCCGCCGCCATCTGGGCCATGGTCAGAAGCCGGTGCCCCACATCCTCGGTGTCGAAGCGGGTGAGATAGAAGGTGTGCCCCACCCAGGCCCACCAGACCGGGACGAAGAGCACGGAAAAGCGGAAAATGCCGATCCAGGAGTAATCATCACTGAGGCTCCTGGCCAGTTGCGCGACCGCTGCTACGAAGATCAGGTCGTAGAAAAGCTCCAGCCAGGTGACATGCCGCTCTGTTTCCGCTTCCTGCCCGGAGCGAAGCCGCGGTGGCTTGAAGAGTTCCAGTTTCGGCACTGCTCTCCTCCCCTGGGAGTCTGCCGGACGTGGGAAATCAAAGCGAAAATTCGGCTGGACGAGATCAGATTTTGCCGATTTTGAAGGCTAATAGTTGTTCTATTGACCGAGAAAACGGTGAAATATGAGCCGTTCAGACGGATTTGCAGCTGATTTATTCTAAGTCCGGCAGACTCCTGATCCCTCAGGCCGCCAAAGTCAGTGCTGAGCCGACTGTTACTTGATAACACCGCAGGCAAAACGTGCACCGCCGCCGCCGAGCGGGGCAGGATGGTCCGCATGGTTATCGCCACCCGCATGCACCATCAGTGAACGGCCTGCCAGATCGGCCGCTTTCAGGCGCGGGGCCAGCACCGGTTGCGTAGCGTTACCGGCGGTATCCACGTAGAGCGCAGGCAGATCCCCCAAGTGACCCTCGCCCCAGGGGGTGTCGTGGCGCTTGGAATTGGTCGGATCGTAGTGGCCGCCCGCCGCCAGGGCGGGCACCATGGCACCATCCTTCTCCAGGGGAGCACAGCTGGGGTTCTGGTGCAGGTGGAACCCGTGCAGTCCCGGCGGCAGCCCTTTCAGCGCAGGGGTGAATACGAGTCCGTACTTTGTTTCCGTGATTGAAACCTGACCCACAGCGGCACCAATGCCTTTTGCGTCAACCAGGTTCATTGTAACGGTTGTTTCGGCACCTGCGTTGACGGCGCAGAACAGTATGCAGAGTGCCAGGATGTTAGTTTTCATAAAGTCTCCTTTCGTGAACAAGTTGAGCCGATTACGGCTTCTGTCGCAGAGGCGGAATGCAGGCATGCAATCAGTATATCCTCTGTTTTTTTCATTACAAGTTTGCCTGATCGCTGCCGAACCATCCTTTTTGGCGCTCTTCCTCGAGGCGGGCTTCCAGATAATCCCACAAGGCAGGACAGCCGGCCTTGATTGCCGGACCGATTCGATTTAGTACCTGTTCATGACGTATGCCGTTCTCCCGCCAGCTTTGTCCCTCGTTGGCGAGATTGAGTAATGCAGGCATGGCCCGGTCCGCAGCATGGGCAAAGCGCGCTTCAGGGGTTTCGGCGTTCTCAAATTCCAGCCACAACTCCATGAAGCTGGAGCGATGTGGTTCCTGCAGTATGCCGAAAATCCTCGTTACTGCCGCCAGCTCTGCCTTTTTGCGCTCTTCCCAGCCGCCTTCCGCGTAGACGATCGTGTCCCCTGTATCGATCTCGCCGATATCATGAACCAGCAGCATGGCGATCACCCGGTTGATATCAATCGCAGTCCCGGCATACTGCTCCAGGGAAAATGCCAGGAGGGCAATCTGCCAGCTGTGCTCAGCG
>Ga0134124_10002747_pt1 | contig 14202 bp, 11 predicted proteins | sample KB304_FD_96880 | JGI IMG/M metagenome (GOLD analysis project Ga0134124, IMG submission 96880) | Terrestrial soil microbial communities without Nitrogen fertilizer from Kellogg Biological Station, Michigan, USA - KB3-0-4 | ecosystem: Environmental > Terrestrial > Soil > Unclassified ... | reverse complement strand
TGTCACCCGAGCCGCCGGTGCCGTTCGACTGACCGCCGGTGTTGGATGAGCCGGCGACGCCCGGTGCTGAGCCAGCGACGCCACCGCCGGGTTTGCCTGCAGTGCCGGTGCCCGTCGAGCCCGCGCGCGCCGGAGAGCCACCGCCACCGTCGTCATTGTTGCCGTCAGTGTCGGCGCCGCATCCCACCAGCAGACCGGTACCGACCAGGGTGATCACACCCGCGCTCACGAGGACGTTACTCTTCTTCTTTTTGGACATCGCTTCTTGCTTTCGCTGATGCAAATACGGTTATTGCGTGTCGAGCCAAAAAAGTTGGCAAGACGCCTTTGTCCCCACACCAATGTCAGTCAGCAATTGCCTTGATATCTCGGCTTCCCCGCAAATAGCAATGCTCACGCAACAAATCGCAATATCGACATCACGTTAAAGACAACATGCCTGTTGCTGGCTAGTAGCGTTACTTAACCGCGTTTTTCAGCGGCTGACATCGTGTTCAAAACAATGTGCCTGCCCGCAGCCGGTGTGGTTACTCCACCGCGCTGCGACAGATTCACTCACGGAACGCGGACACGGATGCCACGGAGCGCTGCACGCCGGTGACGCAGAATCGGCGCTCGACGATCGCCAGCACGACCTCGATTGTCGCGCGTTGATTGAAGCCTGTGCTGGAAGCAGCGAAGCGCGCGCTCGCGATGCGGGCTGCAACTGGTCGTGAACGTCGAGACAGGCACAACCACGGACGAAATTGTCGACGCGGCGAGAATGGTCGTGCCTGACGGCAGATCCGGCTGATTTTCAGCTGAATCCGTCGTAGGGAGCGGGTTCTTGCGACTTGGATTTCGACAGGCTCTGCTGCGCTCGGCACCATGCACTCCCCTGCTGGCCCCACCGCCAAGCCGTGCCGATTGCAACGCATGTCGTCACTATGCCCTACGACGAGCCGCCACTCAAGGGTTGTCCTTCGGGCCCTCGTCATAGGCGCGCGGACGGTACTTCTTCTGCACGCCGCCGTTCGCGACGCCGTTGTAAACGAGGTCGCTGCCGAGAAACGCGAGCCAGCTGCCGGGATGCGCTTCGGAAGCCGCCAGCAATTCGTCCTTGTGCGCGTCGATGATCTTTTCTTCCCACGCGCACTGCAAGCCGAGCGCAATCAGATTCAGATCATTGGGTGCGAGTTCGAAGCCGTGCATGTAGTGCGACCACGCCTGTTCGGCGCGCTTGAGCCGGCACAGCGTGTCACCGTAGTACACGTGGGCCATCGGCCATTTGGGCGCGAGACGCATGGCCTCGGCGTTGATTTTCAGGCGTTCTTCCAGCTGACCGCGGGCGCCCAGCATGACCGAGTAGTTGAGTTGTGCCTTGGCACTGCGCGGGACCGCGTTGTGAGTCGCGCGCCAGAAATACAAGTCATCGGTGTAGTCGAGCGCGTGCCAGCGCCCGGCAAACGCTTGAAAACCGAGGAACACGAAGACTGCGCTAGCGCCCCAGGGCCAATGCAGTCGCAACAGGCGTGTGAACGACACAGCCAGCAGGCACGCCGAGCCAAAAGCGGGCAGATACCAAAAGCGCTCTGCGCGGATCGTCGGCAGCAGCACCGGGATGTTCGAGTGCGGAAAGTAGGCGAGCGGCAGCCAAACCAGACCGATCGCGAGCAAGGCGAGCAGCCCTTGGCGCTCGTCGAAGGTCAGGGCAAAAGGCTCGAAACTCGTCAGCTTGGCGGCAGCGCGTGCACGCGCCTCACGAACCAAACTCGCAATCCAGACCCCAACGCCGGCGATCGGTGGCAGCACGAGCAATGCGCCTCCCAAGATGCTCTCCGGAAAAAACACGCGCTCCGGGATCGGCTCCTGTGGAAACGAATAGTCACCGCTCAACGTCCACGGGAAGACGATCTGACCCAGCCCGCGCGCATAAACGCGCAACGCGCCCGCGACGCGGTGCGGAAGGTCCGCGTCGACCAGGGGATTATTGACCGGGTCATGAGGCAACTGCGGTTGCTGAAACCAATGCAAAAACTTGCTCAGCAGCCGCGCGGCCGCGCCGGCCTCGGCGGGCAGAGCCGCGCCGGCATCGACCTGCGAAACGACGGGGAAAAAGCGCCTGCGGAAGTAGGTATACGCCACCAGGGCAAGCGCAGACGCCACGAACGCAGTCAGCGCGCGCAGCACACGCCGTGGCCGCGTGGGGTGCAAAATCGGAGCGCTGACCAGCGCCACCCAGGGAACGAGCGGCAACGCGACCAGCACACTCTCTTTGCTGAACAAGCCGAGCAGCACCAGCGCGCACACGCACAGCGGCATGGCCAGCAGACCGCGCTGCAAGCACACCAGCGCGGCGAGCACGAACAGGCCACCGAACACGTCGGCGATGCCGACCACGCCGGTGATCGCCTCGGTGAGCACGGCGCAGGCCAAGAAGCAGGCGCCCGCCAGCCAGCCCGTGTCGCGGCGACGGCTCAGCGAGAACACGAAGCTTGCCACGAGCGAGGCGTTGACTGCGTGCACCAGCACGTTGACCCAATGATGCAAAAACGGGCGATGGCTCACGAACCACAACGCACGCCACACCAGATCCGGCAGCGGCCGATACGAGCCGATGCTGCGATCCGGCGGCAAGCCCCAAAAATCGCGCGTGAACGCGTGCAAGAACCCACCCGCTTGTCCGTTGACGTACGGGTTCGCGAGCAGCGCCTCTTGTTCGTCGAAGATGTAATTCGAGAGCGGGCTGCGTACGTAGATCAGCACGCTCAGCACGAACGCGGGAGCGAATGCGGTCAAGAACCGCGGATCCTGCTCGCTGAAGTAGGCTCGGACCCCGAGCAGCCAAGCGGTCAGCCGCTCACGGATCGTCACGCGCGGCTGTGCCGGCGACGGGGGGGACGGCGGCGTTGGCTGTGTCGAAGCAACCGGGCTTGGGAGTGACTCGCCGTTCATAGGCTACGCCCTCGGGTTGTAGTGCCAAGCCCCCGAAGTCTCAACTGAGCTCGTTCTACACTCGACAGCCGGCCGATTGCCGATGTTAACGTGCGCGCGAAATGTCGGCAGCGGAACGCTTCGACGGCTGCGAAGTCGTAAAAAAGCTGAACACGGGCCCAATCACGGACTTGTACCACGTGGTCCAAGAGCCACTCGGTCGAGCTGCGTTCATCAAGGCGCTCGGCTCGAGCATCTTGCCCTCGTCGCCGTTCGCGGCCTCGCTGGAGCGAGAAGCGCGCCTGCTCGCCGAGCTGAGCCATCCGAACATCCTCGAGGTGTACGACTTCGTACGGCGCGGCGAGCGCATGTGGCTCGTGCTCGAGTACGTCGACGGCGTATCGCTCGAAGACGTGATGAAGCGCATGAAGCGCGTGCCCGAGTCCTTCGCCTGCGCCGTCGCGCTCGAAGTGTGTCGCGCGCTGGCCCACGCGCACGCGCACGGCGTCGTGCATCGTGACGTGCAACCGAAGAACGTCTTGCTCGGCAAGGACGGCTCGCTCAAGCTGGCGAACTTCAGCGTTGCGTTCGACGAGCGCATGCCTACGGCTCCCGAGTTGCTCGAAGGCGGCAGCGGTTACGGCGGCCCCGCGTACATGTCACCCGAGCAGATCTTGGGCGAACGCGCGGACGGACGCAGTGATCTCTTTTCGCTCGGCGTGCTGCTCTACGAAATGTTGTGCGGCGAGCGTCCGTTCGACGGCCCCGACGATCGCAGCACGTCACTCCGGATTCGGCGTGACCCAGTGCCGCCGCTGAGCAAGAAGGCCCCCGGCGTGAGCCAGGCGCTCGAACGCCTGACTCAGCGCTGCCTCGAAAAAATGCCGAGTGATCGCTTCGACGGCGCGCTCGAAGCCTGCACGATCTTGGAAGCAGCCGCACAGGAGTTGGGCGCCGAACCGACCGCGCCGTTGATTCGCGACACGCTGATCCGCGCCCGCTTGATCGACGGCAGTCCGCTGAAGGGCGCAGCCGAGCGCAAACGGCGCCCGAACGAAGGCCGAGTGGGAGTCACGGTCGCCGGGCTGTTCGTGGCACTGCTGGCGGTCCTCGGCGGCGGCTTCGCGATTCAGTCGCTGTCGGGCAAGGCCGTCGGCACCGCGGTCGCCGCACAGGCTGGTCGCCGGCTCGAGCTGTTACCCACCGGCCGCGCTTACTTGCGCGTCGTTGCGCACCCCTGGGCACACGTGATCGTGGACGGCCAAGAGGTCGAAATCACCCCCTTTGCGCGACCGATCCCGCTCAGCGCGGGCAGTCACTACGTGCGCCTCGAACACCCCAATGCGCCGGTGGAACGGCGGACGATCGAGCTGACACCAGGTGAGACATTACTACTCGATGTAACCCTGAAGGTTTCAGCCCCCAAGCTCAGCCCGAGTGCGGCGGCGTTGGCCAAGACGCGCGCGGCAGCCGCGCAAAATGCGCTGAGCGACAGCGGTACACCCTGAACTACATGAACACCCGCGCCGAGCTGTGTAAGAGCTGTGTAGAATCGCTGACGCGCTGAGTCGGCGCCGATGACGACGGCGACGAAATCGGCGCTTAGTAAACATTCGAGCGACACTCGCGTGCGCGTTCGAGTCGTGGCATAAATAGCTCAGCGGAGTTCGCCATGAACCCCGCATTCCCAGTTTGAGCCAGGGCAGTCGGTCGAACTCGACCTACAGATGAACGCCGAATTAAAGTCCGGGTCGACGTTAGGCCACTACGAGCTGCTCACGCGCATCGGGCGCGGTGGCATGGCGAGCGTGTGGGTCGCGCGCGAGAAGGCGCCGATCAGCGGCAAGCAGCGCTTGGTCGCCGTCAAAGCCATGCTGCCCGAGTTGGCGCGGCACTCCGACTTCCGCGCCATGTTTCTGGGAGAGGGGCAGATCGTGCGCAGCATCGATCACCCCAACGTAGTCAAAGTGCACGAGGTCTCGGAAGACCGCGGCGTGCTGTACATGGCCATGGAGTGGGTGGAGGGTGACTCGCTCCGCACCGTGATCAAAGAGGCCAAGCGCCGCCGCGCCATCCCCGCCGAGATGGCCGTGAAGATCATCGCGGACACCGCAGCCGGGCTACACGCCGCGCACGAGCTGCGCGGTTGGGACGGCGAGCTGCGCAACATCGTTCATTGCGACGTTTCACCGCACAATATTTTGGTCGGCCTCGACGGGCAAGCCAAGCTGGTCGACTTCGGAGTAGCCAACGCCACCGCCCACACCGAGCTGGACGGCAACGAGCGAATCAAAGGCAAATTTGGCTACATGTCGCCGGAGCAAGCCAGCGCCGGCAAGATCGATCGCCGCAGTGACGTGTTCGCGCTGGGCATCGTTTTGTACGAACTGACGACGGGTGAGCGGCTGTTCCGCGGCGAAAATGCCGCGCACACGCTGGAGTTGGTGAAGAGTGGGCCAATTCGCCCGCCGCAAGAGGTGTACGAAAAGTACCCCCAGAGTCTGGCGGTAATCGTCGAGCGCGCCCTGACGCGCGACGTGAACGAACGCTTCCAGACCGCGGCAGAATTTCGCGACGCGCTCGAGCAATATCTGAAAGAAGAGCGAATCATGGTTTCGCCCGCTGGTGTCGGCCAGCTGGTGAAGCGCGTACTCGGTCCGCGCATCGAACAACAACGTCAGGCGCTGCGCGAAGCGCTCACCGTGGCTGACGGCACCGTGGTCACCGGGCTCGTGCCGGAGCACTCCGCTCTTCCCGATCGCTCGGCGTCGGACCGCTTGAGCGGCCACTTCGCGATGCACTCCGAACCGCCCACTAGCGGCTCGCAGTATTCGCATTCGCGCACCGGGACCACGCCTCACCCGCAAACGCTCGATCGCCGCAACACTCGCAAGGCCAGCTTCCTGCCGCTATTCGCGGCGATCGGCGGTCTCGCGGCGGCCGCCAGTGCCATCTTTTGGGCGACCCATCGCTCGGCACCCAACGCGCTCATCACCACCCATCTCACGAGCGCGACGCCGCACGCAGCGAGCCCCCAAGCGCGCAGCGACGACACGGGCCCCGTCGGCGTCAACATCGACAGCTTGCCGATCGCGGCAGTGCCTACCGTTCCCGACGTGAACCCGATCCCAGGTCGCAGACCACCCCCGGCGGCGAACGTCCCAACGGGCGCGGTCACGCCTGCACGGTCGAACAAAGACGTGGGTCGCGAACCCGACGAAGTCGAGAACCCGTACAAGGTCAAAGAAGCGCCCCCCGCCGCGAACACGCCCGCCGCGAACACGCCCGCCGCGAACACGCCTACCGCGAACACGCCCGCCACGAACGCACCTGCGAACGCACCCACCGCGACACCCGTCACGCCGCCGGCCGCCATCATCCCGCCCGATCAACGCGCCCCGCTCAACCGCGGCGCTGCGTTGGCCGCGCTCGGCACAGCCGCCTCTGCCGCCACCAGCTGCAAGCGTGAGGGCGGACCGAGCGGCTCTGGCTCGGCAAGTGTCACCTTCTCCCCCGACGGCCCCGTAAAGTCCGTCACGGTGTCCGCGCCGTTCGCCGGCACCCCAGTCGGGCAATGCGTCGCCAGCGCATTCCGCGGCGTGCACGTGCCGCCTTTCAGCGGCAGCTCGATCACGCTGCCGAAGAGCTTCCAGATCCCGCATTGAGCGCGTGATCTCCGGCGTTGGGTTTGGGGGGCCACGCTGAAACGGGCGCGCTGCGCGTGATGTGAGGCCATCGGTGGCGCGCCCGCACACGCCGATACGTTGCAGCCGCGCCTGCCCGGCGTTGGTGCCCGCAAACCTTGCCTGAACCGGACGCTGACGCGCAGCATTTGCGCGACTGCGCGCGCGCTCTCGCTGAATCAAGCGTTGCAAGCGATACCCGTCGAGTCGAACCCGAAGGGCACGCTTCCTGCAAACCGATCTGAACACGCCGCGACGAAGACTCTTCGAAGCGCGCAGAAAGTAGAGGGCGCGATGCAACGAGATGTGATGAAACGGTCCTTCGAGCGGCTGGGAATACTTCCCGAAGACTATCGAGTGCTCAAGCTCCTGCCTCTGATCTACGTCGCGTGGGCCGACGGCAAGATGGAGAGCGTCAAGAAGGAGCGCATCCACTTCTTCGCCTCGCGTGAATACGAGCTCAGCGCGAAGGGGCTGGCAGTCCTCGAGCGTTGGCTCACGCATCGCCCAACACACGCGTACATCAGCGAGGCCTTGCACGATATTTATCTATTGGCGACGGCCAGGGACGACCTCGAAGTCGATTTCAGTGAGCTCCCGGCGTTGCTTTCTTACGCGGAAGGGATCGCCCGCAGCACCGCTCGAGCGCTGGACCGTCCGGATGCAGTTTCTCCCAACGCCGAGCGAGCACTCGACGAGATCGCGCGCGAGCTCCACGTCGATCATGGAGAAAGCTGGGGGCAGCTCCTGAAAGAGCTGGGCGCGACCTCTCGAGCACCACTGGCCTGAACGGGCACCGCGTTCGATGCGCGTACGGCGGGCGGCACCTGATCCGCCACGCTCGCCCCCACCCGGCTTCGCCGACTCCGTGCCGAAGGACCGCGATCCCCCGGCAAACGACGCTGAAAGCGGCTATTCGATCACGAAGAAATTTGCGTATTGGTAAGCGGCCTTGGCCTCGGCGACGCTATTGAAGCAGCAAACACCGCCACCAGAGGTCCACTCGATCTGATAGCGGAGTGCCCCTGGAGGGTCGTTCGGAACGCGCTGGATGACACCATCATAACCAGGAGGGACGCCCTCATCGACCGTGACGCCGAGGTCGATGCCGCCCTCCCCGAGGTGGCAAGCGAAGTTGACGGGCGTCACGCGGAACTGTCCCACGCCGACTTGGATTGTACTCGGAGAGGTAGCTGAAAGCAGGCACAATAGCGAGCGTGATGACCCCGCAGCAGGCGCTCGCCTTCGTGGAACAGCACGGCATCGTACTGCAAGCTGCGCGCGGGCCCGTGCCGAGCTTCGCCGAGTACGTCACGGGCGGCCCGATCCAAGGCAGCTGGTGGGCGCACTCCAAAGCTCACGAGATCTTCGCACTCGCGACGGCGGTCTCTGAAGATCGCGATGTGTTGGTGTGCAAGCTGGTCGAAGGCAAAGTCACTTACGTGCACCGGCGCGTTTGGCCCGCGCTGGTCAGGCTGGCGGCGCGCTTCGAGCCGAGTCAGCTCGCGCAAGTCGCAAACGAGCACACCCATGGCGGTGCTCACCGCTCGGTGTCGACGCCGTTCCCGAACTGGGTTCCCGCAAAGGTCGTTCGCGAGGCTGAAGCCTTGTCGGTGGCCGAAGCCGAAAAGACCTTGGCGCCGGTGCTCGCGCCGGCGAGCCCACGCCGGAAGCGAAAATAGGCCCAGCGAACCGACGCCAGCGTCGCGCCCCATTGGCGGCTTCAGCGCGAGGTTCCCGCTCACGGCATGAAGCGGCGTTCCCGCGCTGCGCGTCTTTCGCAGGAGACACGAGCCAACCCCTGCGCTTGCCGCCGCGCAACCCGCGATTCTTTGGCCCTTTTTCTCGACACCACTGGCGGCGGGCCGCCGGTGTTCCTATGTGCACTCGTTCGCATTCAGCCGGAGGAGGAGTCGTGGCAAAAATGAAAGCCGTGCAGATTTCCAAAGCAGGTGGCCCATTCGAGTTCGTCGAGCGCGACGTGCCGGAGGCCGGGCCCCGGCAGGTGCGGATCCGGGTCGAAGCGTGTGGCATCTGCCACAGTGACGCGTTCGTGAAATCGGGCGCGTATCCGGGGTTGCAACTGCCGCGTATCCCCGGTCATGAAATTGCCGGTCGCGTTGATGCCGTCGGTGACGGCGTCACCGCATGGAAGGTGGGGGAGCGCGTGGGCGTGGGCTGGCACGGCGGTCACTGTTTTCAGTGTACGGCCTGTCGCAAAGGCATGTTCATCAACTGCGAGAACGCCAAGGTCTGTGGCATCAGCTACGACGGCGGCTATGCGGAATTCGTGGTCGTGCCGCAAGAGGCCGTCGCGCGCATGCCGGCCGAATTGGACGCCGTCGACGCAGCGCCACTCTTGTGCGCCGGCATCACCACCTTCAACGCGCTCCGCAACAGCGGCGCGCGCGCAGGCGACACCGTAGCCGTGCAAGGCATCGGCGGGCTCGGGCACCTCGGCCTGCAATACGCCGCCAAGATGGGCTTTCGCACCGTCGCCATCTCACGCGGCGCGGACAAAGAGGCGCTCGCGCGTCAACTCGGCGCGCACGAGTACGTCGATACCGAGGTCAGTAGTGCCGCAGAAGGCCTGCAGAAGCTGGGCGGCGCTGATTTGGTGCTGGCTGCGGCGCCCAACGCCGAGGCCATGGCCAGCACCGTCGGCGGCCTGAAGTCGCGCGGCAAGCTGCTGATCATCGCCGCGCCGCAGGGGCCGGTCTCAATCTCTGCGTTCAGCTTACTCAGTGGCAAAACCGTCGCCGGCTGGCCCAGCGGAACTGCCATGGATTCGGAGGAGACGCTGAACTTCAGCGCGCTGAGCGGCATCCGCCCGCGCATCGAGCGCTTCAAGCTGGAACAAGCCGGGGAAGCCTTCGCGAAAGTGATGGAGAATCGCGTGCGCTTCAGAGCAGTGCTCACGCCCTGAGTCGAAGCGAGATAATTTACTCCGTTTCGCGATCGTGCGCGTGCTTGATGGACGTGCGGAGCGGCGCGGGCAACTGGCTGATGTCGACGATCAACTTGCCATCGTGCACGGCTTTGATCGCGACGCCCGGGATCACCGCTTGCCCGACGCCTTCGATTTCGACGAGCAGCTCGTGCGCGTGAATACCCACGACGGCGCCAAACGCGGCACCGTCTTCACGTTGGAACAGCTGATCCCCAATCTTCACGGCGACGCGTTGCGGCATGGCTATCGCGCGAAGATAGCGCGTTCCACCTGCACACAACAAGGCGGGACGCTCCGTGGCCCTAACGGAAGCGCCAACCGCGTTCGTCTTCGAACGCGCGCGCCAGGCGGCGTTGCTCTTGAATCAGCGCGCCATACGCCTTCGGAACGCGGGTGTCGGCCGAGAACGCCGCAAACACGTGCAGCGTGGCTTCGGCGTCGGCAGCGGCGCGGTGAGCGTTTTCCAGCACGATGCCCAGGCGCTGAACGACGTCACCGAGCGCTCGGCTCTTTTCGAGCTTTTGCAGCTCGCGAGCCCACACGAGCGGATCGACCCATTCGACGCCCTTCTTGAAGGCAGGCGGAGGATTGGCGGGTAAGCTGGACAGGCGCCCCAGCTCGGCAGTCAGGATTTGGCGATCGTACTCGGCGTTGTACGCCATCGGCACGTGACCCACGAGGCACTCGAACAGCTCGGGGACGATGGCCGAGAAGGGCGGCGCGTCCTTCACTTGTTCATCGCCGATGCCGTGCACTTCCGAGGCTTCTTTCGGGATCGGACAGCCTGGATTGATCAGCCAGCTTTTGCGTTCGATGACTCCGCCGTCGCGCCAGAATACGCAGGCCACTTCGACGATGCGACTGGTCAGCGGATCACGACCGGTGGTCTCCGTGTCGATCGCCACCAAGTGCAAACCTTGCACCATGTGGTCGGCCGCAAAATCATCGACCAGGCCCGCTGCGACGATGCGCAGCAAGTGAGCGATGCCTGGATAGTGACGCCCGGTCGGAAAGCAGCCGTGATCGGCGCTGACGACTCTCAAAGCGGGGCCCGCGGCTTCTGTTCTTTGCCGGCCGCCTTGGCCGAACCGGCTGGCGCCGCGCTCGCGCTCGGCGCGGGAACGCTCGCCGCCGCTTCGGCGACGTGCGGAGTCGCGTTGCCACCGGCAAGCTTGATTTCGAGCGCGACCCACTCTTCCAGGTCGTCCTTGAACTCGCCCGCGCTCTCGAACTTGCGGCCGTTGATGAAGATCGACGGCGTACCGGTGAGCTCCAAACGCTCGCCCTGCTTGCGATCGCGCGCGACGAAATCAGCGACGGCCTCGCTCTCCCAATCTTTCAGGAAGCGCGGCATGTCGAGGCCGATCGATTTGGCCAACCCTTCGACCGCCTGAGGCTGCAAGTTCGCCTGATTGTCGAACAGCGCGACTTCCATCTCCCAGAACTTGTTTTGCTTGTGGGCGGCGATCGCCGCACGCGCGGCTTTCTCGGCAAATTGATGGCTACCGAGCGGGAAGTTCTTGTACACGAAGCGGATTTGGCCGTCGTAGCGCTTGAGCAGGTCGTCGAGCATCGGGCGCGTGGCGGCGCAATGGGGGCACTCGAAATCCGCGAACTCCACGATCAACACCGGGGCGCCGCTCGGCCCCTTGGCGGGCGAGTCTTGCAGATCGATGTTCTGGATCGCATCCGGCGAAAACCGGTTGCGGTAAGCGGCTTCGATCTGCGCGCGCGGGCGACCGCGCCGGACTTGCTTGAGCAAGAAATTCGCCGCGGGCAGGCATTGCTTGCAGGTTCGATTTTCTTTCACGCACTGAGCGACACTGACCGGCTGATCCGAACACGGGGCGAGCAAGTCCGAGACGTCCCGCGACCAGTCGGCCTTCTCGCGAGCGGTCAACTCCGAGGTATCCACCCCAGGGAGTGTCACATCCTTGACCTCGGTGTGCGCGGGCGCTGCTTCCGAGCTTTCGCCAGGGGAGCGACAGGTGGTCAATTGAGAATTTAACAGGGCAAAACCGAGGGCTGCCCCAGCCAAGCGCAGGCTGAACATTGCGGGGCGAGCGTAGTCTCGACCTGGCCGATCTTGGAAGGCGGATCGCGAGGCCGTGCGCTTTCGTCACCGATTTCGGCGCTTTGGCGGCCAATTCCCGAAATCTCGGGTCAATTTGCCGCGCCCCTTTCCGGGCTCCGTTCTGGCTGCTGTCCGGAGACCCGCAGGCATTCTCGTGGCGGCGCCGAGGTGAAGCCATGGCGAAGGCGGCACGAGTCATGTAAACCGCAGCCTTCCTGCATGTCGGACGTCCCGCCGCCCTCCTATCCGCCCGATTCCTCCCAAGGCATCGCACCGCCTCCGGGCGTGCGGCGCACGATCGCGGTGGGCGGTGGGCGCGGCGGCGTCGGCAAGAGCGTGCTGGCCGCCAACCTAGGCGTGTACGTCGCTCAGCTCGGCCGGTCGGTCTTGCTAATCGACGCCGATCCTGCCGGCGCCGCGTTGCACACCGTGCTCGGCATCGATTTGCCGAATACCGCCGCCGGCGGCAGCGAAGACGACGAGGACGAGAATCTGATCGCGTTGCCCACGCAGGTTCCCGGTCTGCAGCTCGTGCCGCAGGGCTATCGGGTGGGGTCACCAGTGCCGGTGCGACCGGGCCGCAAACCGCGCTGGGCGCGCCAAGTGCAGAAGCTCGACATCGACTACGTGATCCTCGATCTCGGAGCGGGCACCAATCCGGCCACGCTGGATCTGTTCCTGAGCGCGGACATCGGCATCACGGTGGCCTCTCCGGAGCCGCCTAGCATCGAGGCCACGTATCGCTTTGCGCGCGCGCTCTTTCAGCGGGTGATGCGCCGTTTGCTCACCAAAGATCGCTTCAAAATGCGGCTGCTGGAGCGCGCCGAGGCCGAACTGGGCCCGCTTCCCCCACCGCAAGATCTGGTGCGCGCCCTGGCCCGTTACGACGCCGCCTTGGGCGAGCTTTCCGCCGCAGAACTGGCCAAGTTGCGGCCGCGCTTGGTCGTGAACAACGGGCGCTTGCGCGGTGACACCGAGCTCGGCCCGGCCATGTGCGACATGGCCGAGCGCTACCTGGGCGTGAACTACGACTACGTCGGACACATCGAGCAAGACGACGCCGTGTGGCTCAGCGTGGTGCACCGCAGGCCGCTCTTGATCGACAGCCCGACCAGCAAGAGCGCGCGCAACTTGGAGCGCATCGCGCGGCGCGTGCTGGCCTTGAGTACGACCCGCGAACAACAACCGAACGTACGCAGCTTGTCGTTGGTGCCCGGCGACCCGAACCTGTACGACGTGCTCTGGACGCACCAAAGCGCCAGTGACGAAGATCTGCGCCGCGCCTACAAACGCCAACGCGAGCTATATCAACCGGGCAGTTTGCCGCTGACCTCTCTGCTCAAGGGCGACCAACTACGAGCCGAACAAGCGCGCGTCGAAGAGGCGCACGATACCCTGCTCGACCCGCTGCGCCGCAAGGCCTACGACGCCTCGGTGTTTCCGGCGGAACAAACCCCGCTGCCCAAACGCAACGCGGGCTTGGACAGCGCGCTCGAAGCCGAGCGCTCGATGCTGCAAAAAGAGCTCGCGCGCGAGATCAACGGTGAGACCGAGTTCACCGGCACGCTGCTGCGCAAGGTCCGTGAATCGCACGGCATCGAGCTGAGCGAGATCGCCAAGCTGACGAAGATTTCTTCCAGCCATCTGCAAGCCATCGAGTCCGAGCGTTTCGCCGAGTTGCCCGCGCTCGTGTACACGCGCGGCTTCGTGCAGCAGTTGGCCAAGTTCCTCAAGCTCGATCCGACCCAGGTTTCGAAGACCTACCTGCGGCGCTTGCGCGAGTGGCGCGCGCTCAGCGACGGGGATCAAGAACCTTGAACGACGCGACCTCGCGGAGGCTCGATCGATCCTTCGCGCCGGCGAGGGACGCGAGTATTCTGGCGCGTGACATCGCCTTCACGCTGGCGGTGTTCATGACGGCGCTCTTGCCGCGCTTGTTCGTGGCCATCGCTTGGGCCAAAGAGCCCGTCTGGGACGGCCACTACTATCACTTTGGCGCCGAGCGCATTGCCCGCGGCTTGGGCTACTCCGAAGACGTGCTCTCGCACGGGCACCTGCTGTGGAAGCCTTGGGTTCACTATCCCGTCGGCTACAGCGCCGTATTGGGCTTCTTTTATCGAATTTTCGGGGCCGGGCTGGTGGTGGCGCCGGTGATCAACGCGCTGACCGGTGCGCTCTTGGTGGCGGTCGTGCATCGCGTTGCGCGCTACTACCTGAGTCGCGATCGCGCGCGCGTCGCCGCGGGCTTGACCGCGATCCACCCCGGCTTGATCACGTACTCGGCGGTGGTGATGACCGAGCCACTCGCGGCGCTGCTCTTGCTCGGGGCGGGGCTTTCAGCGTTGCACTTTCGCGGGCGCTGGCAAGCAGTGGTGTTCGCGGGCGCGCTCTTGGGTCTGGCCACGCTGGTGCGGCCCGCAAGTTTGCTCGCGGGGCCGCTGTTGATCTTCACGCAACCGAAGCCAGTCTGGCAAGCCGCAGCGCGCGCAACGGCGGCCAGCGCGATCGCCTTGCTCGTGGTGCTGCCCTGGACGCTGCGCAATTGTCAGCGCTTGGACGGCTGCGCGCTGGTGTCGACCAAC
>Ga0134124_10002746_pt1 | contig 14202 bp, 12 predicted proteins | sample KB304_FD_96880 | JGI IMG/M metagenome (GOLD analysis project Ga0134124, IMG submission 96880) | Terrestrial soil microbial communities without Nitrogen fertilizer from Kellogg Biological Station, Michigan, USA - KB3-0-4 | ecosystem: Environmental > Terrestrial > Soil > Unclassified ... | reverse complement strand
CGCAAGTGAAGTCCAGGTACTGACCATACCCGTCCTGGCTGCGCGAGATGCCGGAGACGCGCGCGAACAGCTTGTCTTCGATCACCGAGAAGTCGCCGACCGCCTTGAAATCTATGCGGCTGCGCGAGCCGTACGTGGCCTCGACATAGCCCGAGCCATCGCCCTGCGGTTTCCGGGAGATGAGGCGCACTGCGCCGCCCATCGTATTGATGCCGAACAACGTTCCCTGCGGACCGCGCAGCACTTCGACGCGCTCGAGGTCCAGCAGGTCCATCGTCGAACCAGTGAGCGTGCCGTGGTAGATGTCGTCGATGTAGATGCCGACAGCGGGCTCGAAGGCGTAGGTGAAGTCGGTCTGGATTACGCCGCGCATGCCGATGGTCTGCGTGGGGCCAAAGTTGCTGTTCTGCTGGCGGATGAATGCGTTCGGGATCGTGGCGCCCAGGTCGCTCACGTTCACGATGCTGCGGGCCTCCAGGTCTTCTTCCGAGAATGCGGAGATCGCCAGCGGCGTGCTTTGCAGGTTTTCCTCGCGGAAGCGCGCGGTGACGACCACTTCTTCCAGATTCTCGGCCTCGGCGCCCGCCGCGAATGAAGCACCCGGGAAGAGCGTGATGCAGGCGGAAGTGCCGGCGGCGATTGCGGCGAGTTTCAGCGCGCGGTGCACGGACGACGCTACGATCGAATTCATTCGCATGAACAAGCCCCCTGGAACAAAACGTTGTTGTGTCTGCGGGACGCAGACCGTGGGAGCCAAAGTCTGAGGGGACAGCACAGATTCAGCAACGTCCGACACATTGCAAATTTAGGTTCGCAATGCGAAGCATGATTCATGCATCGAAGACAGCGTTGAGAAATTCAAATAACGAAGATCCATCTCGTTGAAATCTCGTCGACCAGATGTCGACGCACTTCGATCTACTGCGGCGGAAGCGCGCTGAAGCAGACCGGAAGCGGCCTCGGTGCAACGGTGCTGATGGCAGCTCGGAAAATCTTGCGAGCTTTCTTGCTGTCTATTGTTTCCGCGCGTTCATTCGGCGGGCTTGAGCACCCAGATGGCCGCAGGCTCTCGTGCGCTCGCGCGTACCGCCACGAACAAGCGATCGAGATCTTTCGAGTACAAACCAGTGCGGGCGCCCGACACGGTAGAGACGCTACTGATCTTTCTATAGGAACCTGATTGAGTCTCGATCACGTCGACGCGACCTTCGCCACAGACGATGTAGGCCAGATGGCGAGCGTCGTCCAGAAAAAGATCGTCGGCGTCGGCGCAAACCGGAACCCGGACGAGGCTGGTCCCGTCCTTGGTCGAGAGGACTTCCAGGGCGGCGGGTGACCGAAACACCGAGTAGACGCGGCCCGCGGCCTCATCCAGAGCCAAGGGGAAGTTGGCGCGGGCTTCTCTTGCCGCCCAATGCTGAACGGGTGCCGCGCCACTGCGGTCAAGTGCTGTGATCTCCGGGCGATCCGGCACGTTTACGAAGATGCGTGTTCCGTTCTGCTCCAGCTGGAAGCTTTCAGGATGTCCGGTCAGGCGCAGATCAGCCTGTCGCTTCAGGGTGGCGCTGTCCACGACCGCAATTGCGCCGTTACCGAAACCGACGTAGACGCGTTGCCCGGCAGCGTCCACGCGGACGTTGTCCGCGTCATCCCCCAGCTTCACAACCAGCCCCTTTGCAAGTCCCCTTCCTGTGAACGAGCGCAGCGTGCCGTCACCACCGCTGGCCACGTACAACATGCTGCGCTGTGGGGACCACGCCGTGCCCTGAGGTTCATCGAGTCCCTCCAGTCGCTGCGCAACCTTGCGCTGCTTGAGATCGATGACTCCAACCGTGTTGTTGCCCAACTCAGCAACAAACAGACGCTGACCGTCGATATCGAGCGCCAGATGGTCGATGCGGCCACGTACATCACCCAAAGGGATCTTGGCCTCCACTTCCAGATGAAGAGTGGCCTGCGCATGGGCGTCAGTTGCTCCGGCACCCAGGAAAGTGAGAATCGCTACAAATCGGAAGCGCATGAGTTGCTGGACTTGTCCGCGATGTAGACCGATCCGTCGCGGACAACCACCTCGACTGGTTCAAGGGACGAGCTCGCGGCGGGACCGGCTTCGCAGTAGCCATTGTCGAGACGAAACACCGCGCCGTGCAAGGCGCACATGACGCGCGCTCCGTCCAGCATCACGAATTCACCCGGACGAGTATTGAGGGGCAGGGAGAAGTGTGGGCAGCGATTGACATACACTTTGATTTCCGCGGAAGAGCGATGGACGAGAAGGGAAAATGCATAGGCGCCTTCGCCATAGCGGATTTCCTTGCAAAGGCCATCGGGAACTTCATCAACAGCACAGAGGATCTGACCCGCGGATGGCGCGAACTCATGGGAGCGCCAGGTCATCGGCAAGGGGATGCCTCGCCCGCAGCCTGCGTCATAGGAATCATTCATGTCTGGACGCTGCTACAGGTAGTCCCGTTAGTCAATCAATGCGGCGTAAACTTGGCGCTCCTTTCGCAGCGCCGAGGTCGCGATGTCCGCCGCCCGCAGTCCCATTCACGACGAAGACGTATACCGCTACCTGCTCGAGGTTTCCTCACGCGAGACTGAACTGATGGCGCGCCTGCGTGCGGCGACAGCACCGCGGCCCGAAGCCGAGATGCAGATCGGGCCCGACCAGGCCCAGTTCATGGCGCTGCTGGTCCGCCTCATCGGTGCGAAACGCTGTATCGAGATCGGCACATACACTGGCTATTCCGCGCTCGCGGTCGCACAGGCGCTGCCGGACGACGGCGAACTTGTGGCCTGCGATATCTCGCGCATGTTCACCGACGTTGGTGAACCTTTCTGGCGGGAAGCGGGCGTCGCGCACCGGATCAAGCTGAGGATCCAGCCCGCTTTGCAGACACTCGACGAACTGGCCGTCGCTGAGGGTGGGCGGCGCGGCTTTGACTTTGCCTTCATCGACGCAGACAAGCCGAGCTACTACGCCTACTTCGAGAAGCTGCTGACCCTGATCCGTCCTGGCGGCCTGATCGCGGTCGACAACACCTTGGGCTTGTCGCGCACTCCGGTCATACGCATGACTACCGAGCACGCGCAGGCGATCAAGGAGTTCAACCGCCGCGTTCACCGCGACCCGCGCGTCGAGATCGCGATGCTGCCGGTGGGGGAGGGGCTGACGCTGCTGCGCGTGGTGTGAGCTTCATCGCGCAGCCAAGACCAACGCAGTCTGTTGTAGGATCCCGGCGGGAGCTTGCAATTGTCCGACTTATTAGCCATGGAACTCATCCGCCCAGTCTTCGGTGTAGCCCTTCTCCTGGGATGCACCATGCTCGCTGCCCAACAGCCACCGCGGCCGCCATCCGCGCCGGCTCTCTACACGGCCGAACAGGCGGCGGCCGGAGAGAAGGTCTATTTCGCGCAATGCGTTGCGTGCCACGGTGACGATCTCGGGGGCCGGGAAAAAGCCCCCGCTCTGGCGGGCGTGCAATTTTCCGAAGCGTGGAACGGCAAGGACCTGCGCAAGCTGCTCGACCGGATCGAGACGATGCCGCCGACTGCACCGAAGAGTCTGCCGGCGGCGCAATACATGTCTGTGCTCGCCTTTCTGCTGCGCAATGCGGGCATGCCAGGCGGATCCACGGCACTGCCCGGTGATCGCGCGCAGCTCGCCAGCATGGTGTTCGGAGGTTCGCCAGCCAGCAACCTGGCGGCCGCGCCTACGGCGCCAGCTGCTGGGCTGACCGCGCGAGTTGGCGCATCGCCGGCGCGCAGCACCGCCATCAGGCGCGGACCCGACACCGTGTGGACGACCTACGGCGGCAACCTGGCGAGCCATCGCTACTCGCCCGCCGAACAGATCACGAAAGACAACTTCAATCAGCTGGAAATTGCGTGGCGCCTGAAGACCGATTCACTCGGACCCAGGCCCGACACCCTGTACTCCGCCACGCCGCTGCTCGTGGACCGCACGCTGTACACCACCGCGGGCACCCGGCGCGCGGCCATCGCGCTGAACGCCGTCACCGGTGAAATGCTGTGGATGCACGCGGAGGATGAGGGCCGGCGCGGCCAGAACGCACCCCGCAATGGCGCAGGCCGCGGGGTGGCCTACTGGGCCAGCGGCGATGGCGCTGACCGGCGAGTGATCTACGTGACGCCGGGTTACCGGATGCTCGCGCTCGATGCGAAGACCGGCGTCCCCGTGCCTTCGTTCGGCAAGAACGGCGTGGTGGATCTGAAGCTCGAGGCCGATCAGCAGGTCGATCTCGAAACTGCCGAGCTCGGTCTCAACGCGACGCCACTCATCGTCGGTGACGTGATCGTCGTGGGAGTGGCGCACCGCGCCGGAGGCGCACCAAAGACCATGCACAACGCGCGTGGCATGGTGCGTGGCTACGATGCCCGCACCGGCAAGCGGCTGTGGATTTTCCATACCATTCCTCAACGCGGCGAGTTCGGGTACGACACCTGGCTCGAGAACTCCGCCGAGCGCAACGGCAATACCGGCGTATGGGCTCAGATGAGCGCCGACCCTGAACTGGGCCTCGTCTACCTGCCCGTGGAAATGGCCACCGGCGACTATTACGGCGGCAACCGGCCCGGCAGCACGCTCTTTGCCGACAGCCTGGTCGCCGTGGATGTGAAGACCGGTCGCCGCAAGTGGCACTACCAGACCGTGCATCACGGCATCTGGGATTACGACCTGGCCTGTGCGCCCATCCTGTTCGACATGGTCAAGGATGGGCGCAGGATCAAAGCCCTCGCGCAGCCGACCAAGCAAGCCTTCCTGTTCGTGTTCAACCGCGAGACCGGTGAGCCGATCTGGCCGATCGAGGAGCGGGCGGTACCGCAATCCGATGTGCCGGGAGAACGCACCAGCCCCACGCAACCGTTTCCGACCAGGCCGGTGCCGTTTGATATGCAGGGCATCAGCGAGCGCGACCTGCTCGACCTGACGCCCGAGCTGAAAGCCCAGGCACTGGAAGTGGTGAAGCGCTACAAGATGGGGCCGCTGTTCACGCCGCCCGTGCTGAGTTCGCTCGATGGGCCATTGGCTACATTGCAGGTGCCCTCCGACGTAGGCGGAGGAAACTGGCCGGGCGCTTCGTTCGACCCGGAGACCAACCGCCTCTACATCCACTCGCACACCAGCATCTACCTGAGCGGCCTGGTCGCGGCGACTGCGCAGCAATCCGACATGGGCTACATCGGAGGACAAGCCCGCGCCGCAAATGCCGAGCCGCGCGGCGGTGGCCCACCGGCGGGACCGCCCGGCGGTGCTCCACGGGGCGGCGCCAATGTGCAAGGCCTGCCGCTGGTGAAACCACCCTATGACCGCATCTCCGCCTACGACATGAACACCGGTGAGATGGTGTGGCAGAAAACTCATTCATCGACGCCGGATGAGATCAGGAACCACCCCGCGTTGCGCGGCCTAAATCTACCGCGCCTCGGCCAGCCGGGCCGCACCTTCATCGGAACGCTGACGACGAAGACGCTGCTCGTAGCGGGCGAGGGCGGTGTGCATATCAATGAAGCCGGCAGGCGCGTCGCGCTGCTGCGCGCCTACGACAAGCTGACCGGTGAGGATGTCGGTGCCGTCGAGATGCCCGACAAGCAGACCGGCTCGCCCATGACCTACGTCATCGATGGCAGGCAGTTCATCGTGCTGGCGGTCAGCGGCAGCGACGGTGCCGAGATCCTCGCGTACGCATTGCCATAGCTGACTTGTATCGACCAGCAGCCTTATTCTTCCAGCCATTCACATCGGAGCGCGAGCATCCTCATGAAAGACACTGAAGTCGGGAACGAGATCATCGCAGCGGATTCTCCGGATTCTGCCCCGCAAACTGTGGCCATCAACCGGCGTGATCTGCTGGTCGGCTCCGCGGGTGTTGTCGCATTGGCTTCGGCGATTGCTGCGCAGACTTCGGAAGCCGCGCAGGCACCAGCCGCTCCGGCTGTCGCACCAACTGCACCAGCGGCGGCTGCTCGACCGGGCGGGCCGCCGGGCCGCGGGGCAGTCATTCCGGCCGGCTCGGTGACGTTCAACACCGTCATCACCAAGCTGAAGGAAGGCAAACAGATCTTCAGCAACACCATCATTCAGCCCGACCTCGAGGCGGCGAAGAAGGCCTGCGAGGGACAGGATTTCATCTGGGTCGAAATGCAGCATTCGCGCCTGACATGGCGCGAGGCCGAAGACCTGATCCGCGTCATTGCGCAGGCCGGCTGCATTCCGTTCGTACGCGTGCCAAGTGCAAATCCGGGCGACATCCAGAAAGCCACCGACGCCGGCGCGCTGGGCATCATCATCCCCATGGTCGACACCGTCGAAGAGGCGCGCAAGGCAGTGATGTACGCCAAGTGGCCGATTGGCAGCCGCGACAACCCCAATACCAAACCTTGGGGACACCGCAGCTCCGGCGGCGGGCAGTTCACCCAGCTCTGGGGTCCTTCCTATCAGTCCAATGCGAACAACAACATCCTGATCATGATCCAGATCGAGAACCCGCAGGGTGTTGGGCTGATCGACACCATCCTCGAGGAAGTGCCCGGCATCGACATCGTCATGGTGGCGAGCAACGATTTCGGCTGGCAGGCCGGCGATCGCGACGGCGACGAGAGCTACAACGCGCGCGAGAAGATCGTCCGTGAAGCCGTGCTGAAGCACGGCAAGATCCTGTCAGGTCCCTCGAGCTGGCAGAACCGCCCGGGTTACCGGCTGTTTCAGGGTCGCCGCAATGCCAGCAACACCGGCTACGACGCCACCGGCAATCGAGTTGAATGACCATTGAGGGTCGCGCTGACACTTTGCGATGAAAGAAGAAATCAAACCCGGTCCTGTGCACAGGACGCCGCCGGACCTGAGCAAGGCTCTTGGTCTCAAGGCGACAACGAAGGCAGCCTGGAAAGATCTGACCCCGCTGGCACGCAACGAGTGGGTTTGCTGGGTGACTTCAGCCAAACAGGCCAAAACACGCACTCACCGGATCGCACGCGCTGTCGAGGAACTCGAGGCAGGCAAACGCCGCCCTTGCTGCTGGCCTGGCTGCCCGCATCGTCGGCCCAGCGCAAAGAAGTGGTTCGAGAAACGAGCTACTTGAACGCTGCGTAGGGTCAGGAGCAAGCGTAGCTCGGGCCGGGCAAAAGCTATAAACTAGCTGAGATATAGTTTTTAACTTTTTGATAAATAACTATATTAACTCGAATCGAAACACGGACATTCAAGATCACGGAGTTCTCGATAGACTCCCCGCACCGCAAAGCCCGCACAAGGGAACGCGGATCCAAACAATCAACAAATTAGGGGAAAGAAAACCTGTATGGGAATTTTCACGCATGTAGTGCTGGGCGCGAACGACGTGGCGAAGTCGAAGAAATTCTATGACGCGACGCTGGGAACCCTGGGCGTCAACAGCCTCGGACCTTTCGGCGCAAATGGTTTCCTCTATGGCAAGGATACGCCCGAGTTCCTGATCACCAAGCCTGCCAACGGGCAGGCGGCCTGCCACGCCAACGGCGGCACGCTGGGTTTCGTGGCGCCATCGCGCGATGCTGTGCACAAGTTTCATGCCGCGGGTCTGGCCAACGGCGGCACGGACGAAGGGCAGCCCGGTCCGCGCACGTTCACGCCGACGGCTTACGCGGCCTATCTGCGCGATCCGGATGGCAACAAGATCTGCGCTTACTGCTTCGCGCCTGCGTAAGCGGCATAGAGATCTTGAGTTGATCGACAGCGATCAGCGTTGAGAGTCGATTGGCCGTCGGTGAAGGCGGCCAATTGCTTCAGGGCCACCCTGAAAGCTGCTTGGAGCCGCCGACTGCGCTCAGGCGTCGCCGAGTGCGCGATACAGGCCTGTGTGGCCCTTGCCCTGATTCTTGACGTCATACAGCGCCGCATCCGCACGCGCCAGCAGCGTCTCGGGTTCGCGTCCCTGATCCGGCGCCAGACACACGCCCACGCTGCAACCCACGCGCAGCACCCGGCCGTCGTTGATGCGATGCTCGCGCGAAATCGCGATGATGATTTCATCCGCCACGGCACGCGCGGTAAGCGCGTCGGCATCGCGCAGCAACACTACGAACTCGTCGCCGCCGATGCGCGCCACCATTTCTTCCGGCCCCGCGGACTGGCGCAGGCAGTCGCCCACGCGCTGCAGGATTTCATCACCGGCGGCGTGACCATGGTTGTCATTGATGGCCTTGAAGCCGTCCAGGTCGATGTACAGCACCGCGAAGCGCCGGCCGCGCCCACCCGCCACCAGCGGCAATTCCTGGCAGGCCAGCGCCATTTGGCGCGTGAGCTGGGCGCGGTTGGCAAGGCCCGTGAGATGGTCGGTATGCGCCAGGCGCCGATGCAGATCCTCGGCCGTGATGGCGGCCAGCAGGTTTTCCTGGTTGTGCTGCGTAAACGAGGCGATGGATACGACCACGAAGATGATGACCCAGGCTGCCAGCATGTGTGCGCCGCCACCGCTCATGAGTACCACCACCGGTGGCGCCATCGTCAGCACCATGGTGGCGATGGCCGGTCGCGGCAGGGCGGCCCAGCGTGTGGCCAGGCCCGCAACCACACCCATGGCGCCGCTCAGCGAAATCGTCGTCAGCGCGAAATCACCTGTGAGGATGCTGGCCGCGCTGCCGAACCCGAAGCTGGCCATGGAAAGGCCGGCCGAGACCATGATGCCCAGCAAGGGCTGTGGCGTGCCACGGCGACGCGCCAGCCAGGGGTGAATGCCGCGCCAGGCCAGCATGGTCACCGAAAGGCTCAGCCACACCCAGGCCCAGGGCGCGTAGTGACTGACGTACACCGTGGTCGCGCAGATGGCGATCAGGGTGATCGAATAGAACACCAGCGACAGCGGGGTGGTGGGCACGGTCGCGAGCATCCGCTCGCGCACCGCCACCGGTGCGTCCGCCAGATTACCCAGCAGCAGCCGGGTTAAAGAACTGCGCATGCTCGCCATGTTGGAGTGGGCCGCTTCCTGCGGTTCTTTGAGCCTGTGATATTCTCGCTGGCCACAAGCCGGTCAGGCAAAAAAACTTTTCTATCACTGTTAAATCCGGGGGGCTGTCCTGCGTAGCAATCGGCGTCAAGTGCTGACGATGGTCCGATGAGCGTATGACAGGTGATTGCGGTTGCAATCCCCACTGGTTGAAGGGGTAACAATTCATGGCTGGAAGTACAGGCGGAACTAATCCCATTGCGGTTATAGACGGTAACCCGATGAGCGTGCGGCAGTGGATCGTTGTCGTGCTCATGGTGTTCCTGAACGCACTGGATGGCTTCGATGTGCTGTCCAGCGCCTTTGCCGCTCCCGGCATCACCAAGGAATGGGGCATTCTGCGCTCGGCGCTGGGCGTCATGCTGTCGGCGGAGCTGATCGGAATGGGCTTCGGCTCGATTCTCCTGGGCAGCCTGGCTGACAAGATCGGGCGCAAGCCTTCGATGCTGCTGTGCCTGGTGATCATGGCGATTGGCATGTACATGGCGCATGCCGCGGCCAGCCTGTCGGCGCTGACCGCTTACCGCTTCTTCACGGGCCTCGGCATCGGCGGCATGCTGGCAGCGACCAATGCGGTAACTGCCGAATCAACCAGTCAGGCGTCACGCAGTCTCGCCATGGCGCTGTACGTGATCGGCTATCCCATCGGCGGCGTGGTGGGTGGCTATGCGGCGCAGAGCTGGCTGCTGGTGGATTACAACTGGCATGCGGTGTTCCTGTTCGGCTCGATCGTCACGGCGGTGATGATTCCGCTGGTCATGCTGCTGGTTCCGGAAACCCCCGCCTACTTTGCGGCCCGCCGGATGCCCGACGCCCTGGAGCGCATCAACAAGTCGCTGCGCGCACTGAGCCAGCCTCCCATCGATGCACTGCCGCCCGTCAAGGCAGGAGCCCCCAAGCCCAAGGTTTCGGACATCCTCTCGAAGCCTGGCCTGCGCAAGGTCACCTGGCTGCTCGCGCTGGGCTACATGGTCCACACCTTCACGTTCTATTACGTGCTGAAATTCGCTGTGCAGATCGTGTCCGACGCCGGCTACACGCAGCCTGAAGCAGCCAGCACGCTGACCTGGGCCAATGTGGGTGGCGCAGTCGGCGGCTTCCTGTTCGGATTCCTGCTGAAGAAGTGGGACATCAAGGGGCCCACCATCGCCTGCATGCTGCTGGGCGTGGTCGCCGTGGTTTATTTCGGCGTCGGTCACGACACGCTGAACTTCTGGCGGCTGTCGACCTTCCTGCAGATGTTCTTCCTGAACGCTGCGATCGTGGGGTACTACGCCGCCTTCGCGCGCGGTTTTCCCGCCTATGCACGCGCCACTGGCACCGGCTTCGCGCTGGGTATTGGCCGTGCCGGTGCGGCAGGCTCACCCATCGTCGCCGGGTACCTGTTCACGGCCCTGGGTGGTACAAACTCCGCGCCCGGCCATCTGAATGACCATCTGCTGCCGGTATCGATTGTCATGACGGCCGGATCCCTGATTGGCATCGTGCTGTTGCTGATGCTGCCCCTGCGCGACGCCGACCGTGACATGGAAGAGGGCTCTCGCTGATGTTGATCAAGCGCATCGAATCCGGCGCGCGCATGTCGCAGGCCGTGGTTGCCAATGGTTTCGTGTTCCTGGCGGGCCAGGTGGCCACTGATCCCAGTGCCGATGTGGAGGGGCAGACCCGGCAGGTGCTGGGCGAGATCGACCGGCTGCTGGCACTGGCTGGCACACGCAAGGATCGCATTCTCAGCGCCACGATCTATCTGGCGGATGTGGCCACCTTCGCGCAGATGAACAAGGCCTGGGAAGCGTGGGTGGCCGCCGAGGGCAAACCGGCGCGCGCCACTGTGGAAGCGAAGCTGGTGGCGCCCGAATACAAGGTCGAGATCCAGGTCGTCGCACTGGTGTAGGAGTCTTCTATGCGTCGCATCGCGTTGGCTTCATTGCTGGTCCTGGGTGGCGCGGGCAGCGCATACGCGGCGGGTTGCGACAAGACCTGCCTCGAGCAGATCGCGGCGCGCTATCACGCGGCCTGGCTGGCGCACGATCCCTCTGCTGCGCCTTTCGCGCCGAGGGTGCGCTTCGTCGAAAACAATGTCGAGATGACACTGCCCGATGGCAGCTGGGATACGGTGTCCGAAGGCATCGGCACGCCGCTGGTGCTCTCTGATCCAAAGACGGGGCAGGTGGGCATGTACACCACCGTGCTGCAGAGCAAGGAAACCCAGACCTACGCCGCCATCCGGTTGCTGGTGCAGAACGGACGCATCACCGAGGTGGAGCATGTGCTGTCCACCAAGCGCAACCTGAGCTCGCCGCCGACGCCCTTCGGCGATGTGTACAAGAACCCGCGCGATCCGGAGTTCACGAAAGTCGTGCCGCCGAATGAGCGTGCCACGCGCGATGAGCTCAAGGTGCAGGCCAATGGCTACTTCTCCACGCTGGAGAACAACAATGGCGAGATCCGCGCCGGCGCACGCTTCTCGCCCACGGCCACGCGTAATGAAAACGGCATGCAGTTCCCCGAGATCGAGAAGGGATTCAAGAGCGGCCGCTATGGTTTCAACAATCGCGTGCGCGACCGCGACTGCTTCCTGGTCGATGAGGCGCGTTCGGCCGTGATGTGTCGGGGCTACATCGATCACAAGGGCGTGCTCGAAGAGGTGCCGCTCACCGATGGCACCAAGGCCAAGTCGGTGTACCGCGAACCGCAGAGCTGGTCGTTCCTGGAATCGTTCAAGGTAAAGAACGGCATGATCGTGGCCGTGGAGGCGACCTTCACCGGCGCGCCGTACTACATCCATTCGCCCTACACGAAGAAGCCCGACGCGGTTTACGACGCGCTGAAGCGCTGAGAAAAGCCGGCTGACCGCATCCGGCCTATCATGGCCGGATGAAACCTCTATCGCCGCGATCGCTCCCGGGGAATTCCCTGTGGCGCGATCTGTTGATCGCCGCCGCGGTGGCGCTGCTGGTGGCAGTGCTGGCCTCTGCATTCGAACTGAGCGAGCTGATCTTCCGGGCCACGCGCAGCTGGGAAAGCCTGCAGCTCGATGAATGGCCTACCGCGCTGCTGGCCTTCGCGCTGTGCATGGTGGCGCTATATGCGCGACGTCACGCGCAATTGCAGCTGGCGCTGGCGGAAAACCGCCACCTGCTGGCCCGTCTGCTCGATGTGCAGGAACAGGAGCGTCGCCGCCTGGCGCGTGAACTGCACGATGAGCTGGGCCAGACGCTGAATGCCATCAAGCTCGATGCGCTGGCGTTACTGCCTCATTCCGGTGAGAGCGGCGGTATCGAAGCCATCGCAGCACGTATCGCGCACCATGCTGATCATGTATATCGCGCCGCCGGCGACCTGGTGCGCCATCTGCGACCACCCGCACTGGACGAGCTGGGACTGGTCGACGCACTGGAGGCCTGTGTCGATCGCTGGCGCGACTCGCATCCTGCGCTGGCCATGCAGCTCTCGACTGGCGGGAATCTTGAAGGTTTGGGGGAGACCGTGAATCTTGCGATCTATCGCATCGTGCAGGAGGCGCTCACCAACTGCGTTCGACACGCGAAAGCGCATCATTTCTACATCGATCTGACCCGCGAGCAGGGCCCGCAAGGGCGCATCCTGCTCGAGATGCGCGATGATGGCAGGGGCTTCAATCCGCATTCCGTGCCGCCTTCGGCCAGTGGCCTGCAGGGCATGCGTGAACGCATCGGGTTGCTGCGCGGCAGGTTCGAGTTATTGTCGGAACCGGCGAAAGGCACGACCGTGCGCGTGGAAATTCCGTCCCCGAAGGTGGAAGCATGAGCATTGCAGAGGCTGTGAGTGTGCTGCTGGTGGACGATCACGCTGTGGTTCGCGAGGGCTATCGGCGCCTGCTGGAGCGCAATCCCAGCATCCATGTGGTGGGCGAAGCAGCCGATGCCCAGGGCGCATATCTCGCCTACCTGGAATTCAAGCCGCAGGTGACGGTAATGGATATCGCACTGCCGGGCGCCAGCGGCGTCGATGCATTGCGCCGTATCCGCGCCAGGGATGCCGAGGCACGCGTGCTGATGTTCAGCATGTACGAAGAGCCCATATTCGCTTCCCGTGCGCTGCAGGCCGGCGCGCGCGGCTATGTCACCAAGGCTGCCGCGCCGGAAGTGCTGGTCGAGGCTGTACTGACCATCGCGCGCGGTGAACCGTACATCACTGGCCGCATCGCGCATGAACTGGCCTTGCGTGGTCCCGCGCAGGCGAACAGTCCTGAAGGCGCCTTGTCGCCGCGTGAATTCGAAGTGCTGCGCATGTTGGTGGCCGGGCGTCCCCTGGCAGAGATTGCGGACAGCCTGGGTCTGACAATGAAAACCGTGGCCAATCATCAGTCGATACTGCGCCAGAAGCTGGGTGCCAGCTCGGCGTTGCAGCTGCTGCAGGCGGCGGCGCGGCTGGGCATTACGCAGACCTCACAACTGCCTTGAGGCGCCGTATCCGACAGGTCGGGAAGAATTCCCGATCGACTCGGGAGTAAGTCTCTGGCCGGCGCTGCGTGTGGTCGTCAGACTGCGCGCCTGTCAGGGCAGGTTCCTGAACATCAAAATATTCGGTAATGAATTCACTGACTCTGCGCCTGACTGCTGCCATGGCCGCGGCGGTTGCCGCATCCGCTGCCGCGCTGCCGGCGCGCGCGGCCGATAACGGCGGCGAGCCCGTGCTCCCGACCGTGACCATCATCGGTGTGTCGCCGCTGCCCGGCACAGATGTCGATGCGGATCAGGTGGCCGGAGCGGTGCAATCCGCCACTGCGGAGGACGTGAAGCGCACGCATGCGCTCGACCTGACCGAATTCATGAAGCGCTCGCTGGGCAGCGTGTACGTGAACGATGTGCAGAACAATCCGCTGCAGCCGGACGTGAACTATCGCGGCTACACGGCCTCACCGCTGCTCGGTACGCCACAGGGGCTTTCGGTGTACCTGGATGGCATGCGCCTCAACCAACCCTTCGGTGATGTGGTGAGCTGGGACCTGATTCCGAAGCAGGCGATTGCCACGATGACGCTGATGCCGGGTTCGAATCCGCTGTTCGGACTGAACACGCTGGGTGGCGCACTGTCGCTGAAGACCAAGGATGGATTCACCGATTCCGGCTATTCAGTCGGCCTGAATTACGGCTCGCACGCGCAGCGCCAGGCTGAAGTGGAGGGGGGCGGTCATACCAGTTCAGGATTT